>Ga0180438_10000242_pt1 | contig 113297 bp, 108 predicted proteins | sample SS_ome_12_FD_132455 | JGI IMG/M metagenome (GOLD analysis project Ga0180438, IMG submission 132455) | Hypersaline lake sediment archaeal communities from the Salton Sea, California, USA - SS_3_D_2 metaG | ecosystem: Environmental > Aquatic > Non-marine Saline and Alkaline > Hypersaline >... | reverse complement strand
CGCCTGGAAGAGGCTGATCAGGAAACCGACAAGCAGGCCCACTCCCACGATCGGGAGCGAGACCATGAGAATGGTGATGACCCCCTGATATATGACTTGGACCGCAAAGTCTTGTCCCATTTTATCTAAAGCTCATCAATAATCCGCGCGAGATCAGGTTCCAGCCGTCGACCAAGACGAACAAGAGAACTTTAAAAGGCAGCGAAACCATCACGGGCGAGAGCATGAACATGCCCAGCGAGAGCAGGATGTTCGCCACCGTGAGGTCGATCATGATGAATGGGATAAAAAGCAGGAATCCGATCTGAAAAGCGGTTTTCAGCTCGGAGATCATGAAGGACGGGATCAGAACATAGATCGGGATCTCCTCCGCGCTCTTGGGCGGTTCAATGCGGGCGAACTGCACGAAGAGCGCCAGGTCCTTTTCCCGCGTCTGCCGGATCATGAATTTTTGCAGAGGCTTCATCCCGATCTCAAAGGCTTGGGCCTGGGAGATCTTTCCCTGGTTGTAGGGGATGACCGCCGTTTCATTTACCTCCTGCCATACCGGGGACATGATGAAAACGGTCATGAAGAATGCCAGGCCGATGATCACGCTACTGGGTGGGACCTGTTGGGTGCCGATCGCGGTCCGCGCCAGGGAAAAGACGATGATGATCCTCAAGAAGGAAGTCACCGATATCAGGAAGAACGGTATCAGGGAGATGAGGGCGAGGGAAAGAATAAGCTGTATGCTGTTGCTGAACTGGGGCGAGGCCATGAGATCGCGCAGGTCTATGCGCGCCGCCAGGGGAGTACGGGCCTGCGCCAGGGCGGGAAGGGCGGTAAGCACTAAGCAGTAAGCACTAAGCAGATATTTCTTCATCGATTTTATCAATGCGCGCGACCTGCTTGCTGCTGGTCACGATCAGCCAGGCGTCTTTGCCGACCGAAAGAACATAAGCCGCGACCTGGGGTTCTAAATAAACACGATCCAGGATCTTTATCAGTTTGCCGGTGGAGGCGATCTTTAGCCGGGGCAGAAGATATCTGGCGATCAGGTAGATAAATGCTAGGACAACAAGCAGGGAAATAAAAACCTGCATGATATATCCAAAGGTAATGATCGGTGCGGTCTTTAGCGCCAGGGCTTCGGGGGTCATTTTCTCACCACGTTCGTGATCCTTAATCCGTAGCAGTCGTCGACCGCCACGACCTCTCCCTGGGCGATGAGCTGCCCTCCGACCTTGAGATCGAGCGGTTCTCCCGCCAGGCGGTTAAGCTCCACGATCGATCCCTCCGCCAGTTCAAGGATCTCTTTTAGGGAAAGTTCGGTCTGGCCCAGCTCCACCGTGGCCTGGACCGGGATGTTCCCTAAAAGATTCTGCTCTACCTGTTCTCCTTTTGACCCTTCACCGAATTCCGGGAACTTCACGTTCTTAACTTCCATTCTGTTCTCCTCCTTTGGGATCTAAAATGTTTCTTCTTCGCCTTCTTCCGGCAATTCTTCTTCGGGGAATTCCTCTTCCTCTTCGCCGAGGATATCTTCTTCTTCCTCTTCCTCTTCTTCTTCTTCCTCCTCCTCCTCCTTTTCCTCTTCCTCCTCCTCGGCCATTTCTTCTTCGCCGAACTCCTCCTCTTCCGGAAACTCCTCTTCTTCTTCCAAAGATTCCTCTTCCTTTTCCTCCGGCATCTCGGGAACTTCAGCTGTTTTTTCTTCCTCTTCTTCTTCGATTGGCGCCGGCTTTTCTTTGATCTCTTCTTCGGTAGTCAGCGGCGGCGGAGCGATTTCCATCATTTCTTCCCCGCCCACGCTGGCGACCCTTACCGACACCTTTCTGTTCTTGAGGCCGGGTTGGCAGAGGAGCTTTAAAATGTTGCCCAGAGTAAGGGGAATGGCGGAATTGATGGTCGTGTCCAGAGAGACCACGTCGCCGGTTTCAAGCTCCTTTAGTTCTTTTGTGGTCAGGACCGTCTTGCCCAGGAGGATCTTGGCGGGGACCGCGACTTGGGAGAGAAGGGCAGAAGAGAGCCGCGAGAAATCCAAGGTTTTTTGGCGCATTTTATGCTGGTAGTTGGCAAGAAGCGTTTTCAGATTGCTGCCCAGGTACCCCATCAGGATCCTTCCCGGCGGGTTGTCGGCGAGCGCGACCTCGGCGCTAAAAGAAACGAAGGTTGCCGAGGTGTTGATGGAAGAGTCTATCGTCACATCCGGAGAGCCGACGATGGAGAAAGATGGGTTCTGGAAGATGTTCTCGAAAGCCGCCACATATTTGGGCAGATACTCGGTGATGGCGGTGGAAAAGACCGTGTTTTCCGATTCGGTCAGGCCGCGGTTGACCGGCTCCAGGTCGCCGCTTCCCAGGGCGTGGTTGATGATCGAGTTAGCGAGCGAAAGGTCCATGAAGAGGGAGACCGCGTCATGCAGGCCCGGGATCACGATCTTCCCTTGGACGGCCTGGTCAACAAGGGTGCGGAGAAAGTTCAGATAGGTGGTCTGCTCCACGCTCACGGAAAAAAGCTCGACCGCCATCTTGAGGTCGATCTTGAGGCGCCTCAGGAACTGCTCTGTGAAGCGGTAATGGATGGCCAAGAACAGATCAAGCTCTTCCTGGGAGAGGCGGTCGAAGCCGTAGAGGCCGGTCTTTATCTTCTTGATCATGACCTTGGCCGGCTTATAGGTCGTCCAGTCCCCGATCGCGGGCGCGAGCTTGATGATCTTCTTCTGTGCCGCGATCTCAGGCTTGCTTATCTGTCTTTCCGCCATTTCTGCCCTTTCTGCCTTTCCTGCCCTTTGTTTTCTTTATGATAATCTATTGATGAACTGCGAGATCATGTCCGATGCCATCCGGATCACGGTCAAATTCCCGTTCATCGCCCTCTGGATATCCAGGGCGTCAATCGTTTCCTCAAGATAGAAAACATTGGATTGTTCAAGGTAGCCGGGTTTGATGGAACCGACCGCTGCCCCCGGAGCGGAGGCGGAAGCCGGGCTTCCGGAAGCGGGGGTTTCAGCGAAAGACGTCCCCCTGGCCTGTAACAATCCGTTAGGGTTGCTGAAATAGGTCAGGGCGATGCGGTAGCCGGTGGCGTTATAGGTTTGTCCTCCATCCGAGCTGTATTCCAGCGTTCCGTCGGGCTGCCAGCGGTAATCCGCTTTGTCGCCGGAAGGAAGACCGGTGATGGCCACCATGCTGCCGGAGTTGTTCAGGCCGTAAACCTGCATGCCGTTGCTGGTCAGATTGCCGTAAGAATCGACCTCAAAATTACCGCTCCGGGTGTAAAGGTAGCTGCTTCCTTCGTCCGGGGATAAAATGAACAGGCCCTCTCCGGAGACAGCCAGGTCCAAGCCCGTGCCTTCCGCATATTCGCCTGAAGAAAAGTCTACCGAAATACCCGAAACGCTCATTCCCTGTCCCTGCTGCCAGGGATTGGTTCCGCCCATCCCGCTTCCGGCTGCGGTCCCGCGGTTTAAGGCCCTTTCAAAGATGGATTGGAATGAAACATCCAGCCTTTTGTACCCGGTCACGTTCATGTTGGCGATGTTGGATGAGGTCGCCTTGAGCGCGGTGTTATAGGCATCGATGGCGTTCTTGGCCTGGGTTATCATATCAAGCATGTTCTTTTGCCTCCTTTAAAGCGGTGATCTTGATGTCTTCAAGATTGACCTTTGCTTTTTTTAACGCAGCTTCCAGCTCGGTCAGCTGGGCCTCGAGCAATTTTCTGGCTTCCTCCGGCGCCTGGATCTGGATCGAGACCATGCCGGAGCGGGAAGTGAGGGTCAAAAGGATCTCACCCAGGTTCTCGGGTTTCAATCCCAGGCTTAGCTCGACCTTTCCTTTATCCTTGACTAATTTTACCTGTGAAAGGATCTGGTCGATGAGAGACTGCAGATCAAGTTTGTTGAGTAGTTTTCCTTGGAGCTGTGCCTGGTAGAAAAGGGGGGCGGCTTCCAGGTTGGGCGTGAGCCAGCCGGTCTTGACGAGCAGTTCCTGCAGAATAGCCTGCGCCGGTTTCGAAAAATGGTAATTTGTCAGCTGGGGGAGAGCTTGATTGGATTCCAAAGCTTGGTTTTTTGTGTTCGATCGATAATTCGGCGTGTTGTTCTGGGCTTGGTCCAGGTCAATGTCAGAAAAAAGATCAACCAGATTGGTGGTCGCATCGGCTTGGGCGGCGGGATCCGGATAGCCGAACCAGGATCCGAAATTTAACTGTCCAAAAGGGGAAAAGAAAAAGGCCAGGCGTTTTTGTTCTTCCTCCAGGTATGTTTGAAATGAAATTTCCGATGTGTTTTGGGTGTGGGCATCCTGCAACAGGCTGGATTCAGAGGGATGGATTTGAGAGACTTGGAACGTCACGCTGCCTCCTTATATTTCATCGAAAGTTTATCAGAAAAACTTGCATCTATCAAGGTTAAAAATGTCCCTCGACGGGCTCGGGACAATGCCTGGGAGGAGATTCGAACTCCTACGCTTTTGACGGCGCCAGCCCCTCAAGCTGGTGTGTCTGCCAATTCCACCACCCAGGCACCTCGACTCTGCTCGGTGCCTCTCAGCATGCGAGAGTGCATCGACTTCGCTTGTCTGCCAATAAATGCCGAGCGAAGTCGAGGCATTCCACCACCCAGGCGTAAACAAAATCCTAAATCCTAAACTCTAAATTCGAAAGTATTGTATCAGATTTTCCGGAGGGCTTCCACAACTTCTTCCAGGCGCATGCTGCGCGAGGCTTTGACCAGGACTTGGTCGCCGGGACGGACGATGCTTCTCAGTTTTTTGATGGCGGGAGGGTTGGATGCATAATGAAAATCGCCTTTCATTTTCTGTGAGAATCTGCCGATAGAGACCAGGACATCGATCCCCAGTTTTCTGGCCAGGTTGCCGATTTTTTCATGGGCGGATGAGGTCGCCCTTCCCAGCTCGAGCATGTCCCCCAGGACCGCGATCTTTCTGCCTTTGAGCGCGGCCAGGACCCTGAGCGCGGCCGCCATGGACTGGGGGTTCGCGTTATAGGTGTCGTTGATGATCTTGGTCCCGTCGGGCAGGTTAATGATGTCCATGCGTTTGCTCGAAGGCCGGAAGGATTCAAGTCCTTTTTTGATGGAGGCCTTTTTCAACCCAAGTATTCTGGCGACGGCGATGGCGGCGAGGGCATTGTAGATGTTATGCTCGCCGGGCAACGGTAGTTTTATCCCTTCCAGTTCTTTGGGCGTTATATCAGATTTTTCAATAATGCCAAAAGTCATTATTTTTGACTTTTGACTTTTGACTTTTGACTTCAAGTGTTCAAAATATTCATCGTCTTGATTGATGACTGCATAGTTGTCTTTTTTTAAGTATTTAAAGATCTCCGCCTTGGCCTGGGCAACATTCTTTCTGCTTTTTAAAAATTTAAGGTGTGCTTCGCCGATATTGGTTATGACAGAAATGGTGGGGTGGGTGATTCTTGCCAATATCTCGATCTCTCCCGGCCGCTGCATGGCCATTTCAATGACCGCGGCTTCATGTTTGCTTGTGAGCTTGAGCAGGGTGAGGGGGACGCCGATCTCATTGTTGATGTTCTCTTCGTTTTTTAGGGTCTTCTTTTCTCGGGAAAGGATGGAAGCGACCATGTCCTTGGTGGTGGTCTTTCCAACGCTTCCGGTCACGCCGATCACAGGGAGCTTGAATTTGCTGCGGTGATAGGCGGCCAGATCCTGAAGGGCCTTCAGGCCATCTTTGACGTCAAGCACTGCTGCTCCTTTGCGAATTGCTTCCGGCATGAATTTTTTGCCGTCAAAGTTCGGCCCTTCAAGCGGGATGAACAGGTCTCCGGGCCGGATGATCCGCGTGTCGGTTGAAATGTTTCTTATTCCTGATTTCTCATTTCCAATTACTTCTTTCCCTTTGGTGGCCTTGAGTATTTCATGGATAGTGAACATACGGCAATTATAGCAAAATTCAATGCTTTTGGCTTTAATCTTAACTGAAATTCAACTATGAATTGGCCGATAAAAAAATGTATGGTAAAGACAAGCAGAACAAACGGAATCAGACCGGTGACCGTCCGCATGCTTTCCACTTTTTACCCGGTGCATGAGAGCGCCATCCAGAAGCGGAGGCTCAAGCAGGGGGCGGAGCTCAGGACCGTCAAGGTCGTTCTGGGCGGGCGCAAAAAATCTCTGGACATATTTTTTGTCCGGGGATACAACCTTTCCGGCCGGGATTCCATCCGCGTCCTTTTTGGTAAAAAGTATCAGACTTTAAAGCTGGTGCTCCCCAAGAAAGTGGAAAAGGCACCTGAGATCCAGAAAGACCTGGTCTTAAAAGGGATCGCCGCTTCTCCTGGCATAGAGATTGGGTCGCCTCTTCTCTGGCGGTCCTGGGAGAAGGGTCTGCCCATCAAGAAATACGGCATTTCTGAAAAAGGAATGCCGCGGGAAATTGGTAGGTTCAGGGGTGGGCTGGCTAAAGCGAAGGAATATTATCAGGGATTGATCGCTGAGGCCGTGAGCGATAATGCCCGCAGGATGTTTGAAACGCATATTCTTATGCTGGAGAGCATTGCCGAGAAGGTGGAGGCAGGGATCAAAGAAAAAAAACTCAACGCAGAGTATATTCTTGAAGATGAAATAAGCAAACATGTTGGGGTTTTCGATAAGATGGACGATCCCTACCTCAAGGAGCGGGGGGCGGATGTCAAAAATGCGGGCAGGGTCTTGCTGGAACAATTGTCCGGCGTGACCTGCCGCAGAAAGATCAAGGGCGAAGAAGTTATCCTGGTCGCGGAAGAGATCCTGGCCTCGGATATGGGTGAGATCATGCGGGCCAAGGCCAAAGTCTTGGCCTTTATAACTGAGACGGGCGGGCCGACATCTCATGCTGCAATCCTGGCGAAGGAAATGGGGATTCCTGCCGTGCTGGGGATTGAGAACGCGATGGAAATTATCCGCGATTCGGACCAGGTGGCGGTGAATGGGCGTTCGGGCGAAGTGGCCATCAACCCTTCGGAGGAAAGATTGGGAAACTACCGGAAGCGCAAGGAAAGCTATGATGTCTATATTCAAAAGCTCTTGCATGCGGTGAGGGGAAAGCCGGCGGAAACCAAGGACGGCCATCGGGTTTCCCTGGGTGCGAACATCATGTCAGCCAGGGAATTTGAAGCCGCCACGGCTTTTGAGATCGACGAGATCGGCCTGCTTCGCACCGAGAGCCTGTTCATGGGAAGGGATACCATACCCACGGAAAAAGAGCATTATGAAACCTATCGCGCCCTCAGGAACATACCGGTCAAGATCAGGACCTTTGATCTGGGCGGAGATAAGTTCACCGGTAAAAAGGCGCCCAAAGAGATGCATCTCCCCCCCGAGTCCAGATCCTTTTTGGGGCTCAGGGGCATCCGGCTTTATGCGCATAATGAATTTTGGGGGGACATGTTCCGCGTTCAAATCAGGGGGATCTTGAGGGCAAGCGCCAAGAATGAGGGCCTTTCCATCATGTTCCCCATGGTCAGCCGGCTCTATGAATTCAGATGGGCGAAGGGGATTGTCGAGGAAGAAAAACAAAAGTTAAAAGAGAAGGACATCCAGTTCAACGACAAGATCAAGGTGGGGATAATGGCGGAGGTGCCTTCGGTCATATCCTTTGCCGACCAGCTGGCAAAAGAGGTCGATTATTTCAGTTTCGGTTCCAATGACATGATCCAGTACATGTTCGGGGTCGGACGCGGGAATCCGGCGGTAGCGTATCTCTATGATCCCTTTCATTTTTCGATCATCTGGAGCCTGAAACGGATCATTGACGCAGCCCACCATGAGAAAAAGCCGGTATATCTGTGCGGGGACATGGGGGCGGATCCGCTGGCTGCCTTTCTGCTGGTCGGCCTGGGGATAGACGGCATCAGCATGGTGGCTTCGGATGTTCCGAAGATAAAATATCTCTTGCAGGTGCTGGAGAAGAAGCAGGCCGAAGAGTTCACGGCGAAGATATTGAAGGAGTTCTATTCCGTTACTGCCACCACCCGGCATATGCCGATCCGGGAGCAGTTAAAGAAGTTGATACAGGAAGACTTCTTTCTGGATGTGATCCGAAGGATAGACCTGATCGAAGAAAAGCTTTCCCCCAGCCGTTCTATTTAACGTCCGCGGATTCCAGGAACGCCTTGTTGGACTTGAATTCCTTCAGTCTTTCGATGAGTTGTTCGGTGGCGTCCGCGGTCTCATAGCTGTCCATGATCTTTCTTAAGAGCCAGACCTTCTTAAGTTCTTTTTCCTCTAAGAGCAGCTCTTCCCGGCGCGTGCTGGAGAGCCGCACGTCGATGGCGGGGAAGATCCTGCGGTCGGAGAGCTTGCGGTTGAGGTGGAGCTCCATGTTGCCGGTGCCCTTGAATTCCTCATAAATCACGTCGTCCATTCTGGAGCCGGTGTCGACCAGGGCGGTGGCGCAGATGGTCAGGCTCCCGCCTTCTTCAATATTGCGGGCTGCGCCGAAGAATCTTTTGGGCCGGTGCAGACAGGTTGGGTCCAGACCTCCGGAGAGCGTTCTTCCCGAGGGGGGAGTGACCAGGTTATAGGCGCGGGCGAGGCGGGTGATGGAATCCAGAAGAATGACCACATCTTTTCCGGCCTCAACCAGGCGCTTGCAGTGTTCGAGCAGCAGCTCGGAAACTCGAATATGATTTTCCGGCGGCTCATCAAAGGTGGAGGCCACCACTTCTCCCTTGACCGACCTCTGCATATCCGTCACTTCCTCCGGACGCTCATCCACCAATAATACTTTTATTACCGCCTCCGGAGCGTTTTCCGTGATGCTGTTGGCGATATTCTTTAAGATTGTGGTTTTGCCGGCTTTGGGAGGGGAGACGATCATGGCTCTTTGTCCCATTCCGATGGGGGCCAAAAGATCGATGAGGCGGGCGGCGATGGGGCACTTTAGATATTCAAGGGTATAGCGTTTATCCGGGAAGATCGGGGTCAGGTTTTCAAACGGGACTCTTTCCCGGGCCGCTTCCGGGTCAGCGCCGCTGATGGCTTCGATCTTAAGCAGGCTGTAATATTTTTCTCCCTCTTTGGGCGGCCGGATCTGTCCCTGGACCATGTCCCCGTTCTGCATGTCAAATCTTCTGATCTGCGTCTGCGAGACATACACGTCTTCCCGGCTGGGAAGATATCCGCCGGTCCTCAAGAAACCGTAGCCTTCGGGAAGGATCTCAAGCACTCCCTTGGCGAACATGTAGCCGTTCTTTTCGGTCTGCGTTTCCAGGATCTTGAAGATCAGGTCATGCTTTTTGAGCTGTCTTGGATTGGGGATATTCATTCCCTTGGCGATCTCATAGAGCTGCTGCAGGGTTTTGCCTTCGAGTTCCACGATATCCATTTTTTCCTCCTTGTTCTACAGATGTTGCTGGATTTTATATGAGGTTACATGATGTTGAGAATAAATAAAGTTTGAGGCCTTTCGATTTGCTGATTACATAATAAGGGATGTTATAAAGTTTGTCAAGTCTATTTTAATGCCTCGACCCATTTCTTCTGAAACCATTCCGGGCCGGGCCGTCTCCCTGATTATACCCAACACTATTCATGGGTGCAAGAAAAAGAACTTGAATAGGATATAGTTATTAAAAAATCGCTCCTCGCGGCCCCACACCCCGCTCGGAGCGATTTTTATACTATAATTTGCCGATTACTTTAGCCCAGTCTTTTTCGTCCCAAAGCAAATTACCGGTGTTAAACAGAAAGGCCTTATCGTGAGCAAAGCTTCCTATACCTTCAAAGGAAACTGATCCTTCGACTTTTTCTTTCTCCTTAATTGTGTCCAAATCAGCCTCAAGAAATGGTCCATTCCATGATTTTATTGAGTAATTTTTCCGGCCTTTTTTCCCAGTATAATTGAGTTCTTTATACTTTTTGTCTTTTGGGACAAATCCGCAAATATAAGCCGGGATAGGCTTGAAAGTAGGAAGGTTTTCGAACATTTCACTTGATTCTTCCGGCGTGATTACGCCGACTTCTTCACCTTTCTTCAATACTTTATCTTTAAAAACACTAATCTTTTTAAAAAAGGCGAATAGGTGGTCTCTTCCTGTTCCGACTTTAACAAGGATATGGATATCAGAATGGTTGAATTGATCTCCTGGAATATCAAGCCATATGCCATTCCATTTAGTAGCTTTAATGCCTATGTTTATTTTAGGAGTTCGAAATTCTTCGTCTTTCTTTTTGACTTCATGAATATCCAACGGCAGAAATTCTTCCAATTCACCTACATGGTGGCCTAGTTTAGATTGAATGCCCCATTTTTTCTCAAGCAATAAAGTAAAGGCTAATTCACCTAAATATCCCCTTGTCATGTCAGCCCATAACTGCCCCAAATCTCTTTGCCGACTTGCTCCGTAATCAGTGGGAGCAGTTTTGCTTAATATCTTAAGAGCATCGATGCACATTTGCGAATAGCCTTCTTCATCAATAAAAACACAGTTAGGCAGAAATCTCTTTTCCAGCCATTCATCTGGTAAAAGAGAAGGGGTTATCTCTCCGCCAGCTACAGCCTTGAGAACGATCTTGTTTGCTTCATCTTTATCGACACCGATCTTTTCGCTTAATTTTAATGCTGTTTTATCTAATCTGGTAATATCTAGCTTTTTTACATCAATCATACTAATACTTCCTTCAGTTGCTTATTTATATCAGCAACATGTCCGTTAAATTTGGGCTCTATATGCTTATATTTTACTCCAGCAAATGTTTTTAGTACGGCTTCAAGTATTATTTGAGCCGCTTTTGGTGGGACCGCCATGCCGATTTGTTTTCTAACGCTTTCCTTCGAACCTTCAAAAATATAGCTGTCAGGGAATGTTTGTATTCTTGCCCTTTCTCTATTCGTTAAAGCCCTATGTTCTTTCCAGTGATATCCATGTGTCCCGCCGCCGCCGCTACCTGTAACTGTATATGCAGGTCTTTTAGGATGTAATCGGCGATATATTTGACTCATTCTTGCACTCTTAACTTTTAGTTGAAGGTGTTTTGGCACGCTTTCATGCCAAACGTTTTTTCCTGGTGGAATATGTTTTAATCGTTCTATAACCGTTTTAGACTGTTTTGTCCTATCATGATTAGGGGCATCATCTGGAATAGGAGGGTTTTCTATGGCATCTTTTGCCGTTGGATGTTTTTTGTGGGTTGTAGGAGCTGGTACTTTAAATTCTAGTTCTAGATCTTCTCTAATGCCTATAATAACTATTCTATGTCTGGTTTGCGGCACCCCATATTCTTCGAATTTATAAAGGTGAGGAGTTAGCCGATACCCGCGTCCAGCATGTGCTAAATCATTTAGTATAATTTTAAAAGCCTCTCCATTATTTGCGCTCTGGAGACCGCTTACGTTCTCGGCAATAAACCATTCAGGATCATGAATATCAATTGCCTTGATGCCATATGTGTATAGAGGTCCGTATTCGCCGTCAAACCCTTTTTGTTCACCAACAACACTAAAATCGTTGCAGGGAAAACCAAAGGCGAGTGCGTCAAACGATGGAACAGATTCAAAATCGATTTTTTCAACTGGATCACAGGGAACATTTTCGGAATCACCATCATGTATATTGCGGGCATAAGTCCTGCAGGCGTTTTCATCAATGTCATTAGCCCAGACGGGTTCAATACTGTATTCTTTGCCATCAGCCTTAACTTTTGCAAGTTTCGCGCCAAGGCCTAACCCGCCTGGGCCGCAGAACAACTCAGCCAATTTGAAGGTTTTCTTTTTCACTTTAAAGCCTTTCTTATTTTATCCGCTAAAAAGGAGGGCCGTTTTGTTTGGCACTCCCAGATAATTAAAGGAGCCCATCCCATTTTCTTAATTAATTTAAGATCTTCTTTTTGCTTGGACACATTTCTTTTTAGTTTGTTTTTCCAATATCGAAGATTGCTTTTCGGCATTACAGCTTTTCTGCAGTTCTTGTGCTGGTGCCAAAAACAACCATTTATATAAATTGCTGTCTTGCGCTTCGAAACAATTATATCAGGTTTTCCTGGTAAATTCTTGACATGTAGTTTGTATTTAAATTCAAGCTCTCTGAGTGTTTTTCGCACAAGTTTTTCAGGCTTTGTGTGTTTGCTTCTGATTCTCGACATACAGAAGCTTCTTTGTTTTTTTGTTAAATTGTCACCCATGCTAACTGATATTATACAACTTTTTCAAAGATCTGTTTATCTAAAGACTATAAAAGCGCAGATTAGAGTTGTTTAATCCAGTTTTCTGTGTGTGAGCAAGCTTCTTGGGGCGTTTGATATTTTGAATAAAGTTTCATAAGGATATCTGTGTGAAGTGTTCTTAATGATTTATGTTTTAAAATAAGACACTCTCTACTTAATAAATGGAGCATTCCTAGTTCATACGCAACATTAGGATTGTATTTTGCCTGTTTTTCGGCTTGATCGAATACAGCAATCCCTTTTGAACAGCACAATAAACAAGCAATGGGATTATACAGATCATCTGTGAGATTGTGTTCAGAGGCTAGCACCCCAAAGTATCCCGTCTTCTTTAAAGTTGATTTAATAGCTTTAATAAGCGCGTTGTTTCTCTTGCGATATCTGATCATAATAAAAACTGATTTGTCAAAAGAATGCTTTTCAACAAATGCCTCCATTTTGCTTCTAGAGCCTAAGATTGCATTAGGGACAAATTTAGCGGGAAGATCCGGAATAGACGGCAGAAATAATCCACTAATTGGATTGGGTTGTCGTGGTTTTTCTTCAATTGGCAAATAAAGAACTAGGCTGTTAGATAATTGGATAGCTCTATTAATGCGTTTCCGATATTCTGTTATAGGCTTGAATTTGTTGGTGAGTTTGGCGATTGATTCTAGTTCTCTTCCAAGTTTTAAGAATTCACGCTTGTTGTTTTTCGTTTGTGGCTCAATCGTAGGGGCTATTATGAAAGTCCATGTGCGGAATAGTGTCCTGAGCCTTTCTAGAAGAAGTTCATCTCGTAAGGTCTTTTTCTTGTAGGAAGCAACTTTGGCTTTTAATGTGGCAAGTTCATTTTTAAATGCTTCAAAGTTGTCTGCCGGCATTGATGAGCCTATTTTTCATCAAGGAGGGCTTCAATTGCCGCTTCGCCATCCGTGGTTAGAACAAAAGCGTTCTTTTTGTCCTTTTCTCCAGCGGCCATCATATATCCTTTTTTGATGTTTTTGTCGATAGTAGCATTGGTGTTGGAGGGGGGGGGATTCTTTGCGCTTTTAATTGTTTTGGTAATTTCCGAAGCGTTAAAATTTTCTTCATTTTTGTGTTTTTCTAAGAAGTAACCAGCGCCTAAAACGCGATCGACATCGCTTTTTAGGGCAAGTTTTTTAAAGAACTGTCCTACAGATAATCCTTTGGTGCCCTTTGCCAGGTGTTTTGTCGTTGCGGGTACTCCCGCGGCTTGTGGTTGTCTTACACTGGTTTTTTGTAACTTTAAAAATTCAGCAATCTTGTCTTCAACGTACTTTTTGGGGCCTGTTACCTCGAGTTCGCTTTCTCCAATTCTTACTCGCATTTTAATTTCTGCTTCTTTTTTCGCCATGATTTTCCTCCTTAAAGATGTTGATATAGATTTGAATGAATTGGGTGGTTCAGTAGCTTAATTTATACCATAAAAAAGCTAAAATTGCAAGTCCAAACACTGCTTGGTTGCTTATTAAAGCGGGCGCTCATTTATTAAAGTGGGGCTCCTGGTACGCGCCCGCTGAGCAGGGAATAGTGTTGGGTATAATCAGGGAGACGGCCCGGCCCGGAATGGTTTCAGAAGAAATGGGTCGAGGCATTTTCCTTTTACAGCGAACCATCGCTGATGGGCGGCGACTTTGAGGCGCCGATAGGTGCCGAGAAGTCGCCGCAACTCTTTCAAGCGGCGAAAATTCAGCTTCCGCCGCAGGGTCGCGCAGCGGGCCGGAGGCGGCCTCGCCGCTATCGGAATCCAATAAAATGACTTCTATGCCTCTTTCTTATAAATGCCACTTTTCGATGTGCCTTTTTATTCTTTTTTCTCTTCCTCCAGCTTTTCCATTGTAGCATTCCATCGCTTTTTCCCTGTCAAGGTCGTTCGCTGATATACATCATTGGATCTTAATGTAGCTCTCTTCCTCGCTCAGTCGCCAAAAAATCGTTATTAATTAACGATCGAGTAATTTTTTGTCTCCTTCGCGCCCTCCGCGCATCTGTTCGGTACGTTTCTCACAGATGCGCTACGGGTGACAGGGGCGATGGAATGCTGTTACAGTGCCATCTTTTTATCAGGAGGTGGCTCATATGTTAGCTGGTTTTGTTGGTTCCCGGTCTCTGCCTGCTTCTTTTTCCCCATTGGTTTCCTCGCTTGTGTCTGCTTTCCGCGCCCGCGGTTTCCAGGTGGCCTCTGGCGGCGCAGTTGGGGCTGATCAGTTTGCCCTTTCTGCGCTGGTTAGTCAGGGCGCTCCTGGGGTGGTCTTCTCTGCCTGGTCCTCGGCCTCTGGTTTCCCATCCTCGGTTCGGCTCTCTGTCAGCCGTTTCTTGGCCTCTGGCGGCCAGGTGGTTTGGGGTTCAGCCTCTGTTGGCGCGCCACGCCAGCAGGTTGTGTCAGCCCTTTTGGGGCGCAATAGGCGGTTGGTCTCTGCCTGTTCTTGTCTGGTGGCGTTCCTTTATGGTGCTTCCAGGGGTTCCTTGTTCACAGTTCGGCAGGCAGTCAGGCGCGGCATCCCGGTTTACGTGTTCCTGTGCGGCGGCGGCGCTTCTGTGCCTGCTGATCTCGCGCCGCATTGCTTTGTTTTGCAAAAGGAGGTGGTCTAGTATGCCAATGTATCCAATTCATCCATGCTGTTATTGCGAGAAAGCTTGCCGCATGACCCAGAAGGTCGAATGCAGCCGTTTTCTGGCTTATATCCAGAAGCTTAACAGCATGAAAGAACAGCGAGTCTTAATAAAAGAACTTAAATACTTAATAGCCCCTCGACTAAGCTCGGGGCAAGGAGGTAAATAATCATGAAAGCAGCAATTTACACAAGAGTTTCTACTGACAATCAGGCAGAAGTTGAGTTCAATTCCTGCGAAACACAGGAATCAAAGATCAGATCCTTTATCGCAAGCCAGAATGGCTTTGAAGTTTATAAAGTTTATTCAGATCAAGGACATACTGGCGCAAATATGGACCGACCAGCTTTGAAGGATTTGCTGATCGATATCCAGCGCGGCAAGATCGATATTGTCATTGCCTATAAAATAGACCGGCTGACCAGGTCTCCAAAAGACTTCTATCAGCTAATCGAGATATTTGAAAAGTACAAAGTCAGTTTTTTATCGATTACCGAGCGCTTTGACACTTCAACTCCATCCGGTCGACTTCTCCGCAACATCATGCTGACCTTTGCCCAATTCGAGCGGGAACTTATCAGTGAACGGATCAGGGATAAAATATTCGAGAAAGCCAGAAAAGGTCTGTGGGGTTGCGGCAGAGCGCCATTTGGCTATAAGCGGGATGGAAATAAGCTGATCCAGCAGCCAAGCGAAGCTGAAATAGTTCGAATGATCTTTGAAGACTTTATTGCTACTCGCTCCACCTGGGCGATTTATAACAAGCTTAAAGAAAAGAAACTGTTTAACCGCAGCGGTCAGCCAATTTCCAAGCCAATGATCGATTCTATCCTTAGAGGGGTAGTCCACTCAGGAATGGTCGAGCACAAGGGAAAGGTTTATCAAGGGCTTCACGAGTCAATCGTTTCTAAAGAGCTATTTGATGAAGTCCAAAGCCTTAGAAAAGAGCATGTCAGGCCCAAGCGGATGACCACTTATAATTTCTCACTATTTCCCGGCCTGATTCACTGTAAAGAGTGCGGTTCGGTCATGTGCGCGGTGTTCACCAACAAGATCAAATATAAGAACAACAAGCGCACCAGATATTTCTATTACCGCTGTTCAGTCCTTGATAAAAAGGATAGATCATTCTGTAATATCCGGCAGGTGAGCGCTGACCGACTGGATAAATATATTATCGATAATCTTGATAAGATCAGGAAAAACAAACAATACCTGGATAGTTTGACTTACGTGCTCAATCACAATGGCAATGATACCTTGAGAGGGTGCGAACCAACGGGGGTGAGCTTGCCGATCAGGACCGAAAGGCTCCAGGAAATATTGAAAAACATCGTTGACGCGACAAAGTTAAAGGGAAAAACTGAGAAACGCGTCATCATAAAAAGGCACATCGAAAAGGTCATTTATTCGAAAGAGACTATAGAAGTCAAAATATTGTATTCCGATAGCGTCGAGGCCGCCTCCGGCCCGCTGCGCGACCCTGCGGCGGAAGCTGACTTTTCGCCGCTTGATAAAGATGGGGCGGCCTGTCGGCAACTATCGTCGCCTCCAGGCCGCCCAACCTCAGCGATGGTTCGCTGTAAAAGGAAAATGCCCAGGAGAGGACTCGAACCTCCACGGGTTTGACCCCGCTAGCTCCTGAAGCTAGTGCGTCTGCCAATTCCGCCACCTGGGCATCTCGACTCTGTCTCGACTCGCTTCGCTCGCTCGACATCGCTCGATGCAAGCATCATGCCGCTGGTCGGAGTCGAACCGACACTGGGGTAAACCCAACCTGATTTTGAGTCAAGCGCGTCTGCCAGTTCCGCCACAGCGGCATCTCGACAGGCTCGATGCCTGTCAATATCAAAAATATCTCAATTTCGCTGGTAATTCAATAATGCCGAGCGAAGTCGAGGCATTCCGCCACAGCGGCATAATCAATCTTCCAGAAAAACTCCCATCTTGCGGAACTTGTTGTAACGGTCCGCGATCAGTTCGCGATGGGATAGGGACAACAACGGTTCCAGATTGTTTATTATAGCAGATTTTATGAAAGATGCAGCCTGTTCCGGATTATTATGCGCCCCGCCGATGGGTTCCTTTATGATCTCATCCACAATTTCCAGCTTCAAGAGGTCCTTGGCGGTGATCTTCATGGCTACCGCCGCGTCATTGGACCGCTTGGCATCGCGGAAAAGGATGGAGGCGCATCCCTCCGGTGAGATCACCGAATAGATCGCGAATTCAAGAATGAGTACGCGGTTTCCCATGCCGATGCCGAGCGCGCCGCCGGACCCGCCTTCCCCGGTGATGATGGAAATGAAGGGAACAGTGAGCTCGGCCATTTCTCTCAGGTTTTTGGCGATGGCCTCGGCCTGGCCCCTTTCTTCCGCCCCAATGCCGGGATAAGCGCCCGGAGTGTCGATAAAAGAAATGATCGGTTTTTCATACCTCTCCGCAATTCGCATTACGCGTAACGCTTTACGATATCCCTCGGGGTTCGCCATGCCAAAATTCCGGGCCAGGTTCTCCTTAGTGGTCTTTCCCTTCTGCTGTCCGATAATGGCCACTGAGCGCCCCTCGAGCCTCGCGATCCCCGTGACCATGGCCGGATCGTCCGAATAATTGCGGTCGCCGTGAAGCTCCACAAAATCATCGAAGATATGGCCGATGTAATCCAGCGTGGTCGGCCGCTGCATGTGGCGCGCCACCTGCACGATCTGGATCGGCGTAAGCTTGGAAAAGATATCCTTTTTCAGGGTCTCGATCCTTTTTTCCATGAGACGGATATCTTCCTTCATGTCCATCTTGCCGTCCGCAGATAGACCTTTAAGCTCCTCCAGCTTCCGGTAAAGCTCAAGTAAGGGTTTTTCGAAATCCAGCAGGTTTTTTATCTCATCCTTCATGGAACCACCTCAGGATCTTGGCCAACGTGTCTTTCAATAGTTTGCGCTCGCAGACCACGTCCAGCATCCCGTGCTCCAATAGATATTCCGCGCGCTGAAAGCCGGGCGGGAGCTTCTGCCGAATGGTCTGCTCGATCACCCGCGGCCCGGCAAAGCCGATCAAAGCGCCGGGCTCGGCAATGTTTATGTCCCCCAGCATGGCATAGCTGGCGGAGGTCCCGCCCGTGGTCGGGTCAGTAATGACCGAAATGTAGGGCAGGCCGTTCTCGCGCAGCCTTCCCAGCGCCGCCGAGGTCTTCGCCATCTGCATCAGGCTCATGATCCCCTCCTGCATGCGGGCGCCGCCGGAAGAGGAGAAGATGATCGCCGGGACCTTCTTTTCCACCGCGAGCTCGATTAAGCGGGTGACTTTCTCTCCCACCACCGATCCCATGCTCCCCCCCATGAAGGAGAAATCCATGATCCCCACCGCCGCCGGCCGGCCGCCGATCTTGCCCGTGCCGGTCAGGATCGCTTCGTTGAGGCTGGACTTTAGCATGGCGCTGTCGATCCGCTTGGCGTAGGATCTTGAGTCCGTGAAGTTCAGGAAATCCGTGGACTTGATGTCATGATCGATCTCGGTAAAGCTTCCGTTGTCCACGATCTGCTTTTGCCTTTCCCCGGCGGTGAGCTTGAAGTGATAGCCGCATTTGGGGCAGACCTTTAAATTCGCCTCCAGGTCCTTGGCAAAGATCGCCTGTCCGCAGCGGTAGCACTTGACCCACAGGTTTCCCGGGATATCAAGTCTTTCGCGGATATAAGCGGCCTCTTTGCTTTTCTTCTTCCGCTTGAACCAGTCGTGAATGCTCAAAGTGCTTGATATGATAGTGGAAATTGTGATAGTATGTCAAGCCGTTCGACCCTGAAGCACCTCGACGGTGCTCGGTGCAAGGAGGAAAATCATGGCTTTAAGATCCAAATCGGCGATGAAAAGAGTGCGTTCTTCTAAGAAGAGAAAAGCCAGAAATCTGTCGACCAAGAGGACGGTCAAGAACGCCTTTAAGCAGGCGGAAAAAGCGATCGTTGGAAAATCGTCCGAAGCCAAAGAGCTGACAAGGAAAGCGGTTTCAATAATTGATAAGGCGGTTGAGTGCGGCATCATCCACCGGAACAAGGCCGCCCGGCAGAAATCACGCCTGCTCCTCAAGCTCAATAAGATAAAAGGCTAGAGATCCTTTTGAAGTTAAGGGCCTACGCAAAAATAAACCTCTCTTTGCGCGTGTTCGATAAGCGTCCGGATGGGTTCCATAATCTTGAGTCCGTGATGCAGTCGGTCTCGCTTTTTGACCTGATCACTTTGTCTCCTCTATCCTCCGGGATCGAAGTCATCTGCGATGATCCAAATGTTCCATCGGGGAGGGAAAATATCGCGTATAGAGCTGCGGAGCTGTACTTTAGAACACAGAGCACAGAACACAGAACACAGAGCACAGGAATAAAGATCGAGATCAAGAAAAATATCCCCATGGCGGCTGGTTTAGCGGGGGGGTCAGCTGATGCGGCTGCGGTCCTTTTCGGATTAAATCAAATGATGACCGGCGACCGGCGACTGGCGACTGGTGACTTGCTAAAGCTGGGCGCCCGGATCGGCGCGGACGTTCCCTTCTGCCTGACCGGCGGGACCTGCCTGGTCAAGGGGAAAGGGGAAATCGTTGAGAAACAGTCACCCTGGCCCAAAACCTATTTTGTCCTGGTCTGTCCGGAGATCCAGGTTTCCTCAAAGTGGGCCTATGAAGAGTTTGATAATATGCATCTGAATGTTTTGGAAGGGATAAAGAACGATCTCGAGGCAGTGGTGGTCTCCAAACACGAAGTTGTAGCTGAGATCAAGGAAAAACTTGTAAGTTTGGGTTGTTCTGAAGCTCAGATGTCCGGTTCCGGGCCCTCAGTCTTTGGTGCGGTCAGACATAAGACGGAGGCCGAAAATGTATTCAATAAGATCAAAGATGATTTCCCGCGAAGTTTTCTGGTGGAGACGGTGGACCAGGGGATCGAATTAGTGTAGTTCCAAGGTTTGCCGTGCGATCTCGCTTGTTTTATGGAGCTGTTCTTCCAGGTTTCTTGTCGTTTTTTTAAGTTCAACCACTTCTAGATCGGCCGGGACCATGAGCGGTTCACCAAGGGCGATCGCCATTCTGGAAAAAGGCAGGGGGATTTCATATTTGTCCCAGCGCCAGAACATGGTCATTTTTCTTTCAATATGGAAACCTACCGGGATCAGGGGGTAGCCGGTCTTCTGAGCGAAGTAAAGGACGCCTGGATTTACCTTGTGATATAGGGGTTGGGGCGGTCCGTCTACCGCCAGGGCTAGATTATAACCGTCTTTGATCGTCCGCAATACTCTTTGGGCGCTTTGGATCCTTTCTCCGGGAGTTCCAAACTCTGGGTAGGGAATGATGCAGTATCCATATTTTCTCCCGAGCGAGGCTATGATCTGTCCCCGGAGGGAGGTGATGGGCAGGATGCACATTTTCCAGCGCCGGAAAAAATAAGCGCCGGGGAAGAACTGGCCGTGCCAGGAAGCGAAGATGATCTGTTTTCCCTGACGGTGCACGGTATTTACGGCTTCCAAATTTATGACTTTAAGACGAAGCGTGCTGCAAATAATGATATTTGCCAGCCAGTAAAAGAGGCCCACGATCTCGGCGATCAAGTTCTCAAACATACGGCTGTCGAGATTATAACATGCATAGTGTATAATAGCACCTGATGTTGTATTTTATTTTTACGATCGATGGGGATTGGAAGGAGTATTTTAATATCGGGCTTCCCGAAGAAAAACGCCTTCCCGACAAACAACGCATGCTTTCCTTGATTGACCGTGAGATCGGGCTTGCCACAAAGATCTTGGGGGGCAAATTCATTCATTTTATCCACACTTCTCCCCGGGCGCGGGATTTTTTTCTGCAGCCGGAATTTATAGGGAAGTGGAGGGAAATTGAAGGAAGAGGAGGGGATGTGGGGGTGCACTGCCATGCGGATGATCCGGGGCGCGCCTATTATCATAATGATCCCGGGAAGATGGAGGAAATGATCGGTTTTTTCACCGGCGCATTGGAAGAAAATAACCTTAGCCCCGTTGCCTTCCGCGGTGGATATATGAGTTTCAGTCCCGCCACCATTCCTGTATTGGAGGAAAATGGCATATTTCTTGATTTTTCCTGCGATCCCGGAAGGTATCTTCTGCATGACGGCCGGCCGGTGTCTGACTGGCGCGGCGCGCCGGATAATTTTTACCGGATGTCCTATGAGGATCATCGCCGGCCCGGAGATAGCCGGGTCTTTGAGATTCCCCTTGGGATATACATCGAGACCGAATCATTATGGAAGATCTGGAAAAAAGCCAGGCAGTTCAAGCGGCGGAAAGGGGAAACGGTCCTCTCGGTCCTGGCGCACTCCTATGATTTCTCCTCCTTTAAAATGCGCTTGAAAATCAAACTGGCGCTTTTGATCTTAAAGAGGTTCGGCCGCTTTATCAGCGCTGAGGAATCCCTCAGAATAGCGAGCGGTGGTCAAGGGTAGACCGGCGTCCGGAATCTTTTCAGGGCGGATTCAACGATCTTTTTGATCATAAGGTTAAAGTCATAGCCGGCAGCCTGCGCAGCGACCCGGAAGGACCCCCCCACAATGCAGGGCGGAGAATTTATGTCCAGGAAATAAGGAATCCCCTTTTTATCCAGCCGAAAATCCGCCCGGGCGAAGTCCCGGCAGTTGGTGGCTCGAAAGGCAAGACGGGCGTATTTTCTGATCTTGGCTCGGATCTCAATATCCACGTTCTTTGCCGGACATTCATAGGACAGAAGGCTCTGTGACCTCCCCTGCATTTTAAGAGTATGGTGTTGGTAGTCTTCTTTCCCTTTAAATACTTTTTCATCAAAGGGCAGTAATTCTTCGCCCAGAAAACCGATCGAGAATTCTCTTCCATCAATGAATTCCTCGACCAAAACTGGGGCGTGGCCTTCTTGTAGCATTTTTTTTACCACGATCTTCAATTCTCTTTCAGTAGAAACTTTGTTCCTGGGCTGGATGCCAATGCTTGATCCGCCGTAGACCGGCTTTATAAAGAGCGGATATTTCAATTTTCCGGCCAGTTTAAAGGTGTGGCCGTGGATCACTTCAAAATTGGGAGTGGGCACTCCGGCGTGGATGAAGTGCAGCTTGGTCTTGATCTTGTCAAAGGCGGAGATTGCGGTCAGGGGAGATCCGCCCGTGTACGGGATATCCAGAAGTTCAAGCAGGGCGGGGAAGTGCGCTTCCCTGGAATGCCGGCCGATTCCCTCCGCCATATTGAAGACCAGGTCAATCCGATTGTTGCTTTTTAACTCGTAGAGCTTTCTGTAGGCCCTCTCATCTGCTTCGATGTGCAGGACGCTCTCTCCGATCCTGGAAAGAGCGCTGATCACCTGCGCGACCGTTTCCTTGGTCCCGTACTCGGGAGCGAGGGCGGGAAACCGTTTGCCGCTTTTTTCCCGGGTGTTGGACAAAAAGACGATGTTTTCCAATTTTATCAATTGAACCACCTCGATTTAGTGGTTATTATACTTTAAATTCTTAAATAAATCAGCCGTTGCCATGCTTTTGGTTTTTACGTATAATCAAGGCGAACGGGTTCGGCTTTGGGATCTTGGGGGAGGGAAACGGATAATGAAGAAGTGGAAGAAACTGCTGGCCAAAAGCGTAACTGATGCCAAGGTGCTGAAGAAGTATCTGGATGTGGACAAAGAGGAGATTGAGAAGGTCATCGGGGAATATCCGATGCGGATCAATCCCTACCTGCTCAAGCTCATCGGCAAAAGAAATGGCCCCATCTGGAAGCAGTGCGTTCCTGACGTAAGGGAGATAACGCTCAAGAAGGGGCAGACGGATCCCCTCCACGAAGAGGCCTACAGTCCGGTCCACGGCTTGATCCACCGTTATCCGGGAAAGGCCCTGCTTTATGTTTCCAACATCTGCGCCAGCTACTGCCGCTTCTGCACCCGGAAACGCAAGGTCGGGTTTGAATATCTGACCATGCGCGAAGAGGATTTCCAGGCCGCTCTGGACTATATCCGAAAGCATGAAAAGATCCGGGACGTGATACTTTCGGGGGGCGACCCCCTCATGCTGAATGACCGGACGCTGGAGCGCTATTTAAGGGCGATAACCCGCATCAAGCATGTGGAGATCGTGAGAATAGACAGCCGTACGCCTTCCACTTTCCCGCAGCGGATAACTCCCAGGCTCTGCGGGATACTGAAAAAATATGATCCGATCTATTTATTGACGCATTTTAACCATCCCAAAGAGATCACCTCGGAAGCCAAGAATGCCTGCAAGATGCTGGCGGATGCCGGCGTGGTCCTCGGGAATCAATCGGTACTGTTGAAAGGGATCAATGACAGTGCCTTAACCCTTAAGAAACTCGGTGAGGAGCTGCTCAAGATCCGGGTCAGGCCCTATTATCTTTACATCCCGGATGCGGTGCGCGGCACCTATCACTTTCGGGTTCCCATCCGGAAGGCCCTCAGGCTCATGCGGGCGGTGATCGGACACACTTCCGGCCTGGCGATCCCGCACCTGATCATCGACCTTGAGCACGGGGGAGGGAAACTGCCTCTCTGTCCGAAGTACGTGGCGAGGAAAAAGGGCAAAAAGTACACTTTCAGGAATTTTGAGGGAAAGTTGTTCTATTACCACGACGTATGAGAATAGGCGTTGCCGCAGAAAATAGGGGTTCTGAAAAACGGGTGATCCTCCGGCCGCAGGAGGTCGAAGCGATTGCTGCCGGGCATGAGGTGCTGGTGGAGAAGGGGGCCGGTTTGGGTATCGGTATCGGTGACGAGGAATATAAAAAGGCCGGCGCCAGGGTCGCGGACAAAAAGCAAGTTTACGCCTGCGATCTGGTGGTCAGGATCAAGGCCCCGGTGGAAGAAGAGCTTAAACTGATGCGGCCGGGAAGCGCCATGATGTCCATGATGCATCTGAGAGCGGCCCCCTCGCTGGCGGAGCTGCTGAAAAAGCACCGCATAAACGCGATCCCGCTTGAGAAGATCAGGGATGAATTCGGCCGGCGCAGGGTTGAAGCCCTGCATGAGACCGGCTATCTGGGGATGGAAAAGGCGTTCGAGCTCTGGGGTAAGGATCCGGAAAAGGCCGCGGTCAAGGTCATGGGTTACGGCAATGTGGCCTGCGGCGCGATCCAGTGCGCAGCGCGCAAGCTTGCAAAAGTAGTAGTTCTTAACAAAAAGGATATCCGTGAGATGGAAAAACATATTCCCGGCACCGATATTCTGGTCAACGGCCTGAAATGGCCGCACGAAGTCAGGGGCAAAGTGATCCTGGTCAGAAAAGACATGCTGAAACTTTTCAAGAAAGGGTCAGTGATCCTGGACCTGATCGCCAATCCCGCGGGGCAGTCGCCGATCGAGACCTGCCGGCCGACTTCCCTGGACAAGATCTCTTTTGAGGTTAATGGCATTATCCATACCTGCTGCTGGGGTTGGCCGGGGCTGGATCCAGTGAATGTTTCCAGGAAATACAGCATACAGGTGGCGCCGATCGTTAAGGAGATTGCGGAGAGTTGGCTTGAGAACCTTCCGGAATACATCGGATCGGCAACGGTGAGATTTGATGGGGAGTAAAGGATATAAAACTGGTAATCCTCGAATAGATAAGGAGATTGAAGAGCTGGCTGCCAAGTACAGCACGCCGCAGAGCCGCTCCTACCTGCAGGATCTCTTCATGACCGTGGTTAAGCTGCATCTGGATAAAGCTGACGGGCGCGATCTGTATCTGGCTACCAGCACCTTAAAGGAGCTGCGTCACATCTTCAGGGTCTTTTCCAAGTACCGCGATGTCCGTAAAGTTGTCATGTTCGGTTCGCATCGGGCCAGCCCCAAAAGCGAAGAATACAAAATGGCGCTGGAGTTTGCCGAAGAGATTGTCAAGAAAGGGTTCATGGTCATCACCGGCGGAGGCGGTGGGGTGATGGAGGCGGGGAATTGCGGGGCAGCAACAAAAGGTTTTGCGGTCAAGATCAAATTGCCCGCCGAGTTGAAGCCGAACCCTTTTGTATGCAAGGGAGAGAAACTGATAAATGTCAGGTATTTCTTCACGCGGAAGCTCGCTTTTATCAAGGAATCGGACGCCACCGTTCTTTTTCCGGGCGGGTTCGGCACCCACGATGAGGGGTTTGAGGTGCTGACCCTGCTTGAGACCGGGAAATGCTCTCCGCGGCCTCTGGTCTTTGTGGAGGTTCCCGGGAAAAAATATTGGAAGACCTGGCTGGGCTTCTTGAAAAAACAGCTTTTGGCCGGAGGTTTGCTGACCGAGGAAGAGTTTAGTCTTTTTACCGTGGTAGGATCCATCAAGGAAGCGGTGGATGAGATCACGGGATTTTACCGCAATTATCATTCCATTCAGTATGGCCGGGATGTGACCGTAGTCCGGCTCAATCGCAAGATACCGGTAAAGGATTTGAAAAGATTGAGCAAAAAATACAAGGACATTATCACGGGCGAGATCCTTCCCAGCGGGCCGCTGCCCTCTGAAGTGCGGAACAAGGAATTCCTGGGCCTGCCCCGGATCTGCATGAAGTTCAACCGGAAGAACTACGGCCGGATCATCGCGCTCATCCGGGACCTGAACTCCTGTGTCTGTGAATAAGGTTTGTGCTATAATCTTCCAGAGATGCGGCAGGGACAGCTCAATATAATAAACCGGCTGATCATCACCTTCTTTTTTCTGATGACGCTCTGGCTTCTTTTCACTTCCAGTCTTGACCCGTTCTCGCTCTTGCTGGGGGGCGTTTTTTCCCTTGCCATCTCGGTCGCGACCCATGATCTTTTCATCGAAAGGGAAGAAAAAATACACAAAGGCATTATGCCGCGTTTTGAGTTCTTCTTGCTCTATGTTTTTGTTGTATTGTGGGAGATATATCTGGCCAGCTTCAATGTGGTTTACCAGGTGGTAACCATGAGAATAAACCCCGGCATCGTAAAGATCCGGACCCGTTTGAAATCAAAATTTGCCCGTGCGCTTTTGGCGAATTCAATCACCTTGACCCCGGGCACCGTTACCATTGACCTGCAGGATGACTATCTCTATGTTCACTGGCTGGTGGTCAAGACCACCGTTACCCACAGAGCGGCAAAGATGATAAAGGGTAATTACGAGGCGCAGCTCAGGAGGATATTCTATTGAGCCCGTTTCTTCTCATGATCTATATCCTGTCCGCCACTTCGTTTTTTTGCCTGGTCCGAATAGTCAGGGGGCCGACGCACTTCGATAGGCTTATCGGACTGAATCTGATGGTGCTTAACATCACGGTCATAATCGCGACACTGGCGGTGCATTTGAGGCGGCATGTGTATTTTGATGTCGCCCTGGTCTATGCCATCCTGGGTTTTGTTTCGGTCATCGCCATCTCGAAATATCTGACCGGAAGGGAGCTGCATAAGTGACGATAATCGCTTATTTCTTCTTTGGGTGGGGGATATTTTTTATGATCTTTGGGGTTTTGGGGATTTTCAGATTCCCCGACCTTTATACCAGGATCCATCCTTCCGGCAAAGCGGGCACCGCCGGCGTTCTGACCATATTTATCGGGTTAATAATATATTCAGGGTTTTCCTCTCTTTCGCTGCGCGTTATTTTGATCGCTTTGTTCATTGTGATCACCAGCCCAGTTGCATCGCATGCCATTGCCAGAGGGGCGATCGAGGCCGGCATCGAACCCTGGGAGTCGGGCGGTTCTTCAGTCCCACATGGAGCAGAAGAAAATGATTGAAATGTTCCTGATAGTTTTAGTGGTTGCCGCTCTGATCGCTGTCGAAACGAGGGACCTTTTGAATTCGGTCATAATGCTGGCAACATTCAGTTTAGTGCTCACCTTCCTTTTCTTTAGCCTGCACGCTTTGGATATAGCTATCGCAGAAGCTGCCATCGGAGCCGGCGTGTCCACGGTTCTCTTTGTGGTTGCCATCAGCAAGACCCGGAGGCAAGAAGAATGAGCCGAATATATGCCGCAACTCTCCTGTTAATATTGGCGTTTTTTCTTTTCAGCGCGGTTAAACTAGATTATGGTCAACTGCGAGGCGGAGTGTCCGAATATTATATCGCCCGGGGAGTGGCTGAAACCGGAGCGCTCAACATGGTCACTGCCATATATCTCAATTATCGGGTATATGATACCCTGGGGGAGGCCACCGTATTTTTTGCTTCGGCCTTGGGGGTCTTTATGCTTCTTCGGAAGAATACGGGTCCAGCCGGCAGGCAGGAAGAGGGGGAATCCGATGGATAGAACATCATCCATATTAAAAATATTTACCCGGAAGCTTTTTTCTTTTATCTTACTTTACGGTTGCTATTTAATATCTCATGGACATCTTTCACCGGGTGGTGGTTTTCAGGGGGGGGTCGTTTTCGGATCAGCCATAATCCTGCTGGGATTGGTCGAGGGCGTGAAGCTTACGGAAAAAAGGTTCAGGGAAGATTCGCTCTCCCTGACGAAAAATGTCGGCATGCTGGTTTTCATCTTTCTGGGATTTGTCGGGATATTCCTGGGATATTATTTCCTTTCGGATTTCCTGCCGCGGGGCGAGGTCGGAACCGTGCCCAGCGCCGGATTGATCCTGCTGCTCAATTTGACGATCGGCTTCATGGTTGGAACCGGGATTGCGGTGATTTTTTACAGGATAGTGAGGCATAAGGCGTGATCAACGGCGTATCTATCGGGATCATAGTTGTCCTCATCGGCATTTACGGGATACTGACAAAGAGGAACCTGATCAAGATGGTCATGGCGCTCTACATCATGAATTCGGGGGTCATTTTGCTTTTTATCAGCATCGGCTATGTCGCTGGCGGCGAGGCGGCAATCTTTGAGAGCGGGAAAAAACTCATGGTCGATCCTTTGCCGCAGGCCGTGATGCTGACCAGCCTGGTCATCGGTCTGGGCATAACGGCGCTGGCGCTGGCGCTGGTGATCAAGATCTATGATGAATACGGAACATTGAACGCTTCTAGAATATTGGAGGACAAATGACGTTTCACGCGCCCATCTTGGTCATTGTCGTTCCCTTATTGTCGGCCTTTCTGACCCATCTGACAAAATATACCAGGCTGAAAAGGGGAGCAGAGATCGTGGCCCTGACCAGCATGATTGTTTCCCTTTTCTTTCTGCTTTCGATGTCCGGGCCGGTCTTTTCCGGGGAAGTGCTTAATTATGATCTGGGCGGATGGCCGCCGCCGGCTGGCATCAGCCTGACCGTGGACGGTCTGAGCTTCTTTTTTTCGCTGCTGGCGGTGGGGGTGGGGTTGCTCATCATTGTTTATTCCCTGGGCATCTATGTTTACGCCCGGAGATACTACTCACTGCTGCTTATCGCTTTGTCCGGCATCCTGGGCATTGTCCTGACCCGGGATATCTTTAACATGTACGTCTTCTTTGAGATCCTGGCCGTGGCTTCTTATATTCTTGTCACTTACAAGCATAAGACCCGGGCGATCAAGGCCAGCTTTAAATATCTCATAATGAGCGAATCAGCCTGGGTGCTGTTCCTGCTGGCGGTCGCGGTTCTCTATGGTTTGACCGGCAGCTTGAACATGGATGATATTGCTGCTCAGACGCCGATCATCTATCAGACAAATCCTCAGGTGATCTATCTTGTTTTCGCGTTGATGATGATCGCCTTTGGCATAAAGTGCGGCATGTTCCCTTTGCATACCTGGATCCCTGAGGCTCATTCTCAGGCGCCCACGCCGGTGAGCGGCCTGCTTTCCGGCCTGATCCTTAAGGTCGGCCTTTATGCCATGCTCAGGGTCTTTTTTTTGTTCTTTGGGGCGCCGCTTTTTCTTCGTGGCGCCGGCAGCATTATCGTTTATCTAGGCTTGATCACCCTTATTGTCGGTGCTTGTCTGGCCTTGGCTCAGGAGGAACTGAAAAAACTTCTGGCTTTTTCCAGCATTAACCAGATCGGTTTCATCCTCATCGCCATCGGACTGGGAACGCGTTTGGGGTTCGAAGGCGGGCTTTTCCATATTTTTAACCATGCCCTGATCAAGACCGGGCTTTTTTTCTGCGCCGGCATCATTATTTCTCAGACCGGATTCTGGAAGATCGGGCAGATGAAGGGTGTGTGGAGGAAGATGCCTGGTTTGACGGCGGCTTTCTGTGTGCTTTCGCTGGCAGTCATTGGGATTCCGCCCTTTAATGGCTTTTTCAGCAAAATGTTCATTGTTGAAGCGGTGCTTCTGGAACAAAACTATTTTTTGCTCTTCTTCGTTTTCTTTGGCATCATCATGACCGCCGCCTATTTTTTTCGGGTCATTCAGACCTTTTTTGCGCAAGAGGATTTCAAACAAAAACCTGATTTCGTGCCCCAGCCGGTCGGGCCTTTTGAACACTTGTCGACCTATGTTTTTGCCGCTTTCTGCCTTCTGGTCGGCCTCTTTCCCGGCATGGTCCTCAGTCTGATACATCCTGCTGTAAAGGTGCTGCTGCCATGATGTATACATTGCCGTTTTTTCCGCCGGACAGTTTGAGCCTTTTCATGCTGGTCATGATCTGCCTCCTGTTCCCTCTGGTGTTTGTTTATTCCCTCCCTTATGTCCGACGTAGTTTCTTCCGTTATTATTCTGTGCTTCTTCTGACGCTGGTCGGCATGCTGGGAACGGTGTTGGCCAAGGACCTCCTGAGCTTCTATGTTTTTCTTGAGATCATGACGGTCGGAGTCTATTTTTTGATCATTGATAACAAAAAAAAGGAGTCATTCCCGGCCGGCTTCAAATACATCTTGATGATGTTCACGGGCGGGGTCTTCATCCTCTTGGCAGCCCTCATGCTTTATAATCTGACGGGGACGTTTGAGTTGGCCGCCATGGCCAGGGAGGCTCCGTTCTACTCCCGCACCGTTCTCATGCCGATCTCTACCTTGTTTGTCATCGGCTGTTTAATTCAGATCGGTGCGGTCCCGTTCCACATCTGGCTGCCGGATGCCCATCCCATCGCGCCTTCGCCCGTCTCCGCCCTGCTCTCCGGCCTGGCAATCAAAATCGGGGCTTACGGCATCATTAGATTGATCTTCACTCTCCAAACCTGGGACTCGACCCTTATCATTATCGGTGTTTCGTCCATGCTTTTTGGCGTGGCGCTCGCTTTAAGGCAGACGGACATCAAGCGACTGCTGGCTTATCACAGTATCAGCCAGATGGGATATGTGTTGTTGGGAATAGGAGCAGGAACAGGATTAGGAATAGGAGGGGCGCTGTTTCACGTTCTCAATCACGCCATATTCAAGATGCTGCTTTTCCTCTGCATGGGTGCGGTTATTTACGCGACGGGAGAAAGAGAGCTTAATAGATTAGGGGGATTGGGCAGGCGCATGCCTTTGACGCTGGCTGTGTTCGGAGTGGCGGCTCTGGCCATCTCCGGTATGCCCCCGCTTAATGGTTTTGCGAGCAAAGCGCTGCTTTCTGCTGCCATTTCCGGCAATCTGTGGCTGAAGCTGGCGGTCATCCTGACGGCCGCCGGCACCTTCGCTTCCTTTTTCAAATTGTATCGATACGCTTTCTGGGGGGAGCTGCCGGAAAAGCTCGGGGGTGCGAGGGAAGTGCCGCTGCTCATGTCAATGCCGATGCTTGTTTTGGCAGCCGCCTGTTTGGCAGCAGGACTCTTCTCTTCTCAATTGCTGCGCGGTCTTGTAGCGCCGGCGCTCGGTTCCAAACTGACTTTTGACTTCTGGAATATCAATGTATTAATTGAGGCAGTGTTGATCCTTGGCTTGGGGGCGGGGATTTACGCTTTTGGGATGAAGGCCGGGTTCTTCGGCCTCAGAGCGGAAAAAGCCGGAGCCTGTCCTGTTTATCTGAGCCTGGACCGGCTCTGCTGCGGCGCCGCCAGCCTCTTGGAGAAGGGATGCTCCGCCTTTGGGGAAATGCACTCTAGAAGCATGAATATCCATTTATTCTGGGTAATTTTAGCTTTAACGGGCCTGCTCATCATCTTGAACTTTCTGATGGTTTAGGTTTTGCGGAAGAATGAGAGGAGGGTGTCCAGCGCACCGCTGATCAGGACCGCGGCTCCCAGCGCGATCATGATCGTCCGCAGGCCGATCAAGTCAGCCAGCTCCCCTAAAATGACTACCGGGAAAGTAAAAGCCGAGTTGATGAACATGTTCTGTACTCCAAAGACTCGTCCCCGGATGGTTTTGGGGACCTTTTCGTGAAGAATGGTCTGAAGGGGGGTTACAATGAACGCGTTGCCCATGCCCAGGAAGAAGACGGTCAAGAGAACGAGCCAAACATCTTGGGTGCCGCTGAGCAGGAGCAGAGCGGTCCCGGCCAGCAGAAAACCGACATGTGCCAGGCTGTCCTTTTTAAAACGGTGGCCAAAACGCCCCACCAACATCCCCCCCAGAGCCATGCCGGTGCCGGCGGAAAAGATCAAATAGCCGAAGTTTGAGGCACCGATCCTGAGGATCTTCTCGGAAAAGCTGACAGCCAGAAGGCAGATGGTCGCCAGCACGGAGGTGGCAAAGAACATTTTCGCCAGTGCGAAGCGAATGAGCGGCTTTCTCCGGATGAATTCCAGCCCCATCAGCAGTTCTTTGAATAGGTTCGCCAGGCTGACCTTGACCCTTTTTTCTTTGTGTTTCAGGGAAAGCATGAAGGTAGCCAGGGTTGAGGTGAGGTGGAGCAGGGCTGAGATCATGAGGACCGGTCTGATGCCGAAAAAATTGGTCAGGGGTGCGGCCGTGCCGATGCCGATAATGGAGGCGACCATAAGGGTCATCATAAAAAGCGAGTTGGCCGCGATCAGGTCGCGTTTTTCCACCAGCATGGGTATGCTGGAGGTTTCCGCGGGGGCAAAGAACTGAGAAACGGAAAAGATGATAAAACTCAGAACGAAAACGACCGCCAGGTTCTGGCTGATAAAGGGGATGGTCAGGAAGATCAAAGCTCCGCGCAGGATATTGGCGATGATCATGACGAGCTTCTTGTTCCAGCGGTCGACAAAAACGCCGGCGGTAGGCCCGAAAAGTACGGCGGATCCGCCAAAGGCCAGCAGAGGCAGGCTGGCGCCAAGATTGCTCTTTGTCGCACCGTAAGCAATGATCAGAAGAACATAAAGCAGGAACCTGTCAGCCAGCTGGGACATGAGCTGGTCAAGCCAAAGGAAGAGAAAATCCTTGTTTTTTAGAACATGAGAGAATCTGGCTCGCTTTGGCAGCGTAAGAAGATTTTCTTTCATTAAGTTAGGTCATGATGGAGCATAGGCGTGTTATGATTCCAAACTATAAATATTATTTGCTGGTTTTCATGCCGAGCAGCCGATAAAGGATGCAATGTCCGGCCAGGCCGCTGAACATCAAATAGAGTCCGAGGATCATGAGCAAAAGAACGGCAAAATTCGGCATGGAAATGTATGCGGCAGAGAGAACGCAGGCGCCTCCCAGGAGTATTCTCAGGAACCTGTCGACGATATTCTGGTTCTGCTGAATTGTCATTTTCTCCTCCTTTTGCGATATTTGCTGAATATATTAGCATAAATATCGCCGTAAGCAAGAGGGAGTTTTCATCCAGATTTGAAAGAAAAATTCAATTGTGTTAAAGTAAGTTTATTCCCACACCAAAATTTTTGGTGTGGGGATGAATAAAGGAGGCTACCCATGCGAAGAATACCCTTGGTTTTCGTGATAATTTTGGTTTTTGTTGTCTGGATCATCCTTCAGTCCCTGATCTCTCTTTATCCGACATTTCTCTGGTTCAAGAACCTCGGCTTTGATTCCGTCTTTTGGACCAATCTTTTCGCCAAGATCAACACCGGCCTGGTGTTTGGCCTGCTGTTCTTTGTGATCGCGGCGGCGAACGTCTTCATCGCACGCAGGCTCACCGAAAAGACCAGGGGCGAGAAGGCGATGCGTCCGGCCGATCTAAAAAGAATGATCCGGGAGCTTTTTGGAGAAGAGGGGGGCGAGGAGGAGGGCGGCATGATAGATGTCACGCCTGAACCCGGCGCGGAGAGAAGGGAAAATATCTTATGGGGGATCGGGGTCATTGCTGTTTCCATCTTTATGGGGCTTTCTGCGGTCACGCAGTGGCAGGTAGTGCTAAAGGCCTTGAATGCGGTCGCTTTTGGGATCAACGATCCGGTCTTCGGCAGGGATGTCGGATTCTATGTTTTTAATTTCCCTCTGCACAAGTTCTCCCAGGGATTTTTGTTCTCCGCTCTCTTGCTATCGCTGGCGGCGAGCGTTTGGATCTATCTGACCGGCAACGGGATATCGTTTTCCCATCTCAAACTTGCGTTCGGAAAGGGGGTCAAGACGCATCTGGCCCTGCTGCTGGCGGTGATGACCTTAGTTTTTGCCTGGGGCCTCTGGCTGGGAGAGCTGGAAGTGTTGTATTCTGCGCGGGGGGTCGTCTACGGCGCCGGCTATACGGACGTCAAAGCCCAGATCCTTGGCTACAACCTCCAGATCTATGTCCTTTTCTTTTTGGCTGCGTTCCTGGTGGTAAATATTTTTCAGAAGGATTACCGTCTGCCCATTGCCGGAGGCGCCGCGTATTTGATCGTGGCGATCGTCATGGGAGGGATCTACCCGGCCATTGTGCAGAACTTACAGGTAAAGCCCAGCGAGATCTCTTTGGAGGCGCCTTATATCGCTCACGGCATCAAGTACACCCGCCTGGCGTACGGATTGGATAAAGTGGAGGAAAAGGAGTTCGCGGCGGATCAGCGTTTAAGCCTGCGCGATCTGCGGCGGAACGGTCAAACCATCGGCAACATCCGGCTCTGGGATCCCCGGCCGCTCATCAAATCCTACCGCCAGCTTCAGGGCATACGTCTTTATTATGATTTTGATGACGTGGATGTTGACCGCTACCGCATCAACGGCCGCTATCAACAGGTCATGCTCTCTCCCCGCGAGCTCAAGATCGATAAGCTTCCCGCCAAGGCGCAGACCTGGGTCAATCGGCACCTTAAGTTCACCCACGGCTACGGGGCATGCCTTTCGCCGGTCAACGAGCAGACCCCGGAGGGTTTGCCGGACCTGATCGTCAAGGACATTCCACCGGTAACAAAAACCAATCTTCAGATCGATCGCCCGGAGATCTATTACGGCGAGGAGACCAATGAATATGTGATCGTCAAGACGCGGGAGGAAGAGTTTGATTACCCGAAAGGGGACAAAAATATCTACGCCACTTATCAGGGTAGGGGCGGGGTACAGATCAATTCTCTCCTGCGCCGCCTGGCTTTCACCATCAAGTACTCCGACCTCAAGGTCCTGTTGACCGAGTACATAACCTCTGACAGCCGGATCATGTTCGACCGCAACATTCACCGGCGGGTGAGGAAGATCGCTCCTTTCCTGCGCTACGACCGTGACCCGTACCTGGTTATCTCGGCCGGGAAACTTTACTGGATCCAGGACGCTTACACCACTTCCGATCTCTTCCCTTACTCGGATCCCACCGGCTCGGGGTTTGATAAGTTCAATTATATCCGCAATCCGGTCAAGATCGTGATCGACGCTTATAACGGGGACGTTACGTATTATCTGGTGGATGAAACAGATCCGATCGCCAAGACCTACCAGAAGATCTATCCCAAGCTTTTCAAGCTCTTCGCGCAGATGCCGGAGGAGCTAAAGCGGCATCTGCGTTATCCTGAGGACCTTTTCACGGTCCAGGCGAACAAGTATGCCATTTTCCATATGGAGGACCCCCAGGTCTTTTATAACCAGGAAGATCTCTGGCATTTTCCCAAAGAGATCTATGCCGGTTCCGAAGTGGCCGTGGTTCCCTATTATATTATTATGAGGCTCCCGCAGGAGAAGAAAGAAGAATTTTTGCTCATGCTGCCGTTTACTCCCAACAATAAGGATAACATGATCGCCTGGCTGGCCGGCCGCTCGGACGTGCCGGATTACGGCAAGTTGATCGTTTATAAATTTCCCAAGGATAAGCTGATCTATGGCCCGATGCAGATCGAGGCCCGCATCGACCAGCAGACCGAGATCTCCCAGCAGTTCACGCTCTGGGGGCAGGTCGGATCACGTGTCATTCGCGGAAATCTTCTGGCAATCCCCATTGAGCAATCGATCATTTATGTTGAACCCATCTATCTGGAAGCGGCGCAGGGCGAGCTGCCGGAGCTCAAGCGCGTGATCGCAGTTTACGGCAAGAACGTGGCCATGGCTGAGAATTTGGATGGGGCGCTTTCCGCGGTATTTTCCGGAAGGGTCTCCGCTTCGGTCAAGTACGAGGTGCCGGCCGGTTTGAATGCCAGGGATCTGGCAAAGAAAGCCCTTGAGCTTTATGATCGGGCACAGTCCAGTTTGAGGCAGGGTGATTTTGGGGGCTTCGGGGATAGGTTCCAGGAACTGAGAAAGATACTCCAGGATCTGGCCAAGTAATCGCTTGACGATTGCTTGACGATCCCTCGACAAGCTCGGGACAAGTATGATATAATGGGGCATGTTAAGCTCCCGCCAAAAAGAGATCTTAGATCTGCTCAGTGAGCATCCCACGCGTTCAAGCGGGGACCTTCAGCGTGCTTTGAAACTGACCCGTGCTCGGGTTCACCAGCTTATCGCTCCGCTTACCAAAAAGGGACTGGTCAAAAAAGAGGGCCGCGCGCGCGCCACCGTTTACAAGCTTGCTGACAAGCGCAGTTTTTCTCAAATTAGTCGTGAAAACTGGGAATTGCGGCGGCGCGTTCGGGAGCTTGAAAAGGCCCTGGATGACCGCAAGATCATCGAGCGCGCCAAGGAGATATTGATCGCTCAGTTTGATATTTTGCCGACCGAAGCCTACCGCAAGCTGCAGGAGCAGAGCATGGATTCCGGCAAATCCATGCGCGAGATCGCAGAGCGCATTTTGTCCGCTTATGAGCTGTAATTGACAGTGGGGTGAAATAGTGATATAATAATAACGATAAATAGATGGATTAGGCAAAGGCGCCCCAAAAGGGCGTTTTTTTTTGGCCGGAAAAGGGGGGAGGTAAAATGAAAGCAATTTTAGCGTTGGAAGACGGGATGATGTTTGAAGGAGCTTCTTTTGGGGCGGAAGGTGAAGTGGTTGGAGAAGTGATCTTTAATACCCAGGTAGTCGGGTTTCAGGAGATCTTAACTGATCCGGCGTACGCGAAACAGATCGTTGCCATAGGATACCCCCACGTTGGCAATGCTGGGATCAATGACCGCAGCAATGAGTCGGATAAAGCGCATGCCTCGGCTTTTGTGGTCAAGGAATACAGCAAAATGTACAGCAACTGGCAGGCTAAGGGTTCGCTTGGGGATTTTATGAAAAAGAATAAGGTCATCGGGATCGAGGGGATTGATACTCGGGCTTTGACCATTCATATTCGCGATAACGGTGAGATGAGAGGAGTCGTCTCGACCAAGGATTTTAATAAAGAGAGTCTGGTCAGCAAAGCAAAAGAATATAAGCTTCCAGATCTAGTAGCAGAAACAACCTCAGGCATGGAAAGCCCCAAGGCGAAAGCCGGAACAAATACTCTTATTATTAACCTTGGCATTAATAATAGTACACTGTCCAAGTTCGCTGAGGCCAAAGTGGTTGCTTGTAATGTTACGGCTGAAAAGATTTTGGAAAAAAAGCCGGAGCAGGTGGTCATCTCTGGCGGGCCGGGAGATCCCAGAAAATTAGCTGGACTGATCGAGGAGGTCAAAAAACTGGCTGGAAAAGTCCCTCTCTACGGCATCCAGAATGGGGCTTGCGTGCTGGCGCTCGCTCTGGGATGCACGGTTGAGCGTATGAAGGTCGGGCATCACGGAGTGAATCACCCGGTGGTCGATCCCAAGACCGGAAAGGGAGAGATCTCGGTCCAGAACCACAGCTACGGAATCACGAACGTTCCCAGCGGAGTAAAGGTCGTGCATGTCAATCTCAATGACAAGAGCATTGAGAAGATCCAGAGCAAGGACGGGACCTGCGCGGCTACATTATATTATCCGATCGATGAGCGCGGAAAATTAGCCAAGGGCTATAAATTAGTTTAGGGGGTAAAATTATGCCAAAACGAACAGATATTCACAAGATCCTGATCATCAGCTCCGGTCCTATTATCATCGGCTCCGCCTGCGAGTTTGACTATTCCGGCTCCCAGGCCTGCAAAGCTCTGCGGGAGGAGGGCTATGAAACGGTTCTGGTTAACTCCAATCCGGCGACGATCATGACGGACCCGGGCATGGCGGACCATACTTATATTGAACCCTTGGAGCCGGAGTTCATTGAAAAAATAATCGCTAAGGAAAAACCAGATGCGCTGCTGCCGACGCTGGGGGGGCAGACCGGTTTGAACATGGGATTCTTTTTGTCCCGCGCCGGGATCTTGAAAAAATATGGGGTTGAGGTGATCGGCGCGGATGCGGATGCCATTCAGCGTGCAGAGGACCGCGAAAAATTCAAGGAGACCATGGCCAGCATCGGTATTGCCGTGCCTCAGTCGGGCATTGCGACCAGTGTTGAAGAGGGGCTGGCCCTGGGAGAAAAGATCGGCTTTCCGATCATTCTGCGTCCCGCCTTCACCATGGGTGGGGCAGGGGGTTCCTGCGTTTATAACGTGGATGAGTTGAAGGCCGGCCTGGAACTGGCATTGGATGTTTCTCCCCTCAAACAGGTCCTGGTCGAACAATCCGTACTGGGATGGAAAGAGGTCGAGTTCGAGGTCATCCGAGACTGCAAGGATAATGTGGTTATTGTCACCTCCATGGAGAACATTGATCCTATGGGTGTTCACACCGGTGATTCTATCGTAGTGGCACCGGCCCAGACTTTGACGACAGAGGAATTCGTCCACCTCGAGAATTTATGTAAAAAGATCATCCGGGCCGTCGGGATCAACGGCGGCGGCACCAATATCCAGTTTGCGGTCAATCCGGAGAATGGCGATGTTGTGATCATCGAGATCAACCCCCGGGTTTCCCGATCCTCTGCCCTGGCTTCAAAAGCCACGGGTTTTCCCATCGCCCGGGTGGCGGCCAAACTGGCGATCGGTTTGTCGCTGGATGAGATCGTGAATCAAGTCACGGGCAAGACCTATACCTTCTTTGAGCCCACGGTTGATTACGCTGTCTTCAAGGTCTGCCGCTTTACCTTTGAGAAGTTCCCGGAGGCCAACCCGATACTGACCACCTCAATGAAGGCCGTTGGTGAGGCCATGTCCATCGGCCGCAACTACAAAGAATCGCTGCAGAAAGGCATCCGTTCCCTGGAATACCGTCGCTACGGCCTGGGAGCGGACGGCCGCGATGTGCCACCCGAGCTGTCCTCGGATAAGGAGCTGATCAAGCAGAAACTGGTCTATCCCAACGCGGACCGCATCTTTTGGCTGCGCTACGCCATCAAGCAGGGTATGACCGATAAGGAGATCTACGAGCATTCCAAGATCGATCCCTGGTTCACCAACCAGATGCGCGAGATTGCGGATATGGAGGAAAAGGTCGCCAAGCATAAACTTGCCGATATTCCGGACAAACTCTTAAAAGAAGCCAAGGGCCTTGGTTTCTCCGATATCCAGATCGCCCATCTGACCGGCTCCGATGAGGTTGCGGTCTATAAGCATCGCCATGAGCAAGGTATCTTGCCTGGCTATAAATTGGTCGATACCTGTGGGGGTGAATTTGATCCGATGAAACCGTATTTTTATTCTTCCTATGATAACGCCAAGGATGAATGCCGGGCCACGGATAAGAAAAAGATCATGGTGCTGGGCGGCGGGCCCAACCGCATCGGGCAGGGGATCGAGTTCGATTACTGCTGCTGCCACGCCTCTTTTGCCATAAAAGAGGAGGGATATGAAGCGATCATGGTCAATTCCAATCCAGAGACGGTTTCCACGGATTTTGACACTTCCGACCGGCTTTATTTTGAGCCGCTTACCCGCGAGGATGTCCTTCACATTGTGGAAGCGGAAAAGCCGGAAGGGGTCATTATCCAGTTCGGCGGACAGACCCCCCTCAATCTTTCACGTCAGCTGGAGGATGCGGACGTTCCCATTCTGGGGACTTCGGTTGATTCCATCGACCGCTCCGAGGATCGCAAGCGTTTCAAGTCTCTTCTTAAAAGATTGAAACTGACCCAGCCGGCCAACGGCACCGCGGTTTCCTTTATCGAGGCCAAGAAGGTGGCCAAAAAGATCGGTTATCCGGTGGTGGTACGGCCCTCCTACGTTTTGGGCGGCCGGGCCATGGTCATTGTTTACGATGAAGGCGATCTTGAGGAATACATGCAGAAGGCGGTCATCGCTTCGCCAGAGCGGCCGATCCTGATCGACAAGTTCCTGGATGACGCCGTGGAAATTGACGTTGATTGTGTTTCGGACGGCAAGAAGACCGTAATCTGCGGGATCATGGAGCACATCGAGGAAGCGGGCATCCATTCAGGGGACTCGGCCTGCGTAATTCCGACCTTTTCACTTTCTAAGTCCATGTTGGATGAGATCCGGAAGGCGAGCTACGCCCTGGCCAAGGAGCTCAAGGTCAAGGGATTGATGAACATCCAATATGCGGTCAAGGACGGAAAACTCTATGTGCTGGAGGTCAATCCCCGCGCTTCCCGAACCGTTCCCTATGTGAGCAAAGCCACCGGCATTCCCTGGGCAAAGATCGCGACCAAGGCCATGCTGGGTAAATCCTTGAAAGAGCTCGGGGTTGAAAAAGAGGTCATTCCCGAGCATTTCTCGGTCAAGGAAGCGGTCTTTCCCTTTAACCGTTTTCCAGGGGTTGATCCGGTGCTCGGCCCGGAGATGAAGTCCACGGGAGAGGTCATGGGGATCGATTCGGATTTTGGCGTGGCCTACATGAAGGCCCAGATCGCGGCCGGCCAGAAGATACCCATGGAGGGCAAGGTCTTCATCTCGGTCAATGACCGCGACAAGCGCAAGATCGTGGGTATTGCCAAGCGCTTTGACGCGCTGGGCTACAAGATCGTTTCCACCTCCGGGACCGGCGAGATCCTGCGCAAGAGCGGTGTGGAGATCGAAGAGGTGGCCAAGTTGGGTGAAGGCCGGCCGGATGTGCTGGATTTGATCAAGAACGGGGAAGTGAAACTCTTGATCAACACTCCGGGAGACAAGAAGACCAAGGTGGATGAGACAAAGATCCGCTCCGGTGCTATAATGCACATGGTCCCGCTGGTGACGACCCTGTCCGGCGCGCGGGCCACGGTGAATGGTCTGGAGGCGGTAAAGAAAAAAGGGTTCAAGGTCAAAGCGCTGCAGGATTATCATAAATAGCGGGAAGGAGCGATAAGGATGCTGTTCCAGGAATTGATCAATTATGTCACTTACGCCATTAGTTTGATCGGGCTGGTGATAATTCTGTGGGGATGTGTTCTGGTCCTGAGGGATTTTGCTCTTGATCTTTTATCGGACGATCCCGTGCCAAAAAGGCGCATGCGCCAGAAATTAGGTTCTTTTTTGGTGTTGGGATTGGAGTTCTTTATTGCCGCGGATATTATCCGCACCATTGTCCGGCCGGGCTGGAACGAGATCGGGATGCTGGCGGCGATCATCGCTTTGAGGACCGTGCTCAGCTACTTTCTGGGGATGGAATTGAGGGAGAAGGCGTAGGCTCAGATCGCGATCATAAATATTCCCAGCCCGAAAAGCAGGATCGCCAGCGCTATCTTGATCACACCCATGTATTTTTTCATTATTTTTCCGTACCACTCTGAAGTAACGCCGAAAAGGGTCAATCCAAAGATAAACACCAGGGGGAGGATGAACATCAGATTATAGGCGATGAGAAAAGAAAGAGCCCTGCCCCGCAGCCCCTGGGTCTTGATGATAAAAACGATGGTGGGCAGGTATACCTGCCCGGTGCAGATCGATTCCAAAACGGAGATCAAAAAACCGGTGGCAAAGGCAGTTGACATCAAAAGTATTCCGGAGGAGGCCTGGTTAATCCTGATGACCGCATGTATCATCCTTTTGACTGCCGCGGGAAGTTGAAGCGTCATCTCAGATAGCTTTCCGGTTTTGAATCGGTAATAATCGTAAAAATTAAGGACCCCTAATGCCAGAGCGATTATCCCCACCAGGATGTAGATGATCTTGGAATAGATAAAAGGCAGTTCCAGCGCCTGCAGAAACCTGAACGCGCCGAAGCCGATCAAAAGATAGGTGATGAAGACCGCGGCGGTAAAAAATGACCCGACCAGAAGGATCTCCCTCTTTTTTCTGCCGGCGAAGCTTAAGAATGACACAAAAAAGACGATGGTCGCGAAGGCGCAGGGATTTATACCGTCGATGAGGCCGGCGGAGAGCACGGCAAGGAGGGTAAAGGATTCAAACCTTTCCTCAATGAGCATTTTTCCGGCACGGCTTTGGATGTCGTTCGGCCAGTCGGATCCGCCCCGGGCAAGGAGGGTTTTGATCTCAGGCTCCAGCTTTTCAGTGATCTCGCCTTTTCCGACAAAGCCGGAATCCCCGATGAATATTTCGGGGATGTCGCTTTTTGTGACCATGTACTTTTTTTCCAGTAAAAGCATGGCCTCGTAATTTTTCATGATCTCGATGTTCAAGTATTTGATCTGCAGGGGGTATTTGTCCTGGAGGTCGGAAAGATATTTCTTGACCGAAAGGCATTCCAGGCAGGCGGGGGAATAGAAAAAGTAGAGGCGCACCACGTTTCCGGAGAGAACCGCGGCCTGAAGCGCGAAGGCGAGGATGATAAATATAAGTAGATGTTTTGTTCGCAAAACCTCGATCTCTTTTCTGTTTAAGCCGCGGAGCGCTAGAGCCTTAACGGCTGCGCGACATTAAAGAATATCCCGCTGTCCGAAAGGTCGTTTCCTACCTGGTGGCTCCCATAGCCGAGGGAAAAACCGGTTTTTGAATCCAGGCCCAGGTCCGCCAGGATCCCGAGATAGAGCTGCCCGCCTAATCCTCCGCTGACCTTTCCTGTGCCGTAGAGATTGAGGATCAAGCCGGTGCCCAGGTAGGGATCCATGCCGAAAAGGGATCCCTCCTTGAGATAGACCACGGCGTCAGCAAAAAGCGGAATGGTCTTGAGTTTATCGGATATGGCCAGGCCCAAACCGACCTTATATTCGACCGCGTCCTCCGCCAGGCCGATCTTTTCGCCGATCAGGAGCGGATCAGAGAAGACGAAGTCGCCGCGGGCGCCGAAGAGAATACTGCCGAAGAGAAGTTTCCCGTCAATATCTGTGTTCAGCCCCCAGCCGAAGAGACCCTTGTCCTCTTCGGTGACCTTAATTTCATAATTCGGAGGAGGTGGCGGGGGAGGCAAAGGTTCAGCCACGTCCGCTTCCGGGGTAGGTTCGACCTTGGGCGGCTGGGCGGGCGCGATCTGCGGCGTGACCACCTTTTTCACCGTTTTTTTGATGACCTTGGTCTCCGCCTCCGCCTTCATAATCGAGAGAGTCAGGATCAGGGACGCGATACTGAGCAGTGCGATTATCTTTTTCACTTCTCATCACCTCGTTAATAGTATAGCACGTGGAAAATGATCCGGTAAAGTTGTAAAATTGATTATTATGAAGAAGGTTTCCCTGATCCTGATCTGCTTTCTTTTTGCCCTTTCTCTCAGCGCGGGCACGGAGGTTGCCTACCAGAGCATAAAGACCATGAATTCCACCAGCTGGGTTGATTATTTCGAGGATTTTCTTGGCTATATTTATGACAGCCACGGCTGCCTTCATTTTACGCCCTCGGATATCTATTTGATCTACCGCACTATTCCGGCCGGCATACCGCTCAGTGTCAAAAAATATAAGCTCAAGGAGAATGAGCCTCCGTTCCCTATGGAAAAGGTTCCCTATCTCAAGGACAGGATAAGTTCACCCTCAGATATCGAGAAGCAGGCGCTTACGTTCAGAAATTATAAGACCGAGATCGAGGTCTATCCCTCGCTCGATCTTCTCTTGATCAAGGTCAACGGCTATCCTTACGCCAAGATCAAGGCGTTAGCCGGCCTGCCTTACGAATATCTGATGGCTTACAGCGTGAAAAAGGGAGAGCCGATCGAATGGGATCCCATGCTCTGGACCCCGACCGATCCGGGCAAATATAAGGTCCTGCGCGTTACCGATCATTATTTGAGCAGCGCCTATTACCAGAACACTATTGTTCCCTTTGGCGCCTGGATCCGGAAGATCGACGGCAAATGGGTCTATCAGAAGAACGGCAAGTGGTACGCACTGCCAGCCCATGTCGCGGCGGACCTCGCCCGCGCGGACGAAGACCGGATCTATCATTATTTTGACGTCAACCTCGATTCCCAGAGAAAAGTGATTGCAGCGCGCTACGCGGGGCATGATTTTGGCAAGTATGTCCTGCTCTGGACCAGGGACGGAAAAAATCATTATCCGGAGATGGGCTACGCGGTGGGGGAGCTGGTCTTTGAACAGATCATACTTGTCAAGGACCTGGTCCATATTTTGACCCTCCCCGGCGCGGATGATTTTGACCATTGCGTTTCCAGGAATGCCAATTTCATTTTCTACAAAGGCCTCTACGAATTCGTGAATTCAAGGGGAAAGATCGCCTTGGGTTCCAACAAAGTCCCTCCCGAGTTCTACAGCTATTATAAATTATTCAAGGGATGGGAACTGACGAAGAATGATCATTATCTTATGGACCCGCGGGCGGTGAAGGCGTTCAGGGAGTATAAGGAAAACCGTCTTCCCCGCGACAAAAAGGCGCGCTGGCAGGCGCTCGGCCTTTATAATTATCTTCGGGCGAACAGTTTGATCATTGACAAGCAGGCTCACTGGTACGGAAAGATAAAGGAGGACTGGGATCTGTTCAGGGAACTGAGGGCAAAGCTTCGTCAAGATTTTGAGCGCATGGGCGTGCTCTCGCTTGAAAATCGCCAGAACATCCTGGAGGGATGGTTTTTGGCCCGCCTCGAATTCAGAAATGCCGAGCTCCCCAAGCAGGCCAAGTACCTGACCGATCTTTCCTTCTCTGCTTTTTTTAAGCCGGACGAAGAGACCATGCTTTTTACGGAGCGTGAGCGGGGAGTGATGTTGCAAAGGATCAGGGACGCGGTGCGGGGGGCGAAGGACGGAGGACTTAATCTCCAGATCGTGGATGCGCTCAACAAGTATAATTTTGGTGTCCTGCTCAACGAGATCCTGGGGGACCTTTATAAAAGCCATGGCTGCATGCATGTTTCTCCGCGCAACGCGGTTTTTCTCTATGAACTGCTTCCGGTAGGTGCCCAGATGAAGGTCTATAAATACACCGAGCGCATCAGCCCGGAGGCGCTCAGCGCCGTTCCCTGGCTGGCGGACATGGTCAACTTCGAGGACGATCTGGAAAAGCTCAAAATAAGGCTTTCGGTCACTCGGGAAGTCCAGGTCGCGGTCTATCCCTATTCCGGGGACTGGATCGTTTATTTAAAGGAGAAACCCTTTGCCCGCCTGCGCATCCGCGGAGGACCGCAGTCCAGGTTCTATCTCCTGCAGGGGAGGGGGGATGACGGCAAGCCGATCTTTGAGAGCCACCTGGCTTACCCGACCACGCCCGGCAGCTATTGGATCTTCAGCAAAGCGGAGAATTACGTATCGAACATCTATCATGACCAGACCATTATTCCCATGGGGGGGATCATCCAATGGCGGCCGGACAAACAGAAATGGATCTTTCAGGACAGGAACGGGAACTGGAAGAACATGCCCCCGGCGGTGGCGGAAGACCTCAAGCGGACCCCGCCGGAGCGGGAATACACTTATTATGACACGGTGAAGAACGCCTCCGGCGAGGTGATCGAGATGAAGTGGGGAAGCCATCCCTTTGGCCGGTTTGCCCTGCAGACCACGGTTGATCGAAAGAACCCCTGGCCGGAACTCATCCACTCCTCCGGTGACCTGATCATGGAAGAGCGCCAGCTTGTCAACGACCTGATCAGGGTCCTGACCGCGCCGCATGACGAGCTCGACGACTGCGTCAAATACAGTCAAAATTTCGATCTCTACCGGGTCTGCTGGCAATTTGTCGAGAACCCCGCCCGGACCGACCTGATCCAGCCCCGGGAGCGGGCGGCGTATCGCCTGTATCACGGTTTGCCTTTGACGACACAGGAAGCCGCTTTGCTGCCCCCGGATGTGGTGATCGCCAACAAGATCCTGCGCGACCAGAAGCTTTCCAATGATGAGGTCAAAGTCTTAATTGATGAGGGAGTCGCATACAAGCGCAGCGGCAATCTCAAGATCAACATGGAAAAGATCATGGGGCTGCAGTTCGATACTTACCAGTACGTGGTTACGATCCGGAAATACGCCCATCACTACGGGACCCTCAAGAAACACTGGGATGAGCTCAACGGGATGCGCCGCGCCCTGCTCAAGGATTTCAACACCTTTGTCATCAAGGATCCGCAGCTCTTTCATAATTTCATGCGCGAGCTCATGCTCAAGCGCAACCGGATGGAACGGCTTACCCAGGAGAACGCCCTGCAGATCCTTAACGGGATGCTGGGAAAGGAATAGAAGTGTTTGAATTCATTGCTGATTTGCTGGTTTTCGATCTGTTCCGGCTCGAATCGGGTTCGCAGCTTGGTGCCAGCGCGCATTTCTTTGTCTATGACGTTCTCAAGATCGCTTTCTCCATCCTTCTGGTCATCACGTTCATCAGTTTTTTGAGAACATATATTTCTCCCCAGCAAATAAAGGAATGGCTGTCCAAACAAAGATTCGGGCTGGGATATCTGATCGCGGCCTGTTTTGGGGCGATTTCGCCCTTTTGCTCCTGTTCCTCGATTCCGCTGTTTATCGGTTTTTTGGAAGCGGGAGTCCCCATGGGAGTGGCGTTTGCGTTTCTCATCACTTCTCCCCTGGTGAATGAGATCGTTTTTGTGCTCATGCTCGGGACCTTCGGAGCGGTTATGGCGTTTACCTACGCGGGTTTCGGTATCGCTTTGGGCGTAGTGTGCGGGATGATCCTCCATAAAACCGGCTTGAAGAACGATATTATCAAGCTGGATAAACCTGCTGAGATGATGGAAATGCCGAAATCCCTTCCGGACAAACTAAGGTTCGCGTTCGGCGAGACCGAGTGGATCTTTAAGAAGATCTTTCCTTTCATTATTATCGGAGTGGCGATCGGAGCGGTGATCCACGGTTATGTGCCGACCGAGCTCATCACGCGGTATATCAAGTCCGAATCGATCTTTGCCGTTCCGATCGCGGTCATTATCGGTGTGCCGCTTTATGCGGGTTGTTCGACCCTGGTCCCGGTGGTCTTTGCCTTCACCCAAAAAGGGATCGCGATCGGCACTGCCCTGGCATTTATGATGGCGATCGCCGGCCTTTCCTTTCCCGAGGGAGTGATACTCAAATCGGTCATGCGTTTTCGGCTTCTCTTTACCTTCTTTGGGATTGTGGCGGCGGGGATCATGGCAGTTGGATATATTTTTAACTTTCTTTTTTGAGTTTAGCTGGATGGGGATGCGGGAGAGGGTTATAAATGTTATAATTCAGGCGTAAATGAAATTCCCCAGATCAAAACTCTTGTTTGTTACGATTATTCTTGCGGCGGTCTTTTTGGGTTCCGCGGTTTTTGCGGAAATGCCTCCCCAGCCGAAGTATGCCAAAGCCAGGGTCCTGGAGGTTCAGACCTTTGAGCATGAAGGTTTGGCTGAATCGGACATAAAAGAGATCACTCAGCAGGTCGCCCTGAAGATCCTGAGCGGGAAATTCAAGGGTCAAGCGGTGATCGTGGATCATATGGCCACCAGCATGATGGGAGGGGAGATGATCCTCAAACCGGGAGACAGGGTGATCCTTTATGTGGATGAAAATCCGCCCGAAGCGGAAAGCCCGGATGGCAGTCCTCTTTTCAATATTGCGGATTACGCGCGTGATCTGCCGATCTTCTGGCTGGCGGTCTTCTATGCGCTGCTCCTGGTCGTGATCGGCGGAATAAAGGGGCTCAAGTCGCTGGCGAGCCTGGTCATAACCATTGTCCTGATCTTTTTTATCCTGTTCCCGCTTACCCTCTGGGGGTTCAATCCCCTGGTAGTCTCGATCTTTATTGCCGGCGCAGTTTCCCTCGTCGTTTTCAGGATCGTGGGAGGAAAGACCGTCAAAAGCCTGAGTGCGGCTTTGGGGACGCTCTCGGGTGTAGCGATCGCGGGAATATTGGCATTTGTGGTCGGGAAGATGATCCACTTGACGGGGATGAGCTCGGAGGAATCCCGGATCCTCCTTTATTCCATGAACCTGAAAATAGATTATCAAGGTTTGCTTTTTGGAAGTATTTTGCTGGGCGCGCTCGGAGCGGTGATGGATGTCGGCATGTCCATCGCTTCCGCGGTGGACGAAGTGCGCAAGGTCCATCCGGAGGCGAATTTTCAGAACCTGTTCAATGCAGGAATGAACGTGGGAAGGGATGTCATGGGCACCATGTCCAACACCCTGATCCTGGCCTATACCGGTTCGGCCCTGCCGCTGCTCCTTTTGCTTATCGCCAATAAAGTGTCTTTTTCCAAGATCATAAATCTGGAGATGATCGCTTCTGAGGTGGTGAGGGCGCTGGCAGGGAGTATTGGCCTGGTCCTGTGCATTCCGATCACCGCGCTCATATCCGCGCTCATGTATTCGGAATTAAAGGGGAGAGTCCCTCGATAAACTCGGGACGAGCAGGCCTATAAGCCGGATTCTGTTCCCTCGACTATGCTCGGGAGACGATCATCTATCTGGGAAGGCCATTGCTGACCTCCTCATTGCGACCTACTCGGGCGTTCTAGCGAGCGAGCAACTCTTGCCCTTTTTGGTCTTGCTCCGCGTGGGGTTTACAACGCGACCGTCGCCGGTCAGACCGTCGGGAGCTCTTACCTCCCGTTTTCACCTTTGCCACCAAACCTTTAGGGTTTGGTTCGGCCGTGTACTTTCTGTTGCACTTTCCTTAAGGTTTCCCTCAGTTGCCGTTAGCAACCACGCTGCTCTGCGGAGTCCAGACTTTCCTCCACCCGAAAAACGGGCAGCGATCGTCTGGCCTGCTCTCAAGGTACTATAGTAATTATAGCAGAATTCTACTTGCCGGAAAACAGGGGGGAGTCTTTGGTGGAATGTTCGTCGATCCCGCGGTTGGCGAGTTTGTCGGCCAGTTTATTTTCTTCGCGGAGGGTGTGATGGATCCGGCAGTGCTTGAATTTTCTGGTCAGTGACTTCGCGTGGTAGTAAAGAGGGATTAACCCATCATCCTTGACTTTATATTCGCCGTTCATCTGCTTGACCAGGAGCTCAGAATCCGAAAAGACCTCGATGTTCTTTTCTTCCATGTCCAGGGCCTCTTCTAACCCCCGAATCAGGGCCATATATTCCGCCACATTATTGGTGGTTTTGCCGATGAAGTCCGAGACCTCAGCCAGGATCTTTTCGTCGTTCCGGATGACCACCCCGATCCCGGCCGGCCCCGGGTTTCCGCGGGCCGCTCCATCGGTAAAGATCTGAGCGAAAGGGTTCATTATCGTTTAGCGTATAATAATTTTTTGAGTTTGGCAAGCGGATTGGCGTTGATGATGTCTTTCTTTTCCAGCCAGCCGCGCCGGGCGGTGATCACTCCGTATTTCATGAGCTCTAACTGGTCGGTGGAGTGGGCATCCGTGGCGATTACGAGCTTGACCCCCAGTTCTTTTGCGCGTTTGCAGTAAACGTCGGTCAGATCCAGACGCTTGGGATGCGCGTTAATCTCGATCGCCACCCCATATTTTCTGGCCGCCTGCAGCACCTTTTCCATGTCTATCTCATAGGCATCTCTTTCTCCCAGAAGCCTTCCGGTGGGATGAGCGAAGATCTTGACGTATTTGTTCTGAAAGGCCTTGATCACGCGCTCGGTCATTTCTTTTTTTGTCATCTTGAAGCGGGAATGGATGGCTGCCAGAACCAGGTCCAGCTGCTTCAGGACCTCATCTGGGTAGTCAAGTTTTCCATCCGGAAGAATATCCACCTCCGCGCCGGCAAAAATCTCGATCCCCTTGATCTTTTTGTTCGCCTCGCGGGTCTTTTTGATATGCTTGAGCATCTCTTTTTCGTTCAACCCGCCCGCAATGCGGGTTGACTGCGTGTGTTCGGTGATCGCGATGTATTCGTAGCCAAGTTTCTTTGCCGCCTGCGCCATTTCTTCGATGGTGTTAAGCCCGTCGGAGGCCTTGGTGTGCATGTGCAGATCGCCCCTGACGTCCTTCAGTTCCACAAGCTCCGGTATCTTGCCTTTTCTGGCAGCGTCGAATTCTCCCTTGCCTTCACGCAGCTCCGGCGGAATGTATTGCATTCCCAGCTTGGTGAACATTTCTTCTTCGGCCTTCCCGCCGATCTGTTTATTGTCTTTAAAGATCCCGTATTCGGAGACCTTCCATCCTTTTTTCTGGGCCATTTGCCGGAGATGGATGTTGTGGCTTTTGGATCCGGTGAAGTAGTGAGCGGCTGAACCAAAAGATCTTTCTTCCACGACCCTGACGTCCGCCTGCATGCCGTTCTTGAGGATTACCGAAGATTTGGTTCCTCCATGAGCAAGAATATCCCTGACCGCCGGGAGTTTAACAAAGGCATCCATGATTTTTTTTGGTTTAGAGGAAATGACCAGAATATCGATGTCCCCGATCGTTTCCTTTCCGCGCCGCAGGCTTCCGCAGGGGAGGATCTTTTTGGCCTCTTTTATTTTTTTTAGTTCTTCCACGATGAGTTCTGCGTGGGAAGTGGCGTCATCCAGCAGGAATCTGCCGTGGCTTTCTTTTTTGAGAGCGAGGCCCCTTAAAATGTTCTCCTCTTTTTTTGCTCCCATGCCCGGAAGGCCTCTGAGCTTCCCTGCTTTGGCGGCCTTTTCCAGCTTTGCGGGAGAGTCGATCTTGAACTTTTTGTAAAGGAGCTGAGCGGTCTTGGGTCCCATGCCCGGGATGTTGACCAGAGAGAGAAAACCTTTGGGGAACTTTTTGGCAAGGTCATCGCGGGCCCGGACCTTGCCGGTTTTGATCTTTTCTTCGATCTTTTCCGCAATGTGCTGGCCGATGCCCGGGATTGCCATGAGGCCTTTGACGCCGCTGCCGGCATAGATATCCTCGACGCTATTGGAAAGGGATTCAATGACCTGGGCGGCCTTGCGGTAGGCGCGGATCTTAAAGGGGTTGTCTTCCTTGAGCTCAAGGAAGTCCGCCATTTCCCAGAAGATATTGGCGAACTCAGCGTTTTCCATGTATCATTTTAGAGCTTTGACGATCGCTTCGCCGAATTGCCTGGCATGGGCAGGCCCATCCGCAGTAATGATCCTGCCGTCGACTTCCATACCGCTGGGAGAGTAATGGGCCCCTTTATTCTTTAGGTTATCTGCTTCTCCAGGAAAACAAGTGGCCTTTACGCCTTTTAAGAGGCCGGCGTTGGCCAGGATCGAAGAAGCAGCGCAGACCGCGGCCAGGATCTTTTGTTCTTTGGCCGCGTCCTTTGCGATCCCTTGAGCGGTTGGGTCATCAAAATAATCATAGCTTCCCGGACCACCCACGAAGATGATCGCGTCATAATCCGAAACATTGACTGATTTCAAGTCGATGTCCACTTTGGCGGACAGGCCCAGTTTTCCCTGGGCAGCGCCCACCTTGGAAGAAGCGGTGGTCACCTCGATCCCCGCTTTTTCCAGGATCTTTTTGGGGATATCATATTCTTCGTCTCGAAAGCCTTCAAACGCGATGATCATGACCGCCCTCTTCGCCATGATTATTCCCCCTCTATTTCTGATTTGAACTCGAATAACCGCATAATGTCCCTTTGGGAAAGAATCCCAAGTAATTTTGAATCCTCGATCACCAACAGCCTTCCGATCCCGTTGCTTGCCAGCTTGGTCAGGGCAAGCATTGCATCAACGTCCTTTCCAATGACCAGATCGCGTTTCAGGGGGATAAGCACCTGCTTGGCGGAAATCTGCGGCCACTTGTCTCTGGCGACTTCCTTGATGTCATGGAGGATGACCAGCCCCAGGATCTTGTCGTCCTCGACCACGGGGAAGGTGGCGTGGCGGGTCTTGAAAAAGTAATCATCCACCAATCTGTCCAGGGTCATGTCCGCGGGAACGGTGATCACGTTCTGGGTCATAAGGTCCTTGACCTTGACCCCGCTTAAGATCTTCTTCATCACCACCTGCCGGTAGCTGACGTCGGCCGCTTCCTGCAGGAAAAGCCCGATGAAGATGAACCAGATCCCGGAAATGATCGAACCGGTGAAGAGATTGAGGAACCCGACAGCGATCAGGAAAAAGGCGAATCCCTTGCCGAAGCCGCTGGCAATGGCGGTGGCCTTCTTTATATCCTTATAGTAGCTCCAGAGGGTGGCGCGCAGGACCCTGCCGCCGTCCAGCGGAAAACCCGGGATAAGATTAAAGATCCCCACAATTAGATTCAGAATGAAGAGATAATTAGTTATGGAGAGAACATACTTTGGGAACCCCAGATTATAAAATGCCTGGGTCAGGCCAAAGAAAACGATCGCCAAAAAGAAGCTCATGGCCGGGCCGGCGATGGCCATTTTGAACTCAACTCCGGGGGAGGAGGGCTCCTGCTCCATGTGGGCTACCCCGCCGAAAATAAAAAGGGTTATGCCCCGTATCGAGAGCTTGTGTCTTATCGCAACGAGCGAGTGCGAAAGCTCGTGGGCCAGGAGCGAGGCAAAGAGAAGCAGAGCGGCGATGAGCGCCATGAGCCAGTGGGCGGCCGCGCTCAGTTCTGGATTGGTGTAAGGGAAATAGCCGCGGGCCAGGGTGAAGATGACCAGGCCCAGGATGATGAACCAGGTAAAATTGATCTCTACCGGGATATTGAAAAGGGTCACTAATCTAAAAGATTTTCTCATGGTTTTAACAATGCGTCCCCGATGCTGTATATCCAGAGCATTATACCAAATATGGTGGAAAAACCCAAAACCGAAAGGAACAAATAAGGATTAATGATGAGGGAGAGATAGACAGCTGCCGGCAGCACAAAATAAAAGATCAGGAGGAGAGCGACCCCTTTTTCACTTTCTCCCTTTATGATCTGCCCCAGTCCGACAACCAGAGCGGAACAGAGCGCTTTGATGATGTGGAGCCTCATTTGGCAAGATTATAGCATAGGGCTTGACCCGGGATAAGCGATTTGTTAAACTGCGGCAATATGAATTCACTGCGCGAGCGGATCGCGGTGGCCCGCGGAGAAAAAAAGGCGGATATCGTTCTCAAGAACGGACAGCTCATCAATGTCTTCACGGGTGAGATCTATCCCGCCGATATCGCCATCCATAAGGACCGCATCGCGGGGATCGGGGATTATGCCGGCGAAGAGGAGATCGATCTCAACGGCCGTTATATCACGCCGGGCTTCATCGATGCGCATCTTCATCTGGAAAGCACCCTCCTCACTCCGGGCGAACTGGCGAAGGCCGTGATCCCTCAGGGAACCACGGCGATCGTCTGTGATCCTCATGAGATCGCGAATGTTCTGGGCACTGCCGGCATAAAATATCTCTTGGCGGCGAGCAAAGGGCTGCCGCTGGACATTTATTTTACGGTTCCGAGCTGCGTGCCGACCTCCGATCTGGAGACTTCCGGGGCCAGGCTCTCAGCCGATAACATTCTTTCCCTCCTTAAAAATGAGCGGGTATTGAAATTGGGAGAGATGATGAATTTTCCCGGCCTGCTGGCGGGCAAGAAAGATGTGATCGATAAGATCGAGGCGGCCTGCGAAGTTGGGGTGGAGGGCCATGCCCCCGGCCTGAGCGGCAAGGACTTGAACGCTTATGTCGCGGCGGGGATCTCTTCCGATCACGAGTCGGTCACCCTGGAGGAAGCGCGCGAGAAACTCAAGCTGGGGATGCATATCATGGTCCGGGAAGGGTCCTCCGCCAAGAACCTGGAGGCGGTTCTCCCCTTGATCAATCCTTCGAATTCCAGGTACTTTTCCTTTTGTACCGACGATATTTACCCCAGCGATCTGGTGGAGGGGCACATGAACCGCATCATTCAGAAGGCGGTGGGTTTGAAGCTCGATCCGGTGATGGCCGTGCAGCTGGCGACCATCAATCCCGCTCGTTATTACAATTTAAAGCATCACGGCGCAATTGCCCCCGGATATTTTGCGGATCTGAACGTGGTTTCAAATCTGGAAGATTTCAATGTTGAAATGGTATTCATAAAAGGCAAGCTCGTCTCTCAGCGCAAAAAAACGCTGTTTGAGGTCAAGCCGAAAAAAAGCAAGGAGATCAGGGAAACGGTGAAGATCAAGCCCTTTGAGCCGGAAGAGCTGGAGATCCAGGCCAAGTCGGAGTATGCCCGGGCGATCGAGATCGTTGCCGGACAGATCTTGACCCGGTCCATCATGGCCACGGTCAAGCAAAAGGACGGAAAGCTGATCTCTGACCCGGACAGCGATATTCTGAAACTGGCAGTGGTGGAAAGGCACAAGGAGAGCGGCAATATCGGTTTGGGGGTGGTCAAGGGTTTTGGACTGAATAAGGGGGCGCTGGCCTCCTCCGTGGCCCATGATTCCCATAATATTATTTGCGTGGGAGTGGATGATGAGGATATGGTCTCGGCGGTGCGCCGGGTCGCCAAGCTGGAGGGGGGGATGGTAGCGGTGAGGGGTGGTTTGGTCCTGGCGGAGCTTGCGCTCCCGGTGGCGGGATTGATCTCGGAGGAGCCGCTTAAAGAGGTAATCGAGAAACTGAAAAAGCTGGATAAAATAGCGGAAGAGCTCGGCTGCCGCATCGACCATCCTTTTGGGACCCTTTCCTTCCTCTCTCTGCCGGTCATTCCCGAGCTGCGTTTGACCGACAAGGGATTGGTGGATGTGGCAAAATTCAAGATCGTGGATCTTTTTGAGTGAGATGGCGATGAAAGCAAGGAAGGCCAAGGTCCTGATCAGCGCCAGAAAGATAGGGAGAAGGGTAAAAGAGCTTGCCCGTCTGATCTCCAAAGACTACCGGGGGAAGAAGCTGGTGCTGGTCGGGATCCTGAAAGGTGCCTTTGTTTTTCTGGCGGATCTGCTCAGAGAGATTAGCATCCCGGTGGAAGTTGATTTTATTCAGGTTTCAAGCTACGGAGCTTCCAAGACCTCCTCGGGCGTGATCAAGATAAAAAAAGACATCGATCTTCCGATCGTGGGAAAGCACGTCCTCCTGGTGGAGGATATAGTCGATTACGGCTACACTCTTGATTACCTGCTCCGGTTCCTGCGGAGTAAGAAGCCGAGGAGCATCCGCATCTGTGCTCTGCTGGATAAACCCAGCCGCCGCGAGGCGCAGGTCCCGATCGCCTACCGGGGATTTGAGGTCCCGAACAAATTCATGGTCGGGTTTGGGCTGGACTTTGCGGAGAAGGCGCGCAATCTTCCCTATGTCGGTTATTACCCTTCCTAGAAAGACTGGCGGATAATTTTCCTTAGCTTTACGGTATCGGGCAGCCAGACCGATCCGATCCCCTTAACATAAGACACGTCACCCGGCAAGAGGGTGGTTTTTATGCTCTCGGCTGTTACCATGCGGGAGAAGTTCAGGAGCCGGATGGTAAGGTCCAGGGGAAGGTCGGTCTCGATTTCATTCAGGGCGGTGCGGATGGCGCGGGGGGCTTTGACGATATTTGCCGGGCTGGTCATGGTCCGGCCCAGGGCTTTAAAGAATTTCTGCTGACGCTCGATCCTGCCGATGTCGCCCCTGAACTTATCTCTATACCGGAGGTAATCGTGGGCTTCCTTTCCGGATAATTTTTGAAAACCCTTCTTGAGGTTTATAACCAAGCCCTGCGCGCGGTCAACATAATGCATGTCTTCTTCGACGTCTAAATAGACCCCTCCCAGGAGGTCGACCAGGTCGGTAACCGCCGCAGGTTTTATTTTTATAAAATAATCGATGTTGGCGCCGGTAAGCATAGAGACAGAGCGTTTGACCAGGTCGGGGCCGCCGTAAACGTTGGCAACGTTGATCCGCTGCATGTCCCGGCCGGGAATGGATAGATAGGTGTCGCGGGGTATGGAAAGGATATCGATCTGCCATTTAACGGGGTCGATGCGGGTGAGGAGGATGGTGTCTGCTCTTCCCCGGTGCTTGGGCATGGGTTTTTTTGTGACCGCGTCATAGGTGATATCGGTGCCCAGCATCAGCAGGGTGACCGGTTTTCTGATGATGCCGATCCTTAAGAAGGGGGGGATGGAAGCGGGAGAGAAGATGTTCAGGTAGAAATAAGCTATCCACAAGATGATGAACAGGATCGCGGAAATCCTGACAAAGTCAATCTTTTTCAGATTCATATTCCTCGGCGTAGCCGACGGGTATGATATAAAGAGGGTCCTGGTTGTCGGGCAGGTCAAGGGTCTTTTTCACCACATCGTCCCAGAAGGCGCCGATGGGCACGGATACCAATCCCAAGGTCACCGCCTGGAGGTGGATATTTTCCGCCGCGTGTCCGATCTCCATGCAGACATAGCGAAAGGCGCGGGCGCCGTACTTGGCCTGGGTAATGGCGAAGTTGCCCGAGATCACGATGTCCACGGGGGCTTCGCGGATAAAGGACTGGCCGAGCGAGGCCCTCACCAGCGAAGGCCGCCGGTCATCTTCGGCGAGCTGCACCAGTTTATGGCCGTCGGGAATATAGCGGAAAACGCCGTCTTTTTTTACCACGTAGAATTGAAGGGGGTAAAGGGCGCCGGCGGAAGGCGCGGCCCGGAAGCCGTAGCTCTGGTCCGTGATCCCCTGCGCCGCCCATAGGATCTGCGAGAGCTGCTCCAGCGTGAGCTCTTTTTCCTTTTCAAAGTTGCGCTCGGATCTCCGCCTCAGGATGGATTCTTCCAGCGACATTTTTCCCAGTACCTTGGGCTTTGGGAGCTCAATGATCTTGGCGGCCATGGCCATTCCTCCACAAAGAAAGATGATCATGAAGATCGCAAAAACCTTTCGCGGCATGGCCCGATTATAGCATTCCACTCATGAGAGAGCAAGCCCCGGAAAGCGGGGAAGCTTCCCGGGGCGATGAAACTAGATTTCGATGAGGTCTTCTTCCTTGGGGTTGGCTTTTGAGGCCGCTTTATAGAACTTGGAATCGAGCATCTGCATGTTGTCCACCACGACCTCGGTAGAGGATCTCTTCTGTCCTTTCTTGTTCTTATAGCTGCGGATCTGCAGCCTTCCTTCCACGGCGACTAATCTTCCTTTTTTTAGATATTCGCCGCAGACTTTAGCCAAGCCTCCCCAGGCTGTGCAGTTGATAAACTCAGCGTTGTCGTTCCCATTCCGGTTAATCGCCAGGCAGAAGTGCGTAACCGCAAGCTCGTTCTGGGTATAGCGCACCACGGGATCCGCTGTCAGCCTTCCTGCGAGGATGGATCTATTCAAACCACCTGTCATGTTCTTTCACCTCCTTTCGTATTCGTATTCCTTACAGCAATCTTATTGCCAGGCTGAAAACACCTTGAGCATGAGGAGAATGAGTTAAAAAGTGTCGAAATTTCGGCACTCGGCGCGGCGGATAACAAAATATATGTTGAAAATTCCAGAAATTGTACTATAATCAGCAGCAAAGGATGGTGTTTAGCATGAAACGCGTTGTTTTGTTGGTGTTTTTGGTTTCCCTGGTTCTGTTTCCGGTTTTTCAAAAGGCCTTTGCCGATCCCACGAAGATCGTCATCTGGCATGCCTACCGCGGCGAAGAAAAGGACGCGATCGAGGCCGTCGCTGCTAACTTCAACAAGGAACATGCTGATATCCAGGTTTCTTTGCTGGCGGTCCCGTTTGACGCCCTGGCGGACAAGGTCTCAGCGGCGGTCCCGAGAGACAAGGGGCCGGACCTTTTTATTTATGCCCAGGACAGGTTGGGGGGATGGATCGTCGCCGGGATCGCGGAACCGATCGAATATTATTTGACCGAGGATGTGGAAGGGAGGTTCGTTGGCGGGAGCTTGGACGCGTTTACTTATAAGGGCTCGATCTACGGTCTGCCGCTTTCGACCAAATGCGTGACTTTGATCTACAACAAGGCGCTCGTCACTGATCCGCCCAAGACTACGGAAGAGCTGATCTCCCTAGCTCAATCCTTGACCGACCCGGCGAAGAAGCAATACGGGCTGGTCTATGAGATCCAGAATTATTATTATCATTCGATCTGGATGCAAGGATTCGGTGCCAGGGTCTTTGATGAAGAGGGAAATCCCACTTTGAACATGCCCGAGGCGGTAGCGGCGCTCCAGTACGCCATCGACCTGCAGCAGAAATACAAGATCGTGCCGGAAGAGGTCTCAAACGTCCTGGTGACGACTCTCTTCAACGAAGGGAAAGCGGCCATGACCATTAACGGTCCCTGGTTCAGGGGAGAGATCGATCCCAAAATAAAGTACGGGGTGGCGCTTCTTCCGGTCATTTCTGAGAAGGGAACTCCCGCCACTCCTTTTCTGACGGTGGAAGGGATCATAATGTCCACCCGATCAAAGAACAAGGAGGCGGCGTTCAAGGTCATGGACTATTTCACAAACAACGCGACCAGCCTGGTCTTCGCCACCAAGGGCAAGATGATCTCGGCCAGCAAGAGCGTTTATCTTGACAAAGCGATCCTGGCCGACCCGATAATCCTGGGTTTCCGGGCGCAGGTAAAGCAAAGCCTGCCCATGCCCAACGCACCCGAGATGACCATGGTCTGGTCGCCCGTGACCACTGCCATGAACAAGGCGTTCCTTAAAGCTCTTTCCCCGAGCGATGCCTTGACCGAGGCGCAGGACAGCGTGGTCGAATCAATAAAGAGACTGAGGGAAAAGTAAATTATAAGAAATATCCTCAGGCAGTCCTTTGTCGCATTTCTGATTGCGGCAATTGTCGCAGTCGGGCTGGGGTATTTTGTCGTCAGGGGATTAAACCGCCTCAATTTTAACCGCACCCATGAGCAAACAGCCGCCCTCTACGCGGAGACGGTCACGACTTTTTACATTTCGGGTGACATAAAGACCGCCCAGCGCCTGATAGAAAGACTCACCTCAGAGAATGTTTCAGAAATAATGATCATCGAGGGGGCTGAGTTCGCCGCCCATTCAAAAGAGGAATTGGTCGGCCGGCGGATACCCAAGGATCTTTATGACAAGGCCAAGGAAGTGGGGAGAACAAGAAAAACCGTGGTTTCCTGGCCTGCCCCCCGAACCATCAGTGTTGCGGTGCCTGTTACCAAAGAAGGTAAATACGTTGGAATAGTAGATCTGAATTATAAGACCCCCAGATATGCCCCGCTGGACTTCAGCCAGGCCATGGATAAAGCGCTTCTAAAAATAGGCTCCGTCCTCGGGGCAGAGCCCGATGCGGCGGCGTTCATCGATGCGCGGAGGGCAGAGCTTTCGGGCCTGGTGCAGGCGCAGAAGGCAGCGGATGCAAGGTTCATTCGGAATTCGTTTATCTTCATCTTCCTGCTTTCGATGGCGATCTTTGCTTTTATTGAGTTCAGGGTCGGGAACCTGATCTGGCGCGTATTCTTTAAGCACCGGCTTGCCTACTATTATGTAGCGCCGGCCACGATCGGGATGCTCCTGCTGGTTTTCTTTCCTATTCTCTTCGGCTTTGTCCTGGGTTTTACCAATTACAGCCTTCTCAAATTCAAGGATCCCATCTGGACTTTATTCATCGGCTTCAAGAATTTCATCGATATTCTTTCGGACTTCAATATCTTTTCCTACCAGAATTTTTACTATACATTATTTATTACAGTTATCTGGACCGTCACCAATGTGGTGCTGCATGTCGGGATCGGGCTCTTCCTGGCCATAATCCTCAACCTGCCGTTCGTTGCGGGAAGCAGGATCTACCGGACGCTTCTGATCCTTCCCTGGGCAGTCCCGAACTACATCACGGCATTGATCTGGAGGGGGATGTTCCAGAGGCAGTTCGGGGCGGTCAACGGCCTCCTGAACCTTTTCGGCTTTCCGTCGATCTCATGGTTTGAAAAACCCTTCACCGCTTTCATGACGAATCTGGCGACGAATGTCTGGCTGGGTTTTCCGTTCATGATGGTCATCGCCCTGGGCGCGCTGCAGTCCATCCCGGCGGAGCTTTTCGAGGCGGCGGAGATCGACGGCGCCTCCCCCTGGCAGAAATTCAGGAAAATAACGCTGCCGCTTCTGCGGCCGGCCATGACGCCCGCGATAATCCTGGGGGTGGTGTGGACCTTCAACATGTTCAACATCATCTACCTGGTCTCCGGCGGCGCGCCCTACGGCGCTACCGATATTTTAATAACCTCGGCGTACCGCTGGGCTTTTGAAAAATATCAATATGGATACGCGGCAGCGTATTCGACCATCATCTTTATCATACTCTTGAGCTACAGCGTGCTCAACATCAGGATATCCCGGGCGACCGAGAGCGCCTACGGGGGCAAATGAGAAGGAAGAAATTATTTATAAAGATCATGATCCATGCCTTTCTGGTCTTCTGGGTGATGCTCACGCTTTATCCGATACTCTGGGTGGTGAAGATCTCTTTCTCGCCGGGGAAGTCGCTGATCTCGACCTCCCTTTCTTTGATCCCGGAGCAGTTCACCTGGGCGAATTTTCACACGGTCATTTTCGGAAGGCCGTTCTTAAACTGGTTCATGAACTCCGCCATCTGCGCCGCGGGCACGACCACGCTCGGGGTCTTCCTGGCCTGCACTGCGGCCTACGCCTATTCCCGCTTCAGGTTCCCGGGGCAGCGTGAGGGGATGATGTCGTTCTTGATAACCCAGATGTTCCCCGGTACATTGATGATCATTCCGCAATTTATCCTGATATCAAAGCTCGGGCTCTTGAACCGGCTCGCCGGGCTGATCGTGATCTATTCCACCACCGCCATCCCTTTCTGCATCTGGATCCTCAAGGGCTATTTTGACACCATCCCGGTCGACCTGGAAGAGTCCGCGTTGATCGACGGGGCGTCCCGGAACCAGGCGTTCTGGTACGTGATCCTTCCGCTGGCGCGCCCGGCCATTGCCATCACTGCTCTCTTCTCGTTCATGACGGCGTGGAACGAATATATCCTGGCCGCGACCTTCATGGAATCGGAATTGAAATACACCCTGCCGGTGGGCTTGAGGATGATGGTGGGCGAGTTCGCATCGGACTGGGGGCTGTTTGCGGCCGCTTCCCTCCTGGTCTCGATCCCGGTGGTGGCGCTTTTCATGTCGCTTCAGAAATATCTAGTTTCGGGCTTGACAGCGGGAGCGGTCAAGGGATAAAATACGCGCAAAAGGAGGTGATGTAAGAGCAATGAAAAAGATTTTTATCGCGTTGTTCATTGTTTCCGCGTTAGTGGCCGGCGTTTATGCCATGGCGGGGCCTCCCCCGGGTGAAGGAGCGGTTACGCTTTTGGACCCGGTAGGAGATGACGACGGCCCCGGGACCTACACTTACCCCACCGATCCGGTATACGTTCCCGGTTCCTTCGACCTGACCAAGGTCGATATAGAGGATGCGGGAGATAACGTCATCTTCAAGGTCTCCTGCAACGCGCCGATCGCAAATCCGTGGGGCATGGCCTCGGGTTTTTCGGTGCAGATGGTCGAGATCTATATCGATACCGATCGTCAGCCGGGATCGGGCTTTACCAGGACCATGGCCGGGATCGACGTCGTTTTTTCCGCCGATGAAGGATGGGAGAAGTGCGTGATGATCTCGCCGCAGCCGGTTTCGCGCGTCAAGGATGAGGTCACGTCCAAATCGCCGGATCTGGCGGCCGGTCTGGTCGTTCCGGCGACGACGGTTGCCAGCGGCGCCACCCTCATCGCGACGGTGAAGAAGGCGGATCTTGGAGCCCCGCAGGCGGGATGGGGTTATCAGGTCCTGATGCAGAGCAACGAAGGGTTCCCGGAGAAGGACGTTGTTCTGGCGAGAATGGTCAACGAATACAACGGCCAGCATCGCTTTGGCGGGGGATCGGATTGGCGTGGGGATCCACAGGTAATGGACATACTTGTTCCGCCGGCGAAGGGCGGGCCGGATGAGATCGGCAAGCAGCATGAGATACTCTCCAAGTACCATGCTGACGAAGATGCCTCAAAGATCGTCTACGCGGTAGTGCCGATGGTCTATCCGCAGGCATCGCAATAAATGATTAAGGAGGGAAAGATGAAAAGGTTAATTGGTCTTCTGATCGTGGTTTCCTTGATCGCGGTCGCGGGGACGGCCTTTGCCGCCGAGCTGAATGTCGGGTCCAGGCTTTACACCAAGTTCCTGGACAAGAACGCTTTTGGCTCGTCAAATTACGCGACGACCGGCAATGGCGTCGGCATAAGGAGCGAGCTGGAGCTCACCCTTGCGGCCAAAGTCTCTGACCGCGCCGAGATGGGCGGAAGGATCTTGACGGTTTGGGCCCCGCCCGGTATCTCCCCGGACTATTCGGATTGGTGGGGATGGTACGACGGCTCTGCCAACCTTTGGCAGGTCAGAGGGATGTGGCTCAAGTGCTATCCGGCGACGATCCCGACGGTCAAATCGGTCCTGCTCGGCTCAAGCGATCTGGGGATGTTCACTCCCTGGACGATTGGGAAGATCCGCTGGATCGACAGGGATAATGCCAGGATCATCCTGGGCGAAGGAGAAGTCCAGGGAGCAAAATATAATGTGGCGATGATCCCTGCGCCGCTGTTTATGGCGCCTGACTGGGGGTCTGCAATCTGGGCAGCAACCCCCGGCACCGCACCGGATCAGAGGCATGGTTGGGTTTATGGAGCAAGTCTTGCCGGTTCTCCCGCCAAGGGGTTAAATCTTAAGCTGACCGGGTCGCGCATCCTGGCATTGCAGCAGGATCCGACCACCACCGACGATACCAAGTCAGTGAAGAGGTTTGACAACATTGTGGGGACGCTGGACGTTCTTTACACTCCTAACCCGGTCTACAGCGTCAGCGGTCTTTTGGGTGTCTCAAGGTACTCGGTCAGAAGGGACCTGATCGGATTTGACACGTGGTATCCGCATCTCCCTTATGCCGATCTCAGTAATGGCACCGCTCTTCAGCTAAGGGGGTTGGCAAACGATCCCATGGGGATCGGCCTTAATCTTCAGGGAGAGATCTTTACCGTGACCCCTGATTTTGTGTCGATCATGGCCGCCCGCCGGGAGAGCAGCGTTCTATTGTCGCAAGGGCATGTCCGTTATATAGATCCTGTTCTTGGTAAACAGAACGGGGCAACCTGGAAGGGCGCGGTTGATTACGAGCCCAGCGCTCATGCTGCTAACGACATAACTGACTGGAACGAAGCCAACGCGCAGAACATTATCGGGACCAGCGGCATAACCGTTATCCCGGAATACAGAAGTGGACCTCTGGGGGTTAAGGGGGAGATTTCCATGACCAGCAATAACCTCAATTCCCAGAATGTTGACACCGCCAAGTATTGGTGGTCTGCGGCAAAAGTTGATCAGTCAGCGTCGCTTATGGCGGTCCGGGGGGATTATCTGCTTCCGATGGGGGTCGGCCTCTTCGGCAAGGTCAAGATGGTCAGCTCCAAGGATGGAGCGGACAAGACCATCACCACGGACAATGTGGCGATGGATGACCAGGAGGTCTACGCCGGCGCCAGCTATCAGCTGACGGATGAGATCGGGGTTCTGGGCGGCTATAAGACCCTGAGCTACGTCACCAAGGTCGGCGGAACCAAGACCTATAATTTCCAGGGCAGCATGCTGTTCGCGGAAGTAAAAGCTAATGTCGGCGGCGTGGATGCCGGCATTGCCTGTGAGATGGTTGACGGCAAGGACAAGGTCGCTTCCGCAAAGGTCAGCGACATGAGGTTGAAGGGCACGGTCGAGATCAAGATCTGATCTCTCTGCTCTTTCGGCTTCCGGCCCTCAGGCGGAGCTCTCTCTTCCTGAGGGCCTTTTCTTTGTAGCCGCTGATTCCGGTGGCTATAGTATATCAGAGGATCAGCGAATCAGTAGGCAGCAGACCAGGATACCAGGGTATCAGGTTTTATTTAGTTCTGATATCCTGATTACCTGATATTCTTCCCACTGATGTTCGGATCTTCTGATGCGCTCTCACTTCTTATCGCCGCGTTTCTCCCTTACCCACCGAATGTAACCATTTATTCCACGAATAACCTCTTCGTACCTGCTCACGAGGTTTTTTGCTCTCTTGTGCGATATATAATTTTTATCCCGTAAAGCTATTATATGATTTTGGGTCTCTCCTGCTTCTTTTCGCGCAACATTAAAGCCTTTGATCTTATCCTGATAATAATAACTAGTGTGGCCTTCCGCGATGTTGTCCGGCACCGAAGAAGATGATTTCTCAAGTTGGTAACGCTTCTTAAACCGTTCGTCCCTTGGAAGGGTTCGACAAATTTCATGCGTTTCAAGCATTAACACATGGGCTCTTTGCCAGACCCACAGTTTCTCGAACCCCGCGATTGACTTTTCCTGATATTCTGATCCCCTGATCTTCTTCCCACTGATCCCCTGATCTTCTGATCCGCTTTCTCCGATTACCACGCTACACCTCCACACAAAGCACAGCAATGTTATTGCCAGGCTGGAAATGCCTGGGGCACGAGGAAAATGAATCAAAAGTGTCGAAATTTCGCCACTCCTCTAGTGATAACCGGCAAGTGATTGATATTGCTTCCGAAAATTGCTAATATATGCTTGCCGAGATGAGAAAGATCGTCTCTATCCTCGTTTTCATTGTTATATTCGCCGGCTATTCCCTGGCGGATGATCTAATCTTCAGGTTGGATGATCCGAGGGGCGATGATTATGGTCCCGGCGACTATGTTTATCCCACCAATCCGGTTTTTACGGCAGGATCTTTTGATGTAACTAGATTCGAGGTCTATGAAAATGAGCAGGATGTGATCTTCAAGGTCTATTTCAAGAACTGGTTTTCAACTCCTCCTGAGCTGCAGATCTCAAACACTAAGAACTTAAAGGACATGTTCCGGACGACTTTCTTTCTTCAGAACATAGATATCTATATCGATAAGGACCACAAGTACAATTCCGGGACCACCGATTTGATCCCCGGCAGGAACGCGAAAGCGTCTTCGGCATCCGCCTGGGAGCAGGCCGTATTCGTATCGCCGCAGCCTTTTCTGGCCCGGTCTGAAATGAAACGGCTCGCCAAGAAGATGGCGGACAAGGTGGTCATTCCATCCTACTATGAGGTCCAGGACAATTCTGTCGAATTCAAGATCCCCAAAAAGATCCTGGGACAGCCGGACGGAAGGTGGGGATACCTGATCGTGGTCACGGGGGCGGAATGGGAAACGTCGCTCTTCTCCCTTTCAAACTGGATGAGATACGGATCTTCTTACGTGGAACCGGTTCTTACTCGGATCGTGGCGGAAGACGCGAGCGAATGGGAATTCGGCGGGGGAGACAAATCCGGGGCCGCCTCCAACATTATCGATATGTTCGTGGGCACGCAAGAGTCGCAGGAAGAAATGCTCGGCAGTTATGACCGGAAAACGAGAAAGCGCGCGGTCCTCTCCGCTGTCTATCCCTTCCCGAGCCCGCTCTTGGAAGGGGACGCTATTTCAGAAGAAGATCTTGGGACCGTGGCCGAGGTCATAGACGTTTTCAAGAACGTGGTCACGATCGAGCTGGGAAGTGAAGCGGGAATCAGCGTGGGGAAGCTGGGCCAGGTCTATGATGCGAATGAATTCCTGGTCGCGACCGTGATCGTGGAGGAAACCAGGGAAAAGGTCTCGATCACGACCATTATTCCCATCACCCAGAGGGGAGAAGTCGCGGCCGGAATGAAAGTGAGGTTTAAATGATGCGCAGAGTCTTGTTGGTCCTGTTATTGCTTGTGAGCTGCTTTTCAATTTCGCGCGCCCAGGAGCCGCTGTACGTTTCGATCGTCTGGCACCAGCATCAGCCGTTGTATTATAAGGACCCCGCGACCGGTCTTTATGAGGCGCCCTGGGTCAGGATGCACTGCGCCAAGGACTATTACGACATGGCGGCCCTGCTTGAGAATTATCCCGACATCCATGTGACGTTCAATTTGACCCCGACTCTGCTGCGGCAGATCGATGATCTCATTGCCGGTGCCAGGGATAAGGCTTTTGTTCTCTCCCAGAAACCGGCGAGGAAATTGACCGTGGAGGACAAGAAATTCATCCTCAAGCGATTCTTTGACGCGAACTGGAACAGCGTCATCCCAAAATATTCAAGGTATGTTGGGCTTTTGAATAAAAGAGGAAGAGACCCCTCTGATAAGGTGATCGAGGAGGCGTTGAACATATTCACCGACCAGGATTTTCTGGACCTTCAGGTCTGGTTCAACCTGGCCTGGCTGGACCCGGATTTCCAGGATAAGGCATTGCTTGATAAGGGAAGGAACTTTACCGAGGAGGATAAGCAGAAGGTTTTGGCCAGGCATCTGGAGATGATAGAATGGGTGATCCCCGAGCATGTCCGGCTCCAGGATTCCGGGCAAGTAGAGATCACCATGACGCCGTACACCCACCCGATCCTGCCTTTGATCTACGATTCCGATCTGGCCAAGATCTGCATGCCTTACGCCCCCCTGCCGTCAAGGTTCTATTATCCCTCGGATGCAACCGCCCAGGTTCAAAAAGGCGTCGAATTCTATAGGTCTTATTTTGGAAAGGAGCCGCTCGGCATGTGGCCGGGGGAGGGGGCGGTCGCCCAGGAGATCGTGGATATTGTGGCGAACGAGGGTATCAAGTGGATGGCGACGGATGAAGAGATCCTGGAAAAGTCCATTGAAACCCAGCTTGAAAAAGATGCGGCGGGAAGGGTCCTTAATCCTGAGATCCTGTATAAACCCTATGTGGTGGAGCAGAAGGGAAAGTCCATGGCCGTCATTTTCAGGGATAAGGTTGTTTCAGACAAGATCGCATTTGCTTATTCGGCCATGAGCGGCGAATACGCGGCAAGGGATCTCATGGAAAGGCTTCGGTTCGCAAAAGCCAGGCTGGATCAGGCCGGCGGCGGGCCTTACCTCTTTAGTATCATCCTGGATGGGGAAAACCCCTGGGAATATTATCCGGATGACGGGAAATCGTTCCTGAACGCTCTTTATGCCGAACTTTCGGATAATCCTGAATTTGTGACCATCACTCCTTCTGAATTCATTAAGAAGTTCCCGCCCAGGGATAAGATCAAGGATCTCTGGCCCGGATCGTGGACAAATCACAATTTTGACACCTGGATCGGCAAGCCGGAGAAGAACAAGGCCTGGGAAATGCTCTTGAAAGCCCGGCGGGCGGTGGATGAGTCCGGCGCTGAACCGAAAAAGATCGAGGCCGCGATGGAAGCGATCTACGCGGCGGAGGGCTCGGACTGGACATGGTGGTATGACAGGGGGGGTGAGGAAGTCGCGATCTTTGACCGGATGTATCGGGAAACACTGGCTTCGGTTTACAAAGCGCTTGGGGTAGAAGTGCCGGCTGAGCTCCAGATCCCCCTCATGGCTGAGAAAAAGGCCATTTCTTTGGCGCAGGAATTAGAAGGAACAAAGATCATTCTGGATGTCTCGGATCCGATCGGAGACGATCACGGCCCCGGCCCTTATGTTTATCCGGCCAACGATATTTTCCCCAAAAGATGCTTTGATATTGAGCGCTTTATCGCAGCCCATGACGAGAAGGATGTCATATTTATTTTTAAGGTCGGAGCGCTCCCCAATCCCTGGAATTCACCCATCGGGCTTAGCGTCCAGACCGTGGATGTTTATATCGACAAGGACCACCAGCCGGGTTCCGGCTCATCTGTTTTGCTCCCCGGCCGGCAGGCCGCAACGGATCCGTCCGCGGCCTGGGAATACGCGGTCTGGGTAGAGGGGTGGCTTCAGGAGCTGCACCAGTCCGATCCAAAAGGGAAGTTGACCAGGATCGACGGCGCGATCAGGGCCCGCACAAATGCGGAGGAAAGGATCATAACCATCCGGGTCCCTAAAGCGATCCTGGGCGATGATCCGGAGAACTGGGGATACATACCGGTGCTCATGGGACAGGAGGGTTTTCCGCCTCCGGGGAACTGGAGGGTCCGACCGGTCGAAAAAGAGGCCAAGATCTGGAGATTCGGCGGAGGTCCCAACGATTATCTGACCCATCCATTTATTATTGATCTGGTTGTTCCCGAGGGGTCTGTCCAGGAGAAAATCCTCAGTCAATACACAGTCCAGGAAACAACGGATTACTTGAAGGTCGATCCAAAAAACTTCTGCAAGGTCCAAAAGATTAGAGTAGAATAATTCCGGCTACATCACACTGCGTTTAAGAGATAAAATCCTTCAGGTCCTCGATGATCTTCTCGTAATGGGTCCCTTTCCAGTAATACTTGTCGCATTTCGGGCAGTAGGCGAATTCATCAAAGAGTTTATAGACCACCGGCGGGACCTTTCCCTTGACCTCTTCTTTTTTAAGGTCGCGGAGCGGCTCGTTGCAGACGGAGCAGCGGCTGAACATGTTCTGCGGTGAGACCTTGAGATCATATTTCTTGATGACTTCCCGGATCTGGTCATTAAGCTTTCGGCTGGTGATGAAAAAGGCATTGGCGCCCCTGACTTTGATCAGTCCCTCGTCCCGAGTGAGGAGGATCCGGTTCTCTTCTCGGGATTTTCTTAGAAGGAAGCTGTCAGCGGAATTCCCGTAGAAGGTGGCGTCAAAGCCGAGCATACGCAGTCTGACCGCGAGTTTCCCGAGCATGTCGTCCACGATGAATTTGGGCTCATGGATCGCCTCTTTTTCGTAATGCGAAAGCTGGTCAATGCCGGGGATAACAAGATTGAAGATGTAGCTGTCCTTATCCCGGATCTCGACAAAAATCATTTCATCTGGCATTTTGAGGTCAACCTTCAGTTGTGGAAATTCTTTTAGGACCTTTTCTCCAAGTTCTCCCGCTTTTTCCTGGGAGGTAAAGGGGTGGTCACCCACGCGTTTTATTTTTACCCCAAAGGAACCCTTATCCTTTAATATTTTTCTTGCAAAGGAAAGAAAGTTTTTCTCCAGGTCCTTGAGGGAGCATTTCAGGCAGGGAGAAAAGGAGGAGATCCCGTGGATCTGTTTGAGGGTTTCGGAAGCATCTTTCTTTGTCTCCAGGAAGATCCTGCCGATATCTTTCTTGATTTTAGGACTGGCGACTCGCGACCGGAGACTGGCGACTATGTCTTTTTCCAGCTTGCTCTTTTCCGGGTGGGGTTCCTTGCCGATCTCAGCGTAGCGGATCAGATAAAGCATTGATTTTTGCCTCTTTTGCATTTATTATATCATTAATATCTGGATTTTGTGCTTGGGAAGGAGAGTAATAGATGCAGATACAATGGTTGTTTGTGGGCCTCTTTGCCTTGAATATGCTGCTTTGCTGGATAACGGTCCTGACCAAAAAGCTCAAGCTGTATGAATACCTTGCGGCGGTCATTTTTGTGGTCCTCCCTTTGATCACGGTTTTATTTGAGCAGCCCCGCTTTGAGCTTGATTTCTTCTGGTGGAGGATCGTGGGAGTTGTTGCGATCCTTGTCGGTCTGGCGCTATCCCTGTGGGCGCGCCTCACGTTCATCCGGGCCGGAGTGGTGTTCAGTGTGCTGCCGCAGAAACTGGTCACCTCAGGACCCTATAAATTTGTCCGGCATCCTCAATACCTGGGACTGGTGTTCATCTGGGTGGGCTGGTGGTGGGTCTGGGCGGCGGTTTATGCCTTTTACTTTGGCATGTTCATTTTGGCCCTGACCTGGATCGAGGCTTATCTGGAGGAAAAGATCCTTTTTGAGAAAGAGTTCGGGGGTCAATACCGCGAATACAAGCGCCACACCGGGATGTTCTGGATAAAATAGAGCCGCCTTATGAGCGAACGCAATAACGGGCAACTACTGGTGATCCATGACATTAAAGACAAGATCCTTTGGGCGATTAAGGTTCGCTATGCTATCGTCATCCTCAGTGTTGCAATTATGTGCTTCGCATTTTACAACCGGCTTGATATTGGCCTGAGCTTGGTTTTGGTGCCCTTTGTTGCGGCCTACAACATTGCTGCCCACATCATTTATCGCTCCAGGAAGATTTATTACCTTTGGCAGATTATTATTTTACGCAGCGTTTTTCAGGTGTTTGATGTCCTGGCGATCACTTTTCTCGTATATATCACGGGTGGGCTGGAGAGCCCTTACTGGTTCCTCTACCTGGTGCTGATCGTGATCTCGGGTTTTGGGGCCTATTCTTACGCGGCCTTTTCCGTCTTCATGATCGCGATATTCTCGGCGATCTTTTACCTGGGATTGCTGCTGCTTACCTATCAGGGGGTGATCCCAACCTACGGGCCCGGATTCATGCTTTCCCCGCAGGAGCTGCTGCGCTCGATCTTCAACAAAGCGGTCTTTACCACGGTATCGTTCTTTCTCTTTGCCGCCACCATATATTATTTTACCAAGCTCATCGGCGAGCAGCGGCAGCAGCTCTCCCAGAAAAACAAGGAGCTGCTGGGTGCTCTGAGCGAGCTCAAGGACCTGGACCGGCTCAAGGATGAGTTCATCTCCAACGCCTCGCACGAGCTGAGAACCCCGCTTTCCGTCATCCGGGAGAATGTTTCGCTGGTTAGTGACGGGATAGTGGGAAGTGTCAGCGAAAAACAGAGGAAACTGCTCATGTCGTCCCAGGCCAACGTGGACCGGCTTGCTCATATCCTGGATAATATGCTGGACATTTCCAAGATTGAGTCGCGCATGCTGGCGCTTAATCGTCAGCATGCTGACCTTTGCGAAGTGGCGGCAAAGGCGATCGAGCTTCTTGGGAAGAAGGCGCAGGACAAGAAGATGAGCGTTGAGACCAGATTCCCGGGGAGGGTTGTTGCCTGGTTTGATCCGGATCAGATCATGCGGGTGTTCATCAATCTTTTGGATAATGCCATCAAGTTTACGAGAGAAGGAGGGGCTGTAATGGTTGGGGTCGAAGTGTCCCCGCGAGAGGTGCGGGGATATGTGAGAGATGACGGCGTTGGCATCGCCGGTGAGGACCGGGCAAGGATCTTTGATCGTTTCATAAGGATAGATGCGGATGGTATGGTCGGCCGAAGAGGGGCAGGCTTGGGTTTGTCCATATGTAAGGGTATAATAGAGATGCATAATGGAAGGGTCTGGGTGGAAAGCGATCTGGGGAAGGGCTCCCGTTTTGTTTTTGCACTGCCCAGGGTGGAAGTTAATGAGTAAGGAAAAAGGAAGGATATTGTTGATTGAGGATGAGCAGGACATGGTAGAGGCTGTTCGTATCCGGCTGGAAGCCAATGGTTTTGAGGTCATCGCCGCCTCTGATGGGCCGGAGGGATTGAGTAAGGCGCGAACCGTCATGCCCGACCTGGTGATTTTGGACGTTATGCTTCCCAAGATGGACGGGTTCAAGGTCTGCCGCATGCTGAAGTTCGATGAGAAATTCGCAAAGATCCCCATTATCATGTTCACCGCCCGGACCCAGCAGGCGGACATTGCGCGGGGGAAGGAGATGGGGGCGGACGCTTATGTCACGAAGCCTTTCAAGTCAGAAGAGCTTTTGGCGAAGATCCGGGAGCTTTTGGGTTAAGACCCGAATTTGTTTAGGATCAGCGTTGCCAGCAGACTGGTAATCCCGCACACGAAAACTCCCCAGAGGGTATCCACTACCAGCATTTTTATTGACCAACCCTTGAGCGTGGCCAGGTTAGTGAAGTCATAGATGCCATAGGCGATCAGGCCGAAGACCGCTCCCCAGAGGAGGGCTTTAATGATATCACCTGAAGCTTTGGGGAGGACGAACAGAACTATTCCGGCGGCGATCAGGACATAGGTCAGGAAGGCGGCAGGGAGGCTCAGGGTGGTGGAGAAGGAAGCCAGCTCTTTCTTATAGAAGTTCCTGGCCACAATCCCCAGCCAGACAAAGTCGATGCCCAGGAAAACTATTAGCGTTATTATGAAACTTTTTAACATGATCACTTCAGCCCCTTTCAAGAACCAATCATTTTCAGCAATTTAACGATCTTTTTCTTTTCGATATCTTTTACATCATAAAACTTAGCGTGTCTCATGGTTTTTCCGCCGCCCTCAAGCAATGCCAACTCTTTTTTTGACAGCCCTTTAATACAAAGACCCAGGTTGACATGATCCTTAAGCCCAACAATGTAGATCTTATCCCCGAACCAGGGCACGCCGACCCACATTTTCTCCTTATATTTGGGGAAGGCTTTGAGGATCAATGCCCGCACTTTTTTACAGATATCTTTTTGGGGAGACTTTAACTTGCTGATATATTTTTCAACGTCGTTCATGTAGGAGATGATTCCGCCCTGCTATGAAGAATAATAACAGCAGCACAAAAATAGCGATATACGCAATGAGATTTCCAACGCGGCTGTAAAGAGTATCTGTCCTCTTAGTAGGCAATGAAGCAAGCAGGATATGGTCGTTGTCCTCAAAAGAGGTCATGCTGGCGCGGATCCGGCCCAGGTTGTCAAACCCCATGGAGGCCCCGTCATTGGCTGAGCGGAGAAAAGAAAAGCCACCTTCAATAGCGTGTACGCGCGCCATCAGAGTATGCCGGTAAAGTATGCCGCTCCAATCCAGCCCGGCATTTAAGAGCAAGTCAGCGCCCAGCCTGGCGTACGTGAGCGACATTTGCGGGAAATCATCATCATAACAAATATCTCCCGCCAATTTCCCGTATTTTGTCGAGATAACTTTCAATGGTCTTCGCCCTGGCACGCTCCCTTCGCCGGGCACCGGGTGGTGCTTGAGATACGTTTCAGCAATAGTGCCGTCAGCATTTACCCAGGTAAACTTATTTTTCATATTTAAGAATGCAGTCTGTTCGTCTTTAGGAAGCAACACGACATAGGCTGCAACAACAATAATGTTCTCTCTTTTTGCCAGCTGGGAAAGCTTTCGTAAAAACGGTTTCTCCCCCTGCTCTGAAAAGATGGTTGATGCTTCAGCCCAGACAACCATCTCTGCCCCCTGCCTGGCGGCTCGCGTGGTTCGGTCAAGGAGTCCTTGCGTATTTGCAAAGACTGCCGGATCATTTGGATCGGGCGTAACACCAGTTAAGGGCTGGCCACTTGTTACTCCAGCAACTAAGATATGTTTACCTTGTGGTACAGTTCCAAGACGGAGGTCACCCCAAACATTTAGCACGATAAAAAGAGCAACGAAGAGTATGATATGCATTTTTTTATTCTCTAAGTTTCTATCTAGGATAAAGGATGCTGCCAAAACAGCTCCCCATGCCATAAATGCGGAGATGCCAAGAAACCCAAAGAGTGAAGCTGTTTGTAACAGAGGCAGATTAGCCAGCTGCGTAAAGGCTAAAGACCCCCATGTTCCGAATGCCGTATAAAATGCTTGCAGATATTCTAAACTGACTATGACGACCGGAAAGGCGATCATGCTGATAAAGTCTCCAGTCCATTTACGGATATAACCCCACACGAGAAAGGTAATAAAGTATCGGATACCGATCACAGAACCAGTCATTATGGAAAATCCAACAGAATCAAAGTAGGGCTCAGATGCCGTTTTTGCGAGAACCAATATGGAGCCGACTATGAGGGTAAGAAGTAACCATAGACGACTCTTCAGTCCTTGATAGAGAGATACATAGAGCAAGAAAGGTATTAGCATGAACCAGGCAAAAATGTCGGCGCTGCCGCGCATATCAGAGATGAGCATCAAGAAGAAACCGATAAGCAGCAACGAGCTCCCGCGTAAAAGCCAATTGTTTTTCAAATTATCATAATTCATTATTTTGATACCTCCGCACGATTCCACATCCAGACAGTTGCTGCAGTGGTGGGAACGAACATGAACCACGTCCCGAACATGCCAAGCAGTATTCCGGCAAAAGGTGCAGGCAAGAAGTTGCCCACAACCATTTCGATAGTCAACACACCTAAAGGCGACAGAAAGATGAACCAGCGGGGGAACATTGTCCGTCCGCTCAAGATCGCTGCTCCATGCCAGATCGTGCCTCCAAAGAAAGCCACTAACGCTGTCAGATCACCCCACAAAAAGTGTTCGACCAGTAAGCGCTGAGCCGTGGCATAAAATGTCGGATCAGTTGATCCTACCAGGGCTTTTGCCTGCCCAAGCACACTCAAGTAAGCAAAACCTATGTGCTGGACCCCGCCGATCATTAACAAGGCGTAGGCAAGCATTGCGCAAGGTACTGTGCTAAGCCAAAATCCGGCACGCCGCATGCCAAACCACCAAATTAAAGCAGAAAGCGCGTAGATCGGATAGAGCCAGCCGGGTGTTTGCGCCAGCATTACCAGCCAATGAGGATGGCCGTTTGCGGTCCGAACTGCGTCCCAGAACATCATGGTGGAATATTGAGCGCCATTCAATTTAGGGGAGTAAGCGAAGATAAAGTCGCCGACACCGTTCCAGAGCATTAAAATCGCGACAGTGACGCCAAGTTTGCGCAGACGATCTTGTAACATAGTTGCCTCCTTAATTGATATCAGCGCGATTTAACAGAAAAATTGTGCTGGCAATTAAAGGAAACAGCATGTACCAGGTGCCAAAAGGTGTGATAACAATTCCAGCCAATGGCGCAGGTAAAAAGGCGCCTATAAAGAACGTGTAAAACAACACAGCCAGGGGTGAAAAGGCCACAAACCAGCGCGGAAATAATGTCCTGCCGCTTAAGATCCCCACTGCATGCCAGATCGATCCTCCGTACATGGCGATCAGCGCTGTCAGATCACCCATGACAAAGTGCTCAACAAGCGTGCGCTCAGCAAAGGCATAAAATGTGGGATCCGTACTGCCAACCGCAGCCTTGGCCTGCGCCAATACGGTCAAAAAGGCCCAGCCAGCATGCTGAATACCACCGATCATGAACAGGGCATATGCCAGCATAAGACAGGGCAGGGTGCCCAGCCAGAATCCGGCCCGTTTCATGCCAACCCACCAGGGATAATATGACAAGGCGTAAAATGGGTAGAGCCAGCCAGCGGTTTGGGCCATCATTATCATCCAGTGGGGGCGGCCTCCGGCAGTACGCATTACATCCCAGATAGCAAGAGAAGTATATTCATTGCCGTTCAATTGGGCTGAGAAACCGTAAATATAGTCACAAACACCATTCCAGATAAGTAGGATCGAAACAGAGATGCCAAGGATGCGGAGATGATTTTTTAGCATATTAGCTCCCTTATCGAGTTAGTCTTGCGGTTATATTATCCTTAATTCTGTAGAGTTTCAAGGAGTTTTTGATATAATTAGAATGTAATGACAAAGGAACAATCACGCCAAAAGACAGCAAGAGTTGTTGCTCAATACCGGGGTAAATATCGGGTTAGATGCGACCAGGATGAGTGCTGGGCTGAGGTAACTGGAAAGATGATGTTCACAGCCGAGAATCAATCTGATTATCCGGTAGTTGGTGATGTGGTCACGATATCTGAAACGGGACCTGGCCAGGCTCAAATACAGGCGATCATGCCCAGGAAAACATTGCTGCGGAGAAAAGCAGCCGGCAAGGACGCTGTCCAGCCGATCGCCGCGAATATTGACGTGGCTTTTATTGTTCAGGCAGTTGACCGTGATTTTAATCTGAACAGATTTGAACGATATCTTACGATCGTTAGTAAAGGAAAAATTGAGCCGATTATTGTTTTGAACAAGATAGATCTAATATCACGTGCAGAACTTGAGGATAAGGTCGCGCAGATAAAAGGCAGATTCCAGAACATCAAAGTATTAACGGCCAGCGCTGAGGACAGTTCGGGGATCAAAGGGTTGGCTAAGGCAATAAAAATGGGGAAAGTATATTGTTTTTTAGGGTCTTCTGGCGTAGGCAAATCTTCTATCATCAATAAATTGTTAGGAAGAGAGTTGCTTAAGACCAGAATGATCAGCACATCGACCAAAAAGGGCAAGCATGCCACAACTCACCGTGAATTGTTTGTTCTGGATAATGGAGGAATGGTCATAGACAATCCCGGGATAAGGGAAGTAGGCCTGGGGGATGCGAGTGAAGCAGTGGCCAATGTTTTTGGTCATATATCGAAATTGGCCAAGCACTGTAAGTTCGTTGATTGTACTCATGATCATGAGCCGGGCTGCGCTGTTTTGGCGGCGCTTGAATCTGGAGATCTTAGTCGTGATAAATACTTGAATTACGTCAAACTGAAGAAAGAATCCGACTATTATGCCATGACTGATCTGGAGAAAAGGCAAAAAGACAAGAGCTTTGGCCGCATGGTCAAGAACGTAATGAAACACAAGAAGAAAAAACAATAGGGGAAAATTCCCCAGCTTATTAAGGAGGAATAGTTATGGTATCGAAGCCGGTTGATCAAGATGCGTTTAAAACAGGGATCTCCAAATATTGGGTTAGATCAATAATAACGTATCTCCTCATGCCACTGGTTCTCTTCATAAGCGGAGGGGATCTCGGTTGGTGGCAGGGTTGGTTTTATGCAGTCCTGATAGTTACAGCGGGTATAGCTCCGCGTATGTGGGCAGAAAAAAGGCATCCGGGATTGATGGTAGAACGAGGCAACTTTGCCAAAGCTCAGGATGTGAAACCGTGGGATAAAGTGCTTGCTCCATTAATGGCATTGAGCGTCTCTTTCCCCTTACTTATTGTGGCGGGACTGGACCACCGCTTTGGCTGGTCACCTGCATTCTCGGCCTGGCTCAACATCTTGGGCCTCATCTTGATTATGCTTGGATACACCTTCGCTGGATGGGCTTTGGCAGAGAACCGCTTCTTCTCAACCGTGGTGCGTATTCAGACGGACCGAGGGCATAAGGTATGTGACAGCGGTCCATATCGCATTGTAAGACATCCTGGTTATGCTGGAAATATTCTAGCACTGCCGGGCATTGTGCTGGCTTTCGGCTCTGTTTGGACAATCATTCCAGTGATAGTAGCGCTGATCATTGCTGTGATAAGGACCGCGCTGGAAGATAAAACTTTACAAGAAGAATTGCCAGGGTATCGGGATTATGTGTGCCGTGTGCGTTATCGGTTGATTCCAGGCGTTTACTGAGGAGTGCCCTTCTCCCCCAAAAAGTGGGTTGCCTGCCTGCCGCAGTCCGAGTCGAAGTACTCCCCCTGTTGGACGAGTTTCCTCTCGATTCGCTCACTGCGGTCGCTCGCTTGAGACAAGCGCAACTATCTTATACTTAATCCTATCAAGTTTCAAGAAGCTTTGTTATAATTGGAATAATGCACAACGAACAAGAAACTCAAAAACTATTAGCACTACAACAGCGCTTAATGAATGAGAGGGACATGATTGGTTGGCTCTGTACTGGCTATAGAAATGTGGTTCAATATAACAATAACCCTGAAGTATCCCGACGAATACAGGAACAACTAAACAAAGCTGCTAACTTGATAGCCTTAGTTTATATCTGGGCATTGTTAGAGGAAAATGACTTCAATGAAAATAATAGATGGATTAAGAAATCACAGCGCCTTGAGTTAAAGGCATGGAAACATGTAAGGCATACAGGCGCACATGCACCAGGTGGTAGAGCAGACGGATATAAAGACGAATTTGATGAGTTCATGACGTCATCTGATCAAGGTTTATCAGGCCTCAAGCAAAACTGCCAGTACACATCCGATTCTATCAGCTTATCCGATGGCATGAACTATAGGTTTTTTCAGTTCGTGGAGAATTTAGTTAGTACTGCTATTGGGCATTGTGCGAATAACAATGAGCCTCAAAATTGATGGATAGGAAAATAAAGTTCGAAAAAATGAAGAAAACTCTCAGAGCTGGACTAGTTGAAAAAATAAGGGCCGTAGGCGGTGGGTATATAGTCTCTGCACATTTATTCCGATTTCTCAGAAATTTAGCTCAGGATTGCCGTTCCCTCGACTTATCCGTCATCGACGGATTCGCTCGGGATTAGGTTCCCCTGAATTAGCCCACAGTTTCAATCCCGGTTTCCCGGAAAAGCTGCCAATTGACAGTCAGGTGCTCTACCATTGAGCTATCGGGGATTAATCTCCCCGAACTGGACTCGAACCAGTAACACCCTGATTACAAGTTTCCCCCAGATTTCTCTGAGGCTTGGACTATCTCTTCACCTTAGCCCTTAATTTTCAAGATACCGCCGTGTAATTCACGGTGACAGTTAGAGCAAACTAGGATGCATTTATCAATCTCATTTTTCGTCTTGATCCACGATCTGGTCAAGCCCTTCATGGAAAGGCCAAAATCTTTTTTCTGGTCGTCTAAATGGTGAAACTCCATCGCGCCAACGAACTTGTTATAACCGCAAAAATAGCACTTCCCACCTTTATATTCAATGGCCTTTTCCCTTAATTTCTTTCTTCTTTTTGTGACCGCTTTGATAATATAAGCGGCGCGGTCTCTGTATGTTCTTTTCTTGGCCATAAGAATATCAAGCAATAGACCTTACGAAGGATTTTAACAAACAAAAAAGCCCCAGTCAACCGGAAGGGAAGATATTGCCGCGGCCGAGGATGCAACTTGGGTCAAAGGTCTTTTTGACGCGGAGCATTTCATTGATGCCAGCTTCTCCGTACATTTCTTTTAAGTAGTCGCCTTTTATTTTTCCCACGCCGTGCTCCGCCGAGATGGTCCCGCCCAAAGAGAGGGCTTTTCTGACAAAATCCATGATCAACTGCTTAGCAGTTGCCTTTTCTTCATCGTTCTTTGGGAGCAGGTTAACGTGCAGATGGTTTTCGCCGATGTGGCCGAACTTAATGAAAAAGAGTTGCGGGTTGCGGGTTGCGAGTTGCGAGTTATAAAAATCGTACATTTCCTTGAAGTGTTCAGTTGGGACCGCGATATCCGTGGCCATTTTCAGTGATTTGTGCTGCTTGAAGAGTTCATTAATATGTTCGGGGATGGCATGGCGGAAGTTCTGCAGCTCTTCCTTCTGTGCCAGGTCCATGCCCAGCCAGCAGTCGTCGATCCTGGCCTTAAATTTCTCTAGCAGTTTAGCCCAATCATCCAAGTAGGTCTTTTCGTTTTCCGATGTTATTTCCTGTTCGATGTAAACCGCGGCTTTTGCGCCTTCCGGAATATGGGAATAGGTCTGTTTTAGCATTTGCAGGGTGTTCTCATCAAAGTATTCAAAGAAATTAAGGGTCGGGTCTTTCTTTTGCTTGGCTTCAAGCACGAAGTCCACCGCCTTCTCTTCCTTTGGGAAAAAGGCGATAACGTCAAAGGTTTCAGAGAGGGCAGGGGTAAGCGCGATCTCGATCTCGGAAACCACTCCCAGTGTTCCTTCCTGTCCGATAAAAAGGTCCACCAGGTCCATCCCGGGCTGGGAAAAATATCCTGCGGCATTTTTCACATTCGGCATGCTGTACTGCGGGATCTTGAAGCTCAAATGAGGGAGATTAAACTCACCTTTGCCGCTGGCAAAGAACAATCCTCTCTTTAAGTTGAGACTTATGCCGGAGGTGAGGACCACGCGGATCCGGCGGATGTAATTACGGGTGGAGCCAAAGCGATATCCCCTTCCGCCGGCGGCGTTGGTGGAGACGGTCCCGCCGATGGTCGCGGTCTTTTCAGTGGGGTCGGGGGGATAGAGGAGGCCTTCTTTCTTGACCGCGGCCTCGATCTCTTCCAGAGTTACTCCCGGCTGAACCACCGCGAATTTCTGCTCTTTATTGATATTAATAATCTGCTTGAGTTTTTGCGTGGTGAGGATCCATCCGCCAAAGGGGATACAGCCGCCGGTGGTGCCGGTCTCACCGCCGGAAACGGTCAGGGGGATCTTTTTGTCATTGCATTCGGCCAGAGCTTCGGAGATTTCTTTTTCGTTTTCAGGGATGTAGACTCCGTCAGCATGCCCGCCGGAGAGGTTGGAGCTGTCTTCGAGATAGCCTTTGACGATGTCAGGATCGGTTTTCTTGAGCATGAGGTCATTATAACATAAAAAAACCCCGGCAGCGTTCTACTCTCCCCATAAACGAAGTCTATGAGTACCATCGACCCTGGAGGCTTTCACTACCGTGTTCGGAATGGGAACGGGTGGGACACCTCCGGCAAGGCCACCGGGATTTATTAAATTCACAATTCAAAGGGCAAAGTTCAAAGCTAAAGCAGCAAGAAATTCCCGTCCAGACAATGAGCAAAAGACGGAGGAAAGATCAAGTCCTCGACTTATTAGTACTGGTCAGCTCACGCATTACTGCGTTTATACCTCCAGCCTATCAACCGGGTGTTCTTCCCGGAGTCTTACCCCCGAAGGGTGGGAAACCTAATCTTGAGGTGGGCTTGACGCTTAGATGCTTTCAGCGTTTATCCCGACCAGACATAGCTACCCAGCGTTTGCGGGAGGTCCCACAACTGGTACACTAGAGGTCTGTTCCTTCCGGTCCTCTCGTACTAGGAAGGACTCCTCTCAAGTTTCCTGCGCCTGCACCGGATATGGACCGAACTGTCTCACGACGTTCTGAACCCAGCTCACGTACCGCTTTAATGGGCGAACAGCCCAACCCTTGGAACCTGCTCCAGCTCCAGGATGCGACGAGCCGACATCGAGGTGCCAAACCTCCTCGTCGATGTGAACTCTTGGAGGAGATAAGCCTGTTATCCCCGGGGTAACTTTTATCCGTTGAGCGATGGCCCTTCCATGCGGGACCACCGGATCACTAAGGCCGACTTTCGTCCCTGCTCGACTTGTATGTCTTGCAGTCAAGCTCCCTTATGCCTTTACACTCGACGCACGATTTCCAACCGTGCTGAGGGAACCTTTGCACGCCTCCGTTATTCTTTGGGAGGCGACCGCCCCAGTCAAACTGCCCACCTAACTCTGTTTCCCGGCCTTCACGGCCAGGGTTAGAACTCCAACGTATCCAGGGTGGTATTTCACTGTTGGCTCCGAGAAGCCCGAAAGCCTCTCATCAGCGCCTCCCACCTATGCTACGCAAGAGACATCGAAATCCAAAGCTAGGATACAGTAAAGCTCCACGGGGTCTTTCTGTCCTGATGCAGGTAATCCGTGTCTTCACGGACATCCCAATTTCACCGAGCCTCTCTCCGAGACAGCGCTCCTGTTGTTATGCCTTTCGTGCGGGTCGGAACTTACCCGACAAGGAATTTCGCTACCTTAGGACCGTTATAGTTACGGCCGCCGTTCACTGGCGCTTCGGTTAGGTCCTTGATATAATCTCAAACCACCCCTTAACGTTCCAGCACTGGGCAGGCATCAGCCCCTATACTTCCCCTTACGGGTTTGCAGAGACCTGTGTTTTTGTTAAACAGTCACAGGAGCCTAGATTCTGAGACCTCACCGAAGTGAGGCGTCCCTTCTCCCGAAGTTACGGGACCATTTTGCCGAGTTCCTTAGAGAGAGTTATCTCGCGCGCCTTGGCTTGTTCAGCCTGTCCACCTGTGTCGGTTTGTAGTACGATCACCCGCAACAATGCCCAGAGCTTTTCTCGTCAGCGTGGACTCACTCACTACCCCGATAAATCGGGTGACCGCAATCCAATAAGCGTTGTGAGCTATCCTTCTGCGTCCCTCTGGTTAACATTGCAGGTGGTACCGGAATATTAACCGGTTTGCCATCGCCTGCGCCAGTTATCCTGGCCTCGACTTAGATATCGACTTACCCTGGGCGGACGAACCTTCCCCAGGAAACCTTAGACTTTCGGCGGGTAGGATTTCCACCTACCTTTTCGTTACTTATGCCGACATTCTCACTTCCATTTCGTCCATCGAACCTCGCGATTCGACTTCAACCTAGAATGGAACGCTCCTCTACCGCTATCCTTAACCGAAGTTAAGAACAACCCGCAGCTTCGGTAACAAGCTTGAGCTCCGTGTATTTTGGGCGCAAGACCACTCGACCAGTGAGCTGTTACGCACTCTTTAAAGGGTGGCTGCTTCTAAGCCAACCTCCTGGCTGTTTAAGTAACCTCACTTCCTTTACCACTTAGCTTGTATTTAGGAACCTTAGCTGACGGTCTGGGCTGTTTCCCTTTCGACCACGAGGCTTATCCCTCGTAGTCTCACTCCCAAGCATTGACCCTGCAGTATTCGGAGTTAGCGAGGAGTTGGAATCCCTCTCGGGACCCTAGTCCAAACTGTACTCTACCCCTGCAGGGATAAACTTGAGGCTGGCCCTAAAACCATTTCGAGGAGAACCAGCTATCTCCGAGCTCGTTTAGCTTTTCACTGCTATCCACAGATCATCCGAAGATTTTTCAACATCAACCGGTTCGGACCTCCCTCCGATTTTACTCGAAGTTCATCCTGTCCATGGATAGATCGCTATCGGTTTCGGGTCTACAGCTGCAAACTAATCGCCCATTTAAGACTCGCTTTCGCTACGCCTCAGGCTCAACACCCTAAGCTTGCTTGCAACCGTAAGTCGCCGGCTCATTCTTCAATAGGCATGCTGTCATCCGCCCGAAGGCGGACTCCAACTGCTTGTAAGCATACAGTTTCAAGTTCTATTTCACTCCCCTTCCGGGGTTCTTTTCACCTTTCCCTCACGGTACTGGTTCACTATCGGTCACTGCAGAGTATTTAGCCTTAGGAGATGGTCCTCCCGGATTCCAACGGGATTTCCCGTGTCCCGTTGTACTTGGGATACCGCTAGGGCCATTGGATCTTTCGCTTACAGGGCTATCACCTTCTGTGGCCAGACTTTCCAGACTGGTTCAGCTAGGTCCTTTGGTCCCATGTTGCGGTCCCGCTACCCCTTTAGCAAAACTAAAGGTTTAGGCTCTTCCGCGTTCGCTCGCCACTACTAGCGGAATCGTTATTACTTTCTCTTCCTCCGCTTACTAAGATGTTTCAGTTCAGCGGGTTGTCTTCCCTGGATTTCTCCAGGGATATACCGGGATTAGCCGGTATGGGTTTTCCCATTCGGAGATCCCCGGATCAAAACTATTTAGACAGTTCCCCGGGGCATATCGCAGCCAATCGCGTCCTTCATCGACTTGCAGTGCCAAGGTATCCTCTGTATGCCGCAATAACTTGATCATTTCTCTCCGATTTTTACTCATATAATCGGACGAGAATTTTTTCCTGCTTTCGTATCCTATTTGATTGTCAAGGTCCCTGGTTATTAGAAACAAAAAACGCACATCAAGTGTGCGTTTTTCCTACGCTTGATGCGGATCCACTTTTTAAATTATGTGAACTTGTTTTCCATCAAGTTGCTGGTAAGCATTATAAGATAGGGGCTGGATTTTGTCAAGTGTTTTTGCTAAAATAACGATTCCGCGGGATGGGCTCATAGCTCAGTTGGTTAGAGCGCGCGCCTGATAAGCGCGAGGTGGGTGGTTCGAGTCCACCTGGGCCCACCATATCCTCACTTGGGGCCGTAGTTCAGTTGGGAGAACGCTAGATTTGCATTCTAGAGGTCAGGGGTTCGAATCCCCTCGGCTCCACCATTTTCTAATTACGCAATCCGTATGTCCTCGGCGCGACCATCCCAGTCTTTCCCTGCAGAGCGGTTTGCATGATCCCCGCGCGTTCCACCGTGAATTCCCCAAAGCGATCATTAACCTCATCCATGGCTCTCAGGGCGGCCTTTTTCCTTTCGTCCGCCTCGAAGACGCAGATCTGGTCCAGGTTGTGGATCAAGTTAGAGACGGAGACGCCGACGAAGCGGATGCCGGTATGATTATTGGTCGTGGGGCGTTGGTCTAACAGGTTTTCGGCGATTCTGAAGATTTCGTAGCCGTCATCAATATAGTCTTCTGTTTTCTTCTGTTTTTCCCAGAAATTGAATTCTCCGAATCCCAGAGAAACATGGACGACGTTCCCCCGATAATTGTCCCGGCGCAGTCTGCGGCCGACCTGTTCCGCCAGGCGCAGAAGATAATTTTTGACTTCAGTCATATCCTGGGTGAATTTAGGAAGGGTGTAGGAATGCCCCATGGATTTGGCTTCGGTTTCGTGATAGTAGGGGAGGACCGTTTCCGGGCCGTTCCCTTGTCCCATCTGCCAGAGCTGTTCGCCGTAAGCCGTGCCGAATCTTTTGACCAGTTTTTCTCTTGGATATCTATTCAGGTCGCCGATAGTCCTGATCCCCAGTTCCGCCAGGTAGATTTCGATCTTCCTTCCTACGCCGCAGAGTTCCTTGACCGGAACATCCTTGATCTTTTCCGGGATATCTTCGCGCCTCAAAACCACGAGGCCGTCGGGTTTTTGCAGTTCACCCGCAAGTTTCGCCATGAGCTTGTTGGGACCGATACCGATGCTGCAGGTCAGGCCGAAGCGTTCTTTGATACGCCTTTTGATGTCTTTGGCGACAGCGATCTCTCCGCCGAACCTCTCTTTGATATCGGTCAGGTCTACAAAAGCTTCGTCGATAGAGAAGACCTCGACCAGGTCGGTGTAATCAATGAGCATACGGGTAATGATCCTGGAAGTGTAGACATATTTGGTCATGTCGCCGATGACCACGATCAGGTTCGGGCAAAGTTTTTTGGCGTCCCAGGTGGCCATGCCATTCTTGACCCCAAAGGCTTTGGCTTCGTAAGAGCAGGCAGCCACCACCGAGCCCTTTTTGATCCCGCCACCGACCGCTATCGGCTTTCCCCGTAAGCCGGGGTTAGCCGCCTGCTCAACTGAGGCAAAGAACGCGTTCATGTCCAGGTGAAGGATGGTCTTTTCCATATTAATTATTTATACAAATGTATACCATAACCATCAAAAAAAATGGCGGGGCAGGAGAAAACCTATGACCACAGTGTACAAGGCGATCTCCCCGAATTTGGGGAAAAGCCTCATACAAAGCAACGAGTCAAATCTCTTGCCATAAGGACTATCTTAAAGACATCCAAAGGTACGGTTGAATGCGTGGGCTCAACGATTGTTTCCTGCAAAAGCAGATGACCATTGAGTTGTCCATCTTATCCTTTACCGCCTGAAGAAGATTCCCCTTTAAGACTCCATTAGGCCCCGTACAGACCTAATGCACAAGTTAGGGGATTTTGCACTATTTTACTTACAAAGTAAGTCATAGCGCATCCTCCTCCTTCTCCTCATGTGAAATGAGGATTATTTCAAATATCAATAAGAATAATCTTAACTGGAACAGAAGGGAAATGCCTTTTTAGTCGTTCGATATCATAAACTAGCTGCTCGCCATAAGATACACCAGTTGACATGTGTCTCTGCATATCATGGCAGGGCACAATTTCTACTCCCACATCCGCCTTGTTTTCGTTAAAAAAGTATTGAAATTTAGCAAGATCATAAAACATGAAAGCGTATTTACCAAATTGGACCTCAACCAAAACTTTTTCTTTGACGAAGTCAACTTGTTTGTAGGCGCCGGGTATTTTGATCTTGGAATCAGGGATTGTTATGGTGTATCTATCTTTGAGCTCCTTAAAGCCTCTTTTATGGAATTCTGATTTAAAACGATTGTTTAGATCAATGGGCGAGTAAAGCTTTTCTCCTCTCATGGTTTTTTCTTTGCTGACTTTGGTTTTGCTGATTTTGACAATACTATTTATGACATCATTGATCTGTTTGTCTATATCCGGATAGTCCACGGCAAGAATTTGTCTGCCGCCCAAATGAGAATATTCATATATTTTCTTCATACTAATGCGTGCTCCTTGTTATCTGAATATAAAGGATATGAAAATTGAGCAATTATCTTTGAGCTTTGATTTTTACTGGGAGCATATATAGGCTTATTCATCGGGCGAACTTTAGCTTGTCCTCTTATTGTATCTTTGATTCTCTTTTTAGCAATATCAATATATTCGGGCATGATTTCTGCTCCAACTGATTTTCTCCTGTGCAAAAGCGCTGCGACTGCTGAAGTTCCTGTTCCCATAAATGGATCTAAAACCCAGTCATTTTTATTGGTCATAGAAAGAACTAATCTTTCAATTAACTCAACAGGAAATTGACAGGGATGAATTGTTTTTTCGACATGATTGTTTTTTACGTTCGGTATTTGCCAAACATCTCCCGGATTTTTGCCTAAAGGATTGCAGGAGAACTGCCCCTTTTTAGGGCCTTTGAAGTATTTTTTGCCCGGATATTTTTGCGGTACTCTTATAGGATCAACATTAAATTTATAATCATCGCTCTTTGTAAACCAGAGAATGGATTCGTAACGCCCGGACAGCCGTTTTGAACAATGGAGGCCGTGTTCAAAGTGCCAGATTATTCTGTTGCGAAGTTTTAATCCCAAAGATTTAAAAACGGGATAAAGAACGAGATCGAGGGGGATGATTTCCCCCTTTTTTATATAATTCCCTACTTCCCAGCAAATGCTTCCTTTTGGGGATAAAACCCTCATGCATTCTTTTATTACTGCGGTTTGTAATTCGAGATATAATTCTAATTTTGTTTTCTTCTCATATTTTTTTCCGATGTTGTAGGGTGGGGAGGTGACAATTAGCTGGATCTTGTTATCGGGAATTTGCTTAAGCAGATTACGACAATCGCCGGGGTAAAGCACTATGTTTGTGTCTTCGGAAAAATTATTTCGAACTAATTTTGTCATATCCTGCTCTAAATTTAATCCCTCCATAATTATACCCCCTCCCCAATTTTATTCAATACCCACGTCATCCTGACCGACTTATAGGCCAACTCATAAGAATTAGTTCCATCGGAAACCGAAAAGCATATGATCTTCTCCTTCCCCTGCTTATCTTCCCAGGCATAATCAACGCTCTTGATATCATACTTGCGGCCTTCCCAGATGAACCATTTGGGAACAATATTGCTGCCCTTGAAGACGGCGCCAACTTTTACGGGGCTAGAATCTCCTGAATAGACCACGGACCTTCCCCTGAACGGCCACATCCTTGACGTAGATCGGTTTCATGCTCGAGTTGGCAGGTTCCAAACGGACTCGGTCCTTTTCGCGGTACAATCGTTTGAGCGTTGCTTCAGAGCGATTGATCAAAGCCACGACCACATCACCATCATCCGCAGTTTCACATCTTTCGATCACGATCAGATCACCGTTAAGAATATGATCCTCGATCATGCTGTTGCCCTTGACCTGGAGGACATAACAGGGGCGCCTCCCGACCAGCGCGGACGGGACCTCCACCTCTTCTGCCTGCTGACAGACCTCGATCGGCGCCCCTGCGGCGATATAACCGTAAAAGGGGAGGAGAATGCTTCTCATTTGGGCTCCTGCCAGTAATTTAATCCCGCGCGGCTTGTTCTCCCGCTGGATATAACCTTGCTCCTCAAGGGATTCAAGATACTTCTGGCCGGCCCGGGGAGAGGAGAAGCCGACTGCCTTGCAAACCTCGCGTATTGAGGGCGGGAAGCCTCGTTCGTTGACGTATTTTTTGATGTATTCAAAGATCTCTTGCTGCTTTTGATTTAACATGGCAAAACCTCCTTGCCCCGAGTGGTGAGCGAAGTCGAACCATCGAGGGGCTTATACGCATGTATACTCTTTGTATACAATTGTATACCATACTGCAGATTTGTCAAGGGGTAATTTTAAGATGGACTAGAAATAGAAGGTAGAGAGGGCGATCAGCAGCTGCCCGGAAAAATAAAGAGAAAGGTAAACAGCTCTGAGCCGGAGAATTTGACTTTTAAATCTGTAAAAAGCCTCCAGGGCATCCGCCAGATAGAAAAGGATCGCGCCGGAGACTATCAGATATGCCTGGACGGGAGTGAAGGCGGTGCCGAACAGAACAGAAACGGCCCGCCAGACCATGAAGGAAATAATGAGAACATAGAAGGCTACCGCCAGTTTCATTTTTCCTAAACTGGGATAGAGATAAACGTAGATGATCGCGCTGAAGATGATTATTGCCAGCGCGGACAAGACATCCTGCCAGGAAAATCCGCTAAACCACGTGAATCCCAGGCCATAGATCAAATGGGTCAAAGCAAAGAAGGACATACCTATCAATAACGCTTTGGCCAGTGGAAAAATCAGTGCTATATCCCCGCCGAGGGAAAAGATCAACCCTGCGGCGATGATCATAGTATAGGATATATTTGCATCGGGTCGGAATAATGATAATAGACAAATCGATATTATTAGGATGGTTGGGAGCGGTTTATAAATATTGATCCCCATTTGATCTTTCAAAACCAGGCAGGAGAAGCCCCTCGACTCCCCCTCGACTCGTCCCGATAAATCGGGACTCGCTCGGGGTCGCTCGGGGCAAGATGCGAGATCGACCTGGAGTTATGTTCCAGTTAAGGAACGTGAACTCCTTAGAAAGGAGGTGATCCAGCCACACCTTCCGGTACGGCTACCTTGTTACGACTTCACCCCAGTCATCAATACCACCTTAATCCCTCTTCGGGACTTCGGGTGTTCCTGACTTCCATGGTGTGACGGGCGGTGTGTACAAGGCCCGAGAACGTATTCACCGCAGCGCGCTGATCTGCGGTTACTAGCGATTCCAGCTTCATGAGGGCGAATTGCAGCCCTCAATCCGAACTGAGCCGCGCTTTTTGAGATTTGCTCTTCCTTGCGGATTTGCATCCCTTTGTACGCGGCATTGTAGCACGTGTGTCGCCCTGGGCATAAAGGCCATGATGACTTGACCTCATCCCCACCTTCCTCCCCGTCATCCGGGGCAGTTTCGCCAGAGTGACCGACTTAACGCTGTCAACTGGCAATAGGGGTTGCGTTCGTTGTGGGACTTAACCCAACATCTCACGACACGAACTGACGACAGCCATGCAGCACCTGTGCTGGCTTGTACCAAAGGTACATCGTTACCCTTTCAGGCTTCTACTACCAGCATGTCAAACCCAGGTAAGGTTATTCGCGTAGCATCGAATTAAACCACATGCTCCACCGCTTGTGCGGGCCCCCGTCAATTCTTTTGAGTTTTAACCTTGCGGTCGTAATCCCCAGGCGGTTCACTTAACGCGTTAGCTGCGGCACTAAAGGGGTCGATACCTTTAACACCTAGTGAACATCGTTTAGGGCTAGGACTACCGGGGTATCTAATCCCGTTTGCTCCCCTAGCTTTCGCGTCTCAGCGTCAGAAGTGCCCCAGAAAGCCGCCTTCGCCACTGGTGTTCCTTCCGATATCTACGCATTTCACCGCTACACCGGAAGTTCCGCTTTCCTCTAGCACTCTCCAGTCAAACAGTATCGGACGCGGCTGCGAGTTGAGCCCGCAGATTTAACGCCCGACTTGAAAGACCGCCTACACGCCCTTTACGCCCAATGATTCCGGACAACGCTCGCCCCCTACGTATTACCGCGGCTGCTGGCACGTAGTTAGCCGGGGCTTCCTCTGGGGGTACCGTCAATATCTTCCCCCCTGACAGTGGTTTAAATCCCGAAGGATTTCATCCCACACACGGCGTCGCTCTGTCAGGCTTGCGCCCATTGCAGAAAATTCCTCACTGCTGCCTCCCGTAGGAGTAGGGACCGTGTCTCAGTTCCCTTGTGACAGGTCGTCCTCTCAGACCTGCTACCCGTCATCGCCTTGGTGAGCCGTTACCTCACCAACTAGCTGATAGGCCGCAAGCCCATCCCCAAGCCCATTGCTGGGTTTAATTACCAGAAGATGTCTTCCGGTAGCCACATCTGGTATTAGTCCCGCTTTCGCGGGATTATGCCAGTCTTGGGGGTAGGTTGCTTACGTGTTACGCACCCGTTCGCCGCTCGGTTCGAAACCTCGCGCGACTTGCATGTGTTAGGCACGCCGCCAGCGTTCATCCTGAGCCAGGATCAAACTCTCAATGAGTGTTTGAAATAGCTCTAATAAAAGAAATTGATTCAAAGGACTCGCATCAATCTCACTGCCTAGTTTTCAAAGATCGCGCCCAATCGCGGGCAATTACGAATGTCGAATTACGAATGACGAATTTATGTCACATTATTATGATGTGCCGAAGGCACACCTCCATTAGGCATTCGTCATTAGGAATTCGTAAATGAGAGTGGAGGGGAATCAAAGGTACCATCCCATTCAGGGCGCCGAATTTCCCACAACCCTCCTTCCTTTCGGCGGAGCTACATTATAATAAAGTCCTGCTGGTTTGTCAAGGGTTTTATTTGATCCGGTCAAGTTATCGCTTAATCTTTCGGAATATTTCACTTTGTGCTAGAATTTAATCGTGAAAAGGTCCATTTTTGTATTTTTATTGCTTTTTGTTTTTGCCTCACCGGCCTTATGTGTTGCTTCAGATGCCGATCTGGTCATCAGTCCCGAAATCGCTTGGCAGGGAAAGACTTTAACGGTTAGGCTGGGTTCGGCGGAGGGCATTTCAGGGGTCAAGGGACATTTTCTGAATCAGGATTTTGTCTGTTATAAGTGTGAGGGTGGATTCCGGGGAATTGTAGGAGTTCCGGTTGATCAAAAACCCGGTTATTATAATCTTGGTCTGTTCATCATCAATAAGGACGGGAAAGTGGAGAGGTTGAATCGTAAAATGAAAGTGTGGGCAACTAAATTTCCCTTTTCCAAATTTTGGCTCAGGCCTGCCAAGAAGAAACTGATGGTCCCCGAATTGATCAATAAGGAATGGGCGCAGATCGAAAAATCGCTGCGGGTCGAAATCCCGAAACAGAATTGGAAGGGAACATTCATATTGCCGGTTGAGGCCAAAATCTCTCAGGGTTTTGGTTACCGCCAGATCATCAACGGAAAGCGGTCCGGCGCCCATCGCGGCGTTGATTTCGCGGTCCCGAACGGCACGCCGGTCCGCGCCCCAAATCATGGAAAGGTTGTATTTGTTGACAGATTGAAGGTTTTTGGAGGGACCATGGTTCTGGACCACGGTCAGGGCATCCATACCATTTATTTTCATCTCTCCCGGATCTATTATAATGTAGGAAAAGAGGTTGAAAAAGGGCAGGTGATCGGTTTGAGCGGTGATTCCGGGGTTTCTTCTGCTCCCCATCTCCACTGGGGAATGTCGGTGCATAACCTGAGGGTCGATCCGATGCAGTGGGTGAAGTATGAAATTTAAAATTAAAAATTCAAAAGTCAAAATTGCAGCTCAAAATTCAAAGATATTGAGAATTATCGATGTTAACACCAATCGGGCGGTGGAGGGATTGCGGGTGATGGAGGAGGTTGCGCGCTTTGTTCTGGAGAAAAAAAGATTGTCCCTGAAGCTTAAAAATATCAGAGGAACGTTGAGGAAACTGGTTGATCGGCTTCAAAAGGGAGAGATCCATTTCAAGCACCGGAAGGCATTAAAGGATGTGGGAAGGAAGGTTTATACCAAAAACGAGGCAAAAAGAGAAACGGTCCTGGATATTTTTGTCTCAAATGCCAAGCGTGTTCAGGAAGCCTTGCGGGTATTAGAGGAGTTCTCAAAATTGATCAAGCCGGATTTGGGCAAATCTTTCAAGGATATCCGTTTTAAGGTATACGATCTGGAGAAGCGCGGTTACCGGGATTTAAGACAAGGTTTATAGGTTGTTTTCCAAAGCTCTCTGGATAGTGGTTAGATTAGCGCGGACCGCCATGCTGATCTGCATTCCGTATTCTTTCCCTTTAAATCCCAGGAATGGGTCTTTATGGTCCATCTCTCTGGATCGTTCAACAATGTTTTTCAAGAGCCTTCTGAAGAAATTATTTATCACATTGTATTTCTTGAGTTCGGCAAGCTTCAACAGATTTGTCCAGAGCTGCCCCTGATCCAAGTTTGTCTGAATGAATTCGACGATCTTTTTTGCGATCTGCTGGCGGTCAAGCCGGTGATCCAATCCGCTGGTATTGATTAAGTTCCAGTAGACTAAAATGTCCAGGACATGCCCGGGCTCGTCAAGGTTGGCAAAAACATCGTCGTAAATGTCGGGGGCCTGGCCTCGGACCGCTATCGGCAGCTTCTGCAGGGTGAGGAAGAGTTCTTCGCCGCCCTTATCTTGCGCCAGAACAGACTTGAGGTTTTCCAGCGTTCTTTCCTCTCCTCCGAGCCTCTGCGCCAGGAAACAATAGGCATATTGGATGTTGAAAATGTTAAGCGAAAGATTAAATGCCAGTTTCCGGAGGTCCTCCCAGATATCCTTGTCTTCCTGGAAGACTTCCAGCATTCTTAACGCCGCCGGCAGGTTCCCATTGGCGCTTCTCATCACCAGGTAGTTTATGTTTGAATGCTCTTCGCGTTTCTTGAAGCTTGAAGCCTCCAAGTAAGTTTCGAGCAGCTCAAGCGCCGGGACCTCCAGTCGGGCGGCTTTCCGGCTTTGATTTAATTCCTTCAATTCTTCGAAGCGGGTTTGGGCTTCACCAAGTTTATCGTTTCGGACCAATTCTGTCATATGCTGGATCTTGGCCGCCAGCAGGATCAGGGCGTTGGCGGTCTTGGGTTTGATTTTTTGCAGGGAATCAGTGGTTAGATCATTTGCCTTTGCGATTTCGATAACCAGCTCTCTTAGGGCCTGGGCCCTTGGCATTCCGGCAAAGGGTGCGGGAGGCGGCTCTTTTTCCGTTGCCGAGATTACCTGGCGGGCGAGCTCCGGGATCGGCAGCCGCGCAGTCTTCAGCGCCTTGAGCTGTGTTTTGGCGCTTTTTGAATATATCTCGTCTTGAGTAAGATAATCAAAAACATAATCCAGGGCGTGGTTTTCTCCGGCGGGAGACTTGATCAATTCATCAATTAATGATTCATATCTTTCTCTGGCTGGGTTTGTGACCTTTATTCCCACGGTCGAGGCGAAGAACTCGATAATGGGGCGGTGTCCCGATCCCTCCTCCAAGAGGTAGGGCAGCGCTTCCGGAAGATCCCTGATAATATCTGTTGCGATCTCGGTCCGGGCCTGATAATAGGCGATCTCTTCCGTGGATCGGGTGGCCAGTTCATGCTCGTAATTCAGCCGGGCGACAAGTTCTCCGGGCAGATCCTTTTCCGATCTGGCGATCTGGGCGATGGCTTCCTTTAGCAGACGCAGAGCTTCGGCCCGTTCATTTTTCGGTAGGGAACGGTTCAGCATGATATAGGTTGCGGCCGCGACCAGAAAAGCGCTGCGTTCCCTGGCTTTTCCGGGGCGGGTCCGGGAGAGGACCTTTCTCAGGATCTCAAGCTTGACCTCGCCATTCTTCTTATGGGTCACTTTATAGATTATTTCCGCTATTCCGGAGACGCTTTGTTTTGTGACCGCTTTTTCAACTTCCTGGATAAAGCGGCCCAGCTCGATCAGGGCTTTTACTACACGCGGTTTTTCTTTTTCCATTTCCCGCAGGGCGATCTCAAAGAGTTCTTTACCCTTAAAGATCAATTCGATCTCAAAATTGATGAGGCGAATGGATCTTTTTGCGATCTTTTCCCGCTCCCGCGCCTCTCTCTCTTCCCTGAATCTTTGGGTTTCGTGCATGACCAGGGAGTTGAATCCGTGCAGGAAGAGGGAAAGGCTTTGCTGCGAGCTCAGTTCTTTTGCGGTGCTTTCCCTTTCCTCTGTCAATGAGGATTGATATTTTTCTAAGGCGGCGCGAAGGAAGGGGGCGATTTCCGGGTTTTGTTCGAAAAACAATCCCCATTGATAAGCAAAGAGCAGGGTCTCGGGAGTAAGCTTGAGGCGGTTATCGATGAGCCAGCTGTTCCTCATAAAATAGTCATTTTTGTATTGGTCGGGGGATTGGCTTTGGGCCATGCTATCAAGCCCCAAGAGGATCCTATCGGTGAAGAGGATCCCGTCCAGAGGCTTCATGGATTTATCCGTGATGTCTTTATAGGTCTTGTCCAGGAAGGACTCTTTATCTTTGACATCTAATTTCTGCAGGATTTCCGAGCGGTCGGATTTCTTCTCCAAGAGTTTCTTTTTGGCTTCGTCAAAGGTATGGACCTTTTCGATCTTTAACCCATTGGGGGAAGGGGATAATTCGGCCGGTGGTTTGAGCTCAGGGCCTGGCTTCGGGGCCGGCTTTTTCAGCCTCAGCCACTGCAGTGCTTTTGTGCCGAGCTTTACTTTCTCGATTTTAGGCGGTAAAGTTGATTTTCCGCTTCCCATAATATTACCTCGGGCAAGGACACACCTTGCCTTTATCATATATATATCGACAATTTTCTTGCGAAATTTCAGTCTTTTTGTTATAATTTCCGGGAAAATCGAAAAGGACCTCGACTACGCTCAGTCCAAAGGAGAGTTTTATGACATACAAGATCGCAGTTATTCCTGGAGACGGGACCGGCCCGGAGGTTGTTCGCGAGGGGCTTAAGGTATTAGAGGCGGTTGCGGAAAAGCATAAGATCAAGTACGAAACCACGGATTTTGACTTTGGAGGGGAGAGGTATAAAAAGACAGGCGAGTCCATGCCGGATTCCGCGGTTGAAGAGCTTAAGGACTTTGACGTTATCTATCTTGGGGCCATCGGCCATCCGGAGGTGAAGCCCGGCATCCTTGAGCATGGCATACTCTTGAAGCTCCGCTTTGGGCTTGATCAATATATCAATCTCCGCCCGGTCAAGCTTTATCCCCATGTCTGGACCCCGGTAAAGGACAAGGGGCCGGAAGAAATCGACTTTGTGGTGGTGAGGGAAAACACCGAGGGGCTCTACGTGGGGACCGGAGGGTTTCTTAAAAAGGGTACGCCGGATGAGGTTGCGATCCAGGTCAGCACCAACACCCGCAAGGGGGTCGAGCGCTGCATCCGCTACGCTTTTGAATATTGCAAAAAACGCAACAAAAGGAAGCAGCTCACCCTGGTGGGCAAGACCAATGTCCTGACCTACGGCTTTGATCTTTGGGAGAGGACATTCCATGAGGTAGGCGAGAAAGACTATTCGGAGATCAAGCGGGAATACGCCCATGTGGACGCGACCTGTATGTGGTTCATCAAGAATCCCGAATGGTTCGACGTCATCGTCACCGACAATATGTTCGGAGACATCATCACCGACCTCGGGGCCATGATCCAGGGCGGGATGGGAATTGCTGCGGGAGGGAACATCAACCCGGAAGGCGTTTCTATGTTCGAGCCCATCGGCGGTTCTGCTCCAAAATACACCGGAAAAAACGTTATCAATCCCCTGGCCGCGATCGGCGCGCTTCAGATGCTGCTTGAGAATCTGAAGGAAGATAAGGCAGCGGCGGATGTTGAAAAGGCGATCATAAAGACCGTAGCCAAAATGCCTTCCATGTCTGCCGGTAAGATGGGGATGTCAACCACACAGGTGGGAGACACGGTCGCCAAGAATATCTAGCGGCTCTTCTTCAGATAATTGATCAGCCCGCCCGCCTGGATGATCTTCTGCATGAACTCCGGGAAGGGCTGCGCCTGGTAGGATTTCCCCGAGGTGATATCCTTTATGGTTCCGGATGCCAGATCGACCTCTATCTCATCTCCTTCTTTTATTCCTTCAGCGGCTTCCGGGGATTCCAGGATGGGAAGACCGATATTGATGGCGTTCCGATAGAATATCCGGGCGAAGAATTTGGCGATTACAACCGAAACTCCTGCGGCTTTGATGGCGATCGGGGCATGCTCTCTTGATGATCCGCAGCCGAAATTCTCTCCGGCAACAATAATATTTAGCCCCTCGTTTTTAACTCTTTCTATTAGTTCTCCTTTATATTCTCTTTGCTGGAGTTTGCCTGGTTTTCCTGTTTTGAAAGGAAAATAACTCTCCATACAATGTTTAGCGAGTTCTATAGGATCGGATGTGTTTAGGTATCGTGCGGGAATAATGATATCTGTATCAATATTATTTGCTTTGTAATCTATTGCTTTTCCTTTTATCATAGTTCCTCCGGGCTGATGATATGTCCCGCAACGGCGGAAGCGGCAGCGACCGCAACGTTGGACAGATAGACCTCAGACTTTGGATGCCCCATTCTCCCCACAAAATTCCTATTCGTGGTGGCGATGGCTTTTTCGCCCTCTGCCAGCACACCGAGGTGACCTCCGAGGCATGGACCACAGCTTGGGGTTGAGACCGCCGCCCCGGCTTTGATAAATATCTCCATGAGCCCTTCTTTGAGCATCTGGATCTCTATCTTCTGGGTGGCGGGAAGGATGATGAGTCTTACGTCAGGATGGACAGTTCTCCCTTTAAGGATCTTGGCGGCGATCCGCATGTCTTCGATTCTTCCATTGGTGCAGGATCCGATGACGGATTGGTCAATTTTCACTTTGCCGCATTTGCTGACCGGTTTGGTGTTGCTGGGCAGGTGGGGGAAAGAAACCTGGGGCTCTATCTTGGAGACATCCCATTCATACACGTTTTTGTACTCGGTATCGGTATCGGAATTGTATTCCACACCTTTTCCGGCCTTTGCCTTCTTAAGGTACGCTCTGGTCTTTTCATCGACTTCAAAGATGCCGTTTTTGCCGCCGGCTTCGATCGCCATGTTGGCCATGGTTAGTCTTCCTTCGACAGATAGGTTTTTTATCACCGGCCCAGTGAATTCCATGCTCATATAGCGGGCGCCGTCCACCCCGATCTGGCCAATGGTGTAAAGGATGAGGTCCTTGGCCTCCACCCATTTGGGAAGCTTACCTTTATATATGAACTTTAGCTGTTCCGGGACCTTGAACCAGACCTCGCCGGTGGCCATGGCGGCGGCCATGTCAGTTGAGCCGACGCCGGTTGAGAAAGCCCCAAGGGCGCCATAGGTGCAGGTATGGGAATCCGCTCCAATTACCAGATCTCCGGGCTTGATCGCTCCCATCTCAGGGAGGAGGGCATGTTCGATCCCCATGCAGCCGACCTCAAAGAAATTGACGATCCCGTATTTTTTGGCAAAATGCCTCATCATCTTGACCTGCTGGGCGGATTTGATGTCCTTGGCGGGAGTAAAATGATCCGGCACCAGATAGATCTTCTTCTTATCGAAGACTTTGGTGACCCCGATCTTTTCGAACTCTTTTATGGCGGGGGGAGTGGTTATGTCATTGCCCAAGACCAGGTCGACCCTGCAATTGATAAGCTGGCCGGGTTCAACCGATTTTTTGCCAGCGTGTTTGGCGAGGATTTTTTGGGAGATCGTCATGCCCATGGCCTGCCTATATTAACAAAATTGTGATATAATTACAACTGCAAATGCCGCGAAAAAAAGACCATATTTTTATATCCGTTGTCGGAGAAAGTGACGCTTCGCAGAAGACCCATAAGCTGGCGAAGGAAGTGGGGCGGCTGATCGCCAAGGCCGGCGCGACTCTCGTCTGCGGCGGGCTTAGGGGGGTAATGGAGGCGGCCGCGAGGGGCGCCAAATCCGAAGGCGGATTGACGATCGGGATCCTTCCCGGAAGCCATCGTGAGGAAGCCAATCCATATATAGATATTCCAATCATCACCGGTTTGGGTTATGCTCGGAACAAGCTGGTAGTCAAGACCGGCCAGGCGGTGATCGCGGTCGGTGGAAGATACGGAACCCTCTCAGAAATAGGTTTTGCCCTGGGCTACGGCATCCCCGTGGTCGGCCTGGAAACCTGGGAGCTTATCCGAGGCGATGGCCGGGTGGACCAGGGAATCGTTCGTGTCCGCACTCCGAAGGAGGCGGTTAAGACGGCGTTCAGACTTATCAAGAAGAAATACAAACCCCGCACCAAGGAAAGAGGGATCTAATGACTCAGCGAGAGGAAGCATTAAAGGGAAATATAACTGAAGCAATGGGACGGGTTGCGAGGGATGAGGGGCGTTCCCCCGAGGAGATCCGCGTTGGGCTTGCTCAAGGGGTCATCGCAATACCATTGAATCCGCTCCATAAGAATTGTATGGCCATAGGCATAGGCAGAGGAATGAGGACCAAGGTCAACGCGAACATCGGGACCTCGGCTGACTATCCTAATGTAGAGGATGAACTGAAAAAGCTTGAGGCTTCGCTGGACGCAAAAACCGACACGGTCATGGACCTTTCCACTGGCGGAGACATTTCCGCCATCCGCAGGTCGATCCTGATGTCCTGTCCGGTCCCCCTGGGAACGGTTCCGATCTATCAGGCACAGGTGGAGAACAAAATGACAGTCGACGGTATGTTTGAGGTGGTGGAAGAGCAGGCCCGGGAAGGCATCGATTTTATGACCATCCACTGCGGAGTGACCTTTGAGACCGTCGGAAGATTGAAGAAACAGCCCCGCTTAATGGAGGTCGTGTCTCGCGGCGGGGCGCTGATGATGAAATGGATCCTTGAGAACAAGGATGAAAATCCATTCTATAGATATTTTGATCGCTTGTTGGATATCGCCAGAAAGTATGATATCACTTTATCGCTGGGAGATGGGATGCGGCCGGGTTCGATCGCGGACGCTGGCGATCAGGCCCAGATCCAGGAGCTGATCGTTCTGGGAGACCTGACCAAGCGCGCCTGGGAAGCTGGGGTCCAGGTCATCATCGAAGGACCGGGGCATGTGCCGTTTGATCAGATCGAATCCCAGATCAAGATGCAGAAAGAGGTTTGTAAGGGTGCGCCGTTCTATGTTCTGGGACCGCTTCCAACGGATGTGGCTCCCGGTTATGATCATATCACTTCAGCGATCGGGGGAACTCTGGCGGCGGCCGCAGGTGCCGATTTCCTTTGTTACGTCACCCCCACTGAACATCTGGGTTTGCCGACCCCCGAGGATGTAAGGGAAGGGGTGGTTGCTTCCCGCATCGCGGCGCATTGCGCGGATATTGCGAAGGGTATTCCTGGCGCTAAAGACTGGGATATCGAAATGTCCAAAGCTCGTAAAGAGCTCAACTGGGGAAAGCAAATCGTTCTATCTATTGATCCAAAGAGGGCTAAAGAAATTCACAAAAGAAGGACTGGAGACTCGCGACTGGCGACCGGTGACGTATGCTCCATGTGCGGCGAGTTCTGCGCGATGAAGATCTCTTCGAGGGCCTTAAGGGGAAAGTAGGGTGGGTCCGGTGTAGGTCTTCTGTTCGGCCGGCGGTCTCTTGGTCACTTCGATAATCACATCTTCTTTTATCTTGCCGGAATCATAACCCAGTTGAAGGAGAGTGGCTATGTTTTTCCGGGCAATTTCCGTCCCCAGATTATAGATCTCTTTCATGTCCTGGGTCGTAAGTTCGGCGAAGGTGGAGGAGAGTTCCGGGTAGATCCGGATGCGGGATTCGCCATACGCTTCCGACAGCCTGGAATCGATCCGGTCAAGATTCGTGGTTTTCGAAACAAAGGAATAAAGGCTCGGTATCCCGTAGTTCATCCTGAGATGCTTGTCAATGGTGCGAAGCTCCGGCTTGTCTACCAGGAAGTGGCCGATGCCCCCCAGGCTTTTTAGAGAGATCTCTTTGCCCAGGAAGATGTCCAGGACCTCATGTGTCTTGCCGTCCTTGGTCTGGTTCTTGACCGACGTCATCAGTGACACGAAATGCTCGTCGTCTTTGAGCATGGCGGCGGCGGAGTCAAGCACCTTTTCATAATGCTGGACCAGAAGCACGGGTTCATCATTGGAAAGGATGGCTTTGAGCTCTGCCGGGGACATGGTCGCGGCCAGGTTCTTGAGATGGGCCTCCATGAGATTAGCGTCCAGCACATGCTCAAATTCATGGTTCAGGATGGAAGTGAAATATTTGCTGCCTTTGGAGAAGATCCCTTCTCCCACATAGATGTGATCCGTTGAAGCATGGCACTCGATGGAATCGTCTTCCAGGGTCATTCTTTTTAAGAGGCTGAATCCGGGCGATCCTTCCGTTAGTGAGAGCCATTCATCCAGCCCCTTGACCACGTCTGCGGAAGGCTGCCCCGTACGCGTTCTGGTGATCTGGCCAAAGGTGATCTGGGGGTATTTTTTTGTGAGCTGCGGCATGGTGGTGGCGGGCTTGAAGTTCTGGCCGATCACTGCCTTAAAACCGGAGGATCCGGCCTTCTTCGCGGCGGGTTTGGTCACCCCGATAGGCGCGGTGGCCAGGACGTTTATCAATTGATGGATATCGCTTGCATGCGTCATTACATATATATATCGGGGCAGGCAAGGGAAAAGTTGCATGGTTTATGCTATAATCTTTTTTATGAAACTCTCTCAAATCGGCGAGTTTGGGTTGATCGAGCTATTGGCCAAAGAGATCGGCAAACCCTCTAAAAATGTCGTTGTGGGTATCGGCGATGATGCTGCTGTTATCCAGGCAGGGGGCGGGGGACGGGGTGCGGGGGACGTTTATCAATTAATAACTACTGACACACTTATTGAAAATATTCACTTTAAGCTAAAAAACACCTCATTTTTTGATCTGGGCTATAAAGCGCTGGCAATTAACATTTCCGATATTGCCGCCATGGGTGGTATTCCCACTTATGCTTTGGTGACGATCGGGGCCAAAAAGAACCTCTCCGTTAAAAAGGTTGAAGAGCTCTACGGAGGGATTAGAAAAGCGGCAGGAAAGCATAAAGTTGAGATCGTGGGCGGAGACACCGTCCAAGCCCCTAAGGAATTGGTAATAAGCATTACATTATTAGGAGAGGTCGAAAAGGAGTGTTTGCTGACCCGGTCCAAGGCGAAGATCGGCGACGCGATCCTGGTCACGGGAGAGTTCGGCGGTCCGGCTTCGAAGAAATACGGAATACGTAATATGAAATTAGAAATAAGAACCAAAGAAGCGAGGCTGATTGCAAAATCTGGCATGTGTTCCTCAATGATCGACAGCAGCGATGGCTTGGTCCGTTCCGTTCTCGAGATTTGTAAGGCGAGCAAGGTCGGCGCCCGGATCTGGCTGGATTCGATTCCGGTCGCCAAGGGAGCGACCCTTGATCAGGCGCTTTATGGGGGGGAAGAATACGAGCTCGTCTTTACGGTTCCGAGGAAAAAGGCCGTAAAGGTTGTTAGGTTGTTAGGTGGTTTGGCGAAAACGAAGGTTTCAATTATCGGCGAGATCATTGGTAAAAAGCGGGGAGTTAAACTGGTGGATGTCCATGGAAAAGTTTTTGCGCCCAAGAGTGGAGGGTACGAGCATTTCAAATGATCAATAAACGCAGATTGGTAAGAACCTTCAAGAAGCTGGTCAGGATCGACAGCCCTTCTTTAAAGGAGGGCAGGGTGGTTAAATATCTTAAAAAAGAGCTCAGGGCGCTGGGGTTGAGACCGTATCTGGCAGGGAGGGTGAAGAACGGTGAGGTCGGGAATCTGGTGGCGGATATCCCGGGTCGGGGAATGAGAAGGCCACGGATACTGATCAATGCTCATCTGGACACGGTCAGGCCGGGCAAGAACATCAAGCCCATCGAAAAGGGAGGATATATCGTTTCTGACGGAACAACCATCCTGGGAGCGGACAATAAGGCGGGGGTTTCGGTGATCCTTGAGGTGATCAGGGTTTTAGTTGAAGAGGAGCGAACATGTCCGCCGCTGCGCGTGGTCTTTACCGTGGCGGAAGAGATCGGTCTCTTTGGGGCAAAGGCGCTGCCGGAGAAAGTTCTGTCAGCGGATTTCGGCATAACCATGGACGGGGGGGACATTGACGGTATAATCTATAAGGCTCCCTCCCAGTACAATATCACCGCTGTAATTCATGGCAAGGCGGCACACGCTGGTATCCACCCTGAGGAAGGGGTCAATGCCATCAAGGTGGCCGCGGTCGCGATCGCTAAAATGAAATTCGGGCGGATCGATAAAGAGACCACCTCCAACATCGGGGTGATAAAGGGCGGGAAGGCCACGAATATCATTCCGGATGAGGTCGAGGTCAAGGGGGAGGCGCGCAGCCATGATTTCAGGAAGCTTAAAAGAGAGGTCGAGCACATGGAGAAGACCTTCCTCAAGACCTGCGCCAAATATCGAGCGCGGCTCAAGCTGAAAGTGGAGCTGTGCTACCGTGCCTTTGAAGTGAAAAGGTCGGAAAAGTTATTGAGGATGGCGGCGGCTGCGGTCAAGAGGGCGGGGCTAAAACCGGATATCCGGCAGACCGGCGGAGGGTCCGATGCGAATATTTTTAACGAGGCGGGCGTTCCCACGGTCATCATGGGGGCGGGTGCGGACCGGGTGCACACCACTTCGGAGCGGGTCGCGGTTGCGGACATGGCGAAGAGCACGGAGATAGTCCTGACCCTTCTTGAGGAAATGCATTCATGGAAAAGCTCACAGAAAAAGAAATAAAGAGAGAAAGAATTTATAAGGGAACGCTGCTGGGCCTGAGAAGAGATACGGTCCAGTTGCCTTCGGGTAAAAAATCTACCCGTGAGATCGTTGAGCATCCGGGGGCGGTGGCGGTGGTCGCGATCACCCGGGAAAAGGAAATGGTCCTGATCCGTCAGTTCCGCAAGCCGGCTGAGGCGATTCTTATGGAAGTGCCGGCCGGGGTGCCAAAGAAAGGCGAAACACCCGAGGATTGCGCGCGCCGGGAGCTTGAAGAGGAGACCGGATATCACGCCAAGAGGATCCGTAAGATCTGGGAGGGTTATGCCTCTCCCGGTTATTCGGATGAGATTATTCAGTTCTGCCTGGCCGAGGACATGACCTTGATGAAGCAGATGACGGATGAAGACGAGAACATCGAGGTCGATCTGGTGGATATCGAGCTCTGTTTTGACATGCTCAAGAACGGAAAGATCAAAGACAATAAGACCATGATCGGGATCATGCTTGCGGACATGCAGCTTAAAGGTGACCTTTCGTGAAGGAGCAGATAAAGGATTTCCTGGATTTCATAAGGGTCGAGCGCGGATATTCCGAAAATACCTCGGGTTCCTATCAAAGAGACCTTGAGCAGTTTATGCGCTTTGCCAAGGCAAAGGGGCTCAAAGAAATCGATCGGGATAAAATAAAATCATTCCTGGAACATCTCTATGATGGGGGCTTCTCGGTCTCTTCGGTGGAAAGAAAGCTTGCCTGTCTCAAGTCCTTTTTCCGCTATCTGATAAGGGAAGGGGAGTTGGAGGCGGATCCCACCTCGGATATCAAGCTTCCCAAAAAGGCCAAGCGTCTCCCCAAGGCCCTGAGTATTGCGGAGACGATCAGGCTTGTTTCCGCCCCGCGCGAGAAGACCCACATCTCCCTGCGGGACGCAGCTTTGCTGGAGCTTCTTTACGCCACCGGCATGCGCGCCTCCGAAGCCATCGGCCTGAATGTCTCGGACATCAACTTTGAGGTCTCTTTTGTTAAATGCTTCGGCAAGGGATCAAAGGAAAGGATCGTTCCCCTCAACAAAATCACGCTTGCGGCCTTAAAGGAATATCTGGACAAAGGAAGGCCCAAGTTTCCTGCCAAGGATAAAGACGCACTTTTTATTGACAAGAACGGCGGACGCCTGACCCGGCAGGGACTCTGGCTGGTCATGAAAAAATACGTCAAGAAAACGGGGGTTAAGGGCAAAACATCACCCCATACCCTACGGCATTCTTTTGCTACCCATCTACTGGAAAAGGGAGCGGATCTGCGCTCGGTCCAGGAAATGCTGGGGCATGCGGATATTTCGACCACCCAGATCTATACCTCTGTCTCGCGCGAAAGGCTGAAGCGCATGTACAAAAAGGCGCACCCGAGGGCTTAAGACATGACCTTGATCTTTTATTTATTGATCGCGTTCATACTATTATATTCTATTATCCTGCATGAGCTTGCCCATGGGATGGTGGCGGAGATGATGGGGGACTCGACCGCCCGGATGTACGGAAGGATCACCTTAAACCCTGTTCCGCACTTGGACCTTTTCGGAACCCTCCTGCCGGTGCTGCTCCTCCTTTCCGGTTCTCCTATCGTTTTTGGATGGGCAAAGCCGGTCCCGATCAACCCTTACAACTTTAATGATTACCGCAAGGGCATGATCTTCGTGAGCGCAGCGGGGGTGGTCACCAATCTCTTTGTGGCCTGGATCCTGGCCACGGTGGTCAAATTCCTTCCTGCTCCGGATTCTGCCTTTTTCTACGCCCTGACGCAGGCCTTGCTCTTTGGGGTGAGGATCAATATCGTGCTGGCGGTTTTCAATCTGATCCCGGTTCCGCCGCTGGACGGTTCCAAGCTTCTCTCCATGTTCCTGCCGCACCAGTACGCGGAGTATATCTACCGCATGGAGCCCTTCGGGTTCTTTATCCTTCTGTTCATCCTGATCTTCCCGCCGACGCAGATGCTGCTCTGGGCGATTATCAGTTTTATTTATAACTTGATGATGTTCAGAATCTTTTGATCATGTCGTATTCTGGCTATCTAGCTTCGCTTGAAAAGTTCGGGATGAATCTGGGACTGGAGCGGATCACTTACTTGCTCGATAAGTTGGGCGATCCTCATAGAAAGCTCAAATCCATTCACATCGCGGGAACCAACGGCAAGGGTTCGACCGCAGCGATGACCGCTTCGATCCTCAAGGAAGCAGGATACAAAGTCGGCCTTTATACGTCTCCCCATCTTTTTGACTATCGGGAACGGATCAAGGTTAACGGCAAAGATATTTCCCGCAAAGATTTTTCTGCCGGCCTAAAGCTGGTTCAAAAGCGCTCTAACGACCTAACCACCCAACCACCTATCAACCCCACCGTCTTCGAGGCCCTGACCGCGGTTGCTTTCTGGTATTTTGCGAAAAAAAAGGTTGACTTCGCGGTGGTCGAGGTTGGTCTGGGAGGAAGGCTGGACGCGACCAATGTTATTGTTCCGCTAGTCTCAATCATCACTAATATTGATCATGAGCACACTGAGATTTTGGGAAAGAGTCTATCCAGAATAGCCGCGGAAAAAGCAGCGATCATCAAGCCGGGGGTTCCGGTGGTCACCGCGGAGAATAAAGCCGAGCCGTTGAAGGTCATAGTAAATGCTTGCGAGAAAAAGGGTTCTCTCCTGCTGGGGCTTAGCCAGGAACAGTCGGAATTGAACAGCGGCTTACTCGGTAGACATCAGCGGTGTAACGCTGCCTGTGCGGTCTCAGCGGTTCGCCTGGCCGGGATCCCGGTTTCCCGGAAGGCGATCCGGGGCGGATTGAAGAAAACGGTCTGGCCGGGGCGCTTTCAAGTCATCTCAAAAAAACCGCTGATCATGGTTGATGGTGCGCATAATCCCTCCGGCGCAGGAGCGCTCCGGGTGACGATTAAGGATATGTTTTCTTCCAAATGCAGCCTGATCTTCGGCTGCCAGAAGACCAAGGATCATATAAAAATACTTGAAGAATTGAGGCCGATCGTGGCGGACGCAATCATCACCCGATCGTCACACCCGCAGGCGGCGGCGCCGGAGATCATCTCGAGATATCTGCCGTCAATAAAAATCCCGGTGCGGACCGCGGGTTCGGTCAAAGAAGCGCTGTCGGAATGGTCGAGAAAAAAACCGCTTTTGATAACAGGCTCATTGTTTCTGGCCGCGGATGCCATGAAAATTCTTGACGGCCGCTGCTAATCATAGTACAATATCCACAGCATGGAAGCTTCCGGCAGCAGCAATTTCCCGAATCCTGGAGAGGACCAGATGAATCCTGCCCCCAGAAAAAAAGGCGGTTTTTTAGGGTTTATCAAAAGCCTTCTCCTCTTTGTACTGCTCATCGGCATAATTGTGTCCAGTTTCTGGGTCAGTTTTCTGTTGGGGAAAAGGATCCTGGTCCCGGTAAAACAGATCCCGGAGCGCAAGTTCGAAGTGGCGGCGCCGGTGGGCCAGCCCACCCCCGCTGCCTTGCAGAGGCTGGAGGAAGTGATGCTGGAGGAAGAACAAAGGGCAGCCGTGCGGGAGGTTGAGGAGGTAGAGACCGAGCCGGTGAGAATTATGGAGCCGGCACCGGTCGCGCCGAAGCCTTCGGCCGGGGAAAAGCACTATTATAAGGTCCAGGCCGGCGTCTTCAGCAGCAAGGACAATGCCTTGGCGCTGGCGGACAGGCTTCATGCCAGCGGCTTCGCAACCTACATCAAAAAACTGGAGAATGGATGGCGGGTGCAGGTCGGTGCATTTTACAGAAAATCCCAGGCGCAGCATCTGCAGGGCTCCCTGAGCGCAAAAGGCTTCGAGTCCACCATTATCTACGAATAAGTCTGATAAAGTAAGGAGGAAAAAAAATTATGGGAGTGTATGATCTGGTTTTCGGGCATTTTTCAAGGGATCTGGGGATAGACTTGGGAACAGCTACCACATTGGTTTTTGCCAGGGGGGAAGGGATCATTCTGTGCGAGCCCTCGGTGGTGGCCATCAATAAAGACAATGGCCGCGCCCTGGCCATCGGCAATGAGGCCAAGGGAATGCTGGGAAGGACGCCGGCGAACATCGTGGCGGTCAGGCCCATGCGGGACGGGGTCATTGCCGATTTTGAGATAACCGAGATGATGCTCCGTCATTTTATCAAGAAGAGCCATAACCGCTCCGCTTTTGTCCGGCCGCGCATCGTGGTCGGTGTTCCTTCCGGCATAACCGGGGTCGAGAAAAGGGCGGTGCTGGATGCGGCCATGCACGCCGGCGCCCGCGAAGCCTATCTGGTGGAAGAGCCGATGGCGGCCGCGATCGGGGCCAATCTTCCGGTTTCGGAAGCCCAGGGAAGCATGATCGTTGATATCGGGGGCGGAACGACAGAGGTAGCGGTCCTGGCATTGGGAGGGATCGTTGTTTCCAAGTCCATCCGCGTGGCGGGCGATGAAATGGATGAGGCGATCGTCGGCCATTGCCGCAAGAACTATAATCTGTTGATCGGGGAGCGCACCGCCGAGCAGATCAAGATCGATATCGGATCTGCTTACCCTCTTTCTGAGGAAAGGACGATTGAAGTGCGCGGCCGCGACCTGGTCACCGGCCTGCCCAAGACCTTGACTTTAACCTCTTCTGAGATCCGCGATGCTCTCTCTGACCCGGTTGCCACCGTGGTGGATGCGGTGAGGATGACGCTGGAGAAGACCCCGCCGGAGCTGGCCGCAGACATCATGGACCGCGGCATCGTCATGGCGGGCGGCGGATCGCTTCTGCGCGGACTGGACAAGCACCTGGCGCAGGAAACCGATATGTCGGTCTACGTGGTGGATGATCCGATCTCCTGCGTGGCCTACGGCACCGGCAAGATCCTGGAAGAGATCGACACGCTCAAAAAAGTACTGATAATGCCCAAGCGCACTGCTCAGTGATCGGATTTCATCCTTATCGACAAAAAAGATCACCTGCGCTGCCTATTGTAATCATCCTCGTGGCGGTGGTAATATCTTTTTCCGCCTGGAAGGGTCTTTTTGGGATCCGCTCTTTTGTTCAGGCAGTGTTGTTCCCTTTCCAGTCCGCGGCGGTATCGACCTGGAAAGGGATCGTGGGCATACCTTCATCCCTGGCCAGCGCGAGAAAGGCCTCTGAGGAGAACGCAAAGCTCAGGAAGGAATTGGACAGCCTGCAGCCGCAGCTGATTTTTACGGAGGAACTCCTCAAGGAAAACAGCCGGCTCAGGTCTCTGCTTGCCATCCGCGACCGGAATCCATATCGCCTCAGACTGCTTCCGGCCCAGATCATCGGGAGAGCGCCCGATCCCTGGTTTTCCATTCTGCAGATTGACCAGGGCAAAGAGGCAGGGGTAAAGATGGATATGGCGGTGATGGTGGCGGAGGGGTTGGTGGGCAGGGTGGTGGAGGTTTCTAGATATTCCTCCAAGGTCATGCTCCTTACCGATGCGGAGAGCTCGGTGGCGGCGGTCGACGGCCGCAGCCGGGATTTTGGCGTGGTCAAGGGGGCGCCTCCCGGAAGATTGACCATGAAACATGTCGATGCGAGAGGGGACGTTAAGGTCGGGGATATTATCGTTACTTCAAATATTTCCGCGATCTTCCCGCCGGGCCTCCCTCTGGGCGAAGTGACCGATGCATCCAGGAAGGAACATGATCTTTTTTATCATATTGAGATCAAGCCCGCGGTGGATTTCTCCAAGATCGAAGAAGTTTTCTTGATATTGTAAGATGCGCTTGATTTTAATATTAACTTACGTGATATTTCTGGTCGTTCTGCAGAGCGTGGTCTTTTCCCGTCTGCACTTTTTCGGGGTGTCTCCCGACCTGATCCTGGTATCGATAATCTGCTTCGCGGTTCTGGAGAAGAGCGAAAGAGCGGTCGTTTTTGCCGCCGGCTCCGCCTTTTTGCAGGATGTCCTTTCTTTTGGGATCTATCTGCACACCATAACCCGGGTAGCGATCTCCTGGATCATTAATTCGGTGAGGGGAAGCTTTGCGGGCAATGAGTACTTTTTGGCGGCGGTTTTTGTGTTCTTGTTCACGCCGCTGGCGCTGGTGGTCGAAAGCGGGTTCCATTCCATTTTCGGCGGCAGACCTTTTGACATCGGGCACTTGCTTTTCACGATCCTTGTTGCCACTTTTTATAATCTGTTTATGGTTCCGGTTCTCTTCCCGATATTGAGGAAAATAAGTTGTGGCTAAGCGTAATCAGATTTTGATCGCCGTTCTGGCGCTGGTCTTTGCTTTGTTTTACCTGCGCTTGATCCATCTTCAGATCGTCGGGAGCCGTAAGTTTTCCGCGCTTGCTGCCGAGAATGCGGCTAAGCTGGTCCCGGATCCCGCCCCGCGCGGTGTCATCTATGACCGCGGCGGCAAGGTCATAGTTGAGAACCGCCCTATCTTTGCGGTAAGAGTGCTGCCTTACGTTCTGTCGGGCAAAAGCCAGACGGAGAGGGAAAGGATTCTTGATACCTTGGGCCGCATGCTGGGGGAAAGGATAAACCTCAAGGTTTCCGCGACTGAACCGATGATCGCCAAAGACAATATCCCTCTGGAGACCGCTATCCGCATCGAAGAGAAAAAGGGAGAGCTTGATGGAGTTATTGTCTACAGCCGTCCGGTAAGGCTTTATCCCCACGCCAACCTGGCGGCGCATTTGCTTGGCCACGTGGGAGAGATCGAAGCGGAAGAGCTCCAAAGAATGAAAGGGCGGGGCTACCGATTGGGGGATGTGGTTGGAAAGGATGGAGTGGAAAAGATCTATGACCGTCTGATCCGGGGAAAAGACGGCGGAAAAAGGGTCGAAGTGGATGCCTTTGGCACCCCGACCCGGATCCTTGAATCAGTGGATTCCGTTCCGGGCGCGGACATGACCCTGACCATCGATCTTGAAATGCAGGAGATCGCCGAGAAAGCGCTGGGGGAGCAGGAGGGGGCGGTGGTGGTCATGGATGTAAGATCGGGAGAGATCCTGGCCATGGCCAGCTACCCCGACTTTGATCCGAACATTTTTACGGACTCGCGCGAGAACTGGAAATGGAAAAGGCTGGAGAAGGAAAATCATCCCTTCATGAACCGGGCGCTGGCCATTTACCCGCCCGGCTCGATCTACAAAGTTATCACCCTGACCGCGGCTCTGGAGGAGGGATTAGCTGATCCGGACGAGATCATGGATTGTCAGGGATATTACAAGGTCTATAACGATCGCATCGCAAAGTGCTGGCTGGAAGGCGGGCACGGCCCCATCACGGTCAAGGAAGGATTGGTCTGGTCCTGCGATATTGTTTTTTATGAGCTGGGCAAAAGGGTCGGGCCGGACCTTCTGGCAAAATACTCAAAAGGATATGGGTTATCGAACAAGACCGGGATCGACCTCCCTCAGGAGAAAAGGGGATTCGTACCCACCAGCAAATGGAAGGAGAAAAACTTAAAAGAACCCTGGTATGACGGCGATTCGATCAATTATGGCATCGGGCAGGGGTTCGTCCAGGTCACACCCCTGCAAATGGCGTCCGTTTATGCCTCGATCGCGACCGGCAAGGTCATCAAGCCCTATGTGGTAAAGGAGATCAGGGACGCTGAAGGGGAGGTTTTGTATAAGGGGGAGCCGGAAGTCTTGGGCGAGGCCCCGCTTTCTCCTCAGAATCGCGAGCTCATAAGGTCTTTGTTGAGAGAGGTGGTGCTGCGCGGGACCGGAGTGGCCACCAGGTTCACCGGTATCCCCGCTGCCGGCAAGACCGGCACGGCGGAGAATCCGGGGGAGCCTCATGCGTGGTTCATCTGTTACGCCCCCTATGATGAGCCGGAGATCGTGATCGCGTCCTTTGTCGCGCATGGTGAACACGGGGACCGCGCTTCGGCCTATGTGGCGCGGGATATCCTGAAGTGGTACAAGGTCAACCGGGTGAATAGAGATTTTCCTCCGGACGAGCCTTTCAGCCAGTATATTGTGCAGCGGGGCAAGGTCCGGGTTCCATATCGGGGCAGGCCGCGCCAGGATTGAACCTAATATTGCAATTTTTTCCTCTTTATGTTAGGATTTATCCCTGTACTTCGAATTATTCAGAGAAAGGTGATAGAAAATGGTCAAGCTTGAGTTAAAGGTCAAAAAAAGAGAAGAATTCGGCAAAAAAGTCAAAAAATTAAGACAGGAGGGGTTGATTCCGGCGGTGGTGTACGGCCGCAAATTCAAAGCGACGCCGATCTCGATCTCAGCTTCGGAATTCGAAAAAAAGGTCCTGCGGTCCGAGGCCGGTCAAAACCTCATCTTCACTTTGAAATTGAGCGAGGACGGCAAGGCAAAATCCATTCCGGTGATAACCTACGGCGTGCAGAGGAATCCGCTCACCGATGAGATAATCCATGTTGACCTCAAGCATGTTGTTATGGATGAAGCGATAAAGGCCAAGGTCCCGGTTGAGCTTATAGGGCTGCCTATTGGAGTTAAAGAGGGCGGCGGGGTACTGGTCCACGGGCTCCGCGACATCGAGGTTAAATGCTTGCCCGGGGACATTCCGGATAGATTTGAGATCGATGTTTCTGCCCTGGAGATAAACCATTCCCTGCATGTCTCGGACTTGAAGATCTCAAAGAAGGTCGAGGTCTTAGTGTTGCCTGAGGAAATGGTCGCCACTGTTTCGCCGCCCACCAAGGAAGAAGAGGTCGTGCCTCCGCCGCTTACTCCAGAAGAGGAAGCGGCCGCGGCCGCAGCGGCTGAGGGAGCGGAAGCGGTTGCCGGCGAAGAGGTTAAGGAGAAAGCGCCTCCCGGATCGGCTCCCGCCGAGAAGGCTCCAGCAGCTGAAAAACCCGCTAAAAAGGAAGAAAAAAAGTAGACCGTTTAGCGCAAGTTTTTGCCTGTTTTATACGATAATACTTATAGAGCCATCTGCAGGACAGAGGGTTATTAATGAGACAGCGAGATGGCTGTCTCTTGGATTTTTAGCCCCTCGACTGAGCTCGGTCAAAGTCCTCGGAGTCGCTCGGGGCTAGGGAGGTAAAATGGCGGATTTTTCAACGGAAGGCGGAGGCGTACACCCAGGCAAACCGATCATTTGGCCGACTGGAAAGTCATCCAGCGCCCCGGTCGGTTCTTCTCAGCAGGCGCAAACGTCAGGAGGAGTTCGTGGTGTGCCCACGCAAGCCCCTTCCAAACCGGGTGAAGCAGCTCCGGCTCAGGCAGCTACCCAGACCGGTGCTGCGGCTGAAGCGGCGGCGGCAAGACCAGCTCCCTCAGTAGCCCGGCCGCTTACGGTCGAAGACGTCCGCGCCCATCTGTTGAGCATCCAGGTCAATCCCAATGACCTGAACACCAAGCTTGCTTCACTCATGCTTCGCAACGGGGTCGAGCTTTCCCGCGCCAATTTTGTCAAGCTCCTGACCATGCTCCAGGGAACGGATAAATCCCAGGCCATGCAGGAGGCGGCGGTACTGCTTCTGATGAAGGGGATTGATTCCCCCCAAGCGGTCAAAGTTCTGGGGCAGTATTTTGCCCAGAATCCGGGAATGGCTTCGCAGTTGCTGGGAATGCAGGAGGCGGTCGGCAACCTCATCTCGGCGCTGGGAATGGGCAAAGGTCTGCTGGATGCCAATCTGGTTTCTCAGCTGGCGGCTCTCTTATCACAATTTGACGAGACCTTCCGCAATCTTTCTCAGAAGGCTTCGGGAAAAGGCGCCATCAGCAGAGAGAACATGTTAAATGACGTGAGGGCGTTAAAGGCCCTTCTTTCCGGGGTTCAGGATAAGGCTCCTTCTTCCGGCAGTGCGGAAGCGCAGGCTCTTTCCTCCGCGCTCATGCAGTTTCAGGGCAAGCTTGACGCGACCATGCAGAACATGCTGGCCCAGGCGATCCTTTCCCAGTCCGGGCGGTCCGAAGTCAATTATCTATATGAGCAGGTTCCCAACGCCATGACTTCTCCTCCCAAGGATCTTGAGATCGTGGTAAAGCGCGAAGGTGAGGGGAAAGATTCCGTGGTCGATCCCCGCCATACCCAGGTGGTCATGTCGTTTGAGACCACGAATCTGGGCAAGATGGTGGTTTCCATGTACGTCAAGGATAACAAGGTCTATGTCATCTTTGTCTTTTCCGAAAAGGAATACGGCAATGAGGGCAGGGGGCTGATCGCGAAGGAGTACGGCGAGTTCCAGCAGAAGCTGGCCGATAAGAATTACATGATAACCGGATACCAGGTAAAGGTGGACGCGGCGATGTGCAACATCCGGCCGTACCTGATCCCCATGCTTCCCAGTCTTGAGAATTTGTTGAAAAGGATCGATATTGAGGCGTAGGTCCGGATATCCGGGGAACCGGTGATCCGGGAGGATTATTTTAATGGCAGAGCATGATGAAAAAATAAAAGGCCCAGGCGAAGAAGGAGCTCCGATAGAGGAGAAAGCCACTCCCACGGAGCGGAAAACCGCGGTGGCTTTGCGCTATGACATTGACCGCGACAAGGCGCCGCTGGTGATCGCTTCCGGGCGCGGGCCGGTGGCGGATGAGATCCTCCGCATTGCTGAGGACAACAAGATCCCGCTTTATGAAGATCCGGAAATGGCAAAGCTCCTGGCCAAATTGGAACTGGATACCGAGATCCCGCCGGAGCTTTATACCCTGGTGGCTGAAGTTCTTTTCTTCGTCTACAAGCTCGACCGCATGGCTGAGAAGCGCGAGCGCATGGTCGCCCGCCTGCGCGAGGAAGAAAAGGAAAAGAAACGGCCGTAGCCTTTACATTATATTCCTCGTTGACTTTTACCTCTTCCCATTCTATAATGTTTTCACCATGACCGACCGCATTTTTGAGATCGGTGAGGCCGGCCTGCAGAGCTCTGATCAGAGGGTCAGAAAACTCATGGACAACATGGTGAATTCTGAGGTCCCCGGCTACAAAAAATCGGAAGCGGTCGTCCGCGGTTTTCCCCTTGAGCTTGAAGCCGCCAGCCAGCGCATCTCCGCCATGAAGCCCCAGATCGAGAGCTCCTTCTATAACAATATTCAGGGGGCGTTGATCAAGACCGGGGGAACGCTGGATCTGGCGCTGGGTTCCGACGGCTACTTTGTGCTTGCTGGACCGTGGGGGGAAGGGTATACCCGCGACGGGAGATTCCGTCTGGATAAGGAGGGCAGACTGCTTTCGGTCGCCGGAAACTTTCCGGTGATGGGCCAGAGCGGTCCGATCGTGGTCACCCCGGGCTCTGAGGTGGAATTCTCCCAGAACGGCGAGGTCAAGGTTGACGGCGTAACAGTTGATATCATCCGGGTCGTAAATCCCGAAAGAAAAGAATCCCTGGAAACATTGAACGGGAGCGTTTTCCGCCTGAAGGACGCGTACGCCGCGCTTCAGGAGGTTGAAAATCCCAGGGTCATCCAGGGATATATCGAGGCCTCCAACGTTAACATTGTCGATCAGATGATGGAAATGATCTATCTGGAAAGGATCTATAGTCTCAACAGCAAGCTCATCCAGACCCGTGATGCCGAGCTTGCGCGCGCGATGGAGCTCGGCAGGCCGACGCAATAACCCCTCGACAATCTCGGGGTTAAAGGAGGGATAAGTTATGTTCCAACCTTTGTATGTGGCAGCGACCGGACTTTCCGCGATGCAGGATGAGATACTGAATATTACTAATAATCTGGCGAACGCCAAAACGGTGGCGTACAAAAAAGGCCGCACCGAGATGGAAAGCCTGTTCTTCATTGAGAAAAGTTTTAAGGATCAGCTCTACGAGGCGATGTCCGGCACAGAGACCCCTCCGGTTTCGGTTGAGTATGGCACCGGCGTCCGCGTGGCTTCGACCCCCAAGGATTTCGCGCAGGGTTCGGTCGAAGTGACCAACAACCCGCTGGATATCGCGATCAAAGGGGAAGGTTTTTTCCGGTTCAGGATGCCGGATGGCAGCGAAGCTTACGGGAGGGCGGGGAACCTGCATATTGATAATGACGGCAATCTGGTTGATCCCAACGGACACTTCATCCTGCCCGAGATCGTGGTGCCGGAAGGGACGACCTCCATCGTCATCCAGCAGGATGGGGTGGTGCTGGTGGCAATAGACAACGAGAACGAATACTCAGAGATCGGGCAGATCGATCTGGCCCGGTTCACCAACCCCGCCGGGCTCAAAGCCGTCGGCCAAAACCTGTATCAGATGACCGAGGCTTCGGGGGAGCCGCTCATCGGGATCGCGGGGGAAGAGGGGTTTGGGTCCATCAACCAGTATGCCTTGGAGCAGTCCAATGTGGATGTGATCTCAGAGATGATGCGCATGGTGATGGTGCAAAGGGTGTTTGATACGGTGACGAAAGCGGTTCAGTCTTACGAAGGAATGCTCACCAGTCTGGAGAGAATGAAACAGTAAATGAAAATTCGAAATTCTAAACTCGAAATTCGAAAGATATTCCAAATTCCAATCACCAAATTGGTCATTGTGTTTTTGATCATTCTTTCGTCATTCGTCATTTGTCATTCGTCATTGGTTGTCCCAGCACAGGCATTGGATAATCCCGAGCAGGCCTTAAAGGATGTCATCGAAGACTACGTCATGACCACCTATCCGGATTGGATCGGATATGACATCAAGATCTCCTTGAAATACGCAGATAAGATCATTGAGCATCTGCGTGATCTGAAAGGGGATGTCGATCTCCGGATCGTTGAGGTTTATCGCAATTTTAAACCGGTCGGTAACGTGATCTTCCCGATCGAAGTCACGACTGCCAACGGCCGGAAGAAGATATTCGGCAGGGCCAAGGTCGAAGTTTTTAAGAATGTCGTGATCGCGAATCGAAGGATAAATCGGGGCGAAGAGATCGCCCT
>Ga0180438_10000240_pt1 | contig 113406 bp, 83 predicted proteins | sample SS_ome_12_FD_132455 | JGI IMG/M metagenome (GOLD analysis project Ga0180438, IMG submission 132455) | Hypersaline lake sediment archaeal communities from the Salton Sea, California, USA - SS_3_D_2 metaG | ecosystem: Environmental > Aquatic > Non-marine Saline and Alkaline > Hypersaline >... | reverse complement strand
GCTTTCTTCACTGACAGGCTTATGAAACAACGTAATGCTAGTGAACACACTATAGCTTCCTACCGTGACACATTCCGACTATTACTTCGATATCTCCAGCAACACTGCGGTAAGTCTCCCTCTCTGATTACTCTGCAAGATTTGAATGCTACTGTGATTGTCGACTTCTTGAATCACCTGGAAAAAGAAAGAGGTAACAAAGTGAGATCTCGTAACGTCCGGCTTGCCGCAATTCGATCATTCTTTCATTATATAGCATTTGAAGAGCCAGCTCAGGCCGATCTTATTCAAAGAGTCTTGGCAATTCCAATCAAGCGATGGGAAAAGAAACTGGTGTCTTTCCTCACGCCTACGGAAACCGAGGCTCTGATCAAATCGATTGACCGTGATACTACGCTTGGGTGCCGTGATCTTGCGCTTCTACTCGTGGCAACTCAAACTGGGCTCCGCGCATCAGAATTGACTGATCTGCAGTGCGGTAATGTGGTTTTAGGGCGAAGTGTTTATCTTCACTGTCACGGTAAGGGTCGCAAGGACCGGTGTGTCCCTCTAACAAAAGCAACCGCAAAAGTAGTGAAATTATGGTTACAATTGCAGCATGGAGATCTGAACAGCCCTCTCTTTACAAACGCCAGAGGCTCCAAGCTCAGCCGTGATGGTGTTGCATATATTCTGAAAAAGTATATCACGATTGCACAGCGTACATGCCCGTCATTACGATCCAAGCACGTTTCCCCTCACACCTTGCGCCACACCAATGCGGTAAATCTGCTTCAAGCAGGCGTGGATCAGGCAACAATAGCACTTTGGTTGGGCCATGAATCCATCGAAAGTACTCAGGTTTATCTGCATGCAGACATGGAATACAAACAGAAGATTTTGGCAAAGCTGACGCCAAGCCAGACTAAGGCGATTACGTATAGACCAGATGACAGTCTGCTAAGCTTCTTGAACAGCCTATGATCTGCATCTGCAACGAGCACACCGGATTATGCCGAGTGATGGGTGTCCTAATCGGGAGATCCACCGTTTAAAGAGCATAAGCTTTGTTACGCTCGGCATAATCCGGAGCTCCACATAATGGTACCTTATGCTGAGCTCAGCATAAATACCACACCATGAACAGCTGGAACAGATCTAACAGCTATGCCAACTGCATCAAATTGCATCAAATAGAAAAGCCCTCCGATATCGATAAAGATATATGGTGGGAAATGTTCCAACTCGCGGAATGGCAGGAAAAAATGAGCGACCTGCTTGAAGACTTCAGCAGGAAATACAACTGGCAGTGGCAAGCGGGGATCAACGGCAGAAGTGGCGGTTATGTTGTTTTGTACAGAGGCGGAATAAAACCGAGCGGCTACAAGAGCTACTGCACACATTGCGGTCAGAAGAATTACCAAGCCGTGCCGGAAGGTAAAGTCGGCGTCTGCGGCAGATGCGATGCCGAAGCAAGGGTAAATTTCGAGCAGGCTCATATGCAGGTCTTTACCCAACCGGGCAGGGATGTTGATATGTACGAGGACTTCGGGGGTTGGACTTTGAGCAAGATCCGAGGGAGAGTCGAGCTGGTTCAGGAATTTGACAAGCTATGCGATGACATAGTCAGGACATACATAGAAATTTGCACGAACTACCGGATCACTGAAACGGAGATCCTAATACCTAAAACAATCAAAGTTCTGGAGCCTGTAGCTTGAGTTCTTTCATTTCTTTTTCACCGCAGCTTTTTTTGCTGCGGTTTCCTTCATAGTGTAGCGAGAGCTATATTAATCATTTTTAAAATATTGAAGGCCTTAAATTTTGGAATTCGACCTCTTTTGCCGTTACTGGGTCTTGAATTTGTCACTTGTTTCGTGTCCGGATGGAAAGTTTGGTTATGGCCAGACCTACTTCATGAGGTCTGGCCATTTAAGCCAGAGGAGGATAGAAATGTCAAACACAACCATTAGGACCCTCGTCTTGGAATATGTGGATAAAAATGGCGCATGCCATATCCATGAAATGCACATCGAGATATTGCAACGAAGACCTAATACCCCTGAGCATACCATTCGGGCAAGACTTTCAGAGGCGGTTAGCGATGGAATACTCAATCGACTGGGGGATGGATTTTATGACCTCTATGCGGAAGACGAAGATATGACCTCTGTCGTGTCGTATCCGAACCGAGCGCCGTGGGGTGACCATAGATACCGCGGCAATTGTGACGGGAGATTAATACGCAATCTCATTTTAAGATATCGGGCCACAAAAATTTGCGATCCGATGGAAGGGTCTGGCACGAGCAGAGATGTAGTCGAAGGTCTCAATAAGTACAAGAAGAAAAATATAAGCTACTGGGGAGGTGACTTGCGAAAGGGTTTTGATTTAACCAAAAAACAGCTTCCAGGCAAATTCGACTTTTGCTGGATACACCCACCATACTGGAATATCATTCGATACAGTGACAACCCTAATGACTTATGCAACTATGAAGAGTATGAACAATTTAAAAGATTCCTTATGATTTGTTTGCAGCGATGCTACGAAGCATTGGAACTAGGCGGCCGATTGGCAGTGCTCATAGGTGACGTCCGTAGGAAAGGCAAGTATACACCAATTGTTAAAGACATCCTGAATTTCCCTCAGGGAGAGTTGAGGTCTATTATCATCAAGGTCCAGCACAATTGCACCAGCGACCGAAGAACATACGGCAAGCTTGAGGACCCACCCATAAAGCATGAGTACTGCGTTGTTTTCAAAAAGACATCAAACAGCAGCCAATCAGAAAGACAATATCCTTCACTCGACCAACTGGAAATTGAAGAGGCTATTCGAGCTGTACAGGCAACAGGCAGATAAAAGTGGATATTCCTTAGGAGTGATTGTGTTAAGTGTGTTATTTCTGGTGTCAGCAAAATTACTCATTTATGTTCCAGGTTTTAATCGAGCACATCAAGGGATATAATTGTCGCTGTAAAGAAATCAGTATACTATTCATACAGTACAAAAAGTATAAAAGATGGCTGAAAACCGACAAATAATTCATGTTGATATGGATGCCTTTTACTCATCCGTAGAGCAGATTGATAATCCGGATCTTAGTGGAAAGGCTGTTATAGTCGGTGGCGATCCCAAACAGCGGGGCGTAGTCAGTGCAGCATCTTATGAAGCACGCAAGTTCGGTGTTCACAGCGCAATGCCCATGTCACAGGCAATCAGATTATGCCCAGATGCTATTGTTTTGCCGGTTCGAATGAAACGGTACGCCGAGTTTTCACAGCGGATTCACGCAATATTCCAACAGTTTACACCTCTGATTGAGCCGATATCTCTCGATGAAGCATTTCTGGATGTTACCGGAAGTATTGGATTGTTTGGTAGCGCAGAAAAGATTGGCAGAGATATTAAGAATCAAATAAAAGAACAATTGGGGCTAGTGGCATCGGTAGGTATAGCCACTAATAAGTTTCTGGCCAAGCTCGCCTCCGATCTGAATAAACCCGATGGTTTTGTGATCATCACTGAAGAAAACAAACAGCAGATTCTTGATCCTTTGCCGGTTTCCAGAATATGGGGCATAGGTAAAGTGACGGAAAAAGCTCTGAAATCCAAAGGAATACATACGATTGAGCAGCTTCGAAGAGCTCAGCCAGAAATCCTTCGGAGCATATTAGGCGATCAGGCGCCACATATACTCCGGTTAGCTCAAGGAGTGGATAACAGGGAAGTCGAATCCGATAGAGAAGCCAAGAGCATTTCCAGTGAACAGACGTTTGCTACTGATATAACCGACAAGGATATTCTTATTGATGTGCTGGTCAATCAAGTTGAGGATGTTGCACAGAGACTAAGGCTCAATGATTTGGAGGCAAAGACAATTACTCTGAAGCTGCGATATGATGATTTCCATACAATTACAAGAAGCAGTACCTTTGATCATCCAACGAACATTACCAAGATATTGTGGCAGGAAGCTGAGCAAGTTTTCTTGAAATGGCATAAGAAATCTACAGGTGCATTAAGATTGTTAGGATTTGGAGTTTCCGGTTTACAGAAGGCCGGTAGTGGTCAGCATCAGTTGTTTACTGAACCTGAAGTGGAGAAGCAAAAAAGGCTGGATGAGGCATTTGATAAGATCAGAAACAAATTTGGACATGATGCTCTCAGAAGAGGAAAATAGACGTTTTCAATAGTCTTAATAAGCGTAATATTGGAAATCTGATTGAGCCTGCTCACCCTTGATTTTGGCTCAAAAACAACGATTATTTGACAACGTATTCAATGGACGATGCCAATTAGCGAGTGATATTGGTTAATACCTCGTGACACGGATGCCTCAAAGATTTTTTTTGTTACAGGGATTTAGACATATTACTTTGAGCTCTTCGTAGGTGTCCTATGCACTTTCAGTCCATGTAAGAATTAATATACTAAATCTGTCTATTATACTCTTACTTCAATTGATATAGTCTTTCGGGAGCAGGCCATTCAGGATCTTAAGCAACATTATTCTTAACATATATAACATCCTGTCTCCCGAACATAGATGTAGCCACGTTCCCTACATGGGGGCAATTACTTGTCAGCCTGTACGATTTTAATCACGGCATCGAAAGCCTGTTTGGGCTGATAGTTCCGGTCAAACAACAGGGGAGAGCCCCCGATCCATGAAGTTCGGTCATAAACACCCCAAAAGGTGACACGCGAGATATCCTTCTTGTGCTTAACGAACACTGAAAAAAGCTCGGCGTACTTTTGTGCGAGCCTTTGTTGTGTCTGCTCAGCGTCGGCATTCGAATCGGAAGTGCTTTGTCTGTTAATTCTGCCGATATCTGCTCCTCTGTAACCTCGGGCCCGCGTCCGGATATCCAGCTCAGTAATCATAACTTTGACGCCGGTTTCTGCTAACGCGGTGATGCTGCCATCGAGAGATTCCTTATCGGGATAATCCAGTCCGCCATGCAACTGGATTCCGACACCATCGATCCGGAGGCCTTTTGATTTGAGGTATTTCACGATCTTTACCGCGCCATCGCATTTTTCCTTACTCGTATCAAGGCTGTAGTCGTTGTAGTATAATTCTGCATTTGGATCGGCCTGATGGGCGTATTCGAAGGCTTTTGCAATATAATCATATTCCTGTTCCGGCTTGCCTTCGCCGATGATTCTCAGCCATTGGCTGTTGCGTAACGTCCCGTCATCGTTCAGGGCCTCGTTCACAACATCCCAGCCCTTGACGCGGCCTTTATAACGGCCGACTACGGATGTAATGTGATCCTTCATTCTGGCAAGCAGCTCATTACGGGTCAATGGATTTCCGGAATCATCGCGAAACGTCCAGCGGGGTACCTGGCCGTGCCAGACGAGGCAATGGCCGATGGGGACCATATTGTTTTTTAGGGCAAAATCTACGAAACGGTCCGCCGGCTCCCAATTATATTGATCCGGCTTAGGGTGGATAAGCAGCCACTTCATATCATTTTCAGGTGTGGCGGTATTGAAGTGCTTGATGGCAATTTCCGCCGCATTCGGATCTTTGCCCGAGACAAGTCTACGGTTAAAAGCACCACCGATCAGAAAATGATCTTTATACACGTCCTTCAGCGCTGGTTTCTCAGAACCTACAGCATTTCCGACAAAGCATAATACTGTTGAAGACAGAAAGATTACATGTAATAGTTTTTTAGTTTTCATAATCGTCTCCTTGATATTGATATTTACCTGGAATGACCTGTTTACACTTGTAAACAACATAATTTTCTCCATATAACATCTACTATCATACTATTGATTTTGAAAAATTAAACCTATGAGGGGGCAATAATCTCGGGTATGAGATCTATAGGAACAAACCAACAGTTGGAACAAAGGAGGCATACGGCCAGATTTGCAGCGAATTACCGGAGTCCCGGTTTGTCCGAAGGTCAGATTTATGAGCGGCATGTTCGTTTCTTGTTCTGTCATTCGTCACCTGATTGTCTTCAGTCCAGCTTGATGTCCATTTTTCAGTGTTCTAATCTTCCTGTTGTTAACTGCTATTTGAAGGTGATCCGAAAAACAGCAGTCTCATCACAGACCTTGGTTTTTAATGGCGCTGTCACCGTCTACCGGCACACTGAGCAGTTGCATCTGAAACATAATCAGCCACTTTCCTGTATGTAATCGACCAGGCGAGACATCAGGGTGTCACGCGAACGACACCTGCCGACAGCGGCGGCATTGTGAATTTGACGGTTCGGTTTTCCACTGTGGCGGTGCCGGCCACGACCTTGATGTTGTCGGGTTCCTCGAGGGAGTTTTTCACTGTTTCACCGCCTGGGGCCACCAGTTGCATCGCTGCGGTCCTGGGCGTCAGATTGCCGTCGAAGCGGACAGCGGCTTGAACGGCGGACCTGGTGGGATTGACCGCTTTGAGGAACACGATCTGCTTGTCGGCGGAACGCGTGGCCACGAAATTGAGAGGATGATCCGGCCCGTCCACTGCGAGGAGATTGGGGGCGAAGGAATCGCGCCAGAGCTTCATCACGACGTAGTTGCCGGCGGGGAACCAGGACGTCTGGTCAAAGTTGATCAGGGCGTTATCCCATGAGGTAGTCACGCCTTGTTTGCGCAGGAAGAGGGCGGGACAGGACATGGTGACTATATCGCCCTGACGCTCAAAGGCGTTGAGGATGCCGCCGGCATAGAGGCCGACGCGCCAGTCATTGCCCCAGCGGTTGTTGGTGAGGTTCCATTCGGAGACGTAAATCTTGATGTTGGGGTTCTCGGATTTCCGGATGATCTCGCCGCGGCTTTTGAGAAACTGCTCGTACTTGTAGGGATCCTCGACGAAGTCGGCAGCAAAGTAAATGCCGTTGTAATAATGCGGAGATAGAATGTCGAAGAGCTTGCCCGCATCTTCGATGATACGCGGGTCCCAGTTGCGGTTGGCCTTCTGGTTGCCCTCACCAGGGCCGGTGTCGTAGCCATAGCTGCCGGCAACGGAAAGTTTGAGGTTCGGGTATTTGGCCCGGATGACGGGGCAGAACCTTTTGACGATATCGAGGTAGGCGGGGTATTGCAGCATGAGCCAGGGCTCGTTGTCAATCTCAAGGTAATTGAGTTGATACGGGGCAGGGTGACCGTTGTCCGCACGCATTTTGCCGTACTCGGTGGTTGTGTCGCCCATGCAGTATTCCAGCCAGTGGAGTGCGTCGTCGACACCGCGGGAGGTGTTCAGTACGAGGATGGGCTCGGTCTTGATCTTCTCACAGAGCCGCAGGAACTCGTCGGTGCGGAACTGATAGGTGTCGCGGTCACTCCATTGTTCGATGGGGTGGGGGATGCGTTTTTCATGGGGGCCGATGCCGTTCTGCCAGATGTATCTGTTGGCAAAACCACCGCCGGGCCAACGGATGGAAGCGGGCTGGAGATCGGCGACGGCCTTGAGCAGGTCGGGGCGGTAGCCGCCGGTGGCCAGGGCAGAAGCTGAGAAGAGGGAGATCTGGTCGATGTTGACCGGTCCCGAGGGTGTTGAACTGATCGTCAATGAGGCCGCGTTCACGGTGCGCGGCGAGGTGAACTCGACGGTGAACTTCCGCCACTGGGCCGTGAGACCCGTGAAGGTCTTGGTGAACACCAGCGCGTCGCCGTCGTGGAATGTCACCATGACGCTGCCGCTGCCGCGTGCATAGAGCGAGAGCGTGTATGTCTCGCCTTGCTTGAGTGCGATATTCCCCTGACGGATGCCCGGTCCGGCGGCCAAATCACTGCCCAACTTGGCCGCAATTCGCATCGAGACGTCCGCGTTGAATGGATTGTCCCTGTCCACGGAGACTTCGTTGGCGTCGCCGATGAACTCCCAGTTCTGCGGCGTCGTGACTGGTACATTGTCCCGACGCCACATGCCGCGTCTCGGCCTGGCGGGGCGTAGTTCCAGGGTGCCGTTGAGAATCTGGTCGCCCCAGAGCCCGCCGTGAACGGAGTTGAAAATATGTTCGAGGAATTGACCGTAGATACCGGTACTGACGGTTTTGGTGGTTTGGTCGGTATGAACGGTCAGGGTAAGAGGATCGGCAATCTTATACCCTAGCAATGAAAGCATTTTCTCTGCATATCGCTTTCCGAGCTTTCTGTAGCCTGACGCAGTGAAATGCAGATGATCCGGGCGACATATGCAACCGCTCGAAGAAATGACATAGGAATTGGGAATTGTTTGAGGCAGTTCTGCAATGATTGAATTCATGCTTGCGCAAGCGCCTCCCTGATCGGCATTCACGAGTTCACCGGCGAGCAGAGGCACTTCTTCGGGCTTGAGATTCAAGTCTTTAATCAGATTGTCGTATATTCCTTTGACTTTGGAAGGCCATGCCTTGTCGTTGGTGTTTGATTCTCCCTGATGCAACAGTATCGCCTTGATAACGCCATCTTTCTGAGCCAATTTTGCCATGTCGACAAGATGCTGATAGGGATTTCCGTCGTATGCCTTGATGATATTAACCATCCATGATGGAGCCATCGAAGCATACGTCTGATAGTTATCTCTATCGAATAGTTCAATTTTGCAGCCGGCTACCGAAACGTTAACCACGCCTACTCTGATCTTTTCCGGAAGGTTGGCAACCATAGTTCTGCCAAAATAATCGGCCGGGCAAAGACCTGTATTGCCTCGGCACAATGGAGGGACAGCCTCATACCAATTGCCCGTTGTTCTGTCCATGTTTGAAAAATCAACCGTTGCCAGGACCTGAAAGCGATCATCCACTGTCGTTTTGTCTTGCTGTTCAATTCCCGGAAAGCCCTCCATATTTGACTGTCCAAAGCAGAGAAAAACATAGAAGTTCGGATCCGGATCGGCAACCGCGCTTGTTGTGAACGTGAGTAATACGGCTAATAAAAACAATCCCGGTTTCATTTTCATAACAATGATCTCCTATGTTCAATTGATTAAAATGAAAAGGTCTATTTCGCCCACGCCTCGCCGACCGTACACTTGAAGTCAGTCAACTTCATAATCGGGCCAAGGGCTGTCCAGGTCTTCATATCCTGGGTCGAATAGTGGAGCCATTCGGTGATATTGAACATCTGGTCACCGCGGACCTCAGCGTGGCCCACATAGACAGTCAACGTGTCGCCGACAACCAATGGTTCCGGGGCTGCCGTAAAGGCATCCTGGAAAATGGGCTTTCCCTCCAGCTTGAATTGCTTCGTTTGTCCGGCATAAGAGGCCGCTGCAAACAAGCAGGCCAGTGTGCTGTTGATCCAGAGATTTGTCTTCATGGTTTTCTTCTTATACATGTGATGCTTTTTTTTCAATACTCAGGGCGTTGGTGAAATACGGTAGAGCCCGGCGCTATGGAGTGTAAGCTCCTGCTCGAACGAACCGCTGGATTCCCCCAGATCCTGGCGTGCCCACAAGTCACGCACCTTGGCCCGGCCCGTGATGCCGAGGTCCGCAAAGGACACCAACACCCTACTGCGTTCCGGCTGGACCTGCTTGTCGGGATCCACCAAAACCAGGAATTCGAGCCTACCCCTACCCTGGCTGCCCTCGGTAATCATACCCCGTGACGTGAAGGTGTCATACCCTTCCGGCAGTTCGAACTCGACGACCGAAACTGCATGCGCTCCGATACCTTCGACCTCTTTGCCGTTGAGCGTGAGCGGACGCTGGTCAACCGTTTGGTTCTTACGCACCTCGCCCCAGCCCGATGTGGCCAGCTTCCAATCCAGACTGGTCAGCTTCAGCGTACCGGCGGAACCGGTGACCGTGGGATCGATCCAGGCGGCATGGTCATAGAAGTTGCCGTTGCCACCATCATCAATCGCCAGGACCAGTCGGCGTGCATTGTTGATCGGAACCTCGATCTCGAGGACTTCCCGCTTTGGCTCACCGCCAAAGCGACGACTGCGATAGGTGGCTTTCGACAAATCGAAAGGATCATCGTTGCTCTGGGCGTTGAAGAGCGCCACGTATTTATCCCGGCTGCCGGGCACATCGGCCGCCCAGACGATCAGATCGTTTTCATACGAAACCTGCCGGTTGTTCGCGCTCTGCTGGTTCACGGCCAGCACCTCGGTATTGGTCAGCAGCTTGAGCGTAAAATCATCCATGCGGGTCATGTCGGCGCCGAGGATCAGCGGCGAGCGGGCGATGCACCACAGACTCATGCACAGGGTCTGCTCTTGCTGGGTAAATCGGGTCTGGCGATCGAATTCGACTATCCCAAAAGGCAGCATGTCCGCATCCGGCCATGCTCCCTCGGCACGGTATTTCGTCCACTTGTCAAGGCGTCCAAACATTCCGTAGAGCGGCGGCCAGCGGTCCCAAAAGTCGTCGGAAATACGCCACATGTTGGCATGGTTCATCACATGCTCGCCGCGTTCGATCGGCGTGTCGCCGGGCGAGAGACTCAGCACGATGGGGCGACCGCACTTGTCAATCGCCTTGCGGATTGCCTCTATCTCAGCCTTCTGGTTCTCGTCGTAGGCACGGGAGATATCATCGACCTTTACAAAATCCACGCCCCACGAGGCATAGAGTTGAAAGAGCGAATCATAGTATTCCTGCGCGCCGGACTTGCTCATATTCACGCCCCACATATCCGGATTCCACGGGCAGAAAGAGCGGGTGTTGGCAATATCGGCGGCACGGGCATTTGTGCCGAGGATGGCGGTGTTGTCACGCACTGCCTGCTTCGGAATTCCGCGCATGATATGGATGCCAAACTTCAGTCCCTTCGAGTGCACATAGTCGGCCAGTGGCTTGAAACCCCTGCCGTCTGAAGACGAGGGGAATTTCTTCAGTCCCGGTATGAGTCGACTGTACTCATCCATCTCCAAGCGGGCACCCCGTCTGTAAGAATGACCCTGCGAATTGGGTTCGTACCATTGGATGTCCACTGTGAAATAGGTCCAGCCATATGGCTTCAGATATGTCGCCATGGCCTCGGCTTGCGCCTTCGCCTGTTCCCCGGTTAGGGTGGTACCATAACAGTCCCAACTGTTCCAGCCCATCGGTGGTGTTGGGGCAAATATCCAGTGGGAAGGCTCAGCGTTCGTGCAAGACAGCATAGTGACTGTAACGGTTGCAATTAGCATCAATCTTCGTTTCATAATGTTTGCCTATGTTTTCTATAACTCCGCCTTGATGGCCTATTTTTTATCCGTTTCAGGTCGCAACAGGCGCACATCATAAACCCCGCCGGCCAGCCACTGGGTAGCTACGAATTTAATGGTCACACGTCCGTCAGGAACTGCCTGGAGCACGGATTCCGGAATGGAATAGCGCTTAACAAGAAATTTGTTGGGCTTGCTTCCCTTTAACTCCTCAGAGGCAATCCGCATACCATTGGCCAGAATATCGAACTTGCGACCTCTGTCACCGCCCCAATAGGTCACCTCGAGGTCGATCGCACTTTCTCCGTGCATATCGAGGGTGTATTGGAACCAGGAACCATGACGCCAGCGCCGTCCTTCGTTAATCCCCGTTTCCGTTCTCTCGCCTTTGAATTCGTGCTCCACCTCCGGTTGCTGTTCCCCGATCGAAACCTGATCGATTGTGGCGGCCTCGCGGGCGGCGAGGGCACGTTCCTCAGCGGCGAGTCTTTCCTTTTTCGCAGCAATCTTCTCGCGTGAGGTCAGTTCCCAGTACATCTGATAACGCCGTTCATGCAGACGAAAGAACGGCACTAGTGGCAAGCCCTCGGATTCAGTCGGTTCGATCACATCTTTGATCCGGAAGTTCAAGGGGCCTGCGGCCGGATCGGGTACGATATGTCCGGGCAGTTCCTCCTCTGTTGAGAGCAGTGCGGGTACACGATCCAGTGGAACCATCGGGCCATGCGCCACATGAGCCATGCGGCCACCGTCTGCAAACAGGCCATCCATCTTGTTCGTGCCATCGGGACACGCCAGCACAATCGGTCCATGCAGAATGGCCACCCAATCGGATCCATCGGGGAGTCGCTCGATCGTGGTGCGCATCGGCAGACTGACTTCGATCCGATCGCCATTCTTCCATTCGCGGCGAATCGCGGCGTAGGAAGACGGAGTCGACTCGACGGCAACAGACCGGCCGTTGACCTTGACTGAAAAATCGCCCTCGCTGACCCAGATAGGATGGCGGATATTTAGTGTGAAGGTAACCGGTTTCTTGAGTTGAAGATTAAGCTGCGTACGCTCTTCATCAGGGAATGTCGTCTCTTGCCTAAGAACCATTCCGGCATTAGACACCGAGAGTTCTGATGGGATGAAAAGATTCACATACACCCTGTCCTTCGCTCGGGCATAGATGAACTCGCCGTATCTTCCGGGATTCTCCATGCCGGTGCCGACACAGCACCAGAATGCCTGCTCAGGCTGCGAATACACCCGGTAATGAGCCGGGCGGATCGGTGTGAAATAGACGTAGCCGGGCCGCTTCGGATTGATGGAGGCCAGGATATGATTGTAAAGCGCGCGCTCGTAAAAGTCGGCATAAGCGGCCTTCGGTTCCGCCTTGAAAAGCTCTTTGGTGAGCCTGAGCATGTTGTAGGTATTGCAGGTCTCCGGTCCCTCCCGGTTCCTGATCATGCGGCCGAAGTCCTTGGGATCATTGAAATGCTCACTGACGCTATTGCCGCCAAAGGCCACGCTGCGGTTCTGCGTCACGGTTTCCCAGAAGAACTCGGCGCCGGTGTGCAACGTTTCATCGTGGACCAAGGCCGCAATACGCTCCATGCCGGTGATCTTGGGAATCTGGGTGTTGGCGTGCAGGCCGGTGAGCCTGTCTTCGTGATTCTCCAGGGGCTCGAAAACGGCCCGGTGGTTGAAGCGTTTGGCCAACTCGATGTATTTCTTGTTTCCGGTAATCGCATAGATATCGGCCAGCACCTCGTTCATACCGCCATACTCCGTACCGAGCATTTGCTGCATCTGTGCGTCGGTCAGGCCGGACGTGACCTGTTCGCACCAGTCTCCATAGCGCACAAGCAGATCGCGAGCCTTTTCGTTGCCCCCGTGAAGGTAAGCGTCCCGAAGCCCCGCAAACATCTTGTGGAGATTATACCACGGGGCCCATTTGCGCCGCATGAGTTCGACATGTCCCTCGGCAATGCGACTCCAATAGTCTCTGCTCCCAGGGATACCCCCGAGGTACCCGTTGCCGTTGGCCTTTTGGATTTCTTCGAGTTCGTCGATCATATAATCGAGGCGACGATGGAACTCCCCGTCCGGATCGGCACCCGATGCCATCATCAGTGAAAGTGCCGAGAGGTAGTGTCCGGCTGAATGTCCGTCGAGTCCACTGCTCTCCCAGTTTCCGTATGGTCGTGCTTTGGGCTCCAGCCCCGCTTCACGCCGGAACGGCGCAAGTAACCGGTCGGGATCGTGGGCCAGGAGATATTGACGATTGATCTTGACCGCCTCGGAAAAAGGACTCTCAAGCAACCTTATGTCTCTTAAAGGGAAAAGTTTTACCGGCTGCTCCGACGTCACTGCAACCTTGGAATCAGCAGCGAAAACGGAAACGGCCATCGTAACGGTCAGAAAAACCGCTATATTAATTTTCGAGGTATAGGCTTTCATTGAAATCATGGGATTAGTCCTCCTCGCTGGAACGATCCAATGTCAACAGAGCGAGTCGATAAGGCAAAAGGCTGTAATTCCCGTTACTTTTCGGATCACGCCCCTGGTAAAGGAACCGCAGGTTATTGGGATCAATGGTCGGTGTTTCGTCATATCCGTCTCGAAGCAACTCTCCATGGCTGATATCCCTTGTCCAGGGCTCCACGCCCTCTTCGAAGGTAACGTTGTTGATCCCTGCGAAGGGCGTTGCCCATGAGTCGGCCCCTGGCACGGGTGTCCATTCTCCATTGAGATCGTTGGATATCCAGGCGCGGTAGTATCTTGCCGGGCTCAGGGCCTCGATGATGGTCAAATAGGTATCGGTCCCCTTGATCTTATAGGTCATGCTCCCCTCAAAAAGATTGTTTCGATTGCCTTGGATGGCAACCTCGACATCACCCATGCCATTGGGGAAGTCCTCGATATTGGTCCGACTACGATAGAAGCGACCGTTGTCACCGGTGAAGAACAGATACGCGTGCTTATCGTCGCAGATAATATGATAGTCGATCGGAAGCCTCGGGGTGCCCGCAGGGAGTCTGGCAAAGAAGTTCCGCGGGGCTGTCCATGTTTCAGGCTTGGAAATGTCATCGGTGGTGCAATACTGGGGTTGTTGCGACTGGAAGATTAAGTACCACTTTTTGTGCGGGGTGAAATATAAGAGATGCGGCGCACAATGATATCCTCTTAAATTCGGATTGACATCAATATAGGTCAACTTGGCCTTGGGAGCCTCGGACCAGTCCTTGAAGTTCAGGTAAACCATGGACCATGTTCTGGCGGACGTCGAGTAGGCGGTCGCGTAGATGTGCCACAGATCATTGTAACGGACGATAGTCGGGTCTTTGACGGATACGATAGTGTGCGTTTCATCGGAGACAGGACTGACGAGCACACCGGTGGACTTCCATTGAAGCGGCATATCAAAGGGCAGCTTGGGAGCATCCGCACTGACCGTTGCCGTCGCATCAGACTGTGTCTGGGGGGCTGGCTCGGCCGCGGAAGCAAGAAGGACGCTGCCGGACAGCAGCACCGCAGCGGCGAACCACAAGAGAATAGAATTGTTCATATTAAAATTCCTTTCTATTAGTTTATCAGATTCAGTCATTATTTCACCGGGAATTCATAGATATTGACGCTGAAGGGGGCGAAAGTCGGGTTCGCAGGGATGGCATCCAGCGCTTGTTCTTCGATCTTGACACCTGGTTCCTGACCGACCGCTACTGTAGCTGTGAGACTCGACGGTGCCATGCGACGAAGGATGCCTTTGCCGGAGAGTTCGGCGCCGCGGATTTGGAGACTCAGATGTTGGGAGGACTCGGTCGGGTTGATGACGGCAACGGTGAGGGCCTTGCGGTCAGCCGTCCAGGCAGCGGCCACGTCCAGAGGGAAGGTATCGCTGCCGGCGTTGACGACGGGCTGTTCGCCGCCGGGAGGATCCTTGGGCTTGGGTTGCGCAGAGTTGCCCGAGACATCTACGGGAATGGTGCCATAGTGGTCGCGGTAGAGCTTGAAGAGCATGCCGGTGGGGTTGAGGATAGCCTGGCCGCGGGAGGCATTGTATGTGCCCGTGACAAAAGTCAACGCGGCGAGCTGGTAGAGGTCGGAGTGGCGGAACATTTCGTGGAAGTTCCAGGCATAGGCGGGAACGACCTTATAATTGCCTCGGCCGCGACCGCCGCCGGCGTATGCGTATTCATCCAGAGCAATGGGGACCGGTTTATTCTTCAGCGCTGGAATGCGGTTCAAGTATTCCTGATACTCCTCGTACTTGATACGGATGTGGTTGGCAGGACGCCGCATCCAGTCAACAAGAGGTTCGTTGGGATCATTGGGTACCTGTTTTGCGAGCGCCAGATCGAAGTGGGAGTTATAGTTGTAGTAGTGCTCGCTGATCATGTCCATGTTTTCGAGGCAATTGAGAAACATAGCTCCCGTCCAATCGGCCGGACCGAGGTAATCGGGAATCAGCTTGTCGCCTAATTTCAAGGACATTTTGGAGCCGGTCATGGTGTCCGGCATGGCGCCGTCGGCGATGAGGATGATGTTGGGGTCTACTTTGCGCATGGCCTTGGCAAAAAGATTATGCTTGACCTGGTATTGGGCAAGGGGCATGTAGCCGAACTGCCAGTCGCCCCACATTTCGTTGCCGATGTTCCAGAACTTGACGTGATAAGGCTCGGGATGGCCGTTGGCGGCGCGCATCGCGCCCATGCGGGTGGTGACGGGACCATTGGCATACTCGACATATTCGGCGGCGGAACGGGCTTCGCCGAAGCCGGAGTTGACGGTTATGTAGGGCTCGACCTCCACCAATCGGCACAGTTTCATGAATTCGTCGGTGCCGACATCGTTGGGTTGCAGAGCATTCCAGACTGGATCCCAGATAGGTGGACGCCGGTCCGGATCGCCGATGGCGTCGCGCCAGTCGTGTGCCGAAACGAAATTGCCGCCGGGCCAGCGGTAGAGGCCAGAGCGAAGGGACTTGAGCGCGGCGATGACTTCGGGCTTCCAGCCCTGGATATTGCCGGCGGACATCAGCGAGACGGCGCCGATGTACAGGGTGCCGGTACCGATGGCGGTGATTTCAAGCTGGGCATCGGTCGCATCGACTGGGGACTTGAAGGTCAGGGGGAATTTGGCATAAGCGGGGGTCAGCTTGCTGATAGTAAGTGTCTGGCGGTCAGCGGCGCCGGTCCCCCACAAAAGGCTGACAGAGACTTGAGCGGCAGGATCACCTGCGAGGATGATTCGGCCGGTGTAGGCCTTGTCGCGCATGAGAGTAAGACCCGCTTGGCGGATGCCGCGGGATTCCGTGGGATTCAGTGCGACAGTAGGCGAGTGGGCGCCGACGTAGGCGTGCCGGGTGTCCATGGTGACGGATTCGGCCGGGCCGACGGAAATCCAGCGGCGAGGCGCGCCACCAAAGCGACCGCGGCCGCCGCGGGCGCGTCCAGGCGGGGCCGTATCCTGTGAGGTGATGGGATTGTAGAATTTACGGTCGTCGATCATTTCAGCCCACATGCTTCTATACACAAGGCTACCGGCATGTTCGATAAACATTCCGTAGAGGTTGGGATTGATAGGAGCGAAAGTCTTGCCGGCATTGATAACAGCATTGACTGACGTGGGGGCGGTCGTGGCAGCGGACACTGTCGCCGCGGCATGTAGAGCCAATATGCCGGCCGTCAGGAAAGCTGTGAAGCAGGTGAGGCGGACTTTCCATTGTCTGGTGTTCATGTTAACTCCTTTTGAAAAAAACGTTCTATTTTACCTCGTGATCACGCATACTTATTTGGCGGCGAACGCATTTCATTCGACTGCCTTCCATTTGAAACACGCGCCACCCCTGCTTAAACCTGACAACGTTTTCGCCATACCGCTATCGCAGCGCTCACCACTACACATGGCCCACAAATCAGGAAGAATAAGAACACCGCCAATCGCATCACGTTCATCTCAGTCGTTCCGTATTGTGCGATGCGGACCTCGTCCGTAATCGGCCAAATACCGGTTTGGAAATGGTGAAAGGCAAATACAGCCCCCGAGGCAATGACAGCCACGATACCGCCTCCAAGTGCCACAAGCGAGGAACAAGATCGTGTGGTCAGTGCGGTCAGGACGCCGATGACAAGTCCACCGATGACCGGCCACATGACGTGGCGGTATGAGCCAGTCAAACCTATGCCCAGAAGAACACCGATAAACAAGCCACAAACAATCATTAGCAGCCATGCTATCCAGTTGCTCCTTTGAGTTTTCATGATCAGTCTCCCGATTAAGCTCTTCTTTACTGACGGCACGTCATTCGACTACCTTCCATTTGAAACACGCGCCGCCCTTGCGGTCCGGGCGGGGGCCGGTGGCGGAAATCGTAACCGGCCCAGGATTGTTGGGCTGGGTGGCCAAATAGCGATGGTTGACCAAGGACATGAGCATGGTGTCACCACGCATGAGGTTTACCCATTGGAAGGATTCCGCATCACCAGGCTTGGCATTGCCAAGGTCCTTGAGGACCATGTCATCGTTAGTGACGGAGACAACCATACCATTGCTGGCCTCGAGCGCCACGCGGCCTTTTCCGAGATCGACGACCTGAAACTTGGCGTTGGCGGGGACGTCATCGGCAGCAGAGACATTGACCAGGGTCGAGTTTTCAAGGTCGGCGGCCAGGAAGCTGCCGTCGGCGCCGCTGGTCAGTACGATTATCTTGCCCATGGGGATTTCTCGCTCGATGCCACGAGCACGGGGTTCCTCAACCGTGTAGTTGTCGAAGTCGGCGTAGCCACCGGGCCGGCCGGAGGTGTTGTAATTGAACAGGGAGGGGCGAACACCCTGGAAGGTAATCAACTGGAACGTCATGGTGAAGGGATTGCCCAGAGGTGTGAATGTCTTGCCGTCGCCGCTCCAACTGAAAACGGCCTGGTCGGTGTCAAAGTTGCAGTGAACGCGCAGCCAGAGATGCTTGGGGGGATTGGCCGGGCTGATGACAGGGGCATTATCCGGGACAGGAGCCTGGGTGGCGCCTCGGCGTCCGAATCCGCGACCGCGTCTGGGGCTGTTGTACATCTGCAGCTTCGTGCCCTCGGCGGTTTTCACCACACCGATCCAGGCATAGGGAGAACTTAAGAGTGCCAGACCAGCCGTATCTCCAGCGACCATACCTGACGTGTCCAGTTCGACGGTCATGATGGACTCGGGTGCAGGCGGCCGCTGGCAGATGCTGTTTCGGGCTGAATAAAAGTCGTCGGCGGGCAGGGAATACAGGCGAAGCACGCCGGATTTTTCCATGATGGACCATTTGGTGTCATCGGGCACATGGTTCCACTGCCATTCGGGATTGAGCTTGCCATTGTCGAAATTGTCGTCATGAACGAACGCGGGTTTGGGTTCCCGGGTGAAGCCGGTGTCAGGTTTGATCCAGGTGTTGGGAGCCTTGCGCAGGTTGCCCGGCAGGCCGATGAGCGGGAAATCATTATCCCACGTGATCGGGACCAGAGCGACCATGCGGCCGGCGCTGCCGTGGTCGGACATGATGATGCTCCACCACTCGCCGGAGGGGGTATCGACCATGCCGCCCTGGTGCAGAGTCAGGCCGCGGTCATTAGGGGTAGCGCGATCGATCGCCACGGTGGTCACGCCCAGCGATTCGCCCTGAACCATGCGTTCGACCGTCCAGGGACCGTCGATTGAATCGGCGCGGGCGACCATCTGATCGGTAGTAGCGCCGGGGATGGCCGAGATGTCATAGTACTTGCCATTGATCTTATAAAGGTGGTGGCCTTCACCCATCCTGGCATCCAGTTGGTGGCGGACACCGGGGACGAAGGACTTGAGGTCCGAGGTAAGCTCTTCGATAGGATAGGGGCTGCGGTTGCCGGAGATGATATAGATCTTGCCGTCGTCATCGAAGAGGACCGACAGGTCGTGCCTCCCGGGCAGTTGGTTGCGTTCCCAGGGGCCATAGATCGACTTGGAGCGGAAGACCTGCAGGCCGACGCCGTTGACATTCGAGAAGACGTAGAACATGCCGTTGTAATAGCGGATGCAGGGTGCCCAGATGCCCCGGCCATAGATGCCTCTGCCGCCCTCCAGGCGGAAGGCCGGGCCAAGATCGAGCTTATCCATGCAGTAACCGGTCAGTTCCCAGTTCACCAGGTCTTTGGAATGCATTAACTGAACGGCGGGGTTCATGTGCATTGTGGTGCCGACTAGGTAATAGTCGTCACCGACACGGATAACATCTGGGTCTTCGAACTCCTCATAAAACAAGGGATTGGAGTAAGTGCCGTTACCGTTGTCGGCGGTCCAGTGTTTTGCCGCATCGGATGAGTTTCCGAAAGACACCGAAGGCTTTGCGGCGATAACCCCGGCTATCAGGGTAACCAGGCTTACAAACCTCAGAAGATGTTGAAAGCATTTCATGGCAATACTCCTTAAGTAGGGTTACTTTTTCAGTTTTAGAGGCTCACTTTTGATTCGGGCCGACAGCCACTCTTCATACCACGTGTTACACTGTTCCCGGCCGGCTTCCATCATTGGATTCCATCCCATTGAGCAGACTGGCCTTTAGCCAGATTAAAGTCTCGCGTGACGGCGCCATAGCGAAGTCGGCAGGACCCGCCTGCGAGCGAACGCACGGTTACGTTTACGAGCTTACTGTCCTTCCACTGGACGTTCAGCTCGAAGCCACCGCGGGCACAAAGCCCCCTGACAGAACCGTTTGGCCAGGCTTTTGGCAAGGCCGGCAGCAACTCGATCTCGCCTGCACAACTTTGCAGGAGCATTTCGGCGATGCCGGAAGTACCGCCGAAGTTGCCATCGATCTGGAACGGCGGATGGGCATCGAACATATTTGGATAGGTCCGCTCGGGCCGTAGAAGCATCGTAAGAATCTTATAAGCGTGTTGGCCGTCATGGAGACGTGCCCACAGATTCAGACGCCAGCCGATACCCCAGCCGGTGGCTTCGTCACCGCGAATCTCCAGACTCTTGCGCGCCGCCGCCGCTAAATCGGGAGTGGTCCACACGTGAATCTGATCGCTCGGATACAACCCGTACAGGTGCGAGACATGCCGGTGATGAATCTCCGGGGCCTTCATGTCCCAATCCTCCAGCCATTCCTGGAGCTGGCCGGCGGAGCCGATCTGGTTGGGCGCCAGGCGGGCGCGTGTGGCGGCCGCTCGTTTTCGGAAATCCTCATCGACACCCAGAATCTCCGCCGCACGAATGCAGTTGGCGAACAAGTCGCGCAGGATTTGCATATCCATCGTGGGGCCTGCGCAGATGCTCGTACCGAACGGATGGCTGTTTTCAGGTGATAGAGACGGACACGTCACGAGCCACTTGTGCTTGGGCTCTTCGACCAGCGTATCGAAGAAGAACTGCGCGGCTCCCTTCATGGCCGGATAGACTTTGGCCAGGTATTCCTTGTCGCGGGAATAATCATAATGGTCCCACAGGTGCAGGCATAACCAGGCGCCGCCCATAGGCCACATGCCCCATTGGGGACCGTCGATTGGTGCGGTGGCTCGCCACAGGTCGGTATTGTGATGAGTGACCCAGCCGCGGGCGCCGTAGCAGACTTTGGCCGTGCGCGCGCCGGTCTTGGTCAGATCCATCACCATAGTCACGAGCGGCTCGACGCACTCACCCAGGTTCGTCGGCTCGGCGGGCCAGTAGTTCATCTCGGTATTGATATTGATCGTGTACTTGCTTCCCCAGGGCGGGTTCATGCTTTCGTTCCAAAGGCCCTGGAGATTTGCCGGCTGACCACCCGGTCGTGAGCTGCTGATCAGCAGATACCGGCCAAACTGGAAATAGAGGGCCGCCAGTTGTGGATCATTAACCTTGTTGAGATCGCGGATTCGCTCGTCCGTCGGGCGACCGGCTGCAGCCGTCGTGCCGACATCCAGCGTAATCCGCCGAAACAACTTCTGATGGGCGGCCACGTGATCCTTGAGCAATGAGTCGAAAGACTTCTCGCCGGCTTTGGCGATTGTCTCTTTGGTCAGCGCCTCGGGATCGCCGCTCACGTCTTTGTAGCTCTTGTAACTGGTCGCCGCCGGGATCAGCAATAATGCAGAATCCGCATCTGTGACGGTGATCCGGTCGTCACCTGGCACGACCCGTCCGCCTGAAGCCGTAACGGCCACGCGGGCCTGAAATTTGAGGGCACCAGCAATGCCGCGTGATCCCCCGTTGACGCCCTGCATCACTAAGGTATTGGGCGACTCTACAGTCACCGACGCTTTTTGTGGCGTCTTCATGCCGGCTGTAAAAGCGACCTTGCCGGGCTTGTCCGCTTTCAGGCGAATCACAATGACCTGATCCACGGGGCTGGAGAAGACTTCCCGTGTGTAGCGCACTGAGTCGATCGTATATGCGACAGTAGCCACGGCTGTATCCAGGTTAAGGTCTCGCCGATAATCCGTCACCCCGTTCGCGTCCGGAAACGTCAGCAACAGGTCCCCCACGCACTGATAAGGCATTTGGGTCAAGGGCCTGGCCATCATCTTCTGACTGATCAAATTGCTCGCCTCCCGGTATCTGCCGGCGAAGATCAATTCCCGCGCCTTCGGCAATGCCTCAAGTGCATCGGGATTCGCCGGGTCGTACGGTCCACCTGCCCAGAGCGTATCTTCATTCAATTGGATCCGCTCTTGCGCAACGCCGCCGAAGACCATTGCCCCGAGCCGTCCGTTGCCTACCGCCAGGGCCTCGACCCAATGCCTGGCCGGCTGGCGGTACCACAGACTCAGCGGTTCCGCAGGCGGCTGCGCAATAGTCACACTACAGGATAGGGTTAAAATCAACGTCAGGAGTGTAGGATGTATTCCGATCATGTTATAAGCCTTTCGAAAAGCAAACCCTTAGTTTACCGGCAGAAACAGCGAAGTGAGATATGAAAAATGCAAAAAAAGTGAAAAGACCAGCTCGATTCTCGATGAGTATCGAGTATTCGACATCGAGGATCGAGGAAAAATCTTGCCGGTATTCCTTTTTCACTTCACTTCTGATGCTTCTGAGCGGTATTATATCAAATGTAATACCGATTGTTAGTAGAAATTGTGTCTTTGTCATCTCGACCGAAGGGCCGCTCCGCGGCCCGCAGTAGAGAGATCCGGCTGCAAACGAAAAGCAAGTTTAGTCGCAATCCAGATTTCTCGACTCCGCTTTGCTGCGCTCGAAATGACTCGAACAAGCGCACTAATTATGTACAATTGGTATGAGTCAATGCGTCGAGCAAGTATGGCAAAAACTACATAATTTAGGAGGTTACCAAATGAATCACACGCTTATAATTATTCTGTTGACAGCCGTAATAACAGGTGGAATCTGTTTAGCTCAGACAGACCAGCCAACGATTACGGAAGACTTCAAGCCATCAACCTTGAACCAGCCCGGCCGGGAGTATCCGCAGGTTAACTCCCAACGCTACGCTCGTTTCCGCATCGAGGCCCCCGAGGCCAAAAGCGTCCGCGTGAGCCTGGGCGGACGGGAACGGGGTGGCTTCTCCCTGGACAAAGGCGAGGACGGTGTCTGGACGGGTATCACCCAGAAGCCGCTGGATGAGGGCTTCCACTACTACCATCTCACAGTTGATGGGGGAACATTTAACGATCCCGGCACGTTGAACTTTTACGGTTCTACTCGTTGGGAAAGCGGCATCGAAATTCCCGCTCATGACCAGGATTTCTACGCACTGAAGGACGTTCCCCACGGCCGAGTGCAGCAGATTCTGTTCCCTTCCAAGAGCACAAACACCTCACGCCGCGCCTTTGTGTACACACCGCCTGACTACGACAAGGACCTGACCAAACGATATCCGGTGCTGTACCTGCAGCACGGCTGGGGCGAGGATGAAACTGCCTGGAGCAACCAGGGCCACGCCAATCTGATCATGGACAACCTGATCGCCGAAGGCAAGATCAGGCTCTTCCTCATCGTGATGACCTACGGCATGACGAACGAAATCCGGTTCGGTGGCCTCAGAAATTTCAAGATCGATCCATTCCAGACGGTTCTCGTCGACGAGCTAATCCCCTACATCGATGCCAACTTCCGTACGCTCTCCGATCAACCCAATCGTGCCATGGCCGGTCTGTCCATGGGCGGAATGGAGACCAAGTCGATCACCCTGAAGAATCTCGATAAGTTCTCGCACATCGGCCTCTTCAGCGGCGGGACCATCTCCCTGGAAGATGTCAACAACACGCCCGGTTTCAAGGAGAAGGTTAAGCTGGTATTCGTTAGCTACGGCAGCCGCGAACTCAGCGGCGGACGCGACAGACGCGGCGGCGATCCCAAGGCGAACGCCGACGCATTGAAACAAGCCGGTATCAACAGTTTCTTCTACGTCTCCCCGGATACGGCCCACGAGTTCCAGAGCTGGCGCCGCAGTCTGCATGAGTTCGCTCAACTGCTGTTCAAAGAAAACCTTCCCAGTGCCCTCACTCCGCGTGCTGTGCCAGCCTCTGCACGCGGCGACTCGGCTTCGACGGGCGCCCGCAGAAGCCCAGGACGAGGCGGATTCGGTGGACCGATTGAGTTGGGTCCGGATGACAAGCCCGCCTTCGCAGATCCACCAGCCGGGTTCAATACCAGGCGCGAGAATGTCCCTCACGGTGAGCTGACGATGGTTGAGTATGACTCCAAGACGGTCGGAACACGTCGAAAAATGCTCGTCTACACACCACCCGGCTATTCGGCAGACCGTAAATACCCGGTGCTTTATCTGCTACACGGCATCGGCGGCGACGAGACCGAATGGCAGCGTCTATGCCATCCGGAGAACATCATCGACAACTTGCTGGCCGACGGCAAGGTCGAGCCGATGGTCGTGGTCATGCCCAACGGCCGGGCGCAGAAGAACGACCGAGCCGAAGGCAATGTCTTTGCCACCGCGCCGGCTTTCGCCGCGTTTGAAGGCGATCTGCTCAATGACGTGATTCCAGCCGTTGAATCCAAGTACTCGGTGATTGCCGACCGTGAGCATCGGGCTTTGGCGGGCCTATCGATGGGTGGAGGCCAGTCTTTGAACTTCGGCCTCGGTCATCTCGACGTATTCGCCTGGGTCGGTGGATTTTCATCGGCCCCGAACACCAAACCTCCCGCCGAACTCGTACCTGACCCGGCAGCCGCCAGGGACAAGCTGAAGCTGCTATGGTTGGGTTGCGGCAATAAGGACGGCTTGATCCGCATCAGTCAGGGTGTCCACAATTACCTGAAAGAGAAGAACGTGCCGCACATCTGGCATGTTGATTCCAACGCCCACGACGGCACCGAATGGGCCAACAACCTGTATCTCTTTGCCCAACACATCTTCAAGGCGACTGCGCCGACACTGCCCGCATCTCCGGCTGCCGGCAAGCTGGTGATCCGGGTGGCATGTGGGGCCGATCAGCCCTACACCGACAAGAATGGCAACCTCTGGCTGCCCGATGAGGTCAAGGCTCCCGGCGCGTCACTGAGCCCGCCGGATGGCATGACCATCGAGCGGATGGAGAGCTACGAAGTTCCGAATGTCGCGTTTCCGCAGATCTTCCGGACCGAGCGGTACAGCATGAGCGCGTATGAGTTCAATCTTCCCAACGGCAAGTACACCGTCCGCCTGCATTTCGCCGAGACCTTCACGGGCATCACCGGCGTCGGCCAGCGGGTGTATTCGTTCGCCGTGCAGGGACAAAAGCCGGAGAAGGATTTTGACATATTCAAGGAGGCCGGCGGGCCGTATAAGGCGATCCAGCGCGAGTACAAGGGCGTTATGGTTAATGACGGCAAGCTGAGGATTACGTTTACACCGAACATAGAAAATCCGGCTATCAATGGCATCGAGATATTCGCCGAGTAGACACGTTCTCTCATTGTCCGGTATCATCTTCTGTGTTTATGGTATTGGCTCTTGGTCGTCGACTTTCGGTCTGATCTGGATACCACGGATAGTTGATCGAAGTCTACAGAAGGTGATATCGATTTAAACCGAGCAGTGCCAGACTGTTCCTTGCCGTCTTGGAGGCAAAGGATCGAAGTAAAGGAATGGAGTCACGTCATGAAGAACAACACACCTCTGTTCGTCATCTTGCTGCCGGCGGTCCTACTGGTCACAACTTCGTGCCGGTATAAGAAAAAGCCAAGAATTGGCATACTTGCATTGGGCTGTTCGTAGTGGCAATATTAGTATCGTTAACTTATTGATTACAAAGGGTGTTGACGTAAATGCAAAAGATAAAAGAGGGCGGACTCCTTTGCAGCTTGCGGAACAAAACGGTTACACTGAAATCGTCGAACTGCTGCGCAAGCACGGAGCAAAGGAATAATGAATCACCTTCTTCGAGAACTAAAAAATGTCCAAAATAACATGGTGACTTCTTGACTCCATTTTGTCTCCACTAACATCGATTTTATCCAAGTCGAGTCCTAAAAAATGTTATTTTATGCTTGAATAACACAATTTTTACGAAAAATATCGGACTCCATCGTATTCAATGGACAACGTGATTTTATTGCTTATAATATCCACAAGTTTATTTTCAACAGATAGTTATGGATATATAAGGTAGTTGCGATTTTTGAAAACTACGACTATTTCTACAACTAAATCGCAATTATCTACCAAAAAAACACTATTTTATAGGAGTAAGGACGATGAAAAATTCAAAGAGAAAAACCCGTTCAGACAAGTTCCCATTAACGCTCCATCCCACTGGCCAATACTGTAAAAAGATCAAGGGCAAAATCCGTTACTTTGGGAAAGACAAGAAAAAAGCACTCGAAAAATACTTGGCTCAGTCAACATACCTGCACGGACCACAAAATCTAACCCAGAAAATCTCCAACGGTAAAATGACCCTGAGACAACTATGCAATCTATATTTGCATTAAGCTTGAAAACTGCGTGGTCAGAGTGCATTCGGGTTATGCCACACGAGCTATGACTGCTAAACGAACGGCATCTTCATCGAGAGCCTTCGCAGCAGCAGACCGACCGACTCTTCCGCTGAATTTGGCGCATGCGTGTTCCGCTATGGATTGTGCGGTTCCTGCAGGGCATTTCGGATAGAGCTGCCGATTGGTATGATTTTATCTGGTACGCAGGAAGGGGTGTAGGCATCAACTATAAGTTTCTTGCTTCTGCTCTGAAACAGCAAGGGCCGTGGCAGAGACAGGAGTTGAAAGTCGATAAAGAATGGACCATGAAAACCCTTCGCGAAAAGATTTGTTCCTTGGATTGGCAGGAAGCTAAAGAAGATATCCGGCGTTTTGTAAGACAGAACGAACTAGCATCGCTGGAACTTTGGGGTAAAGAACTGTTCCTTGACCGACTTAATACGTACGCTTCAAAAATCGAATAAAAGGATATGAGGTCATTTCAACGGAACGAAAAGAGACTAACGGCTATTAAAGCTGTTAACCGATAATCGCATACAGGCATCTTCGAATAAAGCTAATTGACTTTCTAGAACCCATCCCAAAACATAATGTTCAGTTACTTTATTAACCGATTTAAGGTCTATGGACCTTACAAATGAACAATGGAAAAGAATCGAACAATACCTTCCAAAGCCAAAAGCCAGACCTGGAAAGTCAGGACGACCGCCACAAGACTTGAGAGCAGCGCTAAACGGCATTCTCTGGATCTTACGTACAGGAGCACCGTGGAAAGACTTGCCAGAACGATATCCGCCAAAAAGCACATGCCATCGACGTTTCCAGGAATGGACAAAATCGGGTGTGTTTGCCAAGATTCTATCAGAGTTAGCTAAAGACCTGAAAGAACGTGGTGGTATCGACCTGAGCGAAGGTTTTATCGATGGAACTTTTGCTCCTGCAAAAAAAGGGGCGATGGTGTGGGCAAAACCAAACGGGGCAAAGGAACCAAAATTATGGGCCTTACAGACGCTTCCGGTCTTCCTCTCGCCATTGATACAGCAAGTGCTAATCCGCATGAAATAACACTTGTCAGTGATACTCTTGATGCCTGTTTTCTTGAGAATATACCTGATAAAATCATTGGCGATAGAGCGTATGACAGTGACAGACTTGATAAAACTTTGGAAAAGAAACGTGGTGTTGAGATGATCGCACCACATAAGAATAATCGTGTTAAATCGAACAGCCAAGATGGCCGAGTTCTGCGTCGATACCGGAAGCGTTGGAAGGTTGAGCGATTGTTTGCATGGCTCCAGAACTTTCGACGACTTATTGTCCGTTATGAGTATCATCTTAAAAACTTTCTGGCCATGGTTCAGCTTGGCTGCATCATTATCCTTCTAAAGAGGTTTTTGGGATGACTTCTAATTATTTTCGGATTGTTGACTAATATAAGACATACGGACAACTAAGCCTTATGTCTTTTAGTAAAATCATCTTATGCCGTAAATAATGGCATCAGGTTTAAAAGCCATTCAGGCAAATGCAAAATAATCGCCGTGGATGAATTGTTCGAGTTGTTTACCTTTCATTAGACCGTCAATTGCTTTTCCGGTAATATCCCATGTACTTTTTGTCTGAATGTCCTGGAAACCTTTCTCCGTCCTTTCAAATTCTAATGATTTGTTGCCAATGATCGGAGAGAAAACACCGGTTGACCCGATGTGTGTTGAGTCGGCGATGCGTTTTTGGTCCAACGCCGACACAGCACCCTTGCCGTGAAAGATCACAACATTAACATCCTCAATGATGTCATGAATAACTCCGGTCTTTTGATTAATTGAATACGGGTACGCCTTGTTCGTTTCACCTATCGTCACTGCAATCACTTTTTCCATTGGCGGCAGACGGCCATTTTCAGGCCCCTTGAATAAAAATGGAGTTTTATTGATGTCATCATAACCAGCATAGGGATTTCGACCATAGGGTTTTACGAAACCAGTTTTTTGGGATAGTACCATTCCATCAGGCCATCTGTCTCGAAACTGTCTGAATGAAATTATTTGAGCTGGCCATCTTTTCAGTGTTTTGCCCGTATAGTCACCGACCAAAGCTTCACCGGTAAACTGCTGCCAAAGCGATTCGGTCTTTCGGTCATACATAACAAGGTCGGAATGCCTCAAAAAACCTGAAACGCCGAACTCAAGTATATCTCCAGCAACCCGACGTTCAAATACAATTGCACTGTAACAAAGTGGGCAGAAAGTTACTACGATTGGCTTACTTTTTATCTTGTCATTTACAATTTCATGCCAGATTAAGATCTGTAAGGGGTAAGCTTTGGCGACTTGATCGAATTCAACAGTAATAACCGGCTCTTGGTCCTTAAGCCATTTTATCGCCTCGTCAATAGAGATAAATTTTGGATTGTCAATTGATGGAATCCCGTCTTTTCCGGGGCCGCCTTTTGTTAGCTCTGTTAAATGGATACTTTTTTTAGTGGTATCAGTTTTAAATCCAGGGATAGATGCTTGACAATCTAAAGTCAATAGAAATACTGTTATAAATAATACTATCTTTTTCATTGGTATACCTCTTGATTTGTTATTTATACGAATCTCAAATACCTCAGTTCAATAATGAGGATAGATGAATTTACTTGTATCATTGAACATTATGGAGGATAATCACGTAAAATCGTTATTCTTTCTCTTAACGAGTACAGTATGAAGCAGTTTCCGGAAAGCAGCAATGACCATTATGATTCTGAAGTATCTATTGGACTTCTGGATGCTATGTACCATAAGTTCACTTCGCTCAGGATTCGAGGGACCAAGCTATGGCCTCAAATTGTTGATTTTTCAAAATGGTTTGAATTTGAGGCATCTGATCTGGCAAAGAAGAGTAATCATGAAGAAATCTGGATAGACCTGCAAGACAATGGGGATATCCATAAGCTTTGGATTGGGGAGATTGAGTCTCACGAATACTTAGTGAAATACCACATCCTCTGGGAATATTTAGCATCATTGGGCATCCGCAAACTATGCCTTGACCCGCGTCTGGAAATGAATCAGATACAGGATATATTTGCTTTCATAAAGAGTCATGATAGTATCCTTCGCAATCGTAAAAGGATATCAGGCAATGCTGTATCCAATGCTTTTCGAGATGGTAAAAGTGTCCATTTTGCCTGTGCGGAACTGGTCCTCGAAGACAATGTTCTTTATGCAAAATACAGCTACTGCACATTGAAATACAGCAAGCTTGTCCATTGGCTGGAAAAGAGCAACAGAAGTTTTCGTGACCACCGCAGCTTGTTTCATATGGCACCTCGATATGGCATTTTACTCGCAGTGATAATCCTCGCTCCCTCTCTGTTGCTTGCGGGCATGCACGGCCAGTGGTATATATTTTCACTTCTGGCGGTTGCCTCTGTCGCACTCTATGGGATTACGTTTTTGTTTTTAATGGTCGTGGGAAGTGTCGAATATGACAATGAGGAAAAAAATTACCGTCTTTCCCGAGCCTACACTCAGCTTCAAATATATGCATCACGTATACAGGCAGATATCAAACGAGCCCAAACCATCCAGCAGTGTTTTTTGCCGGACACATCCAAAATGCCGTTGTCGGATCTGGTCGATTGGGCAAGCAGCTACAAACCGGCAGAAGAAGTCGGGGGTGATTTTTTTGATGTGCAGCACCTTGATGATGAACGAGCTGTGATTATTTTTGGTGATGTATGCGGCCACGGGATGGCGGCTGCGCTGATAACGGCGGTACTGAAAACCACATTTCAGGAATGGATTGAAAAGCCTACAGATCTGGAAAAACTGGCTATCCAGCTGAATCGAAACATTTATGATACGACTCCCCTAGGTGATTTTGCCGCAGTCTTTATGGCTATTTTAAGTGGTAAAACCGGAGATTTGGAGTATATTAATTGCGGACATAATCCCGAGCCGTGGGTTTTGGCTGTGACTGATAATGGACAGATCGATCAGCTTAGTGAAGCCAGATGCATGATTTTGGGGATCGATGATCATATCGATATCAGAAATGCGGTTGTGCAGTTAAAGTCAGGTGGTGGAATTCTCATTGTATCAGACGGTATTATCGAAAATCAGGACATCGAGGGAAATCTTTACGGAAAAGAACGCTTTGAAGAGCTTCTAAAAAAAAATGAGAAAAAAAGTATTTCTGAATTAGCAGATATAATTACAGGGCAAGCTGAATCTTTTTCTAGAAGTGCCGAATTAAAAGATGACCAGACATTGTTGGCATTTTGCTTAAAACCCACTTGACGATTTTACCTACCGAACATATTTTAACAGTCTGAGAGGCTTATAACTCCATATAGGAAAGTTGTTTACACGCTCAAAGTGGTTTTACTTACCACAATATCATCCAGAACCACAGTTTTTTAATGTTTGTAAAAAAATAATATAACAAAAGGCTTTTTTTAACGTATAATTGTCTACCGACCGTTCGATAGATAAAGGAAAGATTAAATGATGACTGATAAACACAAAACTCGAGAACGACTTATTAATGAAATGGCCCGACTGGTTCAGATCAAGGGATTTAATTGTACCTCGATCAACGATGTGATCCAGGCTGTGGGCATTAAAAAGGGAACGCTATATTACTATTTTTCGGGTAAAGACGAGCTTGGCTTGGCAGTTCTTGAACGAGATAGAAATGAATTTCTGACTTTTCTGGATGAAGCTCTAACCGGCACTTCCTCAATTAAGGCACTGGAGCATTTCTTTAGAGCCGCTTTTGAGATGCACAAAGAAAGGGGGTTTATTGGAGGTTGTCTTTGGGGTAATACAGCTCTTGAAATGAGCGATACAAATCCCTGTTATACGGCACTCGTTCAAGGAGTATTTTCTGAATGGATTGGCAAAATTGAAGCTGTAGTCTACTCTGGCCAACAAGCTGGACAAATTAAAACAGATCGGAGTGCTGCCGAACTAGCCCATCTTATTGTAGCCAGCATTGAGGGAGGAATCATGATGTCGCGTCTAACCAAAAAAGATGCTCCATTAAAACAGTGCTTGGAATCACTTCGAATATTGCTGGTAGATGAAAATGTTTCAAAAGTGTAGTTCGCTAAAGCAATTTAACAGGACAAAACGGAAATAAAATGAGTTACAAGAAGCAAAAATGAAAGTTTTAGGAATCAGCGGTAGTCCCCGCCGCGGCTCAACCACAGAACAGCTGGTTCAGGTGGTCTTGTCAGGTGTTCAGGATTGTAATAAGGAATTGATCTCGTTTTCAGGGAATAAAATAGGTCCATGCATCGCCTGTCTGGGATGCGTTAAAGACAATATTTGCAAGGTCAAGGACGATATGGCTTCGTTATGTCAAAAAATCGTTCAAGCCGATGCTTATGTCATCGGTGCGACGAACTATTACAGTCTTCTTAACGGTCTTACCCACTGTTTTCTGGAAAGATGGTATCAGTTCCGTCATCAGGAAGGAAAATCTGTTGCCGGGAAACTTGGCGTGGCTGTGGGTGTCGGCGGCAGTTCGGGCGAGCCGATAGTTGGGAATATACGAAACTTTTTTCAATATAATCACATAGAATGCATGGGGAGTGTGTCTGCTCAAGGACCAGCTTGTTGTTTCACCTGTGGCTATGGAGAATCCTGTAAGGTAGGAGCAATCCATATGTTCTTCGGACCTGGAACAAAAATTACTCCTGAAGTCACACCGTATTTGTCTAAACAGCCTGATAAAATCGAATCGGCCAGCCAATTAGGGCGTAAACTTGACCAGCACCTGAAAGGATATGCGGAAGCTACTTAATCGAAGAAATATAGGCATTCCCTTATTGTAAATGATTCAATAAGGTAAATACTATAAAATGGAAGGATTGCACAATGAATATAACAATAACATCCTTAATTGCGGGCATGATGTTACTTGGGGTTTTTGATGTTTGTATAGCCCGAAGTGCGGTACCAATGAAATCCGATAGTTTTGATTCCATACCTGAAAACGCTGAAGGCATTCAACCATTATCCGTAGGAGCTAACGTTCCGCTCCTGGCTCTTCAGGATGTAAAAGGAAACACTTTTGATCTTAATCAAGCAATCAACAAACAGCCTGCGGTCATCATCTTCTATCGCGGCGGCTGGTGTCCTTATTGTAATCTGCAACTAGGACAATTAAAGACCATCGAACTCCAATTACAGGAACTCGGATTTCAGATTCTTGCGATCAGCCCCGACCTTCCTGAAAAACTCGCTGAAACAGTGGATCAGCAGCATTTAACTTATACCTTGCTGTCTGATAGTAAAATGAAGGCCGCCATGGCATTCGGTATCGCCTTTCGGGTTGCCGATGAAACATTAAAGAGGTATGACGAATACAGCATCGACCTTGAGGAGGCCTCCGAACAAAGCCACCATCTACTTCCTGTTCCCTCTGTATTTCTTGTCGGTACGGACGGCATTATTGATTTCAGCTACACGAATCCGGATTACAGGGTTCGGCTTGCACCCGAAGAACTGCTTAAAGCCGCACAAGTGAATGCAGCCAGATCGGCTGAGCAGGTAAAACAGATTCTCTCGCGTATTCGGCAGCATGATTTCCACCCGATTCGCGATGGATTCACCTTTGACCAGAATCTGGATAAGCACGGTGTTGCTAATCTTGAAAATACCGATTGGCGTGTTCGTTTGTTAGCTGTTCGTGACCTCGTGCGTCTTGGGCCGGATGCTTCGGAATCCCTGATCGGAGCATTACAGGACAGCAACGCTCATGTACGGCAGACGGCTGCGATGGTGCTGGGGATCACTCGCCGGACAAAAGCCGTATCTGCTCTTGAGCCCACTTTGCAAAAAGACAGCGATTCCGTGGTCCGTTCACAGGCGGCTATTGCATTGGGCCAGATTGCAGACAAGGATTCACTGGAAGTTCTGCGTCGGATTCAAACGGAGGACACGTCGCGCGATGTGCAGCATCAGGCCGAACTGGCCGCGTATGCCGTAGAACAGGGTCTTGGCGCTACGCCTGAACTTGCCGCCGCTTATCGGGACTTGGATGAGACCCGTTTTAGCAAAATCCGAATAGGTCAACGAGCCATTGATTTTGAACTGCCCGACACCGAGGGCAAGGTGTGGCGATTGTCTGATTTTCATGGTAAGAAACCGGTCGTTCTGATCTGGATTTTTGCGGACTGGTGTCCTGTTTGCCACGGTGAATTCAATGAATTGATTGAATTGCGTGATAAGTTCAAAGATGCGAATATTGAGGTTGTCACACTTGAATGTCATGACTTATTTCCGGCACGTGTCATGGTTGGCAAGGAGCTTGAGCCGAAATACTGGTTCAGTAAGGCATCCTTCAAGGAGTCCTACACACAAAATATCTGGTGGCCGCACCTGGTTGACCGCGCCGGCGCTGTCGGCGCAGCGTATGGTGTACAACCGTTGGCTTTCGTTGTTCATTCCGAGTGGATCAATCGCCCATCGGTTGTGATTGTGGACAAGGAAGGTATCGTACGGTTTGCCTATTACGGGACTTTTTGGGGCGACCGCCCCGGCATCCGGCAACTGCTTGAGATGGCACAGAATCAGCAGTATGTTTTTGAGTCCGACAAGCGACTGAATGTTAATGATTAACGTCAACCGGGAGAAAACAGACGAGTAAGCACAGCGAACAATCCGAAGAATTGGAACGTCTTGCCGAAAATACGGCGCGTACAGCCAACTGGAAACGTTGGGGCCCTTATCTTTCCGAGCGTCAGTGGGCGACAATCCGCGAAGATTATTCGCCGGATGGCGCATGCTGGGATTATTTTCCTCATGACCATGCAAGAAGCCGCGCCTATCGCTGGGGCGAGGATGGGCTGCTGGGCATTACCGACCGGGAGTGCCGGTTGTGCTTTGCGCTGGCAATGTGGAATGGAAAAGACCCCATTTTAAAAGAGCGGCTCTTTGGTCTTACGGGACCTGAAGGCAATCATGGCGAGGATGTCAAGGAAGAGTATTTCTATCTGGATGCGACTCCGACGTACTCCTATATGAAAGCCGTATACAAATATCCACATAACGAGTTTCCCTATAACCTTCTGGTTGAGGAAAACCGCCGACGGGGGTTAAATGAGCCGGAATTTGAGTTGGTGGATACCGGGATATTCGATGAGGGTCGTTATTTTGATGTGGTTGCCGAATATGCGAAAGCCGGACCGGACGATCTCCTGATTCAGATCACAGTGACCAATCGGGGCCCGGACAGTGCGATACTGCATTTATTACCTACACTTTGGTTCAGGAACACCTGGTTATGGGGATGTAAGCATGAAGGATGTTCGTTAAAGCCGTCTATTAAACTCCCCATGCCGGGTTTACTCAGTTGCAGCCATGAAACCCTGAAAGAATTCTCTTTGAAAATGGGTGACGATCCAAATGGAAACCCGCCAAAAATTCTTTTCACCGAAAATCAGACAAATTATGAACGTCTGTTTGGAATTTCAAATCTGACGCCTTATGTTAAGGATGCTTTTCATCGGCATGTCATCCAGGGAGATCACACCGCCATCAATCCAAAAGGATATGGTACAAAAGCCGCAGCTTATTATCTTCTGAAGCTTATGTCGGGACAATCGCAAACCATAAATCTGCGTCTGGCCGCAGGAAATGGGACAGATTTGGATGTCTCTAAGAAATATTTTGATGAAACTTTCAAAAAACGAATATACGAAGCAGAAAAGTTCTATGACGGCGTGATTCCTGACCATTTAACAGGTGATGCACGATCTATTTCAAGGCAGGCGTATGCCGGGTTACTTTGGAATAAGCAATTTTACCACTATATCGTCAAGGATTGGCTGGAAGGTGATTCGGAAATGCCCACCCCCCCGGAAAACCGTAAGCTTGTCCGAAATGCTGAATGGATGCATTTGTTTAATCGTGATATTCTCTCTGTCCCCGATAAATGGGAATATCCCTGGTTTGCCGCCTGGGACACCGCTTTCCACATGATTCCTTTGGCAAAGATTGATCCCCAATTTGCCAAAGATCAGCTTCTTCTGCTGCTTCGCGAATGGTATATGCACCCGAACGGCCAGATACCTGCCTATGAATTCGCTTTTGGGGATGTCAATCCCCCTGTCCATGCCTGGGCCTGCTGGTGTGTTTATAAGATCGGTGCTCAGCAAGGTCATACAGACAGAGATTTTCTGGAGCGAACATTTCAGAAACTGCTGCTGAATTTCACCTGGTGGGTCAACCGGAAGGACAAATATGGACGGAATCTTTTCTCCGGCGGCTTTCTGGGGCTGGACAACATTGGGGTATTTGACCGTTCAAGGCCATTGCCGTCCGGGGGGGAACTTCAACAGGCAGATGGAACGGCTTGGATGGGATTTTACAGTCCGATCATGATGGTGATAGCAATGGAACTTGTTCACGACAGCGATAAGCTGCGCGTCGTGTACGGTGATATGGCCTCGAAGTTTTTTGAGCATTTTATTCAGATATGCGATGCGGTGAACAATCTGGGCGGCATGGGATTGTGGGATGAGCAGGATGGTTTTTATTACGACCAGATGCGCATAGACGGTGGATATCCCGTCAATCTGAAAGTCCGCTCTTTGGTGGGACTGCTGCCTTTGGTCGCCGTGACGGTACTTGAGCAGGACACTCTTGACAAGCTGCCGGGTTTTAAAAAGCGATTTGACTGGTTCCTCGAAAATCGAAAGGACTTGACAAAAAATATCTCCTGGACAGAAAGAGACTGCTGTCCCGGCCACCACCGCTGGCTGCTGGCAATCCCTTCCAGAGAGAAACTGATACGTGTACTTGGCTATCTTTTAGATGAAAGTGAATTCCTTTCTCCATACGGAATCAGGCCTTTATCCAAATATCATCAGGATAATCCTTATGTTTTAAAGATGGATGGACAGGAATTCCGGGTTGAATACATGCCCGGAGAAAGCGATACCGGACTTTTTGGGGGTAATTCCAACTGGCGAGGCCCGATATGGTTTCCGGTCAATTACCTGATTGTCGAGGCACTGGAAAAATACCATCATTATTATGGCGATAATTTGAAGGTGGAATGCCCAACGGGTTCGGGCCAATACTGTACTCTGCAGGAGGTCGCAAATGATATCTTACAGCGGTTGTGTAAGTTATTTATGCCGAATAAAGCTGGATTGCGTCCCTGTCATGGCGACAACCCTGAATGTCGTGAAAATATCCTGTTTCACGAATATTTTGATGCGGAAACAGGAAAAGGTCTGGGAGCAAACCACCAGACAGGATGGACGGCATTGATAACCGCCATCATAGAAAACAGCAAGTTCCTCTCTATGAAAGACATAGGCATCTTTCATGGAGAAGAAGATAAAACAAAAGCGAAAAGGAACGCTTCTTTATGAATAAAAAAGATTTCGACCAGACACCAACGACAATTGTCATCTTCGGAGCATCCGGTGATCTCACCCAGCGGAAGCTGATACCTGCCCTATATAATAACTATAGGAAACGACGTCTTCCCTGTAATATACGGATTGTTGGGGTTGCGCGTCGTGATTGGAGTAATGACTTTTTTCGAAAGCGGCTTGGCAATGGCGTTAAGGAGTACGGCGGCAATTCACTTGATGAAAGCGTTTGGAATGAATTCGCTTCCAATATAACGTATTTCAGGGGTCATCTGGATATTTCGGATGATTACAGGCGACTTGAAAACTATCTGAGTGCAACCGAAGGGGATATTGCAAATCGCCTTTACTACATGGCCACATCACCAGAATTATATGGTCCGACTTGTGAATTCCTAGCTGATGCCGGTATGACTGTAGAAGACAGGGGCAAACGCCGTATTATTATCGAAAAGCCTTTCGGCAATGACCTTGCGTCGGCGCAAGAATTGAACCGGAAAGTGCACTTGGCCTTTCATGAAAGCCAGGTCTATCGGATTGACCACTATCTGGGAAAAGAAACTTCGCAAAATATTCTTTTCTTTCGCTTCGCAAACACATTCTTCGAGCCCATTTGGAATCGTCAATACGTGTCAAACATTCAAATTACAGTTGCTGAAAAAGTTGATGTGGGACATAGGGCGGGCTATTATGACAAGGCCGGTGTCCTGCGAGATATGTTTCAAAACCATATCCTGCAACTGCTGGCACTGGTCGCGATGGAGGCTCCCGGCTCTCTTGACGCCGATGCGATACGCAATGAAAAGGTCAAGCTTCTAAGCTCCATTCGCCCCATTGTGCCAACCGATATTGTGCTTGCGCAATACAACGGCTATCGCCAAAGCGATGTGGTCGTTCCGGATTCACAGACACCAACTTACGCGGCCATGAAGCTTTATATCGACAACTGGCGATGGAAAGGCATCCCCTTCTATCTTCGATCCGGCAAGGCCTTGGCGGCAAAAAGCAGCACCATCATTGTGGAATTACAATCCCCGCCGGACATTATGTTTCATCTCGGCCGAAATGACAATTTTACACCGAATATGATATCAATTTGTATCCAACCCAATGAAAGTATTCATCTGCGATTTGAGGCGAAGGTGCCTGATACAGTCTCCGAATCGCGATCTGTCAATATGGACTTCAGCTACAATCAGGCATTTGGAGATATTCCGCTGCCGGATGCATACGAAAGGCTCTTATTAGACGCGTTGAAAGGAGATGCCTCACTGTTTACCAGAAGCGACGGGATTGAGACGGCGTGGCGTTTAATCGATCCGATCATCAAGGAAGCATCCTCGGCGGCAAAGTCTGCCATCGATGACTATCCTGCAAACAGTTGGGGGCCTCAAGCAGCCGATGAATTACTAGCACGCGAAGGACATTTCTGGCGGCTGGGTTGCGGCGAAACATGCGAAAAAGGGACGTGTAATATTTATTGATACACTGGAGATAATGAAAATGACAAAATTACATGAGCTCACGAAATTTGGACAAGCTGTCTGGATAGATTATATTCGACGTTCATTTACTCGTAGTGGAAAACTCAAGGATATGGTCGAAAAAGGTGTGCGAGGTGTAACATCGAACCCGACAATCTTTGATAAAGCGATTGCTGGAAGTGAGGATTACGACAAGGATATCCGTCGGCTTGCAGAATCAGGCAAATCAACCACAGAAATTTATGAATCACTTGTCTTTGAGGATATATGCGAAGCTGCTGAAGAATTAAAATCAATTTATGACAAAACCCAGAGGGATGATGGCTTTGTAAGTCTTGAAGTCAACCCAACTCTCGCTCACGACACACAAGGCACGATTTCAGAAGCCAAAAGGCTTTTCGCTGATGTTAATCATCCAAATATCATGATTAAAATTCCGGCCACCCCTGCTGGGTTTCCAGCAATCGAGGAGGTGATCGCCAGTGGGATCAATGTCAATGTTACTCTGATTTTTTCATTGACGCAGTATGAGGCTGCGGCTAACGCCTATATTTCAGGTTTGGAACGGCGTCTCGCTTTAGGACAGTCCATTAATAAAATTGCGTCTGTTGCCTCATTTTTTATCAGCCGAGTAGATACTGCTGTTGATGCAGAGTTACAAAAGGTCGGCAGTGATGACCTGATGGGTAAAATCGCTATAGATAATGCACGGCTTGCTCATGTTAGATTTTGTGAAATATTTTCAGAAGAACGTTGGCGGCGTCTGCAACAGGCAGGTGCAAAAGTCCAAAGGCCTCTCTGGGCAAGTACCGGAACAAAGAATCCTGAATACGCGGATACCATTTATATCGACAACCTTATTGGTAATAATACCGTTAATACCATGCCGCCACCTACATTGGAAGCCTTTATGGAGCACGGTAATATTGCCAAAACAATTGATGTGGATATTGAAGGTGCTATGCTTAGAATGAAAGAATTTGCTCAACTGAGCATTAATTTTGATGCAATTTCAGAGAAACTATTATATGGCGGAGTCACTGCCTTTGCAAATTCCTTTAAGAGTCTTATGAATAGCATTAATGAAAAGAAAACTAAACTTTCAACTTAATGAAAGGAGATAAAATGTTTAAGATTAAATTAGCGATTATGACCATTCTGTTGCTCTTATCGCAAAGCCTGGCAATGGCAAATAAAACCTTTGACCCAAATCATACAACATATAATCAAGTTTTGAAAGATTTCGTTAAAGATGGACTTGTTAACTATGCGGGGCTTAAACAAACTCCTCATCAGCTTAAGCAATATCTTAATGATTTGAGTCAGGTCAAAAAAGATATCTTTAAGAAGTGGGACAAAGATCAGCAGCTTGCTTTTTTGATAAATCTTTACAATTCCGCAACACTCAAGCTTATTATCGATCATTACCCTATTAAAAGCATTAAGGATATTGGGTGGTTTCTAAAAGGTCCATGGGACCAAAAGTTTGTGAAGTTGTTTGGTCAGACCATCACATTGAGTACACTTGAACATGAAATAATTCGCAAAGATTATAATGAACCAAGAATTCACATGGCACTGGTATGTGCGGCTATGGGGTGTCCTTCTTTGCGAAATGAGCCTTATGTGGGTGAAAAACTCGATGCCCAGTTAAACGACGATACGAGAAAGTTTTTAAACAGCAAAAAAGGGCTGCAAATTGACCGCAATAAAAAAATAGTCTATCTAACTTCAATATTCAAGTGGTTTGGTGAAGACTTTGTAAATAAGTATGCCCCAAAATCAGGTTTTGAAGGATTCAATAGAACCGAGCAGGCGGTTCTCAATTTCGTCAGCCGTTATGTCTCCCAGGAGGATCAGAAATATTTGCAGACAGGAAACTATTCGATCAAATATCTGGATTATGACTGGTCACTGAATGAAAGGCAGGTCAGCAAATGACCGATAAAGAGACACCAGCAAAAAAAGGGAAAATCATCAAAGCGGTTATTCTTTTAATTGCAGTTGCCGCCTTGATAACAGCTGCTAAGTTATTTAACTTGCAGCGGGTTTTTAAAGATATACTCGCGTGGATATCCGGCCTTGGCCCACATGCGGGAATCATCTTTATAGTTATATATATTGCTGCAACGATTTTTTTTCTTCCGGGTTCGATTTTGACACTTGGTGCCGGTGTCGTATTCGGAGTAATAAAAGGTTCTGTTGCAGTTTCTATTGCATCGACTTTGGGAGCAACAGCGGCTTTTCTGGTCGGACGATATCTGGCGAGAGGATGGGTATCAAAGAAAATTTCTAATAACGAAAAATTCAGTGCAATTGATGAAGCTGTTGCAAGAGAGGGCTGGAAGATTGTGCTGTTGACAAGACTATCCCCCATATTTCCATTCAACATGCTTAATTATGCTTTTGGTCTTACGAAGGTCAGCTTGAAACATTATTTCTGGGCTTCATGGATCGGTATGCTGCCCGGGACTGTAATGTATGTCTATATCGGCTCTCTGGCTGGTGACCTGGCGACATTGGGAACCGGCCAGCGGGAACGCACTGTCGGTGAGTGGGTCTTATATGGAGTTGGTTTGCTGGCGACGATCGCAGTTACAGTTTTTGTCACCCGTCTGGCAAGAAAGGCACTCAAAAGGAAAGTAGCCGAAACAGTTGAAGAATAAAAAAATTACTGGAGAAATATGGTGTATAGAGATATAGAAAACTATGGTTTGATCGGAGATACAGAATCATTGGCTCTTATCTCTATAGACGGTTCGATAGATTACTGCACAATGCCTCAGATGGACTCAGCCACTGTTTTTGCCGGTATTTTAGACGATCAGAAAGGCGGCTATTTTCAGATATGCCCATCTGAAGACTTCCAGTCAGAGCAGCAATACATCCATAATACAAATGTTTTGAAGACTACCTTTGAAACTGAACAGGGAACAGCAGAACTTATTGATTTCATGCCCGTTTTCGACGGAAAACAAAACAGTGATTATCATGCGATCCGCAGATACCTTTCTGTCAAATCAGGTGAGATGAGCTTCGAATTAAAATTATATCCCCGTCCTGATTACGGCAGGAGCAAGGTAAACATCCGTTATGAACATAATAATATTATCACAGAATCCGAAAAGGAACAGTTTCTTTTAAGATGCAGTCGAAAGAATATAAACTGGCAATCAGAATCCGATGGCATAACTACCAGCTTTTCTATCGGAAAAAATGAGCAGGCATCATTTGATTTTACTTATGATGAAACCTTCGCTGAAATCTCGATTGAAGAAGATTTAGACCGGACTGTCAGATTCTGGAGAGAGTGGCTAAAGCAGTCCATAAAATTCGATGTTTTAGAATTGGGCAAGTATTCCGATATGCTGTGCCGATCTTTGCTGGTCCTAAAACTTTTGACTTTTGAACCTTCAGGAGCCATAGCGGCAGCAGCTACAACTTCTCTGCCGGAAGCGATCGGGGCAAACAGGAACTGGGATTACAGATTTACATGGCTAAGAGATGCTTCTTTTACACTTAAAGCTTTCTTTGCACTCGGTCACCTCAGAGAAGCTGAAAGATTCATTCATTTTCTTCAAAATACATATCGAAAATATGGCGGAAAAAATCTTCAAATTATGTATTCCCTCGAGGGGCAAAGCGAAATTAAAGAAGAGATACTTGAGCATCTACAAGGGTACAAAAGATCAAGCCCTGTCCGGATCGGTAACGAAGCATATAAACAAAATCAATGGGACATTTATGGCGAGGTGATGGATAGTGCTCTCCGTCTTAGTGATTATGCAGGCAGGATAGATGAAGACCTGTGGCCTTTTTTCAGGGATGTGTGCGAACTTGCTATTAAAAATTACAATGAACCTGACAGCGGTATCTGGGAGATGAGAACCAGGCCTCAGCATTTTGTTTATTCGAAACTGATGTGCTGGGTCGCACTGGATAGGGGTATTAAAATAGCCCAGCGATATGGTTTTGATGGTCCAGTGGAGAAATGGAAAGATGAACGCCAGAAAATCAAAGAACTGATCTTAAACAAGGGTTTTAATACTGAATTAAACAGTTTTGTTCAAAATTTCGATTCCAAAGAATTGGACGCCAGTCTGCTCCTTATTGGCTTGATGGATTTTCTTCCGGTCAAAGATAAAAGAATACAGGGGACAATAGATGCTTGTCAGAAACATCTCATGCGTGATAGTTTCGTTGCAAGATATACTGCTGAAGACGGTCTGGAAGGCGATGAAGGTGCTTTTGTATTGTGCAACTTCTGGCTCATTGAACTACTGGCGAGGTCTAACCGATTTGATGAAGCAAAACGGCTTCTATCAAATACGTTAAAAGCAAGCAACCATTTAGGCCTATTTGCTGAAGAATACGATGTGAATTCAAACAAACTGCTGGGAAACTTTCCCCAAGCATTCAGTCATATAGGTTTCATCAATGCTGCAGTTTCAATTACTGATCTGTTGGAACGTCGCCAAAAAAGAAGCATCTTAAAATTAATTATTGATTTTCTTAAAAGAAAAGTTCCTGCAAAAATCACCCTTAATTACATTGAGCCTGAGGAATCGAAAGTTAGTCACAATATAGCTGCGGATTTGAAGAAGGCATTGAATAAACTGCAGGGAGGATTTTTTGATGTTCAGGAAAGCAGAGTTGATTACCAGGCGATGAAAAAATCACAAAGTTTTGATGATTACCTCAAACTTGCCGGTCAACTGCAGAATTTCGACCTGTCATCCTTACAAACTGAGCAAGACAAAAAAGCTTTCTGGATAAATATATATAATATTCTGATCATTCATGCGGTCTGTCATTTCAATTTGAACAAGTCCGTTCGACAGGTTACAAACTTTTTCGGGCGAGTTGGTTATAAGATAGGGTCTGATTTCTTTAGCCCTAATGATATTGAGCATGGGATATTAAGAGCTAACAAACCCAAACCCAGCAATAACAAAAACAGATTCACAGATTCTGACCACAGAATAAATTTCAGCTTAGATCAGCTGGATTACCGAATACATTTTGCAATTGTCTGTGCTGCCAGTTCATGCCCACCTATTGAATTCTATGATTCAGATAAAATCGATGAGCAGCTTGACATTGCAGGTAAAAGTTTTCTAAACCGTCGAGGCCTAACCTTTGATAAAAAGCGGTCGATTATATACCTGTCACATATTTTCAACTGGTATGCAGAAGATTTCGGAAAAAGTAAGAAAGAGCGGCTTGAAAACATTGTAAAGTTCGCCAATGATGAAGATAGAGAGTACATATTGAAAAATTTAGATAGTCTTCAAGTTAAATACCATCCTTATGACTGGAATTTGAATCGCACACTGAGATAACGAGAGGCAATTATGAAAAAAAGAACTCATCTTCTAAAAATGAACAGAATCAAAGGTTTATCTGTGCTGGTTACAGGAGGCAGCAGCGGTATAGGTAAAGAAGTTGCATTGGCAATGGGGTCAGAAGGTGCAAATGTAGCAGTGAACTATATTTCAAAAGAAGATCAAGCCAATGAAATAGTGAAAACAATCAAGGATTACGGTGTCAAATCATTCGCTTACAAGGCTGATGTGAGTGATCCTGAACAAGTCAAACAGATGTTCGAGCAAGTTAAAAAAGAATTTGGCACTATTGATGTCCTGGTCAATAATGCTGGGATGCAAAAAGACTCCCCATTTGTAGAGATGTCTTCTGAGGATTGGCAAAAAGTACTGAGTGTTAATCTGACCGGTTCATTCCTTTGCTCTCAACAGGCTGCAAAAGAATTCCTTAGCCGGGGAGTTGACGAAGACCGCTCAGTTGCAGCCGGTAAAATAATCTTCATCAGCTCGGTTCATGAAAGAATCCCCTGGGCTAATCACTGCAATTATGCTGCATCAAAAGGCGGGATGTCGATGCTCATGAAAACTATCGCACAGGAATTGGCTCCACATAAAATTCGTGTCAACAGCGTAGCTCCTGGTGCGATAAAGACCCTGATCAATAAAGATGTGTGGTCTGATCCTGAAAGCAAAAACAAACTTTTGGAATTAATTCCTTACGGCAGGATAGGTGACCCGGAAGATATAGCAGCTGTTGCCGTCTGGCTGGCTTCAGATGAATCTGATTATGTAAATGGTGCCACCATTTATGCTGACGGCGGCATGACCCTTTATCCGGGATTTGCTGCCGGAGGTTAGTAGAGAATATAAATGAAGAAATTTAAGCACAGAGACAAAATTCGGTTTGCACTTTTTTTAACGGTTGCAATTGGCCTTTTAGCATTAGGCCATCATTTCAATCTGCAGGAGAGGTTTAATTTTGAAAAAATCCGCTCAATGGTCGAAAACGCAGGTACATGGGGATTTGTGGTTTTTGCTTCTGCTTACTTATTCAGTGCTTTAATTCCATTTCCTGCCACACTGCTTTCCACAGTAAGCGGTGCAATATGGGGTGAGTATCTCGGGACTTTAGTTACTGTCGTAAGTGCAACATTAGCTTCATGTGTGCCGTTTTTGATCGCTCGATATTTAGGAAGAGGTCTGGTTGGAAAAATTATTCAAAAAAACCATACCGCTGACCGTTGTGACAGATTCGCCAGCAGAAATGGTTTCATGGCCGTTCTTATAATGCGGCTTGTCCCGATCTTCCCATGGGATTTAGTAAATTATGCAACGGGACTTTGCGGAATAAAATTCCGAGACTACTTTCGCGCCAGCCTGATCGGAACTATCCCAGCCAGTTTTACTTACAATTTGATAGGATCATCACTGGGGCAACCTCTGGATAAAACCAAAATTATCTTGATTGTAATACTGGTCCTGATAATTGCATTCACAATGATAATCGTGAAAAGAAGAAAACAAGAGACAATTAAAGTTACTGATACAGGGAGCTCAGAAATGAAAGAATTTAAGATCAACGTTTCACCTATGGATGAATTCAACACAGAACTTGTTGAAAATGTCCATCCAACTGAGTGGAAAAACCCGGAACCAAAAGGAAAATACAATCTTGTTGTTATTGGTGCTGGCACTGCGGGTCTGGTGACTGCTGCCGGTGCTGCGGGATTGGGAGCAAAAGTAGCACTTATAGAAAAGAATCTCCTTGGCGGTGACTGTCTCAATGTTGGGTGTGTGCCGTCAAAGACGATGATCCGTTCTTCAAGAATAATAGCTGAAATTTTAAATGCCTCAGAATTCGGAATCAAAGGAATTGAATCGGCTTCTGTTGATTTTCCAGCGGTAATGGAACGTGTCCGAGCAATCAGGGCAAAGATAAGCCACCATGATTCCGTAAAGAGATTTACTAAATTTGGTGTAGATGTATTTCTTGGGCAAGCAGTATTCTCCAGCCCAGATACGATTACAGTTGGGGACAAGAGATTGCAATTTAAAAGGGCGGTTATTGCCGCTGGCGCACATGCTGTTATACCGGATGTAGAAGGCATCAAAGAAGCTGGTTTTCTTACAAATGAAACGGTCTTTAATCTGACTGAGCAACCTAAGCGGATGGCTGTTATCGGCGGCGGACCTATCGGATGTGAGATGGCTCAGGCATTTGCAAGACTTGGAACTGAAGTGATATTGTTCCACAGGGACGAACACATTTTAAACCGTGAAGATGCAGATGCAGCGGCGATTGTTCAGGAACAATTCAAAAATGAGGGCATCAAACTGTTGCTGGGCTGTTCTCCATTTAAGGTTGAAACGCATAACAACGTTAAGACCCTTTTTTATAAGTGTCAGGACAACGAATCGTCTGTGACTGTCGATGAGATTTTGGCAGGTGCCGGACGAGCCCCTAACGTTGACGGCCTTAACCTTGAAACGGTCGGTGTTAAATACGACAAACGTAAAGGTATTACTGTAAATGACAGGCTCCAGACAAAAAATCCCAGAATATATGCAGCCGGTGATGTTTGTATGAACTGGAAGTTTACCCATGCCGCAGATGCTGCTGCCCGCATCGTTATCCAGAATGCACTTTTCTTCGGGCGAAAGAAACTTTCGGCTCTTACCATGCCATGGTGCACTTATACCGATCCGGAAATAGCCCATGTCGGTATGTACGAAAGAGATGCCAAACAAAAAGGAATCGAAATAGATACTTTTGTTAAGCCATTTGCCGAGGTGGATCGTGCTCTAACAGAAGGCCATGAACAGGGATTTGTTAAAATCCATGTAAAAAAAGGCACAGACAAGATAGTTGGTGCAACGATTGTCGGTAAAAATGCCGGTGGTCAGATCAGTGAAATAACGCTTGCGATTGTCAATAAAATCGGTCTGGGTAAAATCGCTTCTGTCATTCATCCTTATCCAACCGAAGCAGAAATAATAAAACAATTGTGCGATGCCTATAATAGAACACGGCTTACCCCAACGCTCAAGAAATGGTTTTCAAAATGGTTTCAATTCAAGAGATAACTTTGAGATACAAAAGAGAATTTATTGGCGAATTCATAGGAACTTTCTTGCTGGTACTGTTTGGATGCGGTTCTGTAGCAGTTTCTGTTTTGTTTAATGCTCATCAGGCTTTATTGCAAGTCGCTTTAGTGTGGGGAATTGGTGTGACACTAGCTATCTATGCCACACGGCATCTTTCCTGTGCCCACCTTAACCCTGCTGTCAGCATAGCAATGGTATTTGGTAAACGGATGTCAATTAAGCGTCTTCCGACTTACATGTTCGCACAATTCTTTGGTGCATTTATTGCTGCAGCGGTACTTTATATGCTGCTGTCAGGCTCCATTAATTCCTATGAACATACGAATGATATTATTCGGGGCAGTCAGGACTCTGTAAAGACAGCGATGATGTTTGATGAATATTACCCCAATCCTTCTGCTCAGATAGCCGAAGCCTCATTTTTCAATGCCTTTGGAGCAGAAGCTTTCGGGACATTTCTTCTGGTGCTGCTGATCTTTACCCTTACTGAAGGTTGTAATGTTGGAAGACCCGATGATACACTCGCTCCAGTTTTCATAGGATTAACTGTTACATCTATCATTTGCTTAATCGCTCCTTTAACACAGGCTGGCATCAATCCAGCCCGTGACTTTGGGCCGCGAATTTTCTCATGGATTGCAGGCTGGGGTAAAGCTGCGTTTCCAGACAGTTGCGGTGGCTTTTTCTTTATCTATATTCTCGCACCTATATTGGGAGGAAGTATAGCTTCATTATTTTTTGTAAAAATTCTGGCACCTGCAATGGAGTGGAAAAAAGAACAATGTAATTGCGGTTATGGCAATGATAAAGACAATCCAATATAATGAAAGGATATTTTATGACAGAACGTGTATTTGATCAGGACAAATTAAAACAGTATTACGGGAAAATCCTTCAGAAAAGTGAGGACTTAAAAACCAGTGCCTGCTGCTGTAACGGCGATGATCTTTCACAGGCGGTTAAGGCGGCCCTAAGTGAGATCAATGATGAGATCATTGCCCGTTTTTACGGTTGTGGGTCTCCTTTGCCTCCGCTGCTGGAAGGCTGTACAGTGGTTGATCTTGGTTGCGGCACAGGGAGAGATTCCTATGTTGCTACCCGCCTTGCAGGTCCTGACGGCTATGTCATCGGTGTTGATATGACTGATGAGCAGCTTGAGGTTGCGAAAAGAAATCGTGATTCTCAGATGAAGCGATTTGGCTACAATCAGCCGAATATTGAATTTCGCCAGGGGTATATTGAAGATTTGAAAGCGTTGGATATTGGCGACAACTCCGTTGATGTCGTGATCTCAAACTGCGTTTTGAACCTGTCTCCTGACAAAAAACAGGTCTTTTCAGAAATATTCCGGATACTGAAGCCGGGGGGTGAGCTATATTTTGCGGATGTTTTCGCTGGCCGCCGTGTCCCTGAAGAATTCCATCACGACACTGTTCTGCATGGCGAATGTCTTGCAGGAGCCATGTACAAAGAGGATTTCAGGCGGCTTCTTCAATCACTGGGGTGTCAGGATTACCGTGCGGTCACCAGCCGAAGGATCGAATTGAATAATCCCGAGATTGAGCAGCGAATCGGAATGATTGACTTCTATTCGATCACTGTCAGGGCTTTCAAACTCGATTGCCTTGAAGATATCTGCGAAGATTATGGTCAGGCCGCCATCTATAACGGTACTATCCCCGAATGGCCCCATTATTTCGATCTTGATGACCATCACCGCTTCTTTGCGGACAAGCCCATGCTGGTTTGCGGCAATACCGCTGCAATGTTACAGCAAACCCGTTACGGCAAACACTTTCAGATACACGGCGACCGCTCTGTTCATTTCGGGCCATTTGACTGTTCTCCGACAGCCTCCAGAACGGCTGAAAATCCCAATCCCGGAGGTGCCTGCTGTTAATAGTGAAAACTGGAAAATAATAATCAAATAGAGAAAAGGAGATATGGAGATTATCATGAAGAACCGAAAAAAGATTTATACTTTAGTTGTATTGGCTGCATTTGTTTGCATTTCTGCTTATGTCGCGTCTGTTTACGCTCACTGTGACTCAATGAGCGGTCCTGTAATCCCGGAAGCAATGGCAGCACTTGAAAAAGGAAATATCACCCCGATTCTCAAGTGGATAAAACCTGAATATGAAAGAGAAGTTAAAAAGGCTTTTGAGCTGGCCGTTCAAGTTCGGGGTGAAAGCCCCGAAGCAAAGGAGTTGGCAGATAAATATTTCCTTGAGACCCTGATCCGTATTCACCGAGCGGGTGAAGGAGCTCCTTACACCGGGATCAAGGAAACCCCGCCGGAAAAGATTACCATCTTAACTGATCATGCCCTTGCCAATGGATCAGCCGACGAGTTGATCAAAAAAATACAGGCACATCTTGCAGTAGCGATCAAGGAAAAGTTCGACAAAGCCCTGCAAGCCAGTAAGAACAAAGATGAAAGTGTTGAATCAGGCCGTGAGTTTGTCGAAGCTTATGTCCAGTACACACATTATGTAGAGGGTATTCATACGGCAATCATGTCAACGGCCAGTCATCACGGCGATAGTCCGGAAGGCAGCAAGGAACATAGTGATCCGACAGAGCACAATTAATCTTATTAAATATTGCAATGGCGTCCATTGCTAACATTGTAGATGATAAAGTGATGACCAATTGTACAAAAGAAAAACTGATTTTATTTACCCGCTACCCGATTCCGGGCAAGGCCAAAACCCGGCTGATACTGGAACTTGGCGAAAAAGGAGCTGCTGATTTGCAAGAGATCATGACCGGCTTTGCAGTTCTGAATTCCCGATGCTTCTCTTCATTCTCTGGAGTTGATGTTGAGATCAGATATGAGGGCACAAGCAAATCTAATATGCTAAAGTGGCTGGGTGAGGGAATTAAATACAATAAATCCGGGTACGGTGATCTCGGACAGCGAATGTGCAGAACATTTGAGGATTCTTTTAGGTCCGGTTATGAACGTGTCGTGATTATCGGTTGCGATTGTCCTGGGGTTAATTCTGACTTATTATTATCATCTTTTAAGGCTCTCAAAAACAATGACATGGTAATCGGCCCTGCAACTGACGGCGGCTACTATCTGATCGGCCTTACAAAAACGTCTCCTGAACTGTTTACCGGCATTGATTGGGGAACCGATTCTGTTTACAGGCAAACAATTGCCATTGCTCAAGACCGGAAACTTAGAACGATGCAACTGATAGAGCTTTCTGATGTCGATACTCCCGATGACTTGAATTTATGCCGTGACATGAAACTAATAAGCCCTAATTCAGAAAATATTATTTCAGTTATCATCGTGACCCTAAACGAACAGGCAAATATTCAACAAACAATTAAAACGGCTTCGAAAGATGCTCTGGAAGTCATCGTTGCAGACGGCGACAGTCAGGATAGAACCGTTGAACTTGCCCAAAAGGCCGGTGCTTCAGTTTTTGTCGCCTCTTGCACAAGAGCCGGTTTGTTAAATAGTGCTGTCCTGAAGGCAAGAGGTGATATTCTGTTATTCCTCCATGCCGATACGATATTGCCGGATAATTATGCCGAAGCCATAACGAACGCTATACAAAGTGCTGCTGGAGTAGCGGGAGCTTTCAGTCTGGGTATTGATGCAAAAGGTATTGGAATTCGTTTTATTGAAAAGAAGGCTAATCTGCGTTCAAAACTGCTGAAACTTCCTTACGGAGATCAGGCATTATTTATGACAAAGGATAATTTCCTGAGGGTTGGCGGCTTTGCCGATATGCCCATAATGGAAGATTATGAATTGGTAAAACGTTTGGGTAGAAGAGGGAAAGTTATAACGTTGCCTCAGAAGGTTAAAACATCTGCCAGAAGATGGCTTCGAATAGGTGTAATCAGGACATCATTAGTAAATAAACTTATGATTGCAGGTTTCAAAATAGGTATATCACCTGTGAAATTGGCTAGTTTCTATCGCAATCAGAAAAAGCGATATCATAATACAGAAAGAAAGGATGTGGAAAATGAACCAACTTTATTACGAACAGAAAGATCTCGATGATTTCCCAAATATTACTGAATTTGCACCTGAATCCGGAGAAAAGTTCTTTGATTATTATAACATCGCAACCAGTGCCGGTAAATTGTCCGAGCGTGAAAAATCCTTGATTGCCCTCGCTGTTGCCACTGTTCGACATTGCCCCTACTGTATCGACGCATACACGAACAAATGTCTTTCTCTGGGCATCGACAATGATGAAATGATGGAAGCGGTTCATGTCGGAGCAGCCATGGTTGCAGGCGATACACTGGCCCATGCAACTCAAATGCGAAAGATCATCAGGAAGAAGGAGATGTAGGAATATGCAGGAACGTGTAAAGCAGGAAAATGAATACAGTTTCGCTCAGCAGCTTCGTCAATGCGGCAGCTATCCGCTAAAAGCCGTAGCAGTTAATACTCTGCAAATGAATATTACCCGAAAATGCAATCTTGCCTGTAAACACTGCCATGTCCAGGCGGGGCCGCATCGTACGGAAATGATGTCACGGGAAACAATAAGCCGGTGTGTAAGAGCTGCCGAGCATCCTGCGGTCACAACAATAGACATCACGGGCGGCTCACCGGAAATGCACTCAAATATTGAATGGCTGATTAGCCAAATGTCACAACTGGGAAAGCGGGTTCTTGTAAGGAGCAACCTTGTTATTCTGCTTGAGCCGGAGTATCACCACTTAATTGACACATTTGCCAAAAATAAAATTGAACTGGTAGGTTCTTTGCCGGACTATCGTGCTCAACGAAATGACCGCCAGCGAGGAAACGGTATTTATGACAAGATTATCCAAGCTATCCGCCAGCTCAATAAAATCGGCTATGGCCTCGAGGACAGCGGACTGCTGCTTGATCTTATGCATAATCCTGCGGGGGCATATCTGCCTGGCTCACAATCCGCTCTTGAAGCCGAATACAAACGTGTCTTGAATCAGGAACATAATGTATTTTTCAATACGCTATTTTGCCTTGTAAATTGTCCTATTGGCAGATATTTGGAATATCTAAAAAACAGCGGCAATCTTGAAGATTACATGCAAACTCTCCGTAAAGCATTTAATCCCCAAACAGCAAAGAAGGTAATGTGCCGTACTACGGTTTCAGTCGGCTGGGACGGCAAACTATATGACTGTGACTTCAATCAGGTTGAAAATCTCTCTGCTAACAGCGGCTCACCAGATAATATTATTACTTTTAATTATGATCTCCTGGCCGAACGCAATATTGAGATTCGCGACCACTGTTTTGCCTGTACCGCTGGAGCAGGCTCATCCTGCTGTGGATCATTGACCCAATAGATACAGGGGGATATGTCTTGCGACTATTTTACTGATTCATACTGCTGGCTATTTTGAAGGTTCTGACCTGTACAGTTGAAGCAGAAATGAAGATATTTAACAGTGCCAATTGGTTTGTGATCCGAACTCTGCCCCAGCTGACATTTTCTTTTGTGATTTGCCAGACAAGAGTAGCTATTTGATTTGGAGTTTTGTCGACAGGAGTTTTAGATTTTTTCTCTTCTGAGATTTTATTGAGCCAACAGTAAATGGTTGAAAAGGCGATACCAAAGTATTCTGCTACTCTACTGTAAAAGCCAGCAAAGCAGAAATATTTTCTAATAAATCTTTAAATTTCAGAGAAGTAATTTATCAAATAGATAAAATAATAAAATATGATTTTCGGAATAAGGAAGCCTAAGCTTAAAAAAATATGCTTCTATTAGCACAAATTTTGTGTACAATTTGTGTCAGTTGCTACTGGCTTGTTAGTGTTGAGTTACTTGTTGGTGGACTTGTTAAGGACTTGATAACCTCATTTAGACACAAAAAAGGCATATAAACCCTTTGTTTACAGCGGTTTATAAGCGGAGAATGGGACTAAAAATCCATGTGTCGGCGGTTCGAATCCGCCCCTGCCCATTCGTAACTCCTTTTTTTACAAGTGTTTATATCAACCAAAATCATGTCGAGTGACATCTGGAATAAACCTGCAATAAAATTGCAACAGATCTGACCTGATTTGGATCATTTGGAGTTGCCACGATCCTCATTTCTGAGCTAAAAACGGGACGTCACTGAGAGCAACGGAGAATTGGTCCGTTGGTCCAGTTACCGTGTATTAATCGACTATTTTTAAATGACTAAAACAAATCGCTCTACATCGGATGCTATGGAATAAGCTTCGTTGAGGCCTTCGGCCTTGACAAAGGCGATAAAACGGGTGCCAGAAGGATTCCACCCCTCGCGGAAGAAGTAAAGAAATCCGGTCTTGGGCGCGCCCTTGGGATAAATGATCGCCGCCATCCGCTCCAGCGAAACCAGCAACTCGGCCTTCCCTGTATCCAGTTTCATCTTCCAAACCCCCGTCTTGGCGGGCGCGAACTCCTTGTCCTGGATCTTGTCGAGGTTCTTGTCGCCGTGGAAGAAGATATCATACCGCTCGAAATCATGGGTCAGCGCCGAGGTGCCGTCGGGCGACAATTCATAGATGGGCCGGGGCAGGCTGCGCTTGGCTCCCGTGCGGAAATTGTGGACGCGGCTCACATAGTGTTTGCCGTCGTCGGAACGGTCGTTCCAAATGATCTCGTCAGAGCGTGGCCGCCATTGCAGCCGGCAGCCCTGCTGCCAATTCCAAGCGGTGCTTTCTCCGATCTTCGTCCATTCGTAACCTTTCTTCAGATCGACATAACCAATCTCAGCCCTGTCGCCTGATTCCACCTCACGCCCCTCAAAATTCACCTTCATGCCCAGCGCGTAGCGGCCAGTCACATCGAACTGAAGGGCTTGGTAGAAGAAAAATCCGGTATAAGCTTGGGAGCCGTTGGTGCCCGGATCCGAAATGCGAGTCAAGGCGGGATAACACGCCTCGGCTCTCTCGACGATTTGGTCGAAACTGGTGTGCATCGTGTACGGGAGATTGTCTTCTGCATGAACAGGCCAGGCCAATACTATGAAAAAGACCGTTGATACTAATAAAAACCGTTGCATTATCTGCTCCTAAATTGCGGACAAGAATCATGTCGACATCGACAAACTTTAACAATATAAGCTACTCATCCTGCTTCCGGGCTCCGCCGACCCGCCCGGTACGGGATTTGACCTCCTGGACGACACGCATATCATCAGTATCTCGGACCTTCGCCCCGGCGCGGGCTAGGACTAAGTCGTAGGCTTTCTCGGCGGATTGCGTCACTACGGCTGCAGCAGCGAAAGGCTTGGCAGCCCGAAATTTCTCCGGAGCCGGGTAGTGCCCGATCCATTTGTCTTCGGCCCGCTCCCAGTAGATTACGCTGAGCCATTGGTCTTCGGTGCCTGTAGGTGTCAGTGGAGTAATATTGCCTGCGAGATGTAGTCTTGTCCCCTTGTCGGGGTCTTCCGGCAGGATACAACCCTCAGTAGTCGTTGATTGAGGCCCTGCGATGTAGGCATTGTTGACGAAATTCACTCTGGCGCCACCGCCTATCTTTGCTGCGTTATGGTGGCTCCAGTTGTAAATCACGTTATTGACAACGTCGTAAACGCCGCCGGCCAGCCTCGGACTGCGGTCGGCGTTATGGGCGAAGAGGCAGTGGTGGATTGTAACGCGATCGGAACTGTTTCCGGAGAGCCAACCCATGCTGTGGGGCGGCCGTCCTTCGGCGATAATCGTCCACTGGAAAGTAACATCCCGGACGCTGCCCCAGGTATTGACGATTTCGTCGGTTGCGCCCATGAGTGAGCAGTGCTCCACGAGAACACGCTCGATAGTCCCGCCGTCCAAGCCCCAGAATAGCAGGCAATCACCAGAACTACCACCCGTGGTGATCCGAATTCTAATATGTCGGATGATAATATCCTTGCAGTTACCGCGGAAATGAATCCCGTGATGATGCACTGTGATACCCTTATCCGGCGCAGTTTCGCCATCAAGAGTTACTCGCCCCTCCGTAACCACCAGAGGCGATTTGAGCTCGATAGTTCCTTGGATGGAGAAACGAATAATTCTCGATCCTCGAGCAGACAGAGCCTCACGGAGGGAACCCGGACCGCTGTCGTTCAAATTGGCCACAGTGATTATCCGCCCTCCACGGCCGCATGCCCAAACACAGTGAATAAGAACGAACACATAATTGCAGTAAGACCACAACTGATAACGTCCACCGGATCATATATTTGTTTAATTCTAAAAGTCATATTCTTATTCATGGCACGTATCCTCAATACTCACTTCTTCAACAGCGTGTCGGACTTTTTCGACTCCAAAAGCAGCCTTATGCGAAGGTCTTTTTGCATACTCAGTGTAATCAAAATCCTTGAGATTTCAAGAGGTCCCGGTATATTGCTTGCCTATTGATTTGAGACTAACATTTGCTAAAATGTCGTCAAATAATTGAAGTTATTTAAAAACTTTCGTCAAATTCGGAAGGAATCCATCATGCAGAGAGGAAGAAAGTTTTGCCCCAATAGAGTTCTCCATCATATTACACTGTCTGTGATTCTATGGATTATTGTTCTATTTCAGCCATTAGTGGTTTGCAGTGCGTTTGCAGATGTAACGTTCATAGCTTCGGCAGATACAATAGATACCTACGATTTTGTTGAGGTAACCGTAAAGGTCGACAAATCCAGTGCTGACAATCCTTTCACTGATGTGGTTGTAGAAGGATGGTTTGCTCATAACGGAGGAGAACATGTGCAGGTTGACGGATTCTGTGACTCAACCAATGGGAGCACTTTTCGCATAAGATTCATGCCCACACAGCCCGGGGATTATGATTACAGGGTCAAGTATCGTCACGGGTCAGAAGAATCCATACACAAAGGTAAATTCGTTGCGCAAGAGAACAGGCATCTCGGATTAGTGAGGGTAGACAAATATCATCCATGGCACTTTGTGTGGGAAGGTACCGGTGAGCACTATTTCTGGAACGGCACAACCACGTACTGGCTTCTGGGCTGGGACGACCAGACAATACGCGAAAGCATAGACCGCCTCGACAGGCTCAAAGTCAACCGGCTGCGTGTAGCCATCTGTGGCCGGGTTAAAGATGGGCGAGCCTGGTTCGAGAATGTCTTTCCCACAGATAAGTTCAAGTTTATCCTCAATCCCTGGGTAGCTCAGAGGCCGGACAGCGTTGAAAATCCCGGCTTCGACGTCTCTCACTTCAATATTCCGCACTGGCAGAAGATCGAACGAATGCTTCAGCACGCTCGCGAGAAGGATGTGAATATCTCCATCATTTTCTATGTTGATTGTGCACGTCCCGGTGTCGATCCGTTTGGCAAGGAACAAATGGGAAAGGAGGACGAGCAGCGCTACTATCGGTACGCGGTGGCTCGCCTTGCCGCTTTTTCAAACGTGATGTGGGACGTCACCAACGAATATCATTTGTTCCGCAATGAAGCATGGGCCAACAAGATGGGGGCCTTTATAAAAAAGTGCGATCCATACGACCACCTGATGTCCGTTCACGGTCACGGGCAATTTCCGTTTCGCACATCACAGTGGGCCGATTTTGCGATGTACCAGCAGTGGGACGAATCGGGTGGCTATCAATTCATGCTCGAGAATCGCCGCAAGCAGGCTCAAACCGGAAGGCCTATACCGCAGGTTAATGAAGAATACGGATATGAGGACCATTATCCTACCTGGGGCGGTAATCGCAAAGCCCCGGCGAGGTCAGCTGACAATCGACGAAGATTGGCCTGGGGAATGTACATGGCTGGTTGCTACCAAACGACAGGTGAACGCGCTAATACCGGAACAGGATGGGGCCCCGATACGGGAGGTGGATGGATAAATGGCAGAGGGGATGAGTCGATGGTCATGCTTGAAGGTTACAGTCGGATCGTTGACTTCTTTACATCCATCTCCTGGTGGAAGCTCGAACCGAATAATGATATCTTCGAAGTTCCACATACGAATTCAGTCCGGCCAGAACTTATGCATGTAATCTATACTCGGGACAAGTCCGGCAAAGCCAAGATGTACCTCGATGGCCACAAGCTGGCCGAGACTACCGTTGCAGGCGATACATCGAATTGGGATAACAGTTGGCATCTCGCTTTGGGCAACGAGCTGACAAAAGATCGTCCCTGGCTCGGTGAGTTTTACCAGGTTTCAATCTGTGACCGGGCCTTCAGTGAGCAAAAGGTCGTAGATAGATTCAAAGCTGGTCAAGCTGCTACGCCGCGAGATGCACTTGTTTTTTACGATTTTCGTGAGGGAAGCGGCCAGACCATAAAGGATTGCTCCGGAAAATCAGATCCATTGAATCTAAGAATAGAGGACCCCTCTGCTGTGCAATGGCTAAGTGGTGGCGGTTTGGCCATTCAGTCACCTGTACTAATCGCTTCTCAGGTACCAGCCGACAAGGTTACTGATGCCATTCGCAAATCGGGTGCTATTACTATCGAGGCCTGGATCAAACCCGCCAACATAACGCAAAGCGGGCCAGCACGAATTGTCACAGTATCGCGCGATCCGGGCAGCAGAAATTTCACGCTCGGACAAAAGGCCGGCGCTTTCGAGGTGCGTTTTCGTTCAACTTCTACTACAGCCAATGGAGAGCCCGCACTATCTTCACCGGGCGGCGAAGATGCGATGCCTCGAATTTGCGGATTGTGCTCACCTGAATCCGACCTGGCAGTGCTGTACTACAAAGCAGGTGGTCAGGCCTGCATAAAGCCTGAGTTATTAGCTAATGAAACACTTGTGCGATGGTACAACCCCAGAAACGGCAAGTGGGCGGATGCCGAAAAAAACGGTGCCGGTATTTTCATCGCGCCGGATGCAGAAGACTGGGTGCTGTTACTTCAGAAAAAGTAAGGGTCCAAACAAAAAAAATAGAAATTCAAGGATTTAGAATCATGAGATGCTATGTTTGGGTATGTCTGTTGTTATTGCCCTTGGCGATGTCATTGTCTGCCAACACATTCTACGTCGCCACGGATGGAAGCGACGAGAATCCGGGCAGCAAGGGCAGGCCGTTGCGAACGATTCAGAAGGCAGCAGACACGGCCCGTGCAGGTGATACGATCATAGTGGGAGGCGGTATATATCGTGAGAATGTTGTTCTGCGTTTCTCCGGCCGGCTGGATAGGCCGATAACGCTGAAGAACTATCCCGGTGAAAAGCCGATAATTCAACCCGGCCAGAGTGGCAAAGAACCACCCGGTCATGGTGTGCTGCTTCAGGCACGAGAAGGCTACCAGAAGCCGATCGGTTGGATTACTCTCGAAGGGCTGGAGATTCGTTATGGGCATGATGGTATCAAATTCTATAACGCCCACGACATTGTAATCCGCAATTGCAATATCCATGAGAATTATAACCAGGGCATTTTAGGGAACGGCAATCAGGTCCTCATCGACCGAAACATCATCGCCGGCAACGGCACGAACCGGAACGTGCAGCAGAACCTGCTACATGGAATCTATGCCACTGGCACCGCTTTTACGATCACGAACAATCTCATTTATTCCAATACGGCTTATGGCATCCAAGTTGCCGCCTACGATTACAAAAAGGATTACCACGCTGGACGGAATATGCCGAGGCGAAGAACTGGCTGATCGTCAACAACACGATTTCCTTTAACAAGAATCGTGCCGGCATTGTGATTTGGCAGGAAGGCGTCGAGAATTGTGTCGTTCAGAACAACATTTTCTACAAAAATGGAGGTGTCAATGGGATTTTGTTCTACTCGCAACAGGATCAACGCCACCCTGTACGTAATAACATCTTTTATCCACCAGGCGAGAATCTCGTGGCCACTGAAGAAAATGCGTACGAAGCGATCGACAACAAACAAATCAATCCGCGTTTTGTAGATGCCGATTCCTACGACTTTCACCTCAAGGCCGGTTCTCCAGCCATAGATGCTGGCTCGACCGATTATGCTCCCGAAAAGGATTTTGATGGAAAGCACCGATCCCAGGGCAGCAAGGTTGATATTGGAGCGAATGAGTTTTCGCTAGCTACTGGTCCGCTGCGGATTCATCCAAACAATCCTTGCTATTTTGAATTCCGTGGCAAACCGACTGTGTTGATCACATCTGGTGAACATTACGGCGCGGTCATCAATCTCGATTTCAATTATACTACTTACCTCGATGAACTCGTTGGCCACGGTTTTAATCTAACCCGCATTTTCTCTGGCACATATCGCGAAGTGGCGGGATCGTTTAATATTACTGGTAACACACTGGCTCCCGCTGTCGGTCGCTTTGTTTGCCCATGGGCTCGGAGCGTAACACCAGGTGCGGCGGACGCTGGGAATAAGTTTGATCTCACCCAGTGGGACGAAAGATACTTCACCCGCTTGGAGGATTTCCTCAGACAAGCTGATAGACGCAGTATCGTGGTCGAGTTGGTTTTTTTCTGCACCATGTATAATGAAAAACTGTGGGAAGCCAGTCCGATGAATTACCGTAACAATGTAAATGGCGTTGGCAACGTCGGTCCGTACGAAGTGTACAACGCAGAAGATCGCCATCTGCTCGAGGTCCAACAGGCAGTAGTAAGCAAAATCGTCACTGAGCTGAATTCGTTCGACAATCTTTACTATGAGGTGTGCAATGAACCTTACGAACGCGGAGGACTGACTATAGCATGGAATGATCGAATTATCGACACCATCGTGGGAACTGAAGCGGGGCTGCCGAAGAAGCATCTCATTGCTCAAGGTTTCCCACCCACATCTACTGCCGTGACCGACCTTAATCCACACGTTTCCATCCTCAACTTTCATGCCGCTAAACCGGCCACTGTGAGTCTCAACTATCATCTAAACAAAGTCATCGCCTTTGATGAGACTGGTGGCTCCGACCGCAGCGATCGCAAGTATCGCACCGAAGGTTGGGATTGGATCATGGCTGGCGGAGGCGTGTACAATCATCTGGATTTTTCCTTCACAACCGACTGTCCAAATGGCACGGTGGTGCCGTTGCCATCGGGGACACCGGGAGGTGGCGGTCCGGAATTGCGTCGACAGCTCCGCGTCCTTAAGGAATTCATTGAGAATTTCGATTTCCTCCGGATGGCACCCCGCGATGACGTAGTCAAAACCAAACGGATTACCGCCTTGGACAGCGGTACACCGTCGGCGTCTGAGCCAACCGTGCGGGTTCTGGCTGAAGTGGGCAAGGCGTATGCGATTTATATCAATGGCGGCACCCATACGGAGTTGGAATTGGAACTGCCCGCAAACAGCTATCAGGCCGAATGGATCAATCCGAAGTCGGGCCGGATCGACAAGGCTGAGACCTTTGCCCACGCCGGCGGACGGATAACGCTTGTATCACCGGCGTATTCAGAGGACATCGCCCTGCGTGTCACCCGACTGGTGACCAACGATCCCTAAAGGTATAAAGATGAGCTGAAGACCCACCCGCTGGTCGTTCCCGGAATTACTTATCTTCATGTTTGGGTGAGTTTATAGACTGTTTTTTTTCACTCCAAGGGATCACTTTTGTCCCGGCTATCTTTTTATTTCTTAACCATACTGGCATGAGTGGCCGTACCCCATCCTCCGGTTCGAGCTTGTTTCTCCGGGCGGGCCGGGAAATCTTTGTCATCGGGTACCGATTCAGTCAGGATGCGCAGGGTATTGGGCGTTGCCAATCCGAGCCGGCTGTGATAGTGGTTGTACACCATCTCGTAAAAATACCAGGGCTCGCCGGCATTATCCGGCTGGTCCCATTTGTAGTAAGGTGAATTCAATTCTTCCGGTGTCGGCCAGCCGCGATTGTCTTTCATAATGAATGGAATATGCCATTCGATGCCTCTCAGCAGCCGGTTGTTTGCTGTCGAGTACAAATCATCACCCTGGTGCCAAGCCATTTCACAAGCCGCAACAAGCGGAGCCATTCCCATCTGTGAATGCCAGAGGTCCCTAGCCGTTTCTACACACTGACCCGAGGGATAGATATAATGTTTGATTTGTGCTCGCACCTGCGGTAAAAGTTTTTGATATTTTTCCTTGCTATCCGTATGAATGGCAATCGCCATCCGGCACATAATAGCCATAGACGTCCAGTTATTATGCAGCGAACCACGAATCTTTGCGCCGGATTCTCCCTTGCGCATTGCTGCTTCGGTGGCGGGCCATACGAGTTGGAGCAATACGTTCTCGAATCGGGAACGATTATCCTGGCTCCATCCATCGTAGGTGTATTTCAATATCTCTGCAGCGTAAATCATGCGGGGCCAGTTGTAAGATGTGGAAAGGGAACCGTCTCCGTTATCATTAATTTCTTTAATCGTATGTGCCCAGGCATTGAGAATTTCAGCCGCCTTGTCGGCATGAGCATCGTCTTCGGTGACAATCCAGTGAATGGTACTTGCATAAGCAGCCTGGCCATCACGATTCAATTGCTGATTGTAGATATCTTCAGGGTCCGAATGACCCGGGCCATCTTTATAGACTGCAACCGGCTGAGGCTTATGATTCAGGTAAATCGGAATCTGCTTGTAACCTGTTGTCCACGGCTCTTCATCGCTGCTGATCTTTTCCCTCATGAATAGTAATTCTTCTTTGGAATTTATTAAACCCGGATGAACAAATTGCGCCTGAGCAATAAATGGGAATAGTATGAAGATGACTGATAGGTATTTTGATTTGTCAAACATGAAAGTTATTATATTCCCGAAGGAAGGCAGGTCAATAGGAAGCAAGCCGGAAAAAGCTAAGGAGTGGCTAGCAAAACTGCTATAACCGGAAGCTTTGAGAGAGTGACATAATACTCATAAAACGGCCCTATTGTCACTCGAAAAACCTTTACAACCATACTACAACTCGAAATGCCCTTATCTACCTATTTCCTGAAATTCTCAACTTCGTAAGTTCTTATTTATAAAGAGGATAGGCAAGAACTAAAAATTTGACTACGTATTGCACTAAACGGCTCCGCCGTAGGCACTTTCGTGGATTCGTTACGTGATTCTATTTCCCGGATGATTTTTCATTATCGTATGCTGTGTTTATACTACGTGACTATTGCTCGGCGACGTGTTGAGCATCGTATTATGGTCACGTATTTTTAAGGAATGAACAATGGCTAAACGCAAAACCACAAAAAAGGACACTGTCAAACCAAAGCCCGGTACAAAGAGACGAACAATGGCTAAACGAAAAACCAACACTAAAAAGGACACTGTCAATCCAAAGCCCGATACAAAGGGACGAACTATGGCTAAACGCAAAACCAACACCAAAAAGGGTACTGTCAATCCAAAGCCCGATTCAGTAACTGGCAACGCACTGAAATGTCAATTTCTCACGGATATGGAACTGGCCGGCATGTATCCCACATCAAGAAAGAGATATCTCTATGTAGTTGAGCAGCTGATCAGGCACTACTGGTGCTCACCGGCTGAACTTACAGAGCAGCAGGTCTGTGACTACTTGCTTGAGCACCACCGTCAACGCCCGGCCAAAGGTACGTTCAGACTGACACATTTTGCATTACGATTATTTTTCAAGGATACACTGGGCCGTGACTGGGATCTTTTCAAAAAAAAATGAAACCTTTACGCCAGAGTCGGCTGCCAATAGCACTTTCTCATAAAGACTGTATGCAAATCATCAATGCGGTCGGGCATCCTGTATATCGCAACTGTATTCTTCTTATGTACAGTTGTGGGCTTCGGCTCGGTGAAGCAGTCAAAATACAAGTCAGCCATATCGACAAACCCACCTCCATCCTGACCATTATCGGCAAATATAACCGCCAACGTCAGGTACCCATTCCGCCAACAACGCTACATGCCCTCAGAAACCTCTGGAAATCGCATAAAAACAAGCGATATCTCTTCCCAAACCGTTATGGTAAAACACACGCATCCGAATGTTCTGTTAGAATCGCATTCAATCACGCACGTGATGCGGTGGGATTCAAAGATATTACTCCCCATGTATTTCGGCATAGTTTCGCTACACGATTATTAGAACAAGGCGTAGACACCCGTATTGTGCAGATACTGCTCGGACACGCCAGTATACGCTCCACGCAGGTATACACGCACCTGACCACACCTATCCAATCTCAGGTCCGTAAGGCCGTCGAAAAGCTCATAACCAGCCCCATCTGAGAAAAACGGTTATGGCAATCGAACTGGCCGACATTATACGTCAGTTCGGGCCTTCATACCTGGAACGGTTTTCTGGCCGAATGCCTCATTTGCACAAAAAGGTCATCTCCGACATCCAGCAATGCAGAACAGAGGCCAAAGGCGGACATATTTATAAGTGTGAGCGTTGCGGTAGAAAGGTATATGTCTATCATGCCTGCCGTAACCGGCACTGTCCGGCCTGTCATAGAGACCAGATCCATCAATGGCTCGAACAACGCACCACGGAATTGTTGCCGTGTGATTATTTTCACGTAATCGTGACTATTCCGGATACTTTGCACCGTGCCTTTCGCAGCCGTCCAAAACGGATGTATTCTCTGTTGATGAAGACTGCCTCTGAGTCTCTGATAAAGCTTGCAGATGATCCAAAGCATCTGGGCGGACGGGTAGGGATATTGGCAGTTCTGCATACATGGGCAAACAATTTAACGTATCATCCGCATATCCACATGCTGGTTACCGGTGGCGGAGTGGATAATAATGGCCATTGGGTCTGCTGTAAGAAGAAATATCTGGTTCCGGTCAAAGCACTGTCAAAACGGATTCGTCATAGGTTTAAGGCAAGGCTAAAAAGAAGAGACAATGACCTTTATCGTAGCGTTGATCCATCAACATGGTCAAAGAACTGGGTTGCTCACAGCCTGCACTACGGTCAGGGTAAATCTGTTGTATTAAACTATCTGGCTCGATATGTATTTCGGATTGCCATTACCAATAATCGGATTATAAGCATGGACCAGAGACATGTAACAATCCGCTACAAGGACCGTAAAGCCGGCAGGTGGATTACATCCAGGTTAGAAGGTTTTGAGTTCATTCGCAGGTATTTGCAGCATGTACTGCCGAAAGGCTTTCATAAGGTACGCTACTACGGAATATGGCATAAGTCCAATGCTCACCATGTAAGCACGCTGGCCAACTCCATGACTTTGGCTTCTATAATGTCAGGTAGGCCTATCCGGCAATCAGAAAATGAAGATTCGTCTGTTACTGACAAAACATTAAAATGCCCGCACTGCGGCAGTGACCAGCTGGTTCTGCTTGAACAGTTGCCGAGACCGCGTTCACGCGGTCCATGACCTGTGATATCCACCGAAACTCTATAGGTTACCAACATCCCTATTAACTCAAAACAATAGGTCGGTTCTAACGCATCATACCGGTCCATCGCTACCGGTCTATAAACATATCCAGTTTAAGCTCTAAAATCGTGAATTCTGCTCGTATTTACTGCCAGAATTTACAACTAAAGCATCAATAGATTGTTCAGATTTTGATTAGAATGTGGCAAAACTTCCGAAATCGTTACCCCTGCGTTTAGTGCAACATGGTTTTCGAGACGGTAAAACGTCTCGAAAAGCCTTTACTCATTCAATGTACGGTGACATTTCTTTGGCAATATACCTAAGGCGACACCCATTTTGATCTGGTAAAAATACCATCCTTGGCTTACTCAGCAACAGCTAAATAATCAATCGTTACCAGCAATGCCGCTCACAGCTTTTTTGCTCTCTCTGAATTCATCCCCTCCCTCATTAATCTTCCCATCTTAAACTTTACTGTCCTCTTCGCCGGAACCTCAACTGGTTCCATAGTTTTAGGATTCTGTGAAATTCTCGCTGCTCGTTCTTTGACTTCAAAGATTCCAAAATCACGAAACTCCAGGCGATTGCTCTTGGCAACTTCTGAGGTTATCTCATCGAGGAATTCCTGCACTATGGTCTTGACGGTTGACTGCGTCACACCCGTTTTCTCAGCTATTTTGTCTACGAGTTCTTTTTTTGTTATTGTTGCCATCAGGTTACCCTCGAATGAGATTCTTATTTTGACATGCATAGTATAAGCGAGGGATTGAATCGAATCAAATAGTTTATCGGAGAGAACACTTATCCTAATAATACCAAACTACATCGTATTTAAGGCTTTCGTGTAGACTTCGGCTCGGCCTTATCTTGGAATCAAGGTGTCGCGAACAGGCTCGATCCACTTCTCATCTTCTATATCGTACAAGATAAAATCACTGTCGAATTGCCAATACGCCCAACTCCAACCAAGCTTCTCCGCTGTCCGAGTAACAAACTTGAGATAGCGTAGCCGCGAGTCCATTGGTGCTTTGTCGTACACGCCGAACTCACCCAGGAAAACCGGTCTATTATGCTCCTTGGCCCAGGCTTGTACTTTGGCAAAATCGCTTTCGATAGCTGCCTTTTCCTCCGCTGTACCCAACCACTCAATCCCTGTTTTATCTCGATGACTTGACCAAGGAGCACCCTGATGGGTGAAATCCATGGGTGAGTAGTAGTGGACTGTTAGAATAATATTTTGGTCATCCTTGGGAAGATCCAGTTCATTAAGGTGATCGATCGAATTATAATGAGGTGGCCCAATTATGATTGTCCGGTTCGGATTTGTCGCACGGATGATAGCAAGCGCTTGCCGGTAGTATTGATCCCACATCTGTGCACTGAGCTTTCGGCTGGGCTCATTGAGTATCTCGAACAAAACATCGTCAGGTGCATCTTTGAGTTTCTCGGAGACCTGACGCCAAAATGCCAGGAACTTAACTTTATTTTCCTCAGGGTTATTTCCCATTGCACCGAACTCATGCATATCAAGAATAACCATCAGATCACTTGATAATGCGTTCTCGATGGCCCAGTTCAGAACCTGCCACCAATAATCATCAAGGGTATACTTGTCATCCTGTTTCATATGCCGAAATGGATGTAGATTGATTCTCACGGTGCCAAATCCTGCGTCCTTAATCATGCGGAAATACTGCGTTTTGAAGCGAGCCTTGTCTTGAGATCTCCATATAGGATCATACCCTATGATGTTTACACCGCGCCCCAGCTTTCGATTCTGAGAGAAAGGATTAACACCTTGCTTTTCTATTGCCCAAGTTGTTGTCAGCCAGATCGTAATCAGAAGCAAGAACACAAATAATGCACTCGAGCGCAACCCTAGAAACTGTGACTTTCTTCTGCAAATCATTGTGGATCTCCATTAATTAACCAATATTTCTAATGTAATTTGAAAAGCTGTTCTTTTGCACGCTACGAATTGGATAATACCATAATCCCTTGTTTGACTCCATAGCCTTTTCATACCAGCCCTGACAATTATCTATAACTATTGCTTTCTTTGCTACCACAAAGCATGAAAGTTTTCTCTGAGGCATCCGCGTCACAATGTATTAGGCACTGTCACTAGCTCATTGACAACGGTCATTAAATACGATGTCAATAAATCGGCGTTTTTAGGCTAAAATAAAAGGTTCATAGCTCCAGAGAATCACCGTATTTTTACTGTATTTCTTGCCAAAAACGGTAGTAACTCCAGTTTTGATCCAAAGATCTTCAGGCCGGAAAATTGGAACAATCGCTCGCGGGAAATGATGCTTGACAGAACAGTCGTGCATGGTGTTCTATGAAGACCCTACAGGCAATTATGGCCCTCTCCGAGGGCTGACTGATGGGACAGTTGTACAGAAAGGAACTCGTTATGACAGAAGCACCTCAATGGTTGACGTCACTTGTTGATGCTATAGGCAATTGCATGCAGCCTCACTGCGCACTTGGTCCTTTGGCATTCCGCTGGCGCCAGGAGGATAATTATTGGGAAATAGCGGTGTACGCCACTCCGGGCGAAGTGCTCGGTGGAGCAGAGGACGGCGCAATCATCGTACCTGGTTTCTCTCTGAATGTGCAGGAACTGATGTCGGCCTTTGAAGAATTGGCGGACGTTAACTGGTGTTCTCAGTCGTTTGGCCCAAATGACAGCCGGGGCCCGCACATTTCGATTGAGGGTGTTTACCAGGGTCATGAGGTGTGGTTGCAGGTCTTGGCCGAAGCCCCGGAAGATGAAGAACCTGGATTCAAGGTGGATCTATCGGGCCCGCGGGGTAACGCGTAGTTGGTGGATAAACCTGACAGTCATAAACGGGCATTGATCTCGATGCTCATAGCCAGTTAATCGGTCGCCTTGTTGTCCGATGACCTACAAGTTATTCAGCCGGAGAAATGGACTTCGAAAGATCTTTACGAAAAAAAATTGTGTTGGGGTCAAAATCAACATCCATGTGCCAATATAAGGCCAGTCTCATTGAGCTTCTGAAGAAGATCCTTTCTTTTCCTGGCAATCTCTTTCAGCCTTCTCTTCTTGTAAGGTTTAATCTCAGCGATTTCCAAGACAATTCCAGCAAGTTCAGCAATTTGTTCATTGGGTGATTTGGCCAGCTTTCTTAGACGCGGCACGTTTTTGTCCGAGGTGTGTGACTGGCGTAAGTAGTTGAAGATCTCATCTGTGCGTTCGATTTCTTCCCGTTTCTCTTTAGGCAAAAGAGCACACTTCTTACAAACATGAACTCGGTGCCCTTTGCCAGAGAATGCTTCGTTCGCTTTCAGGCAGCCACAGATTCTACAATAATGTCCGCGACGTTTTTTCATGATCGTATTGGAATAATATAAAGATCAACGGTGCTTTCTGGCATCCATGATAGTCTCATTGGGCAGCCTTTTATATCCTATTTTCTTATCTTATCTGAAAAGACTTCCAGAGGATCGTTTCCCGCCAAGCAAATGAGCTGCATACAATAATGTTCGAACCTTGAATCAATTTCCAACATATTGCCTAACTCGCGATATGTAAAAACCGGAACAATGTTCATCTCTGCAACGATGCGGTTTGTCAGGTCTGCAAGCGTCCCAACCTGCTCGTTGTTCAGAATTCGAAAAAATTCATCCAGAATTAGAGCAATCATTTGCTTTTTACTTATGTCAGGCGTAAGCCCATTTGTATTATGGGTCGGGATAGAGTCCAAAGAGTGTACTTTGTGCCTCACTTGACTGCCATCATCAAGAGTGAAGGTTGCCGTCTTTCGTTGAGCTTGTTTCGTCTTCCAGTCCTTTGTAAAGCAGCAATATTTGTATTTCTTGCCAATGCCACAAGGGCATGGAGAATTGTTTGGAACTGATTTTCCCATTTCAACTATGCAGAACACTAAGTGATCGTATACCTTTTCCTGCGTTTTCTCGAAAGCTTCGAGTTGACTCTACTGAGTACGCGTCAAATTCATTACTAATGATATACTCTGGGATTCGAGGGATCAAGACATACTTGGTGAATAGTTGGCAATGCTTGATTGTTGTGAGCACCAGTTGCCCCCTGGAAAACAGCAAATTATTCGGCAGTCTACCGTTCACCAACCTTCATTTCCTTGCCATTTCGCCAACACAGATCGAACCGCATCCTCCACACAAAGGCGGGCCTCGACTCGATCCCAACCGCTCATTAACAGTCTATCGTACCGCGTTTCAACATGGCGAACATGAGCTATGACTGCTAAATGAACGGCATCTTCATCGAGAGCCTTCGCAGCAGCAGACCGACCGACTCTACCGCTATATTTGGTGCACGCATGTTCCGCTATGGATCTTGAAGTTTTTGTAGGGCATTTCGGATAGAGTTGTTCGATTGCTTCAGCGAAACGCCTAATGTAAGCGAGGTCTAGTTCGGCCCTACGATCCGCCTCACGAATTCGCCGCTGTTCCCGTGCATCTTCATCTGCCAAACACTCGGTTTCGGTCTGTTTTAGAGCTGCTTCCTCAACCAGCAATCCCTGCCGTTCATAGCGTTTTCTGGCTTTGCTCCACTTCAAAACAACGGCAGATAGAGTAGAGTGCTTCCGTGAGCGACGTGTCAATGCGGCATCACCAGATGGAAGAAAAACCAGATGATCGAGGTCTGCACAGGAGAGACACAGAGCTCCCTTCTCTTCTGTCAAGGTGATCCATGCTTTTTTGCCAAGTTCTTCCTTGCACTCGTCACACTTGGATTCTCGTGAACTGATGAATACCTTCAATTCGTTTCGTTTTGACTTTGTTTGTTTCACGATAGCCCATTTTGACTATGCAACAGATGGATTTCAAGCTAAAAAGCAATGGAATAAATATCTTATGCACCGGTCCTGCCAAGGACCTACGGATTCATTGTCCGTTGCTCTTCGAATCTTCTTTTTTGAGCTAAAAATGGAGGCTCAATTATGGCACTTTACTCCCACAATCACTGCAGTAATTGGGGTTGCCCATTAGCCGATGATCGCATACGGAACACCTCCGAGTCAAACCAAAAGATCTGCTGCCACGACTCTTGGGATTAACCAGTAGAATCAACAAGGCAATAATCACCGCAATCGCTGTCCCCGTTAAGAATTCGTGTCGGATCCAGTTGGCCTTTTCTTCAATCCCTTTCTCTGCCAACCAGTTTGCAACAAGTAAAATATTACCAGCCAGAAAGACTGATCCAACTAATGAGATCACAATAATTTTTCTGATTCCTAAACTCATGACGCACCCTTTCAAAAAATTATCTTTTTATTTCAGCGTAGCGCATAATAAAACCGTGCGCAAGGAATTTTTTGTTAATTCCAAAGATTTTCTCTAAAAATGTCGTTCTTCTTCTGCTTTCGCCGTTTATATTCGGGTTAAATCGGCAAAAAACGGTTGACATATTGCTTTGGGCTATATACTGTCATAGTGTTTCGCTCTGAAATTCCTTCGTTGCCAGATATATTCAGTAAAAACCACAGCACACCCCGTATTTAGGAGTAGAAAATGGTGTCAGAAGATCGTTGGCTTTCAGTCGAAGAGATTTGCAAATATCTAGGGATCAGCAACGATACGGTTTACAAATGGATCGACAAGCATGGTATGCCCGCTCATCGCATGGGACGTCTTTGGAAATTCAAAAAAGAAAAGGTAGACGCGTGGATTGAAGCGGGCGGAGCTAATATAACCGCTAATTCAGAAAAGAATGGAGATTAAACTGCCACTTGTTAAGGATTGATATGGCAAAGAAAGCAAAAAAGAAGAAACAGAAGAGTCTTGAAGAAACACTATGGGATTCTGCCGATAAATTGCGTGGGAGTGTTGAGCCTTCCGAATACAAGCATGTAGTTCTGAGCCTGATTTTTCTAAAGTTCGCAAGCGAAAAATTCGAGCACCGGTATCAGGAATTGATTGATGAGGGAAAAGAGAAATATGTTGAAATGGTTGAATTCTACACCATGAAGAACGTATTCTATCTGTCAAAAGAGTCTCGCTGGACTTATATCAAGAAGCATGCCAAACAGAATGACATAGCTGTCAAGCTAGACACAGCTTTATCTACTATCGAGAAAAACAACAAAGCACTTAAAGGTGCTTTGCCGGATAACTATTTTTCTCGATTGGGGCTGGAGGCCAGCAAATTAGCCGCCTTGATAGATACTATCAATAATATCCATACCACAAGAGACGCGGAACAGGATGTTGTTGGCAGAATTTATGAGTATTTTCTTCGTAAGTTTGCTATTAAAGAAGGTAAGGGCAAAGGGGAATTTTATACACCCAAAAGCATCGTTAATCTTATTGCAGAGATGATTGAACCATATAAAGGTATTATATACGATCCATGCTGTGGTTCAGGTGGTATGTTTGTACAGTCCATGAAATTTGTCGAAAGTCATCGTGGAAATAAAAAGAATATTTCAATTTATGGCCAGGAATACACAAACACGACTTATAAGTTGGCCAAAATGAATCTGGCTATTCGTGGCATTGCGGCCAATCTGGGAGAGATTGCTGCCAATACTTTTTCCAGAGACCAACATCTCGACCTCAAAGCTGACTATGTCATGGCCAATCCGCCGTTTAATCAGAAAGACTGGCGTGCTTCCGATGAGCTTACTGATGATGCTCGCTGGGCTGGATATGATGTGCCTCCGGTTAGCAATGCAAACTATGGCTGGATTTTGCATATGGCATCCAAACTCTCCGAAAACGGTGTAGCAGGATTTATTCTTGCAAATGGTGCACTTTCCGGCGGTGGGGAGGAATATAAGATTCGTCGTAAGATGATCGAAAATGATCTGGTAGAAGCAATCGTTGTTCTGCCTCGTAATATGTTTTACCAAACCGACATTAGTGTAACTCTCTGGATTCTTAACAAAAACAAGAAGAAAAGAACTACGAAGCTTAATGGTGTCATCAAGGACTATCGAGACCGGCCTGGTGAGATTCTTTTTGTTGATTTGAGGCGTTGGGGTTCAGAATACGAAAAGAAATTCATTGAGATTGTTCCAGATGACATTGCCAAGATAGCAGAGAATTATCACAACTGGCAACAGAACGGTCATAAAAAGTCATACAAAAACATTCCTGAGTATTGCTATTCAGCCACTGCTGAGGAAATCAAGACCAATGACTATTCTCTTGTTCCAAGTAAATATATTGAGTTTGTTGATCGTGACGGAGGAATCGACTTCGACAAGGAAATGAAACGTATCCAAAAAACATTTCGCTCAATCCTTACGGAAGAAGCTGAATCTCAGGCTGAATTGAAAAAGGCGTTTAAGGAATTGGGATATGAAATCTAACTATAAACGCCTTGGAGATTATATTCAACTCGTAGATGTGAGAAATCAGGATAATGCGATTGGATCTGATAGGTTACTTGGTATCAACATCGATAAGCGATTTATGCCATCGGTTGCTAATGTGTCGGGGACGGATTTAACACGTTATAAAGTTATTCGTAAGGATCTATTTGCTTGCAATGTAATGCATGTAGGCAGAGATGAGCGTATTCCTATTTCATTCTATACCGATTATGATCCTGCAATTATTTCACCGGCATATTTGATGTTTGAAATTCAGAATGGAGATTTGTTGCCTGAGTTTCTGATGATAAATTTTTTACGTCCCGAATTCGATCGTTACGCCGGTTATATTTGCGATAGTAGTATCCGAGGTGGCCTTGAGTGGGAACGTTTCTGTGATATTGAAATTCCGCTACCAGACATTGAAGAGCAACGAAAGTATGTGGCTTTATACAATGCATTGCAAAAGAACCAACAAGCATATGAAAAAACCCTAGATGACCTACAACTGGTTTGTGATGCATTTATGGAGAAATTAAAAGACTCTGGACCACACAGGCAACTGGGAGAATATGTTCAGCTTATAGACAAGCGAAATGTTGAAGGTCGCATTAAAACTTTGTTAGGAGTTAATATCAATAAAGAATACATGAATTCAAAAGCTAACGTATCGGACAGCAGTTTGAAAAGATATAAAATTATCCACAAAGGATTATTTGCTTGTAATATGATGCATGTAGGTCGTGACGTGAAACTACCTGTAGCATTATATAATTGCAACACTCCAGCTATTGTCTCTCCTGCATATCATGTATTCAAGCCTTTGAAGACAGATAAGCTATTGCCCGAATTTATGATGATATGGTTTAGGAGAGCTGAGTTCGATCGTTATACGGGCTTCATTTCAGATTCTAGTGTACGCGGAGGGTTAGAATGGGAAAGGTTCTGCGACATTAAAATTCCCATCCCTTCCGTAGAAGTACAAGAAAGCATTGTCGCAATCCATCACACCTTGGAAACTCGAAAGCGACTTAATAACAAGCTTAAAAAACAGACTGAAAACATATGTCCCATCCTCATACGAGGTGTAGTGGAGGAGATAGAGGGTAGTGCATGAGTTCCTTGAATTCTTTAGAAAAAAGAATACTGGAAGATTTACTGGGAATGTCATCCGGCTATGTTCTTGATTATACAAATGCCACATTTGCGGAATTATTTCGCGAATGTGTTAAGGTTGATATTTATGATGATATATTTGCGTTTAATGGAGATTCAAAGGCTAAACGGTTAAGGGCATTTTGGGAAACACAATCAGATGTTCTTGTTGGCAAGGTTTTGAAAGAATTATTGGATGTATGGAGTTATGAAAATCCAGAACCAAATGCAAAAGACAAGGCAACCTATGAGAAGGCTTCGAAGATAGTCAAACGACTACTTATCAAAAGTTCTTCCGGTGAAACCAACGAAGATGCTTTTCTTAAACAGCAGTTTTCACAGTTAGACGTGAGTAAAATTGGCTTAGATGTCTCACTGAAAACTGTTGTTCACCAGCGTCTAAATGAGGCTCAGAAGTGTCTGAAGGTAGATGCGCCGTTAGCCGTCATTTTTTTATGCGGGAGTATTCTTGAAGGTATATTACTGGATGTGGCCAGCAAAAATCCTCAAAATTTTAATCAGGCGAAAAGCTCGCCAAAGGACAAAAGTGGTAAAGCTAAAAATTTCCCAGAGTGGAGCTTAGCTCAACTAATCAATACAGCTAATGAAATTGGATTATTGAAGCTGGATGTGAAAAAGTTCAGTCACGAATTGAGAGATTTTCGCAATTACATTCATCCATACCAACAAGCACTTTCCAAGTTTAGCCCAACTAAACATACAGCTGAAATTTGCCTACAAGTGCTAAAGGCTGCTATAGCAGATTTAAGTGGAGGTAGATAATAAAATGAAAGTGGAGCTATGTGTAATAATTTAAAATTCGATGAATTTTTAAGAGCAGTCAATATTAGCAAGGATAACACATACGCTTTACTTCTTGGTGCAGGCTGTTCTATAAGTTCAGACATTCCATCAGCCAAGGATTGTATATGGGAATGGAAAAAGACCATATATCAAACCAACAATGTTGGCACACAGAATTGGATAGAAAATTTCAAGAATCCTAAAGTGCAAACCATTATACAGAATTGGCTGGACAATCAAGGGAAATATGTAGAACGAGACAGTAAAGAAGAGTACTCTTTTTATGCTCAGAAATGTTTTCCTGTAGAAGAACACCGAAGACAATACTTTCAAAAGATATGCGCAAACAAAACTCCTTCTATTGGCTATCGAACCATTCCGCTTCTAATGAAGCAAGGGCTTCTTGATTCCGTATGGACAACAAACATTGATGATTTGGTCATAACAGCTTGTGTTCATGGTGGCGTACAGGGAATAGAAATCACATTGGACTCTGTCCAGAGATTAAGCAAAAGAAATCAAAACCGCAATGAATTACCTGTTATTAAGTTGCATGGTGACTTCAAATACGGAGAGCTTAAAAACACTGACGAAGAACTGCGAAATCAAGATAGCGTATTTAGACAGAAGTTAATTGAATATGTACACGATAAGCATCTTATTGTCATTGGTTACAGTGGAAGAGACTCTTCTCTTATGGAAACATTAAAAGAAGCCTATTCACAAGATGGCGGCGGAATGCTCTTTTGGTGTGGCTATGGAGATCTTGTTTCTTCAGAAGTTGAAGAACTCATAAATGGTGTAAATAAAACCAGAAAAGCGTTTTATGTTCCTACTGATGGTTTTGACACAACACTACTTAATCTTGCAAGGTTGGTTACAGAAGATAACGATAATCTCAAGCAAGAGCTTGATGCTTTACAACAAAGTGTCAAGATAGATGAGGACATTATTCCCTTTGATTTAAAGCCAGCAAGGGTAAATAAAATTCTTAAAAGTAACTGTTTTCAGATAAGATTCCCTGATGAGGTGTTTGTTTTTGACGCGGAAATAGCTGAAAAACCTTGGCAGTTCGTAAAAGAAAGAGCACTAACAAGCACAGACATATCTGCTGTTCCATATAAAAAGCAAATATGGGCATTTGGAACATTGAGTAGAATAAAAGAAGCTTTCAAAGACATAATACAAGGAGATATCACTCGAAAGCCATTGACAAATATAAGAATCTATAATTCTGCAACAAAAAGCCTGCTACTATCGACCCTGTGTAAAATATTTGCCGCTCAATACAAGCTGAAAACAAATTATAAAAATAAAGTGTGGTCAGAAAAACTGTCAAAGACAATTCATGAGCAGATCGTGTATGACGCAATTAAACTCTCATTTGAGAGGATTGAGGAGAACTATGTTTTAACCCTGAATCCTCATTTTGCATTGAATAGTAGTGATGTTGATACTTCGGTGAAACAGCAAATTGGTTTGAGCTTTTATCATAAAATATGGAATAGTCAATACAATGATTATATTGAGAAATGGAGAAAAGCGCTTTTATACCAGAGCAAATATGAATTTCCTCTTAACTCTGGCACTGGTTTTAAATTCATAATCAACAAAGCTCCCATTTTTACGGAAATCTGTGACTTCAATAATCAGTATTCTAATCCCCACAATGTACCCAAGACAATGTTAAGATTAAAGGGAGTACAGTTTAAAGAGCCCAACCTTGTATTTTCGACAAAACATGGCAACAGAAATACAACTGACTTTCATCCAATGCGAGGGTTAGTTAATAACCGTCCATTTGAGACAGGATTGAATACTTTTCTTGGTAACACGATCAATCTGGGAGTTATTTCTCCATCAGAAGATGCCCAAAAATTATATGATTTTTTACGACAACAGAATAACGAAATTAAAAATCCTAATCCAAAAGACCAGTATGTCATTGACTTTAAAGGTTTCTATAACACCTATGGAGTAAGTTTGAACATACCTACTCGAGATGATGCTAACTGGATGAATGTCGCAGAACCTACAAAAATAGATCTCATAAAAATTACTCACGAAATTAAAAAAAATATTTGTGACAATATCAATAAGATTGAAGCTGCGGGGAGCTGTAAGATCGTAATCATTTACATCCCTCAAAGATGGGAACATTTTACAAGTTATAACATCGATGGAGAATCATTTGACTTGCATGATTACATTAAGGCATTCTGCGTTGAAAAAGGTATGATGTCCCAGCTTATTAGGGAGAAAACTACCACCGATGATGCCCAAAGCTGTCAGATAAACTGGTGGCTTTCACTTTCGTACTACGTAAAGTCATTAAGAACCCCATGGATTTTGTCAAATGTAGATACATCAACCGCATTTGCAGGATTGGGATACAGTCTTAATGATGAAAAAAATGACAATGGGCACATTGTATTAGGATGTAGTCATATATATAGCTCCACAGGAGAAGGATTAAAATACAAGCTATCCAAAATAAGTAACGATAAAATTCAATGGAGGCACAAAAAGCCGCATTTATGTTATGACGATGCCTATGAATTCGGTCGAAATATCATCAATCTCTTTTATGAATCTGTGAATGAATTTCCCAAAAGAGTTGTAATTCACAAAAGAACCTTTTTTACAGAAGAGGAAACGAAAGGGATTCTTGATAGCCTCTACGATAATAAAAAGATTGAATCAATAGACTTAGTTGAAATCAATTTTGAAGATGATATACGATATGTAGCTAGTAAAATTAGAGACGGCAAAACACAAATAGATGGCTTTTCTGTTTCAAGAGGTACCTGTATCCAATTAAATGCAAAAGAAGCCCTGTTATGGGCACACGGAGTCGTACCATCTGTTAGAAACCCAAGATATCATTTTTATCCTGGTGGCAGATATATCCCTAAACCTTTGCGAGTAATAAAACATTATGGCAAAGGAAGTTTAGAGCAAATTGCAAATGAAATTCTGGGCTTGACAAAAATGAATTGGAATTCATTAAACATGTATTCTCAGCTCCCGGCAACAATTTCATCATCGAATGATATAGCAAGAATTGGGAAGCTAATTGAGCATCGAGGGAAGGTTGAATACGATTACAGATATTTTATCTAATTACGGATGATATATAATGTCAAACAGATTAACTGAAGAAAGACTTGAACAGGCCATTATTGAGCTATTGGGCAATGAAGATTTTACGCATGTCCATGGAGAGAATATTACCCGACCAACGAGTGAAGTCTTATTAAAAGATGATCTACGCCAATATTTTATTACCCGATATGCAACAGATGGGATTACTGAAGGTGAGATAGAGCATATAATCAGAAGGCTTGATAGTTTTTCAGCAGCTGATTTATATGAGTCAAACAAGGCTATCATGAAAATGGTTTCAGATGGTTTTCTTATCAAGCGAGAAGACCGAAGCCAGAAAGATCTATATATTCAGCTTATCGATTATTCGGCAGAGAACACTAATATTTACAAAGTTGTCAATCAATTAGAAATCGTTGGTACAGAAAAAAGGATTCCGGATGCTATTATTTATATCAATGGTTTACCATTAGTAGTTTTTGAGTTTAAGAGTGCTGTCCGCGAAGAAGCGACCATTCATGATGCTTATGTACAATTAACTACCCGCTATCGGCGAGATATTCCTGAATTGTTTAAATACAATGCTTTCTGTGTTATCAGCGATGGTGTGAATAATAAGGCAGGCTCCTTCTTTGCAGATTACGAGTTCTTTTATGCCTGGCGTAAGATTGATGATAGTGATCAGATTGAAAAGGATGGCATTGATTCTCTTTATACAATGATCGCAGGCATGTTCAACCAAGATCGCCTACGTGATATTTTCCATAATTTCATCTATTTTCCTGATACTTCAAGCAAAGATGAAAAAATACTCTGCCGTTACCCTCAATACTATGCGGCAACTAAGCTTTACACAAACATAAAAATACACCGCCGTCCTGAGGGTGATGGTAAAGGAGGAACCTATTTTGGGGCTACTGGTAGTGGAAAGAGCTTTACCATGCTCTTTTTGACTCGCCTATTAATGAAAAGTATTGATTTTTCCAGCCCAACCATTGTGCTTATAACAGATCGCACTGACCTAGATGACCAGCTTTCTGGACAATTTACGAATGCTAAGGGCTACATTGGCGATGAATCTGTGATCAGTGTCGAAAGCCGAGAGAATTTACGGGAGTTGCTTAAAGGAAGGAATAGCGGAGGCGTTTTTCTGACCACTATTCAAAAGTTTACAGAAGATACAAAACTGCTCACTGATAGAAGTAACGTAATTTGTATTTCTGATGAAGCACACCGAAGTCAAATAAATATGGATCAAAAGGTTCGTATCACGGAAAACGGAGTTGAACGTTCATTTGGCTTTGCAAAATATCTGCATGATTCACTTCCTAATGCAACTTATGTCGGATTTACGGGAACCCCCATTGATTCTACACTGGATGTATTTGGTGAGGTTGTTGATGCTTACACTATGCAAGAATCGGTAGAAGATGAAATTACTGTTCGCATTGTATATGAAGGCCGTGCGGCGAAGGTGTTGTTAGATAACAGTAAGTTGCAGGAAATTGAAGAATATTATGAGCAATGCGCGGAAGAGGGTGCCAACGAACACCAGATTGAAGAGAGTAAAAAAGCTACAGCCCAGATGAACAGTATACTTGGTGATTCTGACCGTATCAAGGTTTTAGCAGAGGATTTTGTCAAACATTATGAAAAACGGGTAATGGAGGGTTCGACTGTCAAAGGAAAAGCTATGTTTGTCTGTAGTAGTCGTACTATCGCTTATGACTTCTATAAGGCAGTTATTGCTTTACGTCCTGAGTGGGCTGAAATCAGAGTCTGTGAAGAAGGTACAGAACTGAACGAGAAAGAACGTCGGGAAATAAAGCCGATGGAGCGGATTAAGATGATTATGACCCGCAGCAAAGACGATCCCAAAGATCTTTACGATAAACTTGGCAACAAAGACTATAGAAAAGAGCTGGACCGTCAGTTCAAAAACGCGAAATCAAATTTCAAAATTGCTATTTTGGTAGACATGTGGCTTACAGGATTCGACGTTCCTTTTCTTGATACTATTTATATTGATAAGCCTATTCAACGTCACAATCTTATTCAGACTATTTCAAGAGTTAATCGGAAATTCGAGGACAAAAATAAAGGTCTTGTTGTTGACTACATTGGAATCAAACGTCAAATGAATCTCGCATTAGCGCATTATTCCAAGGGAGATAGATCTAACTTTGAAGAAATTGAACAATCCATAGTAGTAGTAAAAGACCATTTAGACCTTTTGGCAAAGATATTCCATAAATTTGACAAAGGGCCATATTTCAATGGTAGTCCTCTTCAACAACTGGAATGCTTGAACATGGCGGCTGAGTTTGTTCAGGTTACTGATAAACTCGAAAAGCGAATTATGTATCTCGTGAAGCGGTTAAAGGCCGCCTACGATATATGTTGTGGAAGTGACGCTTTTAGCCAAGAGGAGCGTGACAACATACATTTTTATTTGGCAGTTCGTTCAATAGTCTTCAAGCTTACCAAAGGCAACGCCCCTGATACGGCAAGAATGAATGCCAGAGTCAGAGAATTGATCCAAGAAGCATTGAAAAGTGATGGCGTTGAAGAAATTTTCAAACTGGGTGAAAAGCAAGAAAAAGAAATTGACCTATTCGATGAAGACTACTTGGCAAAATTAGAAAAAATCAAGCTTCCTAACACAAAGATTAAACTCTTACAGCAACTTCTTGCCAAGGCTATTGATGAATTTAAAAAGGTTAATAAGATCAAAGGAATCGATTTCTCAGAGAAGTTTAAGCGCCTTGTGGATAAATACAATGAACGTGATGAACAAGATGTGCTTGTAAGTAACGTTCTGGAAGATTTTACAAATGAAATAATTGATTTATTTCATGATCTGAAAAAAGAAAAAGAATCTTTTGCCGACCTTGGTATTGACCTAGAAGAAAAGGCTTTTTATGACATTTTAAAAAGCTTGACAATCAAGTACGATTTCGAATACCCGGAAGATAAACTTCTTACTCTTTCGAAGGAAGTAAAAAAAGTCGTTGACGACAAAGCCAAATACACTGATTGGAGTCAACGTGATGACATAAAAGCCGAGCTTAAAGTGGATTTAATAATTCTTTTGGCCGAACATGGATATCCTCCTGTTGATCGTGATGAAGTGTATAAAGAAATATTTGAGCAGGCTGAAAATTTCAAGAAATATCAAAAGAGAAGGTAGTATGCACTCATCAGGTGTGATACTGATTTGGACATTTAGTGAATAAACTAAAGGGCTAAATATGCGACTGTCACGGATACAGATTGAGAATTTCAGAAATTTTGCCAAGGTAGACATCGCCTTGGGTGAAAATGCTGTAATTGTCGGCGAAAATAAAATCGGTAAATCTAATCTCCTATATGCCCTGAGACTGATACTTGATCCATCATTACCTGATTCAGCTAGAAATTTGCGGGAAGAGGACTTCTGGGATGGACTTGAGCGCCCGTTGGCGAAAGACGATATAATCCGAATTTCCGTCGATTTAGCAGATTTTGAGGACACCGAAAATCAACTGGCTGTTCTTGCTGAACATCTTATTCAACCTGAACCCATGGTATCCCGTTTGACTTACGAGTGGCGCCCCAAACCAGGCTTGGATGGAAATCCGAAAAAAGATTCGGATTACGAGTTTGTCATCTATGGGGGTAGCCGTAAAGAGAATCTTATAGGTTACCAAGTGCGTCAGAGGCTACCAATGGATATTTTTCCTGCAATGCGTGACTGTGAGGGAGATTTGCTCCGTTGGACTCGCTCGCCGTTGCGACCGCTGTTAGATCAAGTAGCAGGAAAGGTCGAGCCGGAAACACTGGAGCAACTGGCAGAAGATGTTAACCAATCGACAGCCAAACTCACTGAAATTGATGAGGTCAAATCTGTCGAACAGTCCATCGAAAAGAAAATCATAGGAATGATGGGTAGAGGTCAGGCCCTAGAAACTGCCTTGCGTTTTACTCCGACCGATGCCGACAAACTTATTCGTGCATTACGAATATACATTGATGGCGGTAAACGTGGGATCAATGACGCTAGCTTAGGTTCTGCCAACTTACTTTATTTTGCTCTAAAGACGCTTGAATACGAACAAATGGTTGCAAACGGTGATCGTGACCATACTTTTTGGGCTATTGAAGAACCCGAAGCTCACTTGCACCCAAACCTTCAGCGTCTGGTATTCAGAAATTATCTCTGTCCTCGCGATGGGAGTGAATCAGAAATACTAGACCCATCTTCCACCGTTTTAATTACGACACACTCACCTCATATCGCTAGCGTAACTCCCTTAAAAGATATCGTTTTGCTTCGTCGAAATGTAGATGGTACAGCAACTGAAGCGGTTTCTACTGCTGAAATAGATCTTGAACCAAGCGATATCGCAGACCTTGAGCGATATTTAGATGTAAACCGTGGTGAGGTGTTATTTGCAAAAGGAATCATTCTTGTAGAAGGAGACGCTGAACGTTTTCTTGTTCCCGTGCTTGCAAAAAACAATGACTATGATTTGGATGAATTGGGAATCGCTGTATGTTCGATTTCTGGAACTAACTTCTATCCATATTTGATATTGCTTGGGCCAAAGGGATTAAATCTACCGATTGCTGCATTGACTGATCTCGATCCACGTGAACCAAAAGACGGGAAAGAGCGGAGTCCTTTGGGATACAACCGAGTAGTCAATTCAATGGTTGCTGCTTTAGTCGATGATACTACATGGCAGTCTTCTGATTTTGACAAATTATTGGAAAAAGCTCCCGATTATGGAGTCTTTGTAAATACATACACTTTGGAGGTGGATTTGATTCGTGCCGGTTTATCAACGAAATTTGTGGAAGCTATTTCCGAATGCACTACTAATAAAAAGATGATTGAATGGTTTGAGCAGCTTAATGACAATTTATTGGACACTGATGCGACCTATTTACTTACTGCCCTTGAGAGAGTCAGCAAAGGCCGTTTTGCTCAGCGTTTGGCGAGTATAATCAATGAATCTAAAACTAAAAATTGCCCTGGATACATCTTAAAGGGAATTAAATATGTCGCCGACAAATGCAGACAACAATAAACCTCTATATATGATTCAAGCTGAAGCTCTGCAAAACAATTCAGGGCAATGGGAAGCATATGAATCTACTGGCAATTGTGTGTTGCTGGCTGGGCCAGGAAGTGGAAAAACAAAAACACTTACCGTCAAAATGGCTCGAATGCTTGCTGAGGATGTCAAGCCACCAAGAGGGGTAGCATGTATTACATATAATAATCAGTGTGCTAGAGAACTCAAACGACGCTTGAAAGATCTTGGTGTAACTGATGGAAAAAGGGCTTCAATAAGCACACTCCATGGATTTTGCTTGATGCATATTGTCATCCCTTATGCAGAATTAGCCGGACTACCAAAGACATACCCAATAGCAGTTGCTTCCATATCAGAAACCACTGCTATACAACAGGAAGCATTGGGGCGAACCATTGGGATTAATGAACGATGGAATATTCGATTTGATGCATATCGTCGCAAGATATTAGATAGAGATTCAGAAGAATGGCGAACTAAAGATGAACAAGCTGCTGAAGTAATCGAAGCATACGAAAGCATTCTTGATGAGCGAGGTTTAATTGACTTTGATGGCATGGTTTTAATAGGATTACATCTTGCAAAAACTTTCTCATGGGTAAGAAAGGCACTTGTCGCACGTTTTCCTATTCTGGTTGTTGACGAGTATCAGGATTTGGGATATCCGCTGGATCAGCTTGTGCAGTGCCTGTGCTTTAATGGTGGAATGCGACTGTTGGCAGTCGGTGATCCAGATCAATCTATTTACGGATTTACTGGAGCTGAGCCACGCTTACTGAAAGAACTATCCAAGCGAACTGAAGTACAAGCTGTCCAATTAAAACTGAACTATCGATGTGGAGCACAGATTATTCAGGCGTCCAAAGCAGCTTTAGCCGAAGATCGTGATTTTCAACCGGGTCATGATGAGCCGGGTGTAGTTTATTTTAAGGAATGTCCCGAAGGACTAGCTCCACAGGCTTATCATGTTTGCAATACAATCATACCTGAAGCATTAGTCCGTCGGGATGGCCGGAGGCTGGGAGATATAGCGATTCTTTATCTCGACAAGAATGACGGGGATATCATTGCGGAAGCGGTCGCTCAAAAAGGGTGGGATTTTGTGCGGGTTGATGGAAATAATCCATATCAGCCATCAATAGTAACATATTGGCTGGAGGATTGTGCTGCTTGGTGTGCTGGTGCTTGGAAAACCGGAAAAATTAGTTTATCCGAATTGATAAGCCGGTGGCTTGCATTCAATGAAAGACTTGATTCTCCAGAAGCACAAAGAAATGCCCGAATGCAACTCGTGAAATTTCTCTATGACAATCGAACTCCAAATAGGCTATTAAGTGAATGGTTGGCTATTTTTTTGAATGCAGGTCTTCAGGATGCCATCAATGTCGAGCCACGTCTTCGAGATGATAAAGATAAGGTTGAAAACCTTCTGAAGGTAACTGCCTCAGACGGCAAGCTGGAAAACGTTACAGTCGCTTTCTTTGGAGGGCAAGGAGGATCACCGGAACATTTGACCCTGACTACGTTACATTCAGCTAAAGGTTTAGAATACGATGTTGTTATTATGATTGGATTAGAGCAGGGTAGAATCCCATGGAATAATGATTCAGCAGACACTCTTAGGGAAAAACGAAGACTATTCTATGTGGGATTAACTCGTGCTCGTCATGAAGCACATCTTCTATATTCTGGTTGGTGTAAAAATCAATATGGTCGAAGATTTAATGATGGACGTTCACAATTCGTTGATGAAGTTGAGAATTCACTGCTCAATGATGGGAATGACATAATATCATCGGGAAATGTTATGCAATGAATATCTGATTTTGATAAATATAGTTATGGTATTCAGGAATAGATGAAAGGACTTATTTTCAACTCTATTCTATCCTTAATTTTTACATAGCATAAAGGGGCAAATTCATGAAATTCGGATAGTTAATCCGGATCTCCATCAATAAAAGAAGAGCAACGGACCAGCAATCCGTAGGTCAAATAGCAAAGACACACGGACGATGAATCCGTGGGTCCGCTCCTAGATGTTGAGATTTTTATATTTCAGAAAAGCCGTTTATATTGGAAGCAGAAGCGTTAATTTTTAAAAATAATACCAGCTATGTGAATGTGCGGTGACGACCGCTGTTTATTGCTTAGAGGGATTTTCAAAGATCTGATCTTATCAATATCGAAAGACATATGCTTTGGGCGCGTATTATGACTTAGGACTATCAGTGCTCTTGTCTCGCTCAGTAATGAGAATCGTGGGATAGCTTGGAGATTGTGCCGTTCGCGATTGCATTACTTTTTTGTATTCTTCCGCGCTGCGATACACATCACAGAGTCGTTGATCGGCACCGACAGATTTGATTTTATCCCATTGGGCTTTCCGTTCATCACGCTGGACAACATACTCATTGAATATAGGTGTGGCACAATTAGGTCCGAGTGTATCATAAACGTTGCTAACCACATATAATCCCTCTGACAGATTCATAAAGAACTTCTTGGTAAGTTTGTGGCACCCTAATGACCGATTCTCGTTCATTATTTTGTTACTCCATATTGTTGCATATATGCTTGTTTCCATTATACCCCGTAGCCTTTCATTACACAAAAATATTGGTCTTCATAAATTGCTGTAAACCTCTCGACGATGAAGTTGATATGGCCTGTCCATTACACTTATTGAAAAATGTAAAGTAATTTGCCCTCCGAATTTGCCTCGTCGATTCATATAGGGGAAACCGTCCGCGGAATAGAGTTTTGCTATCAATCTACCTTGTTGTGTGCGCAAAGTGTAAAATAGCCAATATTTTGGTGCAACCGAAAGATATAAATAGTAGTGCCCCTAAATTTTAACATGGTCTTCATCCTCAGGTCTCACAGCAAAGACTATGTTTTATACAAAAAGGCTGGAGTAAAAATTGAAATGAGAGAACCGACAAAAATTACCTTCCACCACCGTAGGATCAGCCAGATATCAGACTTCACAGAGCTCATAGAAATGCTGTTCCCGGGTAATCGCAACCAACAGCATGCGGCAGCCTGCATATTTTTCGAGTTGAAGTGGGCCAACCACATTGTGCCTAACCTGGCCCATATAGAGAGAAGATATGACATATCCCGCCGCACATTACAGAGAACAAGAGCCAAGCTTTCACGGCTTGGGCTTATCGAACATGTCAGCTATCTCAACAGCAGATATGGCGGACAGTATGGGTGGAAATTATCTACTCGTTTTGAGCGAAGCCTTAATCAGCTTGGATTGTTATGTGCTGCTTTCCGGAATACTAAAACAAGCTCAAAGGAGAAAGAGATATTACTGTTGGAATTTGCCGATACTAAGCGGGAAAATTCAGTATCTCAAAATAGGTACATTTGTGGGCAAAAACAGAATGGAGGTGATGCCCTATCAAACGCAGAATAATTGGTGCATTTGCGATCGTGTTGACAATCTTCATTTTGGCAATACTTCATTTGACTAAGATTGCTAATGTTGGACGATCCTTAGAATTCGGGAGAGAAGAGCAACACTCTGGCGGAATATCTGCACAAAAAACACCTGATTCAATAATGACAGTTAAGGCAAGCAAACATAAAGCGATAGGCAATGGCATTGGACATGATCAGCAGGAGGCAAACAACCAATCCAATTCTTCCACAAGTTCGTCGAACACCCATTTTCTAAAGGTTTGTCTATCCCAGTGGATTAACGAAGTAATTACCTTTGAAGAAGCGATGCGTTGTATGGATGATGATCCAAAGCAAGCAACTTGATGTGAATGGAAACATGAGAACTGTGACAGTCAAACACTTTGACGCTAATGCTTGGAGTGGAGAAAGATGCCTGTCTGAAAAAAGAATTTGCAAAAGAGATTGATGGTTTTAATTAGCTTATTGTTGGTAATCAATATACTGCTGGCAACTAAGATTGTTTTGGGTGTAGGGAGGCTCAATTCCGGTGAACACAAACGAGACTCGGTACCTTGCCAGGCAATTCCAACACGATTTGTGATGGAAGAGCCTGAATGTGTAGACAAGTTGCTTGCGTCGATGAAGGTAACCAATGTCCACATGTCATGCCGCACGGAACCGCATACCCTATTGGAAGTACGTAGATTACATCCAAAACAGATGAGATTCAGTTAATGTGAGATTGTTTGGCACTGGCTATTGTGCACGCTTACCCCATCTTATATATAAGAAGCGATATTGTTTTCACCTGAGTTCAAGAACAACACGAAAACCACAGGAACTCATGCTGTCTTCCGGACCTGTTGAGATACGATAGGCCGAACGACAATGGTTCAGTCTATCATTATATGCCCCTCCGCGAAAGATACGGCACCCAGTGTCAAAAGATCCCTTCGGATCAACGCAAAGATCACTTTTCTTATAATCGTTATCCCAGTCACTGCACCACTCTGCGACGTTACCATGCATGTCATATAGGCCAAATGCGTTTGGCTTTTTCTTGCCCACAGCATGTGTCTTTGAACCACTATTGCTTTTGTACCAGCCATATTCTTTAAGTGGAAGACCGCTATAGCTGAATGAGAAACGCCCGGGGCTTCCTGCTCGACAGGCATATTCCCATTCAGCTTCAGTAGGCAAACGATATCGCCTGTAGTCCTTCCGGCTCAGCTTTTCACAGAACTTTGTAGCCTGAATCCAGGAAACACGCTCCACGGGCAAATTTCCACCAAACACTAAGCGCGTGTGACCACTCGGGTTGGATCCCATTATAGACTTGTACTGCTTCTGTGTAACCTCACAAGTACCCATGTAAAAACCCTTGGATATTATGACGCGATGCATTGGCCCTTCATTTGATGATCGGCCCCTTTCACCCGGAGGACTTCCCATAACGAACTCGCCTTGAGGGATATAAGCGAGTTTCATATCAATTGAATTGGTGATAATCTTACCGGCCGCAGGCTGGCGTCTTTGCTCGGCGCGTGCCGCATCAAGAAGTTTTCGAGTTGAGGGTATGGCTTTACAGCGCAAAGCTTTTCTTAATAACCTGATCTTGTTTGCAATAAGATATTCTTTTTTGGCCTTTGCCACCAGCAAATCATGTTCCGCCTGTGCCTTGGCATCGGAAATCTGGGCAACCAAAAGATTAAGGCGTTTCTTCTCTTTAGAAATAAGCACCAGATCGCGTGCTTTGGTGACCATCGACTCGGCCTGTTCAAATTCACCTCTGGACAGAGAAAGCTCAGCTAACTCCATGGTCGAATTAAAATCTTTCGTACGCTGTTGATTTGCGAGATCCATTCCCCTTCTCACATCGTCGGGAAGCTGAGGCCGTGACACTAAAAGTGGTATACTGCGGCATTTGTCGTACTCAAACAAAGCCGCCAAATAATCCTTCCGGCCGGCTAGCTCTATGGCCGTCTTGGCATGGTGATGATTCGAGTACACCAGCCAGAGTATGGCAGCGATGCATACGAAGATCAGCATAACCGTCGTAACTATGGCCCACTTGATCTTCAGCTGGCGCCATGCTTTCCTTGCTTCCCTCAGATTCGTCATAGCTTCGCCAAGTCCTGGTACTTTTGGCCATATCGCTTCGGCCTGACACAGGTGGCTCAGTGCCTCCTCGAACTTTCTGGCCTTGCGCGCAGATGCTGAGCCGGCGAGATGCTCGAGCGCCGCCGACTGATCCCTCTCAATCTCTTTAATAAATGCCGATGTCTTCCTCGATTTTGGGCAAACCGACAGCGCAATCTTCGCCGCAACTAACGCCCTCTCCAAGTCCTTTTCGGCCAGTGATTCTTGGGCAATTGTCATCTGTTTGTCGAAATCTTTTCGGCACCTGGTCAAGTCATCTTTCACCTCGGCCAAGCCATCAATGTCAGGCCACAAGTCATCGATTTCTACAAGTTTCGCATCGGCGTCGTCAAATTTCGCTGCCTTTGTTGCGCTGATTGCCTCCTGAAGTAATTCATGCGCACGAGCGTGGCGTCCGTTAAGCTCTTCTTGATCCTCCTTTGTCTGTCTGAGTAATGACTGTGCCTCCAGTGATTCCGGACATAGCTCTAAAGCAGTCTCAAGTGCATTGATGGCCTTGCCAAAGTCGCCGGTACTCCTAGAACTATGAGCATTCTCCATAGACTTGGTGTAAGCATCTTGGATCCTGGTCAGTTGTTCTTGTATATCTGACACATTCTTATTGTCTGCTTGCATCTGTTCAACTTCAGCTATGTTCCGACTGACTTGATCAAATTCGGCTCGTGGCAGTTGGTTATAAGCTTGGCTGATCAAGTGCTTTGTCTTCTCCAGTATTGTTGAGAGTTCATCGGCCAATGACAATGCCTCCGAACTTTGTGGAGCCTGGGAAAGAGCGGTCTGTGCGTGCTTTTGCGCTTCAAGAAGCAGAGTCTGCTTTGCAGATAACAAGGCCTGGTTATAGGCTTTGGCAAACTTTTCGGCCCGTGTGCTGCAGGTTTCCAGCATCTCTTTTGTTTTCACTCGTTGTGGAATAAGCACGAGGCAGTCTCGCAGATGCTTATTCGCTTCTTCGAATTGTGCTAGGTCCATGAGGACCGTCGCCTGGTTCCAATGCTCTTCGAAATCTTCTATAAGCCGTTCAAGGTTCTTTGTATGCTCCAATGCTGTTCTGTGACGCGGGATCACTTTTAACACGGCCCTCCAGGCCTTCAGAGCCTCCTCCGGCCTGCCTTCGGCAGCAACCCCGTCTGCCTCAGTGATCAGGTCTCTAACCTGTGACTGTTTCTTGCGAAGGCTCTTGACCAATGCAAGGGCCTTCTGTTCGTGTTTGCCGGCTCCCTCGCGAAGCACCGTTTCCAGAAGCCCTATCGCCTCGACCGGATCCTCATCCTTGAGTTTCTGAACCCTCTGCCAGCGATCTTGCAGAACGTAGTACTCCAAGACATGAAAGCCGCAGCCCGGACAAATCTCCGTGTCCAGTCTAAGCTTCTTCATACAGTGGTGGCACTCACGGAACAAAGTCCCCGGAAGATCAAATCCGCACTTTTCGCATCTGTCACGCGTGGTATCCGAATTAATGTGTCCACACTCCGGGCAAGACACATCAATGCTCAACGAAGCCCCCTGTGCAACTCTGTCCAGGTCACCTATCAACTGCTCGACATGCCCATAGCGAGCATTGGCACTTTTGGCCATACAGCGAGAGACAATACCCCAGTACTTTGCACAAGTACCTTTGATCTCAGTAGGATTGTCGTGCAGGTGTTTCTGACGGTATTCGTCACGAGAGGAACCGTCAAAAGGCAATTCACCGTCTAGCAATTCATACAGAACCACCCCTAAGCTATAAATATCACTGGCCGGGCCAATGTCCTTTTGGCGGGCGGCGTGAAACTGTTCGGGGCTCATGTACTGTGGAGTGCCAATACCCTGTCGATTTAATTGCTCGGGATTATCAGACAACACGCTGGCTCCATAACGCCCAATCCCGAAATCGGCGATCTTCGCCGTGCCATTTACAAGCAGGATGTTTTCCGGTTTTATATCCAAATGAGAAAGCCCCGCATCGTGAATCGCCTTGACACCAAGACAAGCCTGGCGAAACATCTTCAGGCCCTCTTTTGTTCGAGCTTCCTCGCTCTTGTTCTTTTTGAGCCAATCGCGGAAACTACCGCCCTCTGCGAAGTCCATAGGTAGCAGGGCAAGGGTAACATTCTTATGTTCACAGGTTCGAGGGTCCCGGGCGCTGACGATGTGGCTGGAATCAGTTATCTTCTCACGCAACTTAAATTCGTGAATGATCTGTTCGCGAGCATTCTGGGCCTTATCACTCTCGCCTGCGACGACAACCTTGAGAGCCATCTTCTCTTTCAGAACGGTATCATAAGCAAGGTATACACTGCCAAATCCTCCGGAACCAAGGATGCCCTGAATGGTGTATTTGTCCAGAACATCGCCTTCATTGATGATGACCTCCACACCATAGCCAAGATTATCATCTTCGCCCTCTTTTAAGGACAGATACGGCCCGTCATCTACGATAGAGGCGGGGCGTGAAAAATCTTCAACAGAGGTGCCTGTATCTGAGGTCTGAGTAGGGGTCGCCCAACCGTCCAGCGGAGTCTTGCACTTCGGGCACTTTTTCCATTTGGCTTTAACGTTCCTGCCGCAATTGGGACAATTCAATTGCTCTTTTACGATAGGTTTCAAGCAGGCCGGACACTCGTCCCAATCGGTCTCAAGGGGCTCGCCACAGGAACACCTGAGCATACTTTCTTCAACCATTCTTTGCTCCTATATGATTCAATAACTTGGAGGACCAAGCAGGCAAAAGATTTTTCATGGTTTTGCCTATTTCCTGTATCACACCATATCTGTATAATAGTCGGCAACTAAAAGGCCGAACGTCGCTCTTGTCTGACACTGGCCAGCTTCCGAATCGCCTTGAAGGCATAGTCACTGGTTAGCTTGAGCCATTGATTGGCCTGCGGAGAACTATCCTGCAATCTGCCCCAGGTTTCTGCTATAAGTTTGTTGTAATCTGAGACCGAGCCCGTCTCTAAAGTTTGTATGAGGTCAGGAGCGAATAACGCATATCCGGTAAACTGCATTGTCGAAGTGGGCGCTGAGACCTCAAGGCCAAAGGCGAGAGCCAAATCCGCATCCCGTGGAGTGACAACTATCCACTGGGCTTTTCGCAGCTTGTTTCTCTGGAAGATATCGATTTGCTGAAGGCTAATCTCAGCATAGCCGTTACCTGATTTCAATAGGGCATCACGTACACAGTCAAAAACCTCGTTTACAGTTGTATTTAATTTAAGTGGAATCGTATTGTCTTTGCCGTAAACCGTGCGGCAGCTGAATTTCTTTTTGAGTATTCTGTGCTTCTCGATTTCCTGCGGCAAGGTCTCTATGGGCACAATGTCCGCCCTTACTATGTTGTCGTCGAAGCCCCTGGCAAGGGGGTGCTTTTGTAAGGAGTCGATTTGCATTCTGGTGTCTTTGTAATCCGATTGGATCTCTAGGATCTTCTCAAGATGGGATATAGCTATTTTAGGTTCATTCATGGTCGCCAGCAGCTGGGCCAAGGCATATCGGCACGGCAGGGATACCTCGCTGTCTCCTAACGCCTCAACCTGTTTGAGACGCAGTTCCAGCTCCCAAAGAGGTCTTTGAATCAGACTTGCCGCTTCTGCTAACAGCAGGCTCGCTTCCAAGGACATACCACGGCTATTGAGGCCCTCCACGATCGAAGTGAACTGCTGTATGGAGGTGGGATCGCTAGGAGGTATCAGACTGCGTGCTTCTGCGATCTTTGCATCTCGCCACTGGTTCTCTTCCAAAAGAGCCTTCTCTGTAATTGCCTTAGCCGGCAAGCCAACACAGGACCGTATATCAGAGGCATGGGTATTCAATCCGGATAGTTTATCATCCTGTACGAGCCATGTCATTACAGTGCCGTTCCGTAGCCCTGTAAAGATGCGCTCGGTTCCAGCCCAGGCAACAACGAGAATTCCGGCAGATACGTTGCAACTTGAGATCCGTTCCTGCATATCCGCCGACCATAAGCAGAGCTTCATGTCGTCAAGGCCTCCGGTAACGATGCCTTTCTGTCCCGAACAAACGGCGACAAAAGCCCCCTCGTGCGCCTTGACCGTCATTTTCTTGAAGTTGTCCTCGACATCATATATATGGACATGCCCCGTCTGCGAAGGATGTATCAGTAAGCCGGTGGTCGGATTGTAGTCTAGACGGGCAACGGCCGCGAGTTTGGGAAGGGGTGGGACCTCCGTTTCATGAACACATTTTAGAGTATCCAGGTCCCAAACGCGCATTCGGTTATCCACGCCAAGGCTGGCCAGCAGCAATGATCCGATCGCGCACAAGGCCATGACACCTCCTTCGTGTGCCGCAATTTGCCCGACTTGCCCTTTTTCTACAAGAGACCAGAGTGTTATTCTTCCCTTCCCGCCTGCCGAAGCTAAGATGTTCTCGGTGCTGAACGCCAGACTCTCAACACTGGGCGGATCATAGACTTCAAAGAGAGAAGGGCAATTCTCAATGCCTCGGTAGTCAGTCAGACCGTGAACGCGAATAAATCCCGTTCTTGTGCCGGCGGCCAGACGGGTTCCCTGCTGGGAAATGGCTAGCTCATAGATGGAATAGCCCCTAGGAAACCGCGATAGTGTTGTTGGCTTAATCCCTTCGGACACGCTGTCCCACATTTGTATGACCGGGTCTTGCTTGCCGGTTCCACTGTAAACTATATTTAAATCCTGCATGGACACGGTTATTCTCACTAATACGGATGTCTACGTCGCCCGTAGTCTATCTCTGCGTGTTCGTGCATACTGCCAACGGTATACATCCCATCGGTGTTTTGCAAGTTGTAACCGATGTTCACCATCTTGCGTGTATCGGGCGAAATATCCACATGATGCTTGTATGGGACCAGGTATTTCAGATTCGCTCCTCCGTAATTGACCTTATTCCAAATCGTGCCCGATCTTTGAGTGTCAGATGCGCCAAGATGAGGTACAGCCGGTGGGGCAACCAAGTATTGTGTATTCTTATTCAGAAGATACAAGATCTCATCAATTACAGGCATATATTTGCCTGACCTCATTCCGGCCGCATCGCCCACGAGTGTGTCGATCGTTTCTCGTCGAGTGGGAGAAGAGCCGGGGATCAGAGACAGTGAGTGTCTTGCGCTTTTTGTGAGGGTATTGATTTCACCGAGCATTTTCTGACATGCCTTTATGACATTCTGGATATCTGCCAGTCCGCCTCGTAAATTCTGTGCCGCACCTGATCCCAAATTCTGGGCATCATGGTCGTGTTTTCTACGGTTAGACTCTTGTTCTCTCATGGCAGACTGGATTCGATCCCCCAACGAGTGCAAAGCATGAAGAGAGGCATTGATCTGTCCAGTTGCAGCGAAGATTTCCTGGTCGGCCTGACTCAATGTCTGGTAGGCCTGTCGGGGAGATGAAGAGCCGTAAGCCTCAGACTCCCGTTGGCCATATTGTGATTGTGCTGCCGCCACCTGGCTCTCGATATCGTGCTTGTGTTCACAGGCAGCGCCTAGCGTATGCTGCGCTTGCCCCAGTGACGCTCTGATGCTAGCGAGCTCTTTTGCCGCCTGTTGAAGGGATAGCCTATTCATGTTTCTACTTTCCTCTTGTCGTTTTCAGAATATAGGCCATTCAGAAGGCGATCTTGTTACGATTGACGATTTCCTTTTGATGATGCGTTTCCTTTTCGCCAGTAGCACGGCTTTTCTTCTGGTCCTTTTCTTTGGTCTTTAAGAACCTCATGTCTTCTTGCGAAGCGGAAGCAGCGTCTTTAACGTTGTCCTTTGCTGCGGCGGTGTCCATTTTGGCCATTGCGTGTTTCAGCTTTTCTGTGTCTGCCTTTGCTGTCGCAGACCGTTTATCCAGGTCTGTCTCTCTCTTCTGGGCCGGATTGAACACTTCTTTTTTGATTCCCTTTTCCTGCTTTCCAAATTCCTTGTCCGTGACATCCCCGGCTTTCTTAACGCTCCTTTCCATGGCCCTAGCACCTTCCACCGTGCCGCCCCTTTTGATCTCCTTGGCAACCCTGACCTCTATCGTTTTGTCTTTGGCCACTTTTTTGAGGTTCTCCAGCCTCTTGCCCTGCTCTTTCTTGCTATCACTGATTTCCTTCTCTATCTCTCCCTTTTTCTTGCTTTTTTCCAGCCTCATGGATCTAACCTCCAATCGAACACATTCTTAGTCATATCGTTCTTCACATAGTCCAACAGTCACGTTTTCCAAAAGTAGATCAAGCTGCCGAAAGATCTTCTGTCTCTTTAAGAAGGTGGTCAATCAGGTTAATTGTCTCTTGGTATTGAGACAAGACATCTGAATTGTACCGCTCCAGCATTTCAACGTACCTGTTATCAAGGTTCGTATCAATTTCACCTGCCTGCTCGATCCTTTGTTGATTCAGAGCGATTTCTCTCCTGAGGGCTTCATGTACTTGGACAAACTCTTTCTGGATTTCGACAATATCTGCGCTCAGAGAAAACAGCCCATGCGCTCTTTGATGGGGATCTTCAAGTTGACGGCCAGTATCGATATTCGACTTGATGGTCACAAGCATTCGAGAAGTCTCACTGCGGACATCGTAGAACCTAGCAAAAAACTTGTCTTGGATTGAGTCGATTGTGCAGTGCGCCCTACGAACAAGACCCTCCTTATACCATTCTTCTTTTTTTAGGAACGGCAGGATGATATCCCTAGTCGGGCTGCCCTCATCAATTCGCAAGTACTCAACCGCATTCAAACCGCGCACCCTTCTGGGTCGGTACAGAGCTTCTGTGTAGTAATAGGCTTCACCGGGAGATAGTCTGGCAATCTCTTCAATTTCACTGTTGCCCAGCAGCATTGCACCACCAAGGTCCTCCCTATCCTCGTTGCTCACGAGCCGGTGGGCAAGCTTGGTACTGGTGTTTTTGACGACCTCCGGAGCGACTGTCGTAGGCAGCTGATCGGCAATAATAATCCCCTCTCCCAAGGCACGCATCTCCGCCAGCATTCTCGATACGTACTGGGCAGCAAATGCCCTGGGATCGGCCCCATCCTCTGAGGCAACTGCTCGTCCGGTTCGCCCTACAATATTGTGGGCTTCTTCGACAACGATAACGTGGTGCAGCCCTTTTTTCCTTCTGCTAGGCTCTATTCGGATATACTCGCGTACGGCCGAGAGAAGAAAAAGTGTCAGAAGGCACGCGATGTTCTGAGGCAGGTAGTCCATCTCAACAATCGTCGGATATTGCAGCAGCTCTTCGACGGAAGGAATACATTCTTGGGCTTCAAAGATTCGACCCATCGCGCGACGAGTCAAAAGACCGAGTCTGACCTCAATGGCAGCTCTAAGATTACCCTTGATCTCACTATCATAGTCTTTCTCCTCCATGATCTTGTGGGCGGATTCGACCAAATCCACCATCCGCGGGAAGTCACCCGGCTCTACTGCTTCATAAACAGCCTCTACTGCCTCGGCGATCAGTGCCTGAAGAGGGCCATACATAGGCATCGACGCTTCAAAGCAGGCAAGCACCTGCCCGATATGTTCATCCAAGGTAATCCCCTCCGGATAGGCGAGCGGGTTGAAACGTAAGGGTGAAATCCCTTCATTGCCGGGTGTGTAGATTCTCAGTCTCGAGGCCATCGCCCGAATGGTCTGGTCAGGGTGTTCATTGAGAGTTTTCAGGATGCGATATTCTGTTTTGGCCGGCTCGATGACAAGAAACGGCACGTTCAGCCGGCTCAGCTGCACCAGAAGATTGAAGATAGCGGTCGTCTTACCACTGCCAGGAACGCCCGCAACGAACAGGTGCTTGGTCAGCGCCTTTACGGGCAGACGCAGTTCCACGTTTTTCGGCTGAGGATCGGTAAAAAGCCCCAATAGGTCATCGAGTCCACTCAGGGCGCTGCAGGTGGGCTCCTCGGACTCTAGGTCATAGCCTAGCAGGATATCAGCCTTAATCCCGCTACGGGTCGGAGTATCTACTGGATCCGTAGTCTTTCTTATGCAGCGAGGTGAACCATGTCCGCCTATCGGCAGACGAATGACACCCAAGAGCTCATCGACCGTCGCCAGCCGACATATCCGTGCCAGGCGCTTCCACTCTTCGGGCATATCGTCGCTCCATATCTGGCGATTCATGACGTGACAGGAAGCCCTCATCAGAGTGCTGTTTTCAAGAGACTTGGCAACGAGATCCTGTTGCCTAAGATCACCGTCACATCCATAGGACAAGAGGAAGTATCTCCCACCTTTGAAACCGGATTCAGCTACGAGCGATGCGATGGTCCTTGCGACGATTTCGCTTTCAGCAAAGACCTTGATATTGAACAGCAGCAATGGACGGCGGAGCATCTCATGGAACTCCTGCTGATCCCTGAGAATATCATCGGCTACCGGATCCTTCTTTTTGGAGTCCTCTGCGGTAAAGGGAGTATTCTGGTCGTTGATCGGGCTTGGGACATCGCTTTCGCAATCATCCCTGCCGATGTATACGTCATTGCCGTAAGCATTGACGGCCATAAGATGGCGCACATACAAGTAATGTCCATCGATATCATCATTTGCATTAACGGGGTGAATCGCAAACTCTATAACGCATTCTTCCGTGACCTTCGAGAGCATTGCATCGAGCATGAGAAAATCGTTGTCCCGGTGCGCTTCAAATTTGCAAGGTGAATAGTAAAAGCCTACCCTCGGGGCGTACCGGTTGAACTCATGAGGTACGGCGGATTCGATCCTGTTTTCTTTTCGTATGACCTCACAGACGCATGGGAAATCTTTGATCTCAAATTCCTCAGCCTCTATTCTGAGAGGGCCGGGACAATGTTCACGATGACAGTCTGCTGCAGAGATCCTGAGTTCGGCCCCGCAGTTCGCCGCTGTGCACCGCTTGGTGTAGAATTCAGACAGCGGCCCGACATCGATGAGCTGTCGAACCACCTGCTCGGAAATATCTTCTCCAATCCTGACAGCCAATTTCAATCTGAGCCTGTGACGGATACCATCGGTCGTCTGTGGCGAGAATACGAATCGAATCGCCAGGGCAATCTGGTCCTGCTCGAAATTAGAGACCATTCTGAGCAGGTGTTCAAAACTGCGGTTGATATGCTCCTTGACGTTGCCACCGCAAAGCGTAACCAGGCTGTGGTGGGTATAATCGGGGATACTGGCTATGTCGTAAACGTAAATTCGCTGCTGCTGGGTCATTTCATACCTTCCTCCAAGGTCAGGAGCAACCCATGACACATCACTTATGAGCACTGTTCTACAACGCTTCAGGACTACCTGGTCTATGTTGCTAAGGGACTGTCCTGACTTCCATGTGCTCCATCACGAAACTGATCGGCGAACACTATACCAAGGCGGTCTGCGTCTTGCAAGGGTTTTTTTCGCTTTTTTTTGAGTGGAATACGGACATGATCCCTCGGTCAAGGGGACAAATCATTGTCTTTACATTCCTTCTGCGTTATGATAAAGTATGTGAGGCGTTGACTTTTTTGACGTGTTAGCACACTGTTATGGATGGTTTGAGGGTGTCGTATGTATCGTCGTTTGTCTTTGCTGAGTCTGGCTGAGCTAATTGCCCACAACAGTGACAAGAGGGCTTTACAGGAATTGCATAATAACCGCACAGTCTTCTCATACCGTAGCAGTTGGCCGCTTCGCCTGGCAGAGTTTGCAGATAAACTGAGGCAGAGCCGACTGGGCCGGAAGTGGTGTAATGATAATGCAGAGGCGCTCGAGAAGGCTTATGATTTGACGATAAGCAAGTTCAGTAATCTGCCAGGTCGGGAACAAGATGGGCAGGATGTGAAACTGGATGGTCCGGACTGTCGCTATTACTTTGAAGCCTTCATCAAACATGCTGTTAAGATGCTGGACGTCGAATGTTGTAAGAACGAGGCTGAGAGGGAGACCAAGATGTCGGGATTGTTGCAGAATCTTGTGATTCGCCACTTTCGTCTTTCCTGTCTGGAATGTCGCCGCGTGACGGATGAACTAACTAGACGATACCGCTGGAAGGTGAACGGTTATATCCTGACTATTCTACTGCCGGTGCACATACCCTCCAGCCAGTGTAGTAAGTGGCTTGCCGCCAACGTTCCGGACGTTGATCCCTCGCGGCCTGGCGAGCGGGATCGTGTGCAGGCCGTGGTGGATCGGCTCATAACAAGGCAAAAAGTTATCTCACTTGAGAGCATAAATCCAAGTGAAAAGGTAGCCGATCCCTCCTACCTGCAACGAGAGATCGAGCAGGAAATGACGGTCAAAGGCCTGGCGTACGTGGTCGCCGATGAAAAGGCTCATCACATCGAGTCTCAAAGGATAGCGATACGGCAGTTGGGCAAAGGTACACTCAGGTCTATGATTTGCCAGATCTTCGAGAGTTTATCGCAAGGAACGTACGAGCCGATGACCATCGCCGACAGGTTCGGCCTAAGCAGACCGACATTTACCAGGTTTGCCGGTAGCCGTTGGCTGACTGGGGCGGACAATCGCGCTATATTGCCGATTCCGGATTTATGGCTCAATACGGCCCAGACCCTCGCCGGTCATCCGGCGTTTGTCAGAGCGGCCGAGACTGCAGGCGTCCTGAAACATGTCCAGGAAATACTGCAGAACAAGAACGCAAGCAGGAGCAGAACCGAAAATGAGTAATGACCTATACTTCATACCCATCATAGCCAAAGCCCTGCAGCAAAAGGATACGGACGAGTCGTTACGACAGGCCTTTGACGAGATAGAATCTCTGGGCCATCAACCCGATTATCAGCTGGGCTATCAACAATTCCAGGAGTTTATGAATATCGTGAATGATCATAAGAAGCAGCATGGGCCGGACCTGTTTGAAAACAACGCGCTCGTTGCGCTGATAACCGAGCTTGCAACCAGCACCTTTGAGGGTACAGATCAAGAGAAGCAGATGATCCTGAAGTCTATTCAGTCGCACCCGCAGTGGCAAGCTGAATATGACAGGCTCACGGCCGAAATGAGGGAATTGCAGCAGATACCGACAGGTGTCAGTGTCTCGATCTTACGTGAGAACGAGCCATTCAGATCGCTCACATTTACGAAATCTCCCGATTCCAAGACTATCGACAAGATAGTCCCCGGCCGTTATACTGTAGCTCTTGCCACCGGACGGATTATTTGGCAGGGTCTGCTTGCCGAGCGGGACCTCATATGGACGGAGGCGTATCCTGGCCGGGCCCTCAGGTTGAGCGCCGATACGGGTGAACCGGAGGGTGAGCCCACACAGCAGGTCAGTGCTCTCGAAGGAGACGTTGTCCTGCGTGTATTCGCGGGTCTTGAAAGCGGTAGGATTGAAATAACGATGCACTGATCGGAAAATCCACTATGAATACGGTGATGACATCGATAGGCCGAGCCAAGGCCGCCCTGACGTTCGGCCAAGGCCAGAGTACCAAGGGAATCATTTCCACAGTTGTTGCATCTCCACGATCCCGCGTAGACAATGAGCGTGTTCACTTTACAGGCGCCGCCACCTTTGAAAGGACTATTGTAGGTCATATCGCTGACAGCTTGGTTCCTACTGTAGATAGCATCCTCGATGTATTGGATTTGCCTAAGAAAGACTTCGTTTTGTCTGTGGTCAACCCGGGCGCAGCTTCTGCCTCGGATCTTGGTGTTGAAATCTCAGGATTTTCAGCAGACGCACCGACGTTCCTGGCGTTGCTCTCAGCCGCTTTGAGCATGCCCATACCTGATGACGCTGTAAGCACCGGGCATATTGCCTCTTGTGACGGCGACCTTTCTGCTGTCAAGGCGATGCCCGCCAAGATCGCCGCCGCCCTGGATGATAAATCGATCCGGCATTTCATCTACCCTTTCCCTGACAAAGACCGTTCGCTCAGTGTTCTTTCTCCAGCAGAAAAAGAGAATATCGACATTGCCGTGATCAACGCCAAGGGCAGACTTAGAATGACGGCTGTTACGGATATCGCTGATCTAATCCAGGCGGTTTTTGGCGATGAGGCGATAGTGCTGGGATCGTTGCAGGAAGGATTCTTCACCGGAGGGCACCTGCAACGAGCAGGCAACGGTCCCATCGATAGATCGGCGTGTTTTCTGGCCGAGAATAATAATCGCCGTTTTTGGAGCGCGCTGGAGCGGTTCTTTCTTGAGGGCGAATGCGGGCGGGCCAAGGAACTGCTTGCAACTCGCGTACGTTTTCATATTAGAAGTGAAACATATCCAAGCGAATTTGGCCGAAGCCTGATACAACTGTTGCGGTCGTTGCCACCTGTGACCAGAAGACTCAAGGTGGACTTTCCATTACTGCCTATGCTCGAGTGTGTCGCCTTGACGCAGTTTGCTGCAGAATTTGACGCCCACGATATAAGGTTACTGTACGAGGCCGTGGAGGGTCAGTCGATTTGGACGGAGCCCGCGGTATTCAGAAGTTCAGGTAACGATGCGGATTCTTTAAACGACCAAAAAGATGAAGCGCTTGCGGATTCGATCATATCGCAAATTGACCGTATCGCGCTGGCTAAGAAGGTGGCCGTGCCGATCGATGCGGCCCGGTCCACATATGTGCTGAACAAGTTGACAACCGGCTCAAGTGAAGAATTCTATGACCTTGTTGTCGCCTTCTATCTGCACCTCCAGCGCCATGTCCATTCGACATCGGACTGTGTGGACATGGAGGCGGTCAGGGCTGAGGCAACGGCACTGCTGGAACGGACCTTCGCCCAGAGGGGCGGGTTAAAAACCGCCATGAACGAAGCGGCCGATGGCCTCAGCGGCGGCATGAAATTCATCCTGGATGCCATGACTGATCAGTTCAAGGCCGAGTGCATGTCCAAACATGTCAATCGCGTGATAAAAGAGGCCATTACACCTGTGGATACGAATGAACAGATCTCTTTGATATCGGTGCTTCTGAAGCGCCTGGCCCCGCATCTGCCGCAAGAGATCGCCACATCGCCCCCCGAGCGTTTCATTATGCATTACGAGACCCTGGTGAAAGCATATGTACAATCACTGGACAAGATGAACGAAGTATTTCGAAGGTTTTAACAAAGACAGGAGAAGAATCATGGGAAACATCAACACTCTACTCGATGCACTTGACGAACGAACCATCGCCCGAGAAATAGGACTGGCGCACGACGAGGCACGTATGCAATACCGCCTTGACTCCAACACGGTCCGTGATTTTGACGAGTTCAGCCACACCATTGCGGATTACTATAACTATCATTTTACTGCATGTGTCTCAGGTGGAGGATCCCTTTCGCCGGCAGAGGCCGGCGGCCGGGCCAAAGAGATCATCGCGCGTGAGTACCGGCGACGCGGCGGAGATGTGACATCGGCGTATAACAACGCACATGATGGGACCGACGGCGGCATGCGGGCGGTGCTGGATATCGTTTGTGAGGGAATAAAGGCCGAGTGCGTTGAACGATACATTCGGGATATGTTCGACCGCCACGTGGCCCCTAACTCATGGGACGACAAGGTCGATATCATTCGTCAGTTCATCAGCAGTTGCGGCGCCCAGCTATCGGCTTCGATTCGAGCTTCTCAACCGGAAGCTTACGCTCAGAACTTCGAGGAGCTTATTCGGTCCTACGCCCACGCGTTGCGGCAGACCTCTGCCATGTTTCGACGTTTCTGATGGAGTCGCCGATGTCAACGGTACTGGAACAGTTGTTGGCCGATATCGATCCGTCAAGAACATACGACCAGATATTCGCCCGGGCTGACGAGGCGATCAATACGTTTCGCTTCCACAACGCCCGGATCACGGACTGGGGAGATTTTAACACCTGCCTGGGGGAATTCTTTGCTCATGTCGAAGCTAAGATACTGCGCCTGCATCCCGGCCCCGTGAGCGTGGAATTTCACTGGGGAAGATGCGCGCAGCTACTGCGGCATATTTACGGAGCCAACGGGTCGAAAGCCGCCTTCGAAATGTCGCGAACCGGCAACGAGGGCGGTCTTTTTGCCGTCATGAGGGCCATTGCACTGAGAATGGCCGAAGAATACTCCGAAAATGAAATCTCCGCCCGTGTGAGCCAATACTGGGAACGACTATCCGTAGACGAGCAGATTTCGGCGGCCAGCGAGTACCTCGAAAAATACGGTCATCTGCTGCCTTCAGAGATGACCGAAGGCTACGGCGCTCGTATCCGGGCCAATTTCCCCAAAGTATTGGCCCAGCACCCACAGATCCTTCGGAGAACTCGCCGTCTGGGCCGATGATCCCACCGATCAAATCCGCCCAAAAAACCTCAGATTATTTTCAGTCATCCTCTTCAAGCTGAAATTGAACACGCCCCATTCCCGCTGTCGCTAATGAAGACAACCGAAAGTTCACTGCAGCAGAAAGGACAGAAATGACCCTGGCCAGAGCCTTAATCACACAAGCCGGGCCGTACATGGTGGGGGCAAAAGCCCGGGCCCTTACTGCCGCCGAGGTCGGTAAGGGCTGTGACGGGCGAATTCTACCTTTGCCTGTGGCCCTGGAGCCCACTTTTCATCCCATAATGGTAACAAAGGACCTGATGGCCCTTCAAGATCGGCCCCATTGGATTTTCGAATCCCCGCCAGACCATCAGGAACTCGTCAGGTATCGTGTGTGGCTGTCGCCCGACCAGCCGTTTAGCTGGAACTGTCTGGAACTGTTTGTAAAGCAGCTGTCGCTGGTCTCCCGCAGAGTCGGCCTGGAAATTACCGGTAACCAGAAGAGGCTCTCTATTACCCTGCTTTGCCATCGCAACGATGTTCCGTTTGTTACTACGGCCTTCCTGAGCAAGCTGAAGTTCTGTCGGCTTTCGTTGACGACGGAAGAGTTGATCTTCGATGCCGAACCACATGTCTGGGAAGATGTCGGTCTCTGCGAATTTTTTCCGTCGCCACCGTATCACCATCTTCTGACCCGGCCAGATGAGCTCCACGCGTCCCCATACGAAGCATTGATCACCGCGATTGCGAACATACCACGATCCGCCATGGGCATTTACCAGGTCCTGTTTCAGCCGGTCTCTGCCGCCAATAACTGGCACCGCAATATCGAAGTGCTTACGGATATTGAATACATGGTGAAGCTCCTGAACAATGCCGGCCATACGCAGCGTTATGCCCAGCAGGCGCCATCCGGGTCGCTTGGTCAGATGGCAGGTAACGTAGAAACCAAGGCCCATAATGACAAACCATTTTATGCGGTGGTTTTTCGCATTGCGGTCGTAGGGGCGGATGATGACCGGCAGAATTATCTGCAATCACTTAGGGTATTCAGCAGTCTCTTCCAGCATGGCGGACGACCCCTTGACTTCGTTACAGAAGCCCAATACAGATCGGTTCTTTCTGCAGAGCAAATTCGGCAGATGTTCCTGGTAGGCCTGACGTACCGGCCGGGATTCCTGGTCAATTCAGCCGAGCTGACGGGGCTAGTCCACTTTCCCGGAAAGGGTGTGTTTGAGCAACACGAGACAAAACTCGATAAGGTCGAAACATTGACGATCCTGGTCGTCAGTAAGCTTTCAGAGGGTACGTCTATAGGAAAAACCAGTGTGGCAGGCCGGGAGACCACAGTATGTATACCGGAGAAATTTCGATTTGGCCATGTCCATCTGATCGGCAAACCCGGCCAGGGCAAGACGACCCTCCTGGAGAACATGATCCTGGATGACATCCGAAAGGGGGACGGAGTGGCCGTCTTCGATCCGCACCACGATATGGCTGACCGATTGTTGTACCTGATCCCTGAGGAGGCGGTTGACCGGGTCATTTACTTCAATCCAGCTGACCCAGACTGGGTACCTTTATGGAATCCTATGTTAAAGATCCCTGGTCAGAATATCGGCAGAATAACCGGTGATCTCATCGGTGTGCTCAAGAGCCTGGTCACCGCCTGGGGTGACCGCATGGAGAATCTGTTTCGTCAATCCATGCTCGGATTATTTAGTCTTCAAGGGACGTGCTTGCGGGACGTCTATGAGATCCTATGTAACTCGGATTACAGTAAAGAGATCCGCAAGCTCGTTCTTGAGTCTGCTGAGGATGATGTGGTTCACCAGTTCTTCAAGGAAGAGATCAACGGCTACCGGCCCGATGAGCTCGGGCCGCCCAAGAACAAGCTCAGCAAGCTGCTTTTGTCCCACACCACGGTCTCATTGATGCTGTCACAACCGTACAGCACCTTTAATTTCCGCCGAATTATGGACGATGGGATGATACTCATAGCCGACCTTTCGCCCAGGCTCGGCAAAGAAGGTGCACAGACTATCGGAGGCCTTATGGTGGCGTTGATGTACATCACCGCAATGAGCCGAAGTGATTTGCCCATAGAGAGGCGACGTCCATTTCACTTGTATCTTGATGAGGCGCCCAAGCTGGTGACCGATACGTTCGAAGAGATTATCGCCGAAGCCCCCAAACACCGTATGAGCCTGATCCTCGCGCATCAGTTCCTCCGGCAGTTTGACGCCAAGAAGATTGACGCACTGGGCAGCATCGGTACGACTATTGTCTTCAATGTCGACAGCAGAGACGCTGGCTATCTGACCAAGGACTTCAAGAACAAAGTCAAGATCGACGACTTCATCAGCCTCGAACGCGGAGAAGCGATTGTGCGATGCGGGACCGAAGTCGTCAAGGTAAAGACACCGGAACCATGGCAAATTCCCGAGAAGAACTTCAAGGACCGGATCATCAACGAATCGCGAAGGAAATACTATGTGCCGGCCCCAGAGGTCCGTCGGATCATCGAGCAACGGCACGAATGGGCCAACAAGCCGTTCGCGCCGTTGGGCGTCGTGGCAGACGACCGTAAAAAAACGTTCTTGCCCGGAGAATTCAAATATGATGAATTCTAATCATGAGAAACTCGCCAGAGAAACTATCGCAATGATAATGCTTAAACTCGATCCAGATCAGATCAAGAGCCGGCTTGATAATCCCATTGATAAGGCTTCAAGGGAATTCGACTACGAACCAACATGCCCCATTACTAACAAGGAGTTTCATCGGATCATTGCCAACTTCGTGGCACATCTCCATGACAAGACGGCGGCAATCTCTTGGGTACCCGCCGATCCACTAGCCGAGGCAATACGGCTGCTGGAAACAGGCTACCAGAGCGCCATATATGGGACGGGGTATACGGCGGCTCTGCTGGATGCCAACGATCCAGCCGAAGGTGGTATCCAAACTGTTCTGACGGGTCTGGCCGAGTCGACTAAGGGCATCAAGCGACAAGAGTACACCACAGACGTCTTCGCGAGGTATTTGCATGGCTGCAGCTGGTATCTGCGGTGTGATATCGCCCGCGTTCTACAGGAAGACTACCGGGCATTTTTGCCGGAGAAGCTGGGTAAGTGTGCTCCGGCGCAGCTCGTAGATGAGACTCCAATGCTGATATCAATGATCATCTCGAGTGACTCAGTCCTGCATCAAGTGGCATTCTCGGATGTGGTATGAGAAAACGTTGAACCAGTAGAATTAGTGATCATCGTGAGCATTTGTCAATGAAGGACCTTTGAGGACTGAAACGGAACTCGGTGAAAAACCGCTTCGACTATGAAAGAAATTGACAAACCAACACGGTGACCTGGCAATGGTTACCTGTAGTGGGGGAACCGTAAACAGCGGGAAGCCCTCCCGAGTAAGGTCTAGTCAACCGCTCGGAAGTCTGAACAACTGAAGGTATTCAATATGAAAGGAGTAAAGACGAGTGTAACGAGGTGAAGGGTGGAGCCCTGAATCTGAAACGTAGCCCCGAGAAATGTGGATTTTGGGATAGTGCTGATCCTTTGTGTTGAGGCGCAGGCCATGCAGTGAGCGCGATATAGACGAGTGCGAAACTGACACCCCGGGGTCAAAGACAGCATCGAGTTACACAACGACAGGTAAGTAACCAGGCGAGCGACGATCAAGGGCTCTTGGGGAATCATCCGCAATGGAAGTACCCGAGTACCTTATCCAATGTAAAAAGAGGATTTGGAATGGCCGCGTCGCAAGTGATGGGGACCGGTGTGCCGCAATGGCCTAGCTATGAAGCGTCTAATCCACGCTGAGCGAAGGTCCCCACGGTTGGTCGTCTGTGAAAGGAGAAACATTACCACTATGCAAGGAGTGACGAAGTAATGGGAACAGACCTTACACGGATAAGTGAAAAGGCCCGTAAGGAACCCGAACTGGTATTTACCAGTCTATATCATCACATTAGTGATGTGGATAACTTGCGAGCCTGCTACGAAAGCCTGGATGCTAAGAAAGCTCCAGGTGTGGATGGCGTAACGAAGGCAGAATACGGGAGGAATCTCGAAGAGAATCTTCGGAATCTGTCGGCGCAGCTCAAACGGATGGGTTACCGTCCAGGGCCAAAACGACGAAGTTACATTCCGAAGGAAGGGAACGCGAAAGGACGACCATTAGGCGTCAGCAATCTTGAGGACAAGATTGTGGAAGCCGTAGTCAAACGAACGCTGGAACCAATCTACGAGGCCGTATTCGAAGACAGCAGTTATGGATATCGACCTGGACGTAACCAGCACACATGTCTGGATGCCCTTGGTCGTACGATCCAACAGAAACGGGTCAGCCACATTGTGGAAGCTGATTTGCGAAGCTTCTTTGATAAAGTAAATCATATGTGGATGATCAAGTTTCTGCGTCACCGGATCGGTGATGAACGTGTCATCAGGCTAATTATCCGCATGCTCAAAAGTGGCATGATGGAAGACGGCTTGGTCCACGCAACCGAAGAAGGGACACCCCAAGGATCAATTCTTTCCCCACTGTTGTCGAATGTGTACCTGCACTATGTTCTGGATCTGTGGTTTAGCCATCGTGTACGTAAACAATGTCGCGGTCAAGCCTATTACTTCCGCTTTGCCGATGACTTTGTGGCCTGCTTTCAGTACAAAAGCGATGCAACGAACTTTCTTCAGAAGCTTGATGAAAGGGTCCAGGAGTTCGCCCTGAAATTGGCCGAAGATAAGACTCGCTGTATTGAGTTTGGCCGTTTCGCACGCGAGAATGCCCGTAAACGAGGTGAAAAACCCAAGGAATTTACATTCTTGGGCTTCACGCATTATTGCGGCAAGACCGAAAAGGGTTACTTTAAGGTCAAGCGTCGTACCAGCCGCAAGAAGCTGGGGCAGAGTTTGCGTAAATTCACCGAATGGGCTCGCAAAGCACGTAGTGTACTGAGAAAAGGAGAGATGCTAAGGCAAGCTCGGACCCGGGTTAATGGGTACCTTAACTACTACGCCATAACGGATAACTCGGATAGGTGCAGCTACTATGTCCATTGCGTAGAACGCATATTGTTCAAATGGCTCAACCGTAAGAGTCAGCTTAGGACATACACCTGGCCAGCATTTAATCAGGCTTTGACCTGTTTAGACTGGCCGAACGCATCGAGAGTCCGCAAAGACCTGAACTCTTTTCGTAGGACGGAGGCATACTGAATGGCCAACCGGGGAGCCGTATGTATGGGAAATCCGCTTGTCCGGTTCTGAGAGGGACAGGAGTACGACTGGCATATGGAAGAGATATTGTGGCACCGTCGCGAAAGCAGACGGCGAACAGAGAAGACGAACTTCTTCCTAAGTTCCGGAAGTCTCCTGTCTACTCGCAGAATACAAGAATGTTCATTGTTATGAGGACGAGACAAGGCTCTCCATGAGAATTTTTTAGTAAGGATACGTCAGTATTATGAACATGGACAACGATTTCTGGGGATAGGTAGTTCGCCCCTGAAACTTCATCGGATTGGTAACCGCTGTAACTATAGAAACAATGGATGTGTAGTCTTTTAGCAGCAGGATTTGTTGACTATGAAAAGGACCAAATACAGCACGGCAGAGAAGATAGGGATCTTCAAGAGCCTATTCACAGGCTTGACCAATGTCTATGGCACTTATGACGTCGATACAGGTAGAGTCCGACAGGTGAAGGAGCCGGTGACCGACGAAGTCATACGAGCACATCTGACCGGAAAACAATCGTACGGTGTTTATCTTCTGACAGGAGAAAAGACCGGCGCCCTGGCAGTTGATTTTGATGAAGATGATCTGTGCCTGCCAATTTCCTTCGTAGCTGGTTCTAGAAGATACGATATGTCCGCGTACATTGAGCGGAGCAAATCCAAGGGATATCATGTATGGATATTCTTCGAGAAAGGTGGAGTCCTTGCGTGTAAAGCACGGCTGGTGGTCCACAAGATCCTTGCCGACATGGGAAGGCCAACCACAGAAGTATTCCCGAAGCAGGATGTCTTATCAGACGAGATCTCATACGGGAATTTTATCCATGCTCCTTTGTTTGGAGGCCACGTCCCCAAGGGACGGACTGTTTTCGTTGATCCCGCTGAGCCAACGCAGATGTATCCTGACCAATGGGAGCTGCTGGCAAGGGTTCAGCGAGTGCCGGAAGTGAGACTTAACGGAATTATCAAAAGCTGCCAACTTGAGCCACCGAAACCAGATGCGAAGCAACCAAGATCCGACTGCCGCAACGAATCGAATGACAATACATCACCTTTTGGATTGCCCCCGTGTGCTCGCAGAATGCTGGCAGAGGGTGTGACTTCGTTTCAGCGGGTTTCGTGTTTCCGCTTGGCAGTCCATCTGAAACGATATGGAATTCCTTATGACCTCGCCTTGGTTATATTGAAGGCATGGGCAAGGAAGAATCGACCTGATGAGGGGAAACGCATCATTACCGATGCAGAGATAATGTACCAAGCCAAATGCGCTTTCCAGAATTCCTATCGTAGTTTCGGTTGTGAGGAAGCTGCTATCGCCGCCTACTGTGATAAGGATTGCCCATTGTATGCATACACCGTGGGCAAATCTTCTATTTGACCGGGGTATATTGGAATGATTGAATTGAGAAAAACAGAAACGGCTGAGTCTCAGACCGGCCAACCAGATATCAGTCTTGAAGTTCTGAAGCGACGGTGCCTGCTCAAGGATGGCGACGGGAACGTCGTGGAAACGCCCGATCAGATGTATTGGCGCGTGGCTAAGACAGTCGCAAAAGTAGAGGCCCAATACGGCACTGGAGAACAACTTGTCCAGTTACTTCCTGAGATATTCTACAAGCTAATGGCTAGTGGTAAGTTTCTTCCGAATAGCCCTACCCTGATGAATGCGGGTCAGAAAGAGGGTCTATTGAGCGCCTGCTTTGTTTTGCCGGTCAACGACAGTATCATTGAGATATTCGAGGCCGTTAGAAATACAGCTTTAATCCAAAAGGCTGGAGGTGGAACGGGATTCGCATTTGATAGATTGAGGCCTACTGGTGATAGAGTAGCGTCCAGCGGAGGCACGACATCAGGGCCGGTCAGCTTTTGGCACGTCATAGCAGAAACCACCAACGCGATACAGCAAGGCGCCCATAGACGAGGGGCCAATATGGGGATGATGGATGTTGGACATCCGGACATCCTCAAGTTCATCTATGCTAAGCGGGACCAGATGTCATTCAACAACTTCAATATCTCGGTCAAGATACCCGATTCTTTCATGAATAACGTGTATGAAAATCCTGATGCCTCACACATTGTGACGAATCCGAGAACACAACAGAGATACACAATACCGAGGACGGTTGATTTGCACACTTATCGTATCCAGGACCTCAGACTGTTTGACGAGCATCAAAGTGATTGCTTCACTATTCTCGACATTTGGAAAATGATCATCACCAATGCCCATGCGACAGGTGAGCCGGGAGTATGCTACATCAACCGCGTCAATGAGGACAATCCGACGCCGGCCCTGGGTACGATCAATGCAACCAATCCCTGCGGAGAGCAGCCATTATTGGATTTTGAAGCCTGCAACCTGGGCTCCCTGAATGTTTCCAAGTTTATGCTGCCTGATAGAAACGACTTGAACTGGCAAGCTCTCGGCCAATCTACCGAATTTGCCGTGAGATTCCTGGATGATGTGATAGATGCCAATCATTGGCCGATCCCGGAAATCCGGGATGTGAGCCTGGGTAACAGGAAAATCGGCCTTGGTATCATGGGTTTTGCCGATACGTTAGTGCTGTTGGGTATTCGCTACGACAGTGATGAAGCGGTAGATTTCGCGAAGAGGCTGAGCGGATTCATTCAGGACAGGGCTCACAAAGCGAGCCAAAAGCTCGCTGAACAGCGGGGTTGTTTTCCCAATTGGAAAGGTAGTATCTGGGACACTGAACGCCACACACCAATGCGAAATGCAGCATGTACAACGATCGCCCCGACCGGAAGTATCAGTATTATCGCTAAGTGCAGCAGCGGTATAGAACCGATTTTCAAGCTGGCCTATAAGAGACGGGCCTTGGACGGAGTTGAATTCGTTCAACTTTATCCTCTGCTCGAACGATTGGGCACCGAGCAGGGCTGGTTGAATGAACGGGTCAGAACGCAGCTCAGGTCAGGGATTGATCTCCGGAAGATTGGGGGCCTTCCTCAAGACCTTGGTGAAACTTTTATTACTGCCCATGAAATTGCTCCGGAGTGGCATGTTCGTATCCAGGCGGCCTTTCAATCGAACGTCGACAATGCCGTTTCCAAGACCGTTAATTTACCGGCCGATGCTATAATCGAGGACGTGGATAGAATATTCAAGCTGGCGTACAAATCGCAATGCAAGGGAAACACCGTCTACAGAGATAAGAGCCGAGAGAACCAGGTCCTATCTGCAATAGGAATCCCTGACGGGTCAACATCAAGTGCACCACGGCCGCGGCCCAGAGTCACTTTCGGTCAGACCAGCAAGTTCAGGATGGGCTGCGGAACACTGTTTGTCACGGTGAATCGAGATGGAGAAGGAATCTGTGAAGTGTTTGCCAATCTGGGTAAGGCCGGCGGATGTCCCAGCCAAATGGAAGCCACTTGCCGAGCCGTCTCGGCGGCGCTGCGATCGGGTGTTGATCCCAGAGTAATGATAGATCAATTGCACAGTATAAGATGTATGTCAGCGGCAGTAGCGAAGAAGTCTAACAAGGGCGTAGACGTCCTGTCCTGCCCGGACGCAATAGCTCGGGCCATAGAGGAGACTTTGGTTTCCAAAGGCACCGATCTGAAATTACCCTTCCAGCGGACGTGCGAAGAATGCGGTCATCCAATGCGATGGGAGGCAAGGTGCACAGTTTGCGATTTCTGCGGGTACAGCAATTGTGGGTAGGTCGGTTATGTTTTATGTCGATGAGTGCATAAAGGGTAATCGTACAACAAGGACTATTTCCAGACCGATAAAGTGGAAAAACTTCGTTTTTTGTGCTTGACAGGGGTATTACCAGGGACAATTTTAACTTAAATGTCTGGACGTAGTACCAAAATGGAGACATGCATTGCAAACTATTGCGACCTTTTACAGACCGCAGGTTAGCGATTTATCTATTGATTCTTTGACCTCCTACCCGGCTCGTGCGTCGGCAGAATTGACTGGCTATGACCGAAGGTGGGCATGCATTAGCTGGCTTTCCTTCGGGGATTTGATGGTCCAGAATTTTTGCAAAATTCTGTCTTGACGCAACATTGAAAACATATTAGTTTATTAGCGGATACTATAATAGTTTTAGTGGGGCCATTATGAGCAATGCTTCGGAATTGGCGCATATTTGTAAGGTGCTGTCGGTCGAGACACGCGTTCGGATACTTGAGCTGGTGAAGAATCGTGCTCTTTGCGTGGGGGCAATTGCCGCCAGGCTCGACGTAACGCAAGGAGCAGTATCCCAACATCTTAGAATCCTTCGCGATGCCGGCCTAGTCATCGCCGAAAAACGAGGATACTTTGTTCATTACCGACTGAACGAGAAGACGCTGGGTAAATATAAATGTATGATAAATAAACTGTTCGAAACTAATAAAAATTAACGCTCCACTACATATTAAACCATAGATCGAAAGGAAAGCCATGTGTGACCTTAAGAGAACATGCCAGAAACCCGAGAACCTGAAAGACAAGCCTGAAAAATGTTCACGAGAGCAAATCGAAAAATGCCACGGTAATGTCAAAGAGCATCCGTGTATATCAGATGATTGTTGTCAAGATGGAGATTGATTATGAAGCTTGGAATAATTATTACACAAACCGACCCGGAGACTGTTTTCAATGCATTACGGCTTGTAGTTTGCAGCAGGGAGACCAGGTACGTATCTTCCTTTCAGGCAAAAGAGTGGAGATTGATAAAATCGACGATCCTCAGTTCAATGTAAAAGGACAGGCACAGAAAGTTTTAGATGCTGGTGGAGAATTTTTGGCCTGTGGCGTGTGTCTGAAACTGCATAATTCCGGGGGGTCAGAGATTTGTCCTCTTTCCACATTGAAAGACCAATAGGAAGTTATTCGGGATTCGGATAAGGTTATTACTGTTTAGCAAAAGAATGGCATTTAAAGAAAGGGTTCAATTATGAGACATCCACACCATACCCTTACTCATGAGCCATGGGCAATTGCTCTATTTATTGCGGGTATTGTCGTAATTATTGCTTTGCTGATTTGGTTCATCCATCGCAGAACAGTGGCTTCAGACGGCTTGACTACGAAAGAACGTAAAGAGTTACCAAATGAGCAAAAGGAGATATTGTCTATGCTGCGACAGCACGGCGGGCCGATGATGCAAACTGGATTGGTAGATATAATGCCCTATGACCTTGATGATGCTGTCGAGATATTAAAGGAAATGGAATCCAGAGGTTTAATTCACAAACAATGGAAATCAGAAAAGGGAACATATGAAATAATTGTTGCCTCATAATTCTTTTGGAAGACAATGGTGAAAGGGCATAACAATATCATTGAAGTTAAAGGGCTCATAAAAAGGTTTGACCGTGTAAAGGCTGTGGATGGCATTTCTTTTACGGTTGGGGATGGGGAGTTATTCGGCTTTTTAGGACCAAACGGAGCTGGAAAGACCACCACGGTCCGCATGTTAACTGGTGTTCTTAAACCCACGGAAGGCACTGCTACAATCCAGCGCCACGACATTTGTTCGGAGCCGCTACAGTCGAGAGCTCATATAGCGGTAGTGCCTGAAGAAGCCAATGTATATCTCGATTTGAGCGTATGGCAGAATATTATGCTAATGGCGGATTTGTACGGGATTCCTCGAAAGCAGCGAATCCGCAAAGCCGAGGAACTGCTAGATTCGCTCGGTTTTTCGGACCGCAGGGAACACAAAGCAAGAAGCCTGTCAAAAGGCCTTCGTCAGCGTCTTATGCTCTGTGCGGCTTTGGTTACCGAGCCGGAGATCCTTTTCCTTGATGAGCCGACAAGTGGGCTGGATGTTCAGAGCAGGCAGATGATCCATAAAATAATAAGGCAGTTAAATAGTCAGGGTCTTACTATTTTTCTTACGACGCACAATATGGAAGAGGCCGAGAACTTGTGCTCCAGGGTAGCTATCATAAATGAAGGCAAAATTGCCGCTATCGATATTCCCGACAGGCTCCGAACGGCAATAGAAGCCCGTCAATATGTGGAGGTGGTTTTTTCGGATAAAAGGTTGTCAACGCAAGAGGTTAAAACAATGTCCGGTGTTTCTTCCGTGGATGTGGCTGGCAATGTTATCCGGGCCTACACTGAGACTCCCGGCAAAACCGCAACGGAGGTCGCTTGCCTTGCAAAAAGCAGAGATATAGAGATAGAGCAGCTTTGCACCAGGAAACCATCCTTGCAAGAGGTTTTTCTTTATTTCACAAATCAAGACAAAAAGGCAGCGATGCAATGACAGTATATGTGGAAAATACAAATAGCTGGCAGTTTCAGACGCACGGTGCGCTCGTTATTCTCAAGAAAAATATTCTACTTTACTATCTCAAGCCGCCAGTGCTCATATTCGGCATTCTCTTTCCGGTGTTTTTCTTTCTGGCTTTCAAGATGGGAAGACCAATCGCTGCGGAAAATATTGTACCCGGCATGGTGGCAATGGCGCTTTGGTTTACCGCAAGTTCGGTGGGGCCTTTAGTAACGCCCTGGGAAAGAAGGGCAAAAACCTATGAAAGGCTCATAGCCACGCCGGTTTCTTTACAGGCGATTATCACCGGAGACATTCTCAGCGGGTTACTTTTCGGGGTGGGTCTTTCAATAATCCCCGTCATATTGGGGCTGCTGCTTACCGATGCTGCAATTTCTAGCTTTCTGCCTCTGGTTTCAGGCATAATTCTCGGGGCAGTGAGTTTTTCCTCGCTGGGTGTTTTATTAGCTGCTCCTCCTGCAAGCAGCCCATCCAATATTATGCTGCTTTCCAACCTGGTAAGACTGCCCTTGCTTTTTGTAAGCGGGATTTTCCTGCCGATTTCTGAAATGCCTGTCTGGGCAAGATGGGTCTCCCCGCTTTCTCCATTGTCTTACGCCGGAGACCTTATTGGAGTAGGTTTCGGCAGACAGGCATATTTTCCCCTGTGGTTAAGCCCCCTTGTGCTGATGGTTTTGTCCGCCGCTTTGATGTGGGGTTCATACAAATTCCACCGCAGATGGCGGTCGAAAGGGTTGTAAGGTGTAATGAAGATCGCGGGTACAGAATTTAAACTGAGAGAACTTGCCGGGTCTATGAGCGATTTCGGCGCCATTTTACATCCGAGAATCGAGGGCGCGACGGTGTTTCTTGCCGGTATCAACCTACTGGAATTCACACGCGACCTCCGTTTGAATCGTGACTTGCCGCCACTCCTCGGGATGATGAAAGGTTCACTCGTTCTCAATATGGCCGTGGGATTTGCAACTGGCTTGGCGATTCACTATCTGCTTTTTCCACGGACAAAGCCCACACAAAGGAGAGATTGGAAGACCGGCTGAAAATTTTGTTAAGAGAATATTTTTTTGCGGGGGTAGTTGTCATCTCATCCGTTTAAATATTAAAGGCACACAGAATGCTATGCTATGTCGATACGTTAGGCAAAATGTGGATAGTTATGTTCCTGGTGATTTGCCGGTCCTGATGAGGGAAAGGATTAAACAGCATCTT
>Ga0180438_10000239_pt1 | contig 113546 bp, 147 predicted proteins | sample SS_ome_12_FD_132455 | JGI IMG/M metagenome (GOLD analysis project Ga0180438, IMG submission 132455) | Hypersaline lake sediment archaeal communities from the Salton Sea, California, USA - SS_3_D_2 metaG | ecosystem: Environmental > Aquatic > Non-marine Saline and Alkaline > Hypersaline >... | reverse complement strand
GTCTCATCGTGAGACGGCGGGCGGACCAAGTGTCCGTCTTCTCTTACGAGCTAACGACGTTCGCATCCGAACAGCGGACCGGCGATTTCTTTTTGGTTTTTCCTGGACTCTCGCGCCCAATGGGCTATAATAGAGGTGAAAGGGAAACAAATCATGCGATACGAAGAACTGTTAGGAAGCCACATAACGCCGATGGAAGCGGCGGAAATGGCGGAAGAGACAACCCCGTCGTGGCGTCCCGATCTGGAAGACGTTGGAACGTCCGAGGAAATGGCGTCGGTAATGGGACGTTTCGCCGAGCGATTCGAGAGCGACATTCTCGAACTGAGAAAGATCCCGATTGCGGATTGCTGTGTCGGGTGGGCGACCGTTTGGGAAGACGCCGTCCAAGACTACGCCGAGCGCATGGCAGCGGGCGAAATGGACTATCCGCCGATCATCGCCAGCGCGAACGATCCCGAGGATACTTGGTCAAGCCGCTGGACCGTGGAAGACGGGTCGCACCGCTGTCTCGCTCTGAGACAGATCGGAATCACTCACGTATATGCTTACGTCGAAGTGGACGAACATCTTGAGCCGCTGGTCCTGAATACGACGCCGGATTTACCGTTTCCCGAATAGAGACAACTGTTCTCCCCTTTCAAAATGAGACGACCGACCGAAACCCGAACGGGAAACTCGGTCGTCTCGCTTTGGGACACCGGCGGTTCGGACCTGAACGTCGCTACCACTTTATTCTAAATTTCGTTTGACTAATAGCCTGAAGGGACTATAATATAGTTGAACGGAGAGAAACATGTATATCAGATTCGAGATGAGCGGTCACGAACGGAACTACGGTATTTTTACCGGCTGGCGTGACGCTCTCGGTGTAAATTGGGATGATGAGACTTATATCGAAATAGATGAGCTTATGGCGAAAGCTGGTAGGATACTGCCGGTCGCCCATATTCCCATGAACGGAGGTAGGTGCTGGTTTAAGGATACGCCCCAAACCAAGCAGGTTATCGAGCTTCTTCGTGACGCCGCCGACCTTATGCTGGACGTATACGACGTTTCTGTTTCTGAGATACATACAGAGGACCTTGAGGTCGTTTGGGAAGATGAATTTCAGGTGGTGGTTCCCGAAGAAAATATGAGTTTTCCCTTGCGTAGCGCCGTTCCCGTGCTATAATAGAAGTGAAAGCAAAGGAGAACGGAAACATGAGCTGGACAAAAGAATACTTCGATAGCCTTCCCCACCCGAAAACGATGAGCCTAACGGATCTTTTCGGGGAGATCGAGGGAGCGGGCGACAGCATCGCCGAAATCGAGGGTGAAATCGCCGCCTTCGGCGACAGCGCCCCGGGCACATACTGGATGCTGGCACGCTATCGCTGGGTGATCGGCGAGATTCGCCGCCGCGAGGACGTGGAACGCCAGCGCCAGCGCCAGCGCGACGAAGCGCGGGCACTATTCCGCCCGGCAGCGGACGGGCTGGAAGACGTCCCATTTTGAAACACGCATGATTTCCTCCGGAGCGACCACCGGGTCCAGGTGAAGCGTCAGACTTACCGATCTAAACGTCGGTAAGGAGTCAGCCCTGCTCGGTGGTCTCTTTTTGATTCGCCTCGAACGTTCCGACCCGAACGTCGTTTGTAAACTACAAATCTCTGCCGGATTGCAAGGCAGGGATTTTTACCTATAGAACAAAAGAGGATCAGATCTGAACATCGTTTTCTCATATCGAGACCCAACGAAATATCGGTGCGACGTTCCGATCTGAACGTCGGAAGCACAACGCGTCTCATTCTGAGACCAGCAAATAGTGTGCCATAGAAAATAAAAAAAAAGCTTGACTGTGATCCCGTGCATGGTAGAATGAGGGTAGAAACGGAGGGACGAAATGAAAATCGCAATCAAAGGCAAGGGCAAAAACGAGAAAGTCGCTCGCCTGATCCGCAATGGTTTTCCGTGGTATCGTAAGCACGCCGTCCACGTGCGCATCGGCACCACGGTGGAGCTACAAGGAACGGCATGGTTTGAGGGAAGCCGCTCGGACTACTACTGGTTCAACACAATCACTGGCGAGTCTCGCTCGATCGGCGTTTCGCGTAATCCGGCGCAATTCGGAGGTCCGACGGAAACGCCTACGGTCGAGACCGGCGGGCATCGTGCGGTAGTCGAGGGCGGTTTTTTCTGCGGCAAGGCGTCCACGCTCATGATCGTAATCAATCCCGACGATGTGGGCGCGATCGGCGACGCTTATCGGGAAGCCGTCGCAGTCTGAGACAAGTTCTTCGTTCTCCCAATACGAGACGACCGACCGAATCCGGAACTCGGTCGTCTCACTTTTAGACTGAGTAAAGGACGTTTAGATCCGAACGTTTTCTTTAGATTTCGCTGGACTATCGCGCACAATGAGCTATAATAGAAGTAGAAAGGAAACGAAACATGCGAATCAAAGAAGTAACGGATCAAGGCGGCACGATCTTCGAGGGCGAAGTCTATCCCTTCGCGTGCTACTGCGGCGAGGAATACCAGACCGCCGAGGCGGCTTGGAATTGCCGCAAGTGCCGCACGTATCTCGAACCTGAAACGTTCGCCAACCGAGAGGTCTATCATTTCACCGGCGATCGTGAGCCGACGCAAGCGGAGTTGATGGAACCGACCCCGGAGTCGCTGGCGTTCGAGGCGATGTTCGATGAGGACGGACTCAGCGACGTCGAGGCGGACGCCATGACTCTCAGGGATGCCGGGATGGGCACCGATGAGGATTACGGATACTTCGGCGACGATGGCGACGACTGGTAAAGGAGGAACGGACCGAAAGGTCCGTTTCTTACGGCGTGCTTCGGACGTTCGGATCCGAACATCGGTAGTAGAAATCTAAGAAAAAGGATTGACAATCGTGCGGAGCACGGTATACTGTAAATAGAAAGGCGGAGAACAATGGCAGAACCGACCGAGAAAAGCCCAGCAATCAACGATCTTCTTTCCAAGCTCGCCGGACGTGACCGGGTCGAGTCAATCAAAAGTGACGATTGCGTCGCCTGCGGTGAGCCCGCGACGGAGTTCAACGATGAGATCAGCGAGCGGGAGTTCAAGATCTCCGGACTCTGCCAGGATTGCCAAGACGACTTCTTCGGCACCTAACAGCCCGGCGTTACCACGTGGTAACGTCGCCGCTCGTGATAACGACGTTCAAGCCCGAACCTATTTAGAAGAATGCCTTGACAACGGTATTAACTATGATATAATGTAAATAGAAAAGGAGAACAAACATGCCCCACTGGATCAAAAGACGCGAAGCCGAAAACAGGATCGACCTGGCAAAAGATTCCGCCTTCTATGGTGGTATCGCGGACCTGGTGGTCTATCTCCAGAGCGAAAAGTTCCATACCGATACGACCGTCCAGGTGAGCGACGTTCTCAATCGGATACAAGCTGCCAAGGATCAAGCCGAAGAAGCGAAAGCCGAACAAGCCCGATACGAGACGGATAGGGGTAATCTCTAAATGAGACGGGGCGCAAGCCCCGTTCTCTCACCGCCCGCGCCATACGTTCGGACCCGAACATCGGTAGCAGACCGGCAAAAAGAAATTCTGAAAAAGACTGGACTGAAACCGCCCGCGTGCTATAATACAAGTAGAAAGGACGGAGAACAATGATCGAAAACAATCGCGCAACTGTCGCCAAGTGGATCGATACCGATCGCTTCTCGTATCTGGTAGTGGATCACGCCGGAAACACGGACTTCGCTGAGGTCCCGATGGCGGACCCTCGGGTCGTTTGGGTGAACTCGGTAATCGCTTCTTCGCTCGCCCGCTTCTACAACCAGAACGGGAACGCCGCTGGCGGGCACTACATCGCCGTGGTCGAGATCCCCACCGTCACCGCCTAATCGAAAACCAAAATCACAAATGCCCCGGAAAACCCGGGGCACAGAATCTCTCTTATATAGGTTCGGACCTAGCGATCTGAACATCTTTTTCTCATTCTGAGACGTCTCGTTTTGAGACGTGCGAAATCGCACGCCGAGAAATTCTTTCCGTTACCGCACGGTAACGTCTCGAAATGATAATCGGACGTTCGGATCGGAACGTTGTGTCATTCTGAGAATACGCACGGCGCATTACGCACGGCGCGTATTCTCATTCTGAGCTTGCGACGTTCGGACCTGATTCTCTTTTTCTCTTTACGAGATTCTATCGATTGGCACGGGAATTGCTTTGTGTCTCATTCTGAGACAAAAGAAAATCCGGAATGGACTAAAGGAAAACCCGGAAACCGCCGATAAGTAAAGTAGGCAAGCAAAAGAAAGGAAAACGAAAATGAGAATCTCGAAACTCGGAACGGTTTTCGCTCTCGGGTTCGCCCTGGGAATGGCGTTTTCCGCTCTCATAGTGGGACTGGTAGGATGATAGTCCTTCTCAATCCGAGACTCGCCGAAACGTTGGATCTCGAAATGATCCGTCGGGAATTGCCCGGGGTTCAAATTGAGGTCCAGGAAGAACGCCGGGATCTCGAAACGAGACCGCCGGAAAAGGGAATCGACGAAACATGGCGGGAACGCGCTAAGTCGTTGGGCTATAACGTCTTATGACGATTCGCGCGGAATCGGGAAATCACTTGACCCGTTCCGACCCTATGGTAGAATGTAAGTGAAAGGGGATTCAAACATGAAAAAGCAAACGGTCGAATCGGACGGAAAAGTTTACCACTTGACGCCCAAAAACGAGACTCGTCCCGTTTTGGGACCGACGGAAATTCCTTCCCACGGACGCCGATTCCGGGGCAGGATCATTCTGAGAAACGCCGCCGGAGAAACCACGTGGGAAAATTCTCAGAATGAGGTTGGAATCCAGGGTTTCCGCCCCGTGAGAATCCGCTACAATGCGGAAACGGGAACGGCGGAAGTGGCGTCCTACTAACGAGTTAGGCGGTTCCGGTCTTTTTCTCGGAATCGCCTTGCAATCCGCCCCTACTATGGTATTCTTAGGGTGAATAGGGGACACGAAAACAGCACAAACGAAAGGAAATCAGCTATGTTCGGAAATGAGACTACCACCTACGCACTACGGATCACCAGCGCGGTTCTCAAACTGGGACTCGCCTACTCCCCGGAAATCGTTTCCGAAGCGGGCGTCCCGGAAGCATACGGGCAAAAAATTCTCACCAAGCTCTCCCGGGCGGGTATCATTTTGAGCCGCAAGGGTCGCGGGCACGGATGCGGAATCCGTATCAATCCGGAACGGCTGGAAACGCCGCTCGCGGAAATCTTTTCCCTCTTCGCCCCGCCCCGTCTCGAAATGGAGAATGCCGGACCTGCGGGTCGGGTTCTGGACGGTCTCCTGAAGGGTCTCGAAACGAGAACCGCCAGTCTCAAAGTGAGAGATCTCCAGGACGGCTAACAGCGAAAGACCTTCCCACCCGGGAAGGTTTTTCTTTGTGCCTGCCCGTCTCATATTGAGACGCCAGCATGTGCGCCGTTCGGGTCGAAACGTCCGTTTCTCCTGAGACGCTCATAGCGCCGATCTGACGACGTTTGAATCGGAACGTGGACTATGTATCGGTTCGGGCTTGCGTGGATTGTAGGGGCGTTTCTGCCCGTCTCAGAGGGTGTCCACAAAATAGGACAGTAGGACGTTCGGACGTGAACATCGTATCACAATGAGACAACGATATATCGGTGTATCATAATAAGATGAGCGTTATCGCACGTATCATATTGAGACGCGGGCTATCGTCTCAGGATGGGAATTTTTCAAATCTCAGGGTGAGACGCCCGTCTCAAAAGGGGACCGGGGGTTCTGTCGCAGGATTTATCAAATCTGGGCTAAACTCTTCATTTATGCTTGCCCAGCGCGGGCGACCAGAGGGAGGTTTTCTGCCTTACGAGCCGCGAAGCGGATTTCGGAAGATTTTGTTGAAGAAATTTGTTCAAAATGCCATAATAGTAGTGGAGACCAGTGCCTTTTTATCGTATAGTTCAGATACAGGAAGTAGTAAATGAAGTTGAGAGATTCTGCAACTCGACTTCCGTTTTTGAACTTTGACATTCGATGTGGGTGAGAAGAGAGAGCTTGGTGAATTGAACGGGAGCTGTGGTGTGAGCCAGCGCGAAGGCGAGACCACCTAGATGTATCCCGGGAACCCTCGACGGTGACTGAGACAGGGTCATGGCGCGAGGCAAATAGCCGTCTGTTTCGGCTCTCTCTTTCCGCCCACGGGCGTGTAGCTTTACCAGTCACCTTAAATCTTCTTCTTAGGGACCTTGACCATGCGGTTTTGGGACAACGCACTACCCCTACTGTGCTACGCAGCGGCTTTCGTATATTTTGTTACGCCGCCCGACAGTGCGCTCGGGGAGTGGATGCTGAGCAACATGACAGATGAGAAGCGGTTCTTATGCATCTCTGGCGTCTTTTTCATGGTCCTGGGCGTAATCATCAAGCAGGGCTACGATATTGAGGGTAAGAAAGACCGCTAGCGCGGGACGAGAGAATCCTTATGCCAGATAGACTACCTTTTGACTCGGGCTCGCCCGAGGAGCAGCCCGACGAGGACGCCGGGTCCCCTGACGGCGACGAGCCAGAAGCCACCCCGGAGCAGAAAAGGCTCCACAAGACCGCGATGGAGATTGCCGCCGGTCTAGTCTTAGGTATTCGGGACGACAACAAGGCAGTGATGAGGCAGTTGGTGGATGTCGTGTTCTTCATGCTTTCCGTCTCCCATGCCTTTGGCGGACGATTCGTTGAGCACTCGGGAGCCGGAGATGAAGGTGAGCCGCAGATGCGCCTAATCGACGCGATGACGGAGGAGCCGATGGACTCGAACATGATCCTCCAGCGCATCAACATCATGATGCAGATGGTCCGCGAGGCGGCTGGCAAAGCCAGCGATGAACAGACGGATCAGTTGACCGAGGACGACCTTTAACCCCGCTGGCGCGGGTGTATTCTGGCTGCTTTTACTTACGAGCCTCATTTGACCACTTTTGAAAGCCTTTGATCATGGATTTCTTTCACAACGCCTTTGAGCCGGATATGTTACCCCTCTGGTTTCTGTTTGCCTGGGTGATTATTCTTGCGGCACTATCTGTCGTTCTCGGGAAGAAGAACGAGGACAAGCGCCAGACGATAGAGGCTCTTAAAGACAGACTGGCAGAGGAGATAGAACACTCGGGTAATATCATCGAGGGCTTGCGCCGGTCTACCCGCGATCACAGTGATGACGCGGACAAATATGCCGCCCGCCTTGATGAGATTCGGGCGATCGTGAACCGGGATATGCCATGAACGGCGTTGGAGGGACAAAAGGGAGAAGCCGAGATGCCCGAGAAAGCTACCTTCAAAATCCGCATGACGCCTGACCTGGAAGAAGCCTTCCAGCGGGCAGCGAACGACCGAGAGATTGCCCAAGAGATGCTGGATGCAGCCAAGAAAGCGCGTCGGGCAACAGGTATTTTCTTCATTTTCGGGGCGATCTTCGCTCTGTGGGGAGTTATATCAGTGGTGATCAACTCGGGAGCGATTCAATGAGAATACCGCACCAGGAGCAGATTCGACCCGGCGACGCGGTTCAATTCCGCTACGATCACGTGGGTCCCATCTTCTCTGGTACAGTTACGAGGGTAACTACCTTGTATAAGGTTGACCGCTGGAACCAACCCGAAGAGGGTGTCACGGTCATGACAATCGAGTCCGGTGACAGGGTGTATGACGACATTACCCTGGAAGAGATTGTTAACCACGACGGTAAGTGGCGCGATCTCGTTTGGGACGTACACGCTCTGGCAGGTACCATGAAGCCCGGCTTCAAGTACAATGGCTTCACGGTCAAGCGAGTGATCTTTAACGTAATCGCAGACCCGATGGTGCTGGATATGAAGTTTTACGCCGAGGGTTTCTGCTACGTAGAGACACCTGACGGACTGATCCAAAAACGCAGTTTTGATCAGGTAGGAGAATAAGAAATAATCGTGAGACAGCGATTGAGGGCGGTAGTATAACTGGTAATATACCCGACTCAGACTCGGGCGTTGCGGGTTCGAATCCCGTCCGTATCTCGATATTCTGGTGGCATAACATGGTGGTACCGCCGGTTTTGTCTTTACTCACCCCGGGATAAATAGCGGCGAAGCATTTGGTAATGCAGGGTGTCTCATAAGCACTCGCCGTAGGGCATTGTGGGTTTGATTCCCACCGCCGCTACCAAAACACCACCGTCGAGAGACGGAGGACCGCAGCGTGAAAGGTAGCACGAATTGATGGGCTTGTAGAGATAACCATTGGCTGGACCAAACTACCTTGAGGTCCAGATCTCTCAAGCGGGCTGTCAAGATACTTATGCGCGGCTCTTGGCAGGATACGGTTAGGTGGGACCCCGTACTGCGGACGTTTTAAGGGAAACAGGAATGACAGACAGTCAGTGGGTGGTTAGGGACCGCGACACCGAGCCCAAGGCATTCATGTGCTCCGGAGTGTTGCCCATTCCGCAGCACCACGCAGGCATGATGCTCCAGTGTACCAAGCAGGTCACGCTGACGGGCTTGGTTGACAAGAAAGAACGCGTGTATGCTGAGCCCGGCGATCTGTGTATCGTCATCAGCATCAGCGACACGTACGGCTGGACCGGGTTTACGCCCAACTACAATTTGGACGTCATGTTCCTGAGCGGCGGCTCGATGTCGTTGAGCAGGCGTTGCGTCGAAGAGCAATTTCAGGTGTTAAAGGGTTTTCCAAGGAAGCTATCAGACATGAGAAAGTATAGGTATAAACCGGACTGATAGCCCTCCGTGGCGGGGGCTAGCATAGACTATATGTGCCTCCGTGGTGTCAACAGTTTAACATACCCGGCTCTTACCCGGTGAGATCTAGGTGCGAATCCTAGCGGGGGTACCAAGTGCCTCCGTAATGTAATGGACAAGCATACTCGGCTTTTAACCGATGAAGTGTGGGTTCGAATCCTACCGGGGGTACCAAACTCCCGTGGTGTAATAGACGCATACTCGCCTCCTAAGCGTTGAGGTCCGGGTGCAAATCCTGGCGGGAGTACCAAAGGCGCGGTGGCAGAGCGGCGAATGCACCCGGCTGTAAACCGGGCGTCTATGACCTCCCTGGTTCGAGTCCAGGTCGCGCCATAAGGTGAGAGACAAACATGCACTGGTCGGAACTAGATAGTACACAAAAGCGTGGCGATGTTGGCATGAGCATGGCTATCGCCTATTTCACGAGACACGGATATACGGTTTCTATCCCGCTGACTGATAGTCAAGATTACGACTTAATCGCTGATCTCGGCGGGGCTCTTGTTAGGGTCCAGGTAAAGACTACAACGTACAAGCGTCCAAATGGCGTTAGCGAAGTCAGCCTAAAGACCATGACCGGAACTACAAAGAAGCGGATACACAAGACGTTTGACCAAGTATCATGCGACTACCTATTTGTCGTTACGACCGAAGATAGGATGTTCATGATCCCCAAGGATGAGGTGGCTGGGAAAACCACCCTGGCGATCGAGAACAAGTATGCGGCATATGAGGTAGAACTATAGGACAGAAAGGGCTGGTTGTCCTGGGTGGTCTTATAAGCCACTGTCAATGTCGAGTTCGATTCTCGTCTGTCCTACCAAAATAATTTGGGCTCGTACTCCAACAGGAAGAGAGACCCGGCTCAAATCCGGGATAGTGTGAGTTCGAATCTCACCGAGCCTATAGACGCCCGGGTAGCCGAATGGAATAGGCGCTGGTCTTAGGAACCAGATTTTGTGGGTTCGACTCCCACCCCGGGTATCACACGGGCTGATGGTGACAACGGCTTAACACGCCGCCTTTGCACGGCGGAGATCTGGGTTCGATTCCCAGTCGGTCCATATGGAGTAGGCATGAAGTTGACTAAGGAACAGGCGGAAAAGCTTCTTGCAGAGGCGCTTAGACTCGCCTCTAACGAGGAGCCAGGGAAGGCGATAATTCTCAATGAAGAGGACATTCGTAAGATCCTTGATCCTGATTCTTCTACTGCTGGCGACTAGCGCCGCAGCGCAGGATCTCTATTGGTATCCAAGCAAGTATCGACCGCAACTGTTTGTAACGGGCGCGGTAGCAGGAAGACCCACCGACGTCAAGGCAACGCTGGTCGAGTATAGCTCTCCAGCACCGTCGCGGGTGATCTTCCTCGTCGGCAAGTATCAGAAGCAGTACGTTCAGGCGTTCCCGGGAATCGGCGTTCTCCACATCCCGTATCATACGATGTGGATGCAGCAGCGGTGGCTGAAGCTGAAATACCCGGCTCGCATCCTGGAGTTTTCTCTCTTTAAGGGGACGATTCACCCCGGCTTGAGGGGGACCCAATGGTGCGTACAAGTTTACGTAGAGTATTACAAGTGGGGTTATCCGGCACCGCCGGAGGCACCGAAGTGGTTGTCTTACCCGCGCTTGGTAACGATTCAGTGAAGAAGTTTGACGCCCCAATGGTGTAATCGGCTAACACGCCGCCCTCTCAAGGCGGAGACATGGTGGGTTCAAATCCCCCTTGGGGTATAAAAGGGACGCAGGTTGGTAAGTAGCTTAACTGGAAAAAGCACCGGGTCATGCCCGGGGAAGTGGTTCGAATCCACCTATCAACTGTCGCGGTGAGGCTAGCGAGGGACGTCACTTACTAGTTTCCTCTTTGCCCTTTAATACAACGGCGCTGTAGCTTAATTAGTAAAGCACGCGGCTGAAGACCGCGAGTCGCCGGTGCAATTCCGGACAGCGCCACCAACGGATCTTGGTGTAGGCAGTTCCGCACGCCACGCTGATAACGTGGAAGACAAGGTGCAAATCCTTGAGATCCGACCAGACAATTCAAGCGTAGCTCAGCAGCAGAGCGCCCGGCTGTTACCCGGAGGGTCGGTGGTGCAAGTCCACCCGCTTGAGCCAGACAGATCTCATCCGTAGCTCAGTGGTCTAGAGTCACCGGCTGTTAACCGGAGGGTCACGGGTTCGAATCCCGTCGGGTGAGCCAAAACAGAAAAGAGACAACAATGTGTGATACAATGATGAGCCGAATTACCTTTGCTAATATTACCGCCGCCCTGGTAATACGGGACGGCATTAAGACTGCGTAGTATGAGTGGTGCAAGAAGCGGACATCCCGTTATCGACCAACTCCTACAGAGCAACTACGAGTTTCCTCCGTGGGTGTCGGTTGTTATTCTTGTGGGTGCCTTGGCACTTTTCGCTTGGGTATTCTGGATGCTACGTGATCGAAAGAAATAGACCCATAGTGGAATTAGCTAACACGTCGGACTCTGAATCCGAAGATTGCAGGTGCAAGTCCTGCTGGGTCTACCAGAACAATAGAGGCGTGACCGAGCGGCTAAGGGACCCGGTTGGAAGCCGGGTAGGGGTCTAAAAGCCTTCGTGGGTTCGAGTCCCACCGCCTCTGCTCAGAATACCGGCTAACGCCGTGGAGACTAGTATGAAGTGTATCATGGATTTAGACTGGTGTACATACGAGTGCCCCTGCGGTGAGTCGCTGTGTACACGACATGAATCCGTAGAGTCAGTAACGGCTTGGATCGATCAACATCGCCCGCATACTGACGGCACTCTTAAGACGCACATTAGCGATGATGGTGCGCGTATTCTTGGCGACGATGCTAAGAGGGATTATACAAGAAAGCTATAGAAATGTTTTACAGTTGTAGTTGTCGATCATCCAGTCAACGTGGAAGGTAGGCAGATATTGGTTAGCTGCGCCCGATTGCTACTCGGGTAGACTTCACGGTCCTGTGGGTTCGAGTCCCTCACCTTCCTCTTTGGGAGGCTTAGTCTAACGGTAGGACACCTGGCTCGAACCCAGGCAAGGCGGCGAGAGTCGTTGTGAGAGTTCGAATCTCTCAGCCTCCTCCATCCGCCCTGGTGACCCGAGTGGTAAGGGAGCGGGTTGCAACCCCGCTGGCGCAAGCTATCGTCAGTTCGATTCTGACCCGGGGCTCTAACCGACTTTGTCGGGAGAAGAAAATGTCTCAAACTCATGGTTCGAATATTCCAGGCAATCCATATTATGGAGAAAGTATCATGGACGCAATCATTGGAGAACTGAAGGTTCAGCTTGAGGCTATGAAGCGCCTTCCAAGCCACCGCGAGGTCGCGTTGGCGATCACAAAGCTGGAAGAGTCCATCATGTGGCTCAAGGCTTTCAAGAAGTAACTATGTGCCCCTGTCGTCTAACGGATCAGGATCTCTGGCTACGAACCAGAGGATGGGAGTTCGAATCTCTCCGGGGGTACCACACCCCTGTGATCTAACGGCTAGGGTATCTGCCTTACAAGCAGAAAGTGGTGGTTCGATTCCACCCAGGGGTATAAACGGGAATTGGTATAATGGTAGCATACGTGGTTTGGGACCACGGGGCGAAAGTTCGATTCTTTCATTCCCGATAACACGGAAGCCGTGGAAACGGTCAGACTCGATAAGCTTACCGCTAGCTAGGCATATGACTAGGTATGTGAGTCTATGTGGAGCCACTCACCGTAGAAACCGCTTCCAATCGGTCTTATGGTGTAACGAGTAACATACAGGACTGTCGATCCTGAGCACGGAGTGCAAGTCTCCGTAGGACCGCCATAATATATGCCGGATTAGTTCATCAAGTAGAATACGCGCCTTGTAAGCATGAGAGCGGGGTGCAAGTCCTCGATCCGGCGCTCGATGTCACAGATAGCTCAACTAGTTAGAGTATCGCACTGTGAATGCGAAGGTTGAGGGTGCGAGTCCCTCTCTGTGACCCATAGGGTGATGGTGTAATGGTAACATGGCGGTTTCCAAAACCGCGGCTCAAGGTTCGATTCCTTGTCGCCCTGCCATAACCTTTTAGGTTAGAAATATGATCTTAGAGAAAGATATCCCGCAGCCCAAGATAGACCCAGCTAAGTACTATGCTGCGGAGTATTTTGAATTTCATTATCCTCAGCCCAACTGGTTTGACCGCCTATGGGCAAAGATTGAAGACTGGCTTGATTAACTGCGTCTATGGTGTTCAACGGTAGCACACGACGTTGCCAACGTCGAGGTTCGGGTTCAAGTCCCGGTAGATGCTCTCATTAGCGTCCGTGGTGTTTAACAGTAGCATCACTGGCTTCCAACCAGTGGGTCTCGGTGCGATTCCGAGTGGACGCTCCAAAACGTAGTTTGTAGGAAGTTGGGGTATTTCGCGCAGAGGGTAGAGTTCTGCACTTGGGGCAGATCGGTGGAAGTTCCTCGTGGGGTGGACGAACCGGTATTCCTGCTCCTAAGACGACCAGGAACTCCCGATTCAGGTGCTCTCTAGTCCGCGCTCATCGTCATGGAGTATCCCACTTCCTTCTTTTTTAAGGGAAGTGGACATGAAGTATTTTTTCATCGCACTCTTAATCCTGTGTGTTGGTGGCTTTTGTGCCGCCAATTATCATCAGTTTAAGAGACCCGCACCCGCCGTGGCTATCGAAGCCGCACAATCTGGCGATTCTATCGCCGACCCCGCCTCTATCCCCGCCTTGGCGAACCTCTTCATCGCCGCCCTCCAGATGTATAACAGTATTGACGCTATCTTAGAAGAGGTCCGTAGAGTCAATGATGTCGTAGACGAGGACTCTATCACCGGCATTGCCGATTCTGGACATGGGGATGGTTCGGTCGCCACTGTGATCTACTACAAAGACAAGAACGGCGACATGAAGACCTGTCACAGCACCAAGGATGGGATCGCCCGTGTTGCTGGCGAGATCAAGCTTCTTTGGGGCATGGGTAAGAAGCCCGTCATCATCCTTGTCGTGACGAAGGCTACTAAACAGATCAGCACTTTAGGCATCGTTGTGAAGAAGCCGGGCAAGTAATGGGCAGCTACCATATGTTCCCGCGCAGCTTCATCGAGGGGCTGAACCTGGGAGATCCAGACGCCTTCGACCGGTGCCTGGACATTTCAACCTTCTTCCATACCAAGCAGGACAATCGCTGGCAGGAAGAGGGGGATTCGCAGACAATGTACGGAGCGCGGCTGTTGTATATCGCGCACGTTATGGGATTTGAAGTTACCGATCACGGTATGATTAAGAACGCCAAGGGAGAGAGACTCAGCTTTGATGATTTGATTCGCGTCATCGAACGTCGCCTTGGCAAACAAGGAGGCTAAGAATGGGACGCAAATCGTTAGAATCGAAGGGCAAGATCAGCCGTGACGAGCTATATGACCTCTACGTCACGCAGTCGTTGTCCGTCAAAGCCATTGCGCAACGCAAGGACATGGCGCAAGGCACCGTTTACAATTACCTGGTGGCGTATGAGATTCCACGTCGCCCTAGAGGGAGCCGCCGGTCTAAGGCAACAGCCCCCGTGGCACCGCCGCTGGCTAACCCCGAAATCCCGGCTTTGGAGAACACCGATGACCACTCCGGAAATGCGTAATGACGCTTCGCGTCGTATCTCGCGTATGCAGGAAAACATGGCTGACAAGAAGCGCCCAAAGAAGGTAGACCCGACAGTTCCCGCGACAGACACGCCGCCCGAACCGGAACTGTACGAAGAGGAACTAGAGTACATGGTCCTCCCCGAAGAGAGTGCTAGCCAGATCAGCGAGGCGAACCTCAAGGAAGGGGACGTAGTAATCTACCTCCGCGCCGTGACATTCAAGCCCGAGGTACTCAAGAACATCGCTCAGCGGGGTCCAACCGCACTGCGGGACTACGCCGTTAAGCAGCCCGCGTATTTCTTGATTACGAGACAGGAATACGCAGCAGACGTGTTGAAGGCGCTGTTAGAAGACAGTATCAACCCGCCCAAAAAGGATGAGGAGAGAGAATAATGGCTGGAAAGAGAATCCCCCAGGATAACACGCCCGTCGTGAGTCCGCAGGACTTCCAGGAACGTAAGGCGAAGCAGGACATCGAGAATCGTCGGCTGGCGAACGTGGCTGCTCTAGGTAAGCGCATTCGTGAGCTAGAGGCGGCTGAGAAGGTTTATACCGCCGAGATCCAGGAGCTAAAGATCCGGATTGCCACGTTGGAGGAGGAGAATACAGAGATGGTCGAGAAGATGAAGACGTTCGGTGCGGATGCTCCACTCGAAGATCCGATTGCCGACGAGGATCTAGAGCTAACGAAGGAGCCTGCGACAGCGCGTGAGCTTCCCAAGAAGGACGCGAAGCCTACGAAGAAGGACGAAGACGACGACGAAGAGAAGACCGATAAAGAGGATCTCTAAGTGACTTTAATGGTTCTACCGTCTGGGACGCAGTTCGGATTATATTCCGCCAATTCCACAGAACGAGAAAAAGAAATTACACAGGTAATCGAACTTGTAGTCAACATCAAGAAGAGTGCTTACGTAGGTGGAATGTATGATGACGACGATCTAGCGCAGGAACTTCGCATGAGACTACTAAGGGCAGCAGAGAATCTGGATGCAGAAGCGCCGCCCTATAACTACCTCATGCGTTGTGCCGACAACTTTATCATCGACAAACGACGAGGCGTCTACCAGTACAACAATCCACCGTGTTCAGTTTGCGCCGCAGGCGGAGGGTGCCAACCCGACGGGAGCCAGTGTGCCGACTGGAGACGATACGAGAAGAATCTGCACACCAAGAGGCAGATCGACAGCCCCATTCCACTAGGTGATTCCGACGTTCCGCAGTTCGACGTGACGTATGAGACCATTGTTGCGCGGGAACTGCACGAGCGGATCATCGCCGCCCTCCCATCCAGCCTACTTAAACCCTACCACAACATGATTACGGGCGGAGACGTATCAACGATGCAGCGGAACAAGATCCGTGCAATTGTGAGGAAGTTGATGGAATATGACAGGTAGCACTCCACTACAGCGACGTATCGCGGAGTTGCTTAAAGAGAACGCGGGGAAGACGGGGATCGATAAACTGGTTGCCAACGAGGTTGGTGCCAGCCCTGAGACCGTGCGGCAGATTAGGCGCAAGCTTGGTATCGCCGCAGGGAAGAGGGGTCGTCCGGCTAAGAAGAAAGCGCCAGCGAAGCCGTCGGCTCCAGTAGCGACGGTCAAGGAGAGTCTTGCTCGCCCTGGCGACGAACTCACCCGGGCGGAGCGAATGCAGCGTCTTGAAGATCGTTTCAAGACTGATCCCAAATATGCCCACTACCTAGAGTCCATTTTCGATAAGGACGAGAAGGTCGCGTTCCTCAAGCAATTCATCGATATCGTGACCGATCTTGACACGCTGGACTCCTTCGAAGAAGCCCACCTTTTCATTGCCCTTGCCCAATTCATTCTAGCCCTACGGTATGCGAAGAAGTATCGCCAACAGCAGGAGGCGTTCGACCGCTATCTCAAGGGCAACTTCGATCCGGCTGCACCCAACATTAAGGCGCTCATCCGCGACGTGCCACCCGACGAGGCGCTCATGGAGGAGTTTAACAAGAAGAGCGCGTTGTTCAACCAGTTCCGCGAGAAGTTCGCCCGTGTACAGGAGGAGAAGCGTCGCCGCGTTACCAAGGGGCGCGAGACCTTCGCTGACTACATGGAGTACTACAGCGACAAGGAGAAGCAACGCGAGGCTATGCGCGACATCCTCGACATGAACAAGGCTACCGACGAAGAGTTGAAGCGCATGATGGAAAACAACGAATTGCTAGGTGGTTTTGATGGCTAAGGCAATGTCTCGTATCACAATCATCCGTGACACCCGCGAGAAGGAGGGTCACGGTTGGAAATGGGACAAGCGTAGCACATGGTGTGAGAAGACCGAGAAGGCGGCTCTAAAGACTGGCGACTACATAATCAAGGAACTCCCCAATCTCATCGTCATCGAGAGAAAGGCGGATTACCGCGAGTTGTGTATGAACTTCACATCCAAAGAGTATCGGAGGAGACTCTTCGAAGAGCTTGACAGGATGCAGGAGTTTCGCTTCAAATTTATCATCGTAGAATGCACGTTCGACGAGGCGATGGACCGCAATAGCTATCGCTACCTGAAAGCCGGACGTATTCGGAACAATGCCCCCACAATCCTACTCGGTACTATTGCGGCGATCCACCTCAAATATGGCGTCCACGTCATCTTTGCTGGTAAACGAGGAAAAGAGTATGCGTCCAGGTTATTCCTGAAGGCGTTTGAATACTACATGAAAGAAGAAGCAGATGAACATGGGTCCGCAGGAAGTTCACAGCAAGGTTCTGGAGAAGATCCTAAGAGTTCAGCAGCTAGTGGAGATGGAAAAGCAGGCGATTAGGCGTGCCATTGCGGAGGCACATACAGAGTTGGATGAGGATGCTTGGAACGAGCATAGTCGTATCGCAATCTTTCTCGCGCTGAAGGACTCACAGATGCGCGAGATCGGAGAGCGCCTCATCATCGAGGAGGAAGACGAGGAGATTTTATGACCCTCTGGGTACCTGGTACCACCGGTCTTAACGCCGATGATATCGAGAGCATCTTTCACACAGCAGACACGCCGCTGGAGGCGATCGTCAAGCTAGGGCGCACCAACCTATCATGGCTGGTCCGCCTACTAATGTGTGCGCCTGACGGCACGGGTGATCCGCTCATCCTTATGCCATTCCAGAGCGTGATGCTAGAGCTTCTGTGGAATAAGAAGTTCCCCATGATTCTGGCATGTCGTGGTGCTGGTAAGACCTTCATGCTGGGGGTATACGCTTTGCTCCGCGCCATCCTAGTGCCCGGTGAGGAAATCCTGATCGTTGGTAAAGCGTTCCGTCAGTCCAAGAAGGTGTTTGAGTACGTCGAGAAACTCTACAACAACTCCCCCTTGATCAAAGAGCTTGTAGACAAGAGCCTAAAGAGGTTTAATACGAAACGGAAGGATGCCATTTCTCACGGTAGTGACCGGTATGAAATGTACATCGGGCTCTCTAAGATCATTGCACTTCCGATCGGCGACGGCGAGAGCATCCGTGGTCAGCGTGCGACGACACTCCTCGTAGACGAGTTTGCTTCTGTTAATGAGGAAGTGCTAGAGATCGTCATCACCCCGTTCCTGTCAGTTCATAAGAACCCGCAGAAGCGTGCGGCTATGAATAAGTTTCTGAAGCGCCTTGAGTCTTTAGGAGCACCAGATGATCTAATCAACAAGATGTTGAAGCTACAGGGAAGGGGCAACCAGATGGTTATTTCTGGTACCGCTTCTTCGCAGTTCAACCACTTCTACCGCTACTACCTCCAGTACAAAGACATCATCAATAGCAAGGGCGACGGTCGAATCATCCGCAAGGCGATGGGTCAAACTGCGCAGGGTACGGCGGATGCCATCCCGGATGAGATCATCGAGTCAGTATGCCGCACCTGGAGAGATTATTCTGTTTACCAGGTTCCGTATACTTCCATGCCAGAGGGCTATCTAGACGATGCGATGGTGGCTCGTAACCGACTAATGTTCACACGCGCTCGTTTCCGCCAAGAGTACGAGTGCCAGTTTCCTGACGACACCGGAGGTTTTATTCCTTACGGGCTCATCAAGGAGTCAAGCCCCATCGGCGAGGAGCAGATTGTTCCCGAGCTATACGGCGAGCCTGGAGCCCGCTATGTTATGGGTATTGACCCCGCTCGTTTGAAGGACTACTTCGGCATCGTCATCTTGAAGCTGCGTGGCTCTTCCTCCCAGCTTGTTTATGCCAAGTCGTTCTACCGCCGCGAGTTCACCAAGATCGTACCCCACATCGTTGACCTGACCAAGCGGTTCAACATCGTGCGGATCTTGATGGATAACGCCGGTGGTGGTATTCACGTGAAGGATATGTTGAAGGATCCGAATCACATCTCCAAGAAGGAAGACATGATCTTCGATATGGACGACCTTGAGTCGCGCCATAAGCCTTATGGGCGCAAGATTCTTCAGGTGCAGAACTTCAGCAATCAATGGGTGGACGAGGCGATCAACGCCATGAAGTCCGACATTGAGCACAAGCGCCTAATGTTCCCCCTGCCGAGCCTAGTCAACTCTGACGAGGTGCTCATGAATCAGTATGCCAGGGCTATACGTAAGGTTCCTGGTGAGATCTTCACTCGGGGTGCGAATGGTCAGTGGTCCTCTGAGTCCTCTGATATTCTAAACCGCTTGAATGATGAATTTTTGGGAGAGGAAAACGACGAAGGAGACGTGATCGAGGATGGCGTCATGAAGCATATCGATGAGACGATTCTGGAGACCTGTGCCATCGAGCAGCAGGGTATCCCGGGGTCTCAGTCTGTGAAGTATGACCTGCCCAAGATCTCGACCTCGGACGCGGCGGATGATGTTCGCCACCGAGACCGTTACACTGCTCTGTTACTAGCCTCCCAGGCGGCGCGTATTGAGATGTCGCTGGGTCGTTCAAGTTCATCTATTCCGTCTGAGGGTGCTGTTGCCGGACGTCCGGGAGCCCATCGCCAGCGCGGTTCACACAGGGTTAGCAAGCAGGGTTCGATGAGGATCGTGGATTATAGCGATCATTACAAAAAAATGAGATCTAGACGCCCCAGATCGTAGCGTTTATCGTATAATACAGTAGGGGGTTCCCGAAATGTCAAGAAAAAGAAATAAAAGTCGCGCCAATGCGCGCAAGCGCACTCATGCAAGTGCGAAATATGAAGATGCGATCGAGCGGGGTTTGGCTGCTAACGCTAGACTAGCTGGGGTCGATCTCAACGAACTGCGTAATTCCCGTATGTCGCGGGCTTACCTGGGCGACCAGCATCCTGGTGCCAGGATCTCCCGTACCCCGTTTCTAGAGGAAGACACATACGAGAATGCTTTTATCACTCGCCGGAAGAGTGTTCAAAATGAACTTGACGACAAGGATCGCTTCAAGTTCCATCGCCGTTCTCTGATCGCACGTGTCAACCATGATATCATTGCGGCGTGCCGGATTGCATATCGCAACTATGGTATGGTCCGTACTGTGGTAGACTTGATGTCCAACTTCATCTCGAAGCTGCATATCACCCACCCGGACCCTCAGTGGCGTCGGTTCTATCGCTCCTGGGCTGCTAAAGTTCAACTAAACGAGCGCCTCAGCACATTTACCCGCGACATCCTCGTGGGTGGGCAGGCGTTCATTTTCCGTTCAATGGCTACCATCACGCAGGAGCAGCGTCGCCTAATGCGTCGGGCTGTTGCGGAGAACGCTCCGGTCAAGGAGCCTACTTACACGATCGTCGGCAATGAGCTACTAGTTGACTACGGAGATGAGTCCGGAGTCATTAGTCCGCAGATTCGTGGATTGGGTGAGGACTTCACAGGTAAGACCAAGCGCGTCAAGAAGAACACGGTGCCGTGGTCTTATACTTCGCTCAACCCGCTCCAGATCGAGCCGACCGGTGGTGTCGTGAAGGGTCAGCAGCAATTCAAGTTCCTAATCCGCTCTGATGACCTAGACAAGCTCGGTAACATCGGAAGAGATCTAGACGGAGACCGGGGTAAGGGTGGAAGCAACACGTCCACCTCTCCGAACCGTTATCGTGGATACATTGACGAGGGCGAGACCCGCGAGAATATGCCGGAGGAGTTCGGCAAGCGGATCAAGAAGGCAGAGTCTCCGTTCGGTGACTACGACAGCGAGGTTGACATCCCGAACGAGCGCCTATACGTCATCTACGACAAGAAGTTCGATTGGGAGCAGTGGGCGGTACCGATGGTGTATCCGGCACTGAAAAACCTGAAGATCAAGGAACTTCTACGTGCGATGGAAGCACGTGCAGCCGAATCCTTCATTGCTTCTCTGTTACTAGTGAAGTTGGGTTACGTCGATCCGAAGACTGGCGAGATCATTGGTCCTCCGACCGGTGTTGTAGACGACGTTGCCGACCTGATCGCGGCTGCTGCGGAATCTAGCCACTTGATTTGGGCGACGCCCGATATCGAGATGGAGTATGTGCAGCCGGATCTATCTCAGATCTTCAATAAGGATAAGACTGCCGGTGTCGATGCTGACATTCTGGCTGACCTTGGTGCTTCTGAGGTAGTGGTCAACGGTCGTGGTGGCGGAAACTACAGCAACGCTTTCCTGAGTGTTGCCGCCATGCTTGAGCGACTTGAGACCATCCGCGAGCACTTGCGCCGCTGGGTGACGCATGAGTTGATGCTACTATCCCGCGCCGTTGGAGATAACAAGGTTCCCTCTATTCGCTTCGAGGTTACCTCACTACGTGACCCGCGAGTCATGAACGACTTCATGGTCAAGTTGACTCAGATGAACGTGATCTCTCGTCGTACTCTCCTTGAGTATGCGAACCTTGACGCCGACGTCGAGAACGCAGAGGTCAACCATGAGCAGGATCTCATCAAGAAGGGTGAGCTACCGCCGCTCAAGGGTCCGTTCAAGGACGAGATCGACACCAAGGTCACGGAAGAGAGGATGCGCGAAGACGAGGATGGCGTTCTACCGTCCAACGAGGAGCAGACAGAGCGCGAGGTCCAGAAGACCGAAAAGATGGGGGAGGTTCAGAAGAAGCTCAACCCGCCTGGGGATAACCCACAAGGTCCTGGACAGCGTGGTCGTCCGACTGGCACGGAGAAGCCGCAGTCTGTCAAGCGTGATACTAAGCCGAAGGGTATGTCCCAGAAGATCCGGATCAATAAGGGTAAATACCTGAAGTATCGCACAGAGGGCAGGCGACTGGTCAACAAGATTCTCGGGTGCTTGATGCGAAGGGCACTTGTTGCAGCCGACACGGACCGAGTTGCTGACTTGCGACCGGAGGTGCGGAAGCAAATTTGGCGTATGACTGAGCAGATTCTTGGTAATACTAAGTTTGGTGCGAGAATCACGCAGTCTTATGTCGAATCGTTCTTCACTCAGGCACCTGCTAAACTCGACAGATGTGTGCAGGACGTATTCAAGCAGAAGGTGGCGTCATTCCGGAAGAAGAATGGCAAGGCACCGACTGGCAAGAAGCGCAAGGAGCTTCTAAGTTCTGCTTGGGCGATTTGTAGAAGCTCTTTGAAGAAATAAAGGGGGTGTAGCGAATGTCTACTCCGACTGGTCCGTTCGAGCCGAAGGATCCTCAGAAGAACCGAGGACACCTGGTTGTTATGAAGAACGGCGGTAGTATGATTACCGTGACCACGAAGAAGATCAAAGCCGCCGACAATACGACTAAAGCCAAGGGTGAGGTCGTAGCGCGGACAATCATCCGTCGTGATCCGACCGATCGTACGAAGCACGTGACTAGCAATGACTATGGAACCAGCCCGTCTGGTACCTCAGATACGAACTAAATCATTTTTTAACTGGTATACATGAATTTTTATCGTATAAATAGTTAGAAGGGATCTATTTTCACTTTAGGGGGTCTCCATGTCTAAGAAGGTCGTCTTGAAGGCGAAAGCTTCGGTTATCGAGGCTCCGGCGGTAATAGATGAACAAGTTACCGCTTCGCTCGCCAAGGCTTCCGGTGACGACGGCGTGAACCAGGAGGATTTGCTCCACGTTCGCAGCACGATGGTCACTAGTGGGGCGAACCGCAACAAAGACTTCTTCTTGAAAGATGAACTTTGGGCGGCTCGGAAGTCACCTCTGCACAAGCCTTCTGATTGGGACCATGACCGCAAGCGGATCGTGGGTCACATCTACCGGGTTGAGGCTCGGACAATCGAAGGTGAAGAGCTTGATCTTGAAGCGGATCGTCCGACCCTAAAGGATGGTACGCTCTATGACGGCGATTTCGAACTTATCGTGGATAAGGTCGTATACGCCGCGCTACTACCTGAGTATGCTGAAGCCATTAAGCGGCTGTCGGCGATGGGTCAACTTCACGTAAGCATGGAAGCATGGTTTGATAGCTATGACTTCGTGACATGGGAAGATGACTCCGACCTGTCAGAAGCTCGCCTTGTAGATGATATCGAATTTGAACTTCACGCCCGGGATGAGAATCCTGAGTGGGAGGACAAGCTGATCACGTCTGGCAAGGATGGCAACGGGAAGCTGGAGGACGGACGCTGTGTGGGTCGTGCGCTGAAGGACATTATCTTCGGCGGCATTGGCTACGTTGGCGTTCCCGGCAACCCGCGCTCTGATATCCACGCGGTATCTGAGAAGGCGATCTCTGAGGAAGAGTCCTCTGAGACCCCGGCTCTAGCCCGCTTGGATGGCGGAACGTTCGAAGGCAAGGAGCGCAGTGAAGCGGCTGAAAAGGGCGAGGATTGGACTCATAAGTACAATATCGCTTTCACGATGTTCGGCGGCGGGCACAAGTCCGACGTCGCTATCATGGGTGAGGTCGTATCACGAGGTGGCGTGGAAGCGGCGATAAGAGCCTTGAAGGAGAATATCTTCCCGAGGTTGCCGCAACTGGCGATGGCAGTTATCAAGGAGATGGATTTGGATTCGGATCTGAATCCTGTCCCGTGGCACAAGTCCATCAGCGCCATTGAGGATGAAAACAAAGTAGTGTATTCTTGCTCTTACGAGTTCGAGCGCGAGCCCGAGCCTGAAGAGGAGGAACAGGAGTCTCAGCCGAGCGTCTTGGCTGAGAGTGTTACCGCCGAATTGGTGGCGGATGATGTTCAGGAGGTGGACATGAACGCTGATCTTCAGGAGCTACAGACTAGGCTCGCAGAGCTTGAGTCTGAGAATGCGCGTCTGAAGGAGGAGCAGGCAAACGCTGCTTCCGTCGCCGAAGAGGCGGCTCGTATGGAGAAGGTTGACGCGCTTCTCAAGACCGTAGCAACACCGACAGAGATCGCTCGTATCGACGAGGCGATCCAGAGTGGTCGTGACCCGTTTGAGGCAAAGCTAGCTTTCATCAAGGAATCCCGCGAGCAAGCTGGCACCGCAATTGCGGCGCTTCAGGGGGAAATCGAGAAGTTCCGTCTACGTGATCGTATCGAGCAGGTCAAGGGTCTCAACCTTTACACGGATGAGAAGCTTGAGAAGGTTCGTGACGCGGTTGCGAAGATGGATGACGAGGCTTTCGCCGAATGGCTAGAGGAGCGCAAGGATTTTGCCGACAAGATCGCGGCTGCCACTGCCTCCGACGAGTCCGAGGTCGAGGATGCCGAGGAAGAGGTCGAGGATAGCGCCGAGCAGGCAACTGCGGCTCTAGACGACGCCGAACCCGAGGAGAAGCCGAACTTCGCGGAAACCAAGTCCGAGTCAGAGGATGCTCCCGCTGAGGCAGAGTCCAGCGAGGAGAAGGATTTCGAGGATCTTGCTGCTCTAGTAAGTGAATCGGGTAATACAGATCGTATCAAGCGTCTGCGTAAGCAGCGTGGCGACCACTTTGGTCGTTAATACAGTAAACCCATAGGGAGGTGTAAAAACTATGGCACTCCGTCCGATTCGTCAGGTCGTTGAGACCAGCAACCAGTACCATGCGGACGCGGCGGCTGAGAGGGGCGGCATCGTCTCGCTAGCGAGTGGTCAGGTCGTTTCTTACGGCGCGACTGCTGCTGGTTCCGGTCTTCAGCCCGTGGGCGTGCTGCTAACCGACGTTGAAGATCTTAACTACTTCAACGCACCGCAGAAGCTCATGCGTTCAGTAATCGACATCGGTGGCGTTGTAGCCGTCGCAGTCGAGGGCGAGTTTGAAACCGACTTCATCGAGGATTCCGTTGAGGGAACCATCGTTGCGGGTCAGACAGCCTATCTCACAGCAGATGGTGAGCTAACAAACTCCGCTACTACAGGTGATGATCCGGCTATGCCGAATACCATCGTTAACCCTGTTGTTGGTGTATTCACCAGCAACGATCATACAACCCGTGGCGCGGGTCTTGGCTGGGTACGCTTCATGCTCCAGATCAAGCAGGGCGCAACACAGCAGCTTACTTAAGAGGGGGTGATTCAGGATGGCATATGATAAGCGTCTAATCGAGGCTCTACGCCGTACAGCCGATAACGATCCCGAGGTGCGCAGCAAGGCACAGCGGGCGTTCGCGGGAGCCCTGAACGCGCCCTTGCGTAAGGGCGTCATGGACGAGGACAACCTCGACGACATCTACGAGCGTCAGGTTCTAGCAGCGGGTGCGCAAGCATATTACCCGCTCGATATCGTGAAGCCGGGCGAGGAAGATAACTTCGTCGCGTTCACGTATCAGAACCAGAACCGTATTCCTGAGCGTAGGGTCGAGGCGGACGAGCTTTGGGTACCGACGTACAAGATCGCTAACGCGATGGACTGGGACGTCGATATCGCACGTGATGCTCGTTTCGATCTCGTCGGACGTGCGCTTCAGGTTTACCGTGCGGGCTTCACCCGTAAGCTCAACTACGACGGCTGGACAACCATCCTAGCCGCAGCAGTGCAGCGCGGTCTCATTGTTTCTGGTGCGAACCAAAGTTCTCTTCCGTTTACCGGTCGTAGCATGATTTCGAGTGCTACTCTCGGTGGCGAGTTCACGAAGGAGCTAGTCTCCCGCATGATCATCACCATGCTACGTGGTGGCGGCGGCAACATGGTGAAGACTACTCTTACTGACCTTTACCTCTCTGCCGAGGCTATCGCAGACATGCGTGCCTGGGACGCGAGTGACGTCTCTGACTTCTCTCGTCGTGAGCTAGAGGTTCAGGGCGGCGGTCAGCTTGGTCTGTCCAACATCTACGGCGTAGTTCTGCACCCGATGCAGGAGTTCGGCGTGGGTCAGGACTACCAGACGATCATCGAGGATCTCGGGGCAACCCAGCCGAGTGGTACGACTCAGTACTGCATCGGTCTCGATCTCTCGACGGCTGACAGTTTTGTCATGCCGATTCGTCAGGAGCTAACGACCTTTGAGGATCCGACACTACAGCGTCAGCTTCGCGCAGGCGTCTACGGTTACATGGAGCAGGGCTTCGCCTGCCTCGACAACCGTCGTGTTCTCCTAGGTGCCCACTAAGCCTAGCTTAGTCAAAACCCAACGAAGGGGCGAGTAATCGCCCCTTCTTTTTTTGTGCCCTGAGAGAAAGAAATGTTTTTTTGAACTTGTCATTTATCGTATATTATATTGGAGGGATGCTACTTCGGTGTTTCATGGCGCGGACACCGTAGTCTGCGGGTGCGGGCAGTAGTTATCATTACTTGATTTACAGCCTACCACGTCGTAGGAGAAGGTCATGAGCCAATTTATTGGCATCAGACCTCCCCCTGGTAACTTAAAGCGATCATTCGATTTTTCAGTGAGCACTCACAACATCGGCGGGAATAGGTTCCTACTTCCTCATAACTTTGGGACCTATGATATCCTCGTGCAGTGTTTCACTGATACTGGCGTTCAAATACAGCCAGCCGGGATTGAGATAGTCGATGCTAATAATGTTCTCATAACTTTCTCTGTCAATATTGGTGGCAGGTGTATTATCTTTGCCTAAAGGGGAGGGTGAGATAGAGTGTTATTCAATAGCTTGATCGAGTTTGTGACATCGGGTCTGTTGCAATCTCCGGAGTCTATTGACATTGAGGCGCTCGACGGTTTTCTGCGTTTGTCTTGTGCGAACGCTAGCGGTACTCTAGAGTATAGCGTAGACGAGAACCAGTGGCGCTTGAGAAATGCTAACGGTGCGTTTGCACCGATCATGTCCGGCATCAATGGTGTTCCAGGACCGGACTTAACACTAGAAGGCGGCGCGAACGTAACTCTGACGCCCGACTATGGGGCGGGTAAGATCACGATCAGCGCCTCGGTTCCATCCGGTACGACTATCAATGGTCAGCCGGGTCCCTTTACGTTAGTGGGAGCCAGCGGCATAGAGGTTGTCACGGTGGGCAACACCATTACCTTCACACATGCGCCCGGGGCGTGGGTTATTGGGGCGTCGGGACTTATGGAGCCATCAGCGCGTAATATTATCATCAACCACGGTCTCGGTACAAGGGCTGTGAATATGACGTTCGCGTTTGAGGGAGGCTCCCGCGACGGCAGAATCTTCTTTCCGGGAAGACTCACAGTAGTCGATGAGGACAGTATATCTATGAGACTGGACTTGGTGAGGGACTTTACCTACACCATCATCGGTCTGAAGGGATAAAAGATGGTAACGCCGAGCGGTACTAAACTGTATGAGATCTATGACCAAGTGCGCGTAGATGTGTTCGGTACAAACGACGAATGGACAACTACCGCCGCTTCCGGTCTACCGACATCTGTTATGGACGTATATGCGCAGAAAGTGGCTTCCCGGATCAACGGGCAGCTCAGTATGCATAACTACGTACAGATTAATACCACTACCGGCGCAGTCTCACCGGCGATTGACCAGGTTTATGCTTTGCTAGAGACAGGCATCTTGGCGCTAATTCGTGATACGGAGGTGTCGCTGCTCAAGCGGCTGTCTAGTGGCTTGGGTATGAATACCGGCACGGGAGGTGGTGAAGGCGCTGTTGTGCGGAACGCTGACTCTGTGCAGGTGTCTACAGCCGCACGGTATCAAGAACGCATCCGTGCCTTCCTGAACGATCGCAATACTGCCAAAGAAGACTTCAAGACTCAACTGCGTCAGTTCAAGTACGACCTGCTAAGCAACAGGAAGCGGTATGTCTATTAAAGTCCCCGTTTACTTCCACGTCAACGAGGGCGTCTGGCACGTGCCCGGATTCCATGTCACGGTCTACGGGCGCTTTGTTCAGCCAGATCCAACAGAGATTCCGGTCGAGGTCTTCCGCGTGTTCCGTGACCAGTTCACGCTAGCCCCCATCACCAAAGAACTCCTTACTCATTTATTCGGCAACAAGTACTTTGCTTCGACGAAGTTCGAGCTTGGTAGCCTACACATCTTAGCCGAACCGTTCTTGCGCAAGCTCGCCGACAAGATCGGGATCAAACACAAACACCTGAAGTCGCGTGCCGGGATTGCAAGACTAATCCGCAACGAGATACTAAAGAGGATTGAAGATGGCTCTTAGACCGATAAGAACAGAAAGCGTGATCAAGCGCGATGCTCACCCTCGCTGGATTCCAGCAGAGGCGGGCGGGCTTGTGTCGTTCACGGCTGCTAGCGGGGTAGACTATTCTATCTATGCTGCTGATCCATCCGGCGTCAATATCATCGGTATCCAACGGCACGATGTGATCGAGAACGATCGTCCGGACTTGTTCCCGCGCCCGAGAACTCGCAAGATCCAGTATACATGGACGGAGGATCTGCTAGTGATCACTAAAGGTATGGTGGTTACAGACTTCATCCACCCCGATGCGACAGGTATTGTTGCGGGCGCTACAGCATATGCTGGTCCAAGTGGACTAGTTACGACTGACTCCTCCTTCAATGGCAGGATCGTTGGTTACTTCGAAGATGACCTTGTGGTAGATTCGCACGCAGTACTTGTAGAGGGAGGCGGCTACTACCGCCAGGAGTTCTATACGGACCCGAACACAGGGGAGAGAAGCCTGGAGGATAGGGGTTATCCGCGTAAGACGGTTACCTCTCCGGGCTGGGCAAAGTTAAGGCTGGCGATCCAAAATGGTTAGAAACGAAACTCCGAACGAAGACCTAAGTGAAGGCGCGTCGTTTGCTTTTCCGGATTACGAGGCTCTTTATGAAGAGGTCATCGACTCTTCATTCACCAATCTTGGTAGAACAGTCACTTTCCATCTACAGCCGATTCTTTCGTCTCCTTCTGGCACTCCTCAGCCGACCCATCAGGCATACAAGATCAACCCGTTTACGCGGGAGGGCTTTCGTCCTGCACCGGTAGAGCGTCAGCCTGCGGTTCACAAGGAACAGCGTATCGTTCAGTATACGGCACACGTGCGTCATGGTCCTGCGGATATTGACCAGGGCACGCCGTTGGGTCGTCTAGCCGACAACGAGGTTCAGCTTACTACGGTGTCGGGTTCTGAGGAACACTTGCGCGATGCTATCGCTATGACTATTGACGGTCGTAGGTTCAAACTGCGTGCAGGTCCGCGTCCGATTGGTCTCGGCTCTGTGAAGTATCTGATCTCGATCTGGCAAGAAGACCCGTCTGCTGAAGATGGTGCGAAGTAATGGTAGCCCCCGCCGTTGCTCTGGCGTTTGGGCGCACCCTATCCGGCATCTTTGGAGGCGCTGCGTCTCGTGCAACTGCTGCTCAGCGCAATGTTACGTCTGCAATACTACGGGTTATGGCGAGAGGATTCAAGCGGCTACCCCGCGTGACGGGGATTAGGAATCCTATTGAGCCGAGGCTTGTAGTAGAGAAAGAGATGGATAAGAAGTTTCGACAACTAGTCCGCTTCTATATCTCTAGACTATTAGATGACGTCGCTCGGGACGCCGCGACGAGACGCAAGCAGTTAATGAATATGGTTGTCTTTGGTGCTAAGGCTCGGCGTGGATCGACCATCAATACTGGCGGGACCACTGGTCTTACGGGCACCGACCTGTTCCGTAAGGTGCGAGACCCCTCCGTGATTGGTGAGATGGGTTTTCCGTCCCGCTTCAATCCAGAGGCAGCGTTGGTCAAGGGCTTGAAGGAGTCTGTTCAGACCATTGTTATGCGCCCTCGTTACAACCATCTCGTGATGAAGTTCATCCTTGATTACAATCGCCTGCGTCGTCTCACCCCTCATCCGGCAGCTAAGATGAAGAGTGGTAAGAACATCACCGTTACCTCGTGGCTTGACTGGCTACATGGCGATGCCGGTGTAACGGACGCAGGATTCGTGCCCCTATCTAAGATGCGTGGTGCCAAGCCGTCTAAGCGACCGCTCAGTCCGCGTTCGTATGGTGCGGCAGGACAGAATGCAGGTTGGATGATCTCTCCGACGAAGAAATCGACATTCAAGAAGAGAACCAGTAGTCGAGGAGTACCCAAGAGGGGCAGTGGAAGAGAAAAGACCAGTATCAACATTCCAGGCTCATGGCGCATTAGTACCCCGGTGAACAAGAACTGGGTGACGGAGCGCAGCCTGTCGATCGGTATAGGACTTCTTGACCTGTATGCCGGTGGTCTGATCCAGAGGATTCACCGCAAGACGGTCAAGAATTTCGCTGTGAAAATCTAATGGGTGGTAGCTATGCTTATTAAGCCGAGGCAATTGATCAAGTTGAACTTGAAGTTCTTCCTGGATCAAGTTTTTATCCGCGACGGCAACTATCAAAACATCTCGCGTGGCACGCAGGCGTTTGATGGTACCGACGTGAGTAGATTACAGCCCGACAACGATGCAGAGACGCTAGCGAGCCTAGGGTTTGTTTCGACCGACACTAATAAGGTGTGGCAGAGCCCATTCAAGAACTGGGTATATCAGTCTGGACTCGTCCATTCATACGACCGGGGCGAACCCCAGAAGACTGCTCCGACGATTTGTTCTGGCATCTATCTCGACGGCGTGTTTAAGCCGGATAGGGCAGAGATGCCGTGGGGTCCCGCCGCAGGCTGGGATCCGACTTGCTTTCCGACAATCGACTGGATCAATGGTCGCGTGGTCATGAGCAGTGGCTTGCCGTCGAGTGCCACAGTTCAGGCAGCGTATTCTTACGGCGAAGTGACGGTCGCCCTAGCTAGCCGCGAAAACGAGGACATGGAAGAGTATGTCAAGAACTCGCGGTATGGTAATAATCCCGACACATGGAATAGCATCTCGTATCCTTCCGGTAGATTTCAACCGCTTCCGGCGGTGTTCATCGAGATCTCCGAGCAGGACCATGATGCTTACGAGCTTGGTAACAGAAGCCTGAAGGAGCGGGATCAGGTGACTCTGTACGTGGCATCCAACAGTAATGTTGTGTTGGATAACATCCTAGATACGATAAGGCTTCAGGACCGCCGGGGTTTTCCGATCGTTGATTACAACGTCGCCCCTCTTCCGCTGAGCGGTATTTTTTCTGAACGCTCTCCAGAATACATGCGTTACAGCATTCTTCAGGGGAACGTTGTGGCTCACCCGTCAGGCTACACTTCACTTTATGGTCAGGGGCAGTTCCAGTCTGCCCGGGTTCAGCTAGACAACATTCGGGGTCTAGAGGCTGGACAGGTGACAATGGACATCGAAACCTACATCATCGTTCCCGATTCACCTATTGGAACTTCTTCTATAGGGTATAATTTCTTTGAAAGCTAACATAGTCGCACTGTACGAGGCGGGGTCTAGCTTGCGACTTATTGGTGAGGCTTATGGTCGTAGCAAGACCTGGGTGCGTAAACGTCTCATTGACGCGGGTGTAGATATTCGTTCTGCCAGAGAAAGTAAGAAGGTTGGTCGACTTGGTGCTGAAGTTCTGTGTAAAACATGTGGCACTATGGTCTATCGCAAGCCCAATAAGGTTGCACGGAACCTTAATACCTTTTGCTCTCGTCAGTGTTATGCGTTGTCTTTGAAGCTGTCTATGCGCGGCAGTAGGAACCACCAATGGCACGGTGGTAGGTCTATTGCCACAATGATCCGTCATAGCGTGCGAAATAAGGAGTGGATTCAATTCATACTAGAACGAGATGATTTTACGTGTCGGCATTGTCACCAAAGGGGCGTTCATCTACACGTGCATCACATCTATCCGTTTGCTAGTATCTTGGATCGATTTCTTGAACAGAACTCTTCAAATAACATAGAGCTTCTACTAGAGGCGTCGCAGGAATTTGAAGAGTTTTTTGATATAGATAACGGCATCTCTTTATGTAGAGAATGTCATAAAGAAGTTCATCACTCGTAGAATTTTAACGTATATATAAGTGGATACCTATGTAGTTCCCGGAGTGGGGACGTTGTATCATAAGGGAGGTAAACAGTGGCTACTCTGAATGCTAACAACCGCATTTTCTGGGCGGTCGAGAAGGTGGCTATTCGTGACAACAGTGCCACGAATACCGACCAGACGTCCGTTTGGAACGCGCTCGAATTCCCCTCCGGCGCTATGGCTGCACCCCTGAACCCGGATTATGTTCTAAGTGGTGTAGATCAGGTAAACGGTCGGTGGGAAATCGGTCGTGGTGTACAAAGTGTAAGTTCAACTACTACGTATAACCTTGAGCAAGTCTTCGAGCTTGGTCAGATCGAGGTTTACGAAGATAGTGAACGTGTGCCCGACATCGAGTATACCATCGAGAAGGCTCTCGACGGTACGAAGATGCTGTATTTCATGGCTTCCGATCCCGCACCGGGTGTAGACGCCAACGGCATCCCGAAGATTGGTCTGAACAACCGCGTTGGTACGTTCCGTTCCGATCACGCTCTTAACATCTACCCGGACACGCAGGAGCGTTCGACAGGCACTCCTCGCTCTGCTATGGTGGCGTCCGGTATGTATCTGTCTTCCGTTACTTACTCGTTCCCGGTGGACGGCTTCTGCACAGAGGCTCTAACGTTCGTTGGTAACGACAAGATCTGGAAGAACTTCAACGCGAACATCTCCGGTCTTCCGGTAGACGCGTATCCGCAGACTGGCAACACCTACAAGATTCCGGCGTCTGGTTTCGAGGTCGCTGAATCTACACAGGGTACTCCGAGCGCGTCTCTACGCGTTATCGGTTCTGGTATCCAGCGTCGTGAGAACGTTGACCTACGTAGGTCTGTTCTTCCGTCCGACATCCCGGGTGTCCAGGCAGCAACTTTGACGACAGTAAACGCAGGCGGCGTTGGCGGATCTACCTCTGGTGTGGTCGTTCACACGACCGGAAACCTTGACTATATGGTCGAGCGTATCCAGAGCATCACGCTGAGCGTTGACTTGAACCGTACGGACTTGAACGAGCTTGGCTCGAAGCGTCCATTCACTCGTTACATCGCGTTCCCGATCGAGACTTCCTGTGCGATCGAGGTCATCACTGCCGAGGGTGACCACGTTCAAGCGAAGGCGGAGTTCGACATCGGCACGGACAACACCCAGCCGAACGAAACCGTCATCGTGCGTACGACAGACGGAACTCAGATCGACCTGGGCGACTCGATGCGACTACAGAGTGTGGACTTCAGTCCGGGCGACGCGGGTGGCGACAATGCGACAGCTACCTACAACTATCGTGGATTCAACATCTTCAATATCACACACGACACCTTCTATCCTCACCACCGCGTATACGTATCAGCGTCCGCGAACTCGCGCTTCAATGTGGGTGCCGCTGCATCCTTCTAATAGCGCAGTTTCCATAGATGAGAGGGGCGGGTACCCGCCCCTCTCCATAGCTCGCCTACCATGTGTAGAAGGAGTTACAGTGCCGTCGCCGGGGTTCGCGGCGGCACTAGTTTTTTTAGGGATATAGGGATCATGGCAGAAGCAGGCGAAAAGCTAGAGGACGCAATCCAGCGTCTACTATCTAATAGTTGGATGGTGGAAACTGAATCCTCCGACCCCTCTCGCCAAATTCTTGTCGTAAGACATCCCACCCTAGACCAGAAGCTCATCGGTCGTTTCTTCAAGCAGAAGTTTATCAAGGACCAGACGGGGTCTATGATGAGCCGGGAAGAAGCCGAAAAGGCGGCGTTCGCTAACGGCGCATGGCATCCCGGCTTGGACGCGAAGCTGGAGACCCTATCTTCTCGTTACGAGATGCTGCACGAAGCCTTAGAGGCTGAGGAAGAGAACGCCAAAAAGATCGTGGCTGCAAAGGCGCGTGTTCGCTCCATCACGCGAGAGATCAGCCAGATGGAATACACGATGCGCTCTCTGATGCTTCAGAAGTTCAGTATCTTTGGCAATACCCTCGAATACCACGCGGAACGTCAGCGCGTGATTCGGATGATTGGCATGAATACGTTTGACGTTCATGGCAATCCGATTTGGGAAAAGGGCTCTATTGAGGATGAGCAAGATACTGGTCTGATCGACTTTCTAAGTAACGCCTATGTTGAGCAGCAGAACTTCGACGTCCGCCTAGTTAGGCGTATTGCGAGAAGCAATCTGTGGCACTATCGTTGGACCCTTGGCAAGAACCAGCCCGAGTCTTTGTTCGGGTGCGCGGTCCGGGACCTAACGGTGGAGCAGAACTTTCTTGTGTTCTGGAGTCAGTTATACGAAGCTTTGAACGAGGCGGCAGACCCGCCCCCACGTGATGTGGTTGAAGACGACGAGGCTTTTGATAAGTGGCTAGAGAAGCACGCGAGAAAGCACGAGAAGAAGAAACAAAAGGAATACTTCGGCTTAAACAAGCCGGGTAACGAACAGTTCGTTGTCATCGATGGCTATTACGATGACGAGGGATATTGGCACGAGCATACAGCAGAGGAGAAACAGAAGATCGCGGATAGTATCTATGGATGTAACTCTCCCCTCATCCGCAGAATGCAAGTAGAGGGTCACCGCAAGCTACAGGATATGGGTGGTCAAGCGCGTGAGACAGAGTTGCGTAAGGGTTGGTTCAGGTTACTTGGTTGGGATAAGGTCAATGAATAAGGTACTAAAAGACAGCTTGGTCCGTAAGAATCGTCAGATGTACAAGACGGCTCTACGCGCAATAGAGCGCGTGATGGGACCAGAGTTTACGCGTAGCGACAAGTTCTCAGCGATTCGTAGTACGATCCTCACGGCTGGTAATGAGGTTGAGAGGTCAATCTCTACCGAGGTGGATCAGTATGCTATCGTCCTAAAGGATGGAGAGACTCCGGCAGCAGTGAGCGCCAGCGAGTACATCATCTCTATGGTGCCGCAGATCAAGTTTGGTCTGGAGGTCCAGGCAGGCGGCTCTGTGCCATTTCTACGCCTGATCTCGAAGGACGTCAAGGAAGACCTGTCGCTGTTGCGAGAGATCTTCGGAGCGGGTATTGTGTCAAGGCAAAATGGATATCCGCTGTTTGAGGTAAGAGGAACCACGGACTGTATGAAGGTCAAGCCCGTTATGGACGAGATCATGAAGAGGCTGAAAAACCCGTCCGACTACGTGGAGTGGGTTGAGTCTCTCTATGCCTTGTATCGGGGCGAAGGGTAATAGGAGATAGCCATGTCGGAATATGAATTTCAGGCTACCGACTTAGACGGTAAGACGAGTACATACTCGTTTGGACCTGAGACGCTTGGTATCCAGCAGCAGTGTAAGCTGGCATACACCCAGGCATATGCGTTCTACTTCAAGAACGGAACCATGACCAAGGCGCAGGCGCTCGATATCGCCAAGAAGAATGGTGTCATCGATGACGCGTGGCAGAAACGGGTGGATATGGTAGTGATGCAGATTGCTACGCAGACCACCAAGCTTTCTGAAGAGAAGGCTAAGAAGAGGAAGAACAAGAAGAAGATCGCCGACGCCACGGCGGCTCTCAAGGAGCTGCGCGAGCAGTATGAAGACCTGCTTGCAAGACACACCGAGGTTATGATGCCGACGTGTGAGAACTTGTCCGAGAATAGGGAGCTAGAGTTGAATGTAGTTCTCAGGCTTCTGGATGAAGATGGTCAGCGCGTATACAAAGACCATGCAGATATGGCTAATCGATACGACGAGCCGTTGACCCAAATTGCTCTTGAGCATATGATGTATCTGCGGGCGGGACTCCCATTCCAGCTCGACGGTCTCTATATAGAGGAACAGAAGGACTAGGTGTTGTAGATGCCTCCGTCTCAAAAGGTTGTAGTTGTCCTAGAGGTTCGCGCCAGTAAGAAGATTGACGCGGAACTCACTAAGGCAAAGTCTAAAGTTAAGGGATGGGCGGCAACTCTTACGCGGGAGATGAAGAACGTCTTCAAGAGGGCGACCTTCTTCCGCTTCTCTACAATTGGCATCAACTCCTTCTTCAACTCCATCCGCTTCGCCCGCCAGGAGGCTATCGCCTTCCAGGATGCGCTAGGCGACATCGTCAAGGTTGACCTGAATAGGTTCATTGACCTCAACAGTAAGGCTACGCGCAAACTAAGCGATGACATCAGTAGACTAGCTAACGAGTATGGCATCTTGCGTGTCGAGGCGGCGCAGACCTTGCAGGCTATTACCGTCGCGGGTTTCCGTGGCGCTGAGGCAATGAAGGTGTTGGATGCAGCCCTCCTGGGTCAGTCCGCCACTGGTCTTAAGGCGGCAAAGGTCTTCAAGGCTATTTTGCTTCCTTCCATCCTTCAGTTCGGCGTTGGTGTAGACCAGCTAGAGTCCGCCCTTGATGTTCTTGTTACTACGCAGGCAAATGCTGCCGTTGGATTCGAGGACTTCGCTGGTGCGTTCCGTGCTGGTGGTGCTACCTTGGCGGGTACAACCCGGTCCCTAAACGAAGCGGCTGCGCTTGTTGCCGCTCTCGGCGAGGTCACTCAGGAGTCTGGTGCCACGGTTGGTACGTTCTTCAAGACCTTGTCCCCGCGTCTGCTTGCGAACCCGGGTGCCAAGAGGGTATTAGAGACCTTTAAGGTTGATGTAGTTAACCCGCAGACAGGAGCCCTCAAGAGCACGGGCGAGGTTCTAGTTGACCTCAACCGGAACATGATCGGCTTGGGCGCGGGCGCTAAGCGTTACAACCTGAGCGTGGTCTCCGGTATTCGTCAGGGTAACCGTTTGATCGCGGTTATGAACGCGCTAGCCAAGGTCGAAGAGCTAGTAGAGCTAAACTCCCGTGCGGCTGGAGACACGCGTCGTCGTGTTGCCGTCGAGCAGCAGAAGATTTCTGTTAAGTGGAGGAAGGTACAGAACGAGTTTGCTCAAAGCCTTGAGAAGTCCATGCTCCCGGTTATGGACGACCTCATTGTGGCAGCTAGGGATATTGCGCGTTTTGGTGCCGGTGCGATCAACACCTTAATTGAGGTTGGGCAGTCGCTTGGTATCATTAGTAAGGCTAGTCCAGAGGAAAAAAGGCAGTTATCGCTGGTGCGGCAGATCGAGGGGGCTGCGAAGAATCTGTCCGATGCAGGGGTCGAGGCGGTTAATAAGCAGATCCTCAGTATGGCTGTTCAGGTTAAGCGTTTCAGTATAGAGGAGGCTAGGCAGATTGCCAGGGGTGCGGGTTTTGATCCCGGCATTATCGGTACTGCAATAGGTCGTTTGGCTGAGAATATTACGGGACAGACGCCCGTTTCGTCGCAGAGGGCGATTACGAATCTAGATCAGCTCTCTACTATATATAGCGAGCTACTTGCGGGTGGCTTCAAGTTTGCCCAGGGGTTTGAGAATACCCAACAGCAGATTGGCAATCTCCAGACTATCTTAGCAGCCGTACGTAAGAGGGCGGCTGAAGACAAGAAGGCGGGTCTAGACCCACGCATTACTACTGACCTTCCGACCGGGCTCGCCGGACCAGACAATCAGGGCTCTCAGTTTAGAAGTGTTCTGAAGACATTCAACACGGCTCTACGTGAGGGCGGACCGGCGAAGTCTATCAAAGAGTTCCAGGTGCGGCTAACCAACGCGTTTGCGGCGATTAATAACCCGGTCAAGTCATTCAACCGTGGACTTCTTCAGCAGCGCAAGACACTGGTTCAGGTCAACCAAGAGCGGAAGATTGCCAGAGACAAGGCACTTGCTACAGCAGAAGAGCAAGCTAAGATCGATCTCCAGGGTCTAGACGCCGGTGCTAAGAAGGCTTTGCAAGAAGAACTACAGTTAGCACGAGACAAGAGCCGAGTCGAGGCACTTAAGGATCAGGTTAAGCTAGCCGAGTTTGACGCCAAGGCGATGCGTCGTCTGAATACCGAACTCAACTCCATGAAGGATAAGAGTAAGGACGCTGCGTCCAAGCTATCTACGTCAACGCGTCGATTGAACGAGTTGCGTATCGAGGAAGCTAAGGCAGCTACAGCAGTAGCCAAGGCGACCATCTCTATGAAGGACGCACTGATCGAATATGAGATCGGTCTACTCAGAGCCCAGCTTGAGTCTAAGAAGATTACAGGAGAGGTCGGCAGTCTCGCACAGGAGTTGGCGGGTTCTAAAAAGATCATTCCGTTGTTCCTTGAGGGATTAACGAAGGAGCTTCAGCAGCCGTCTCGTGTTGGCGGAGGATTCGGTGGCGACAACATCATCAAGGGTGAGTTGAAGCTATCGAATCTACGGAGAGAGTCGTTGCGTCAGCAGCTAGACTTGACCCAGCAGATCCTTAATCGTCAGCGAGAGATTGGCGAGTCCTTCTTCTCCCTGGACGCTGGCGGACGTAATCAGCTTGCCCAGGGTCTTGGTGCTATCCAAAACCTCTTTGGTAGGTTTGGTGGCGACGTGGGCGCGGTCCGTGGCTTGTCCTCTCAGGATCTAAATGCGTTTGGTCGCCAGCTTCTAGGCTTGCCGGATGACGTGAAGGAATCTATCTTACGTGCAACGGAGTTCATCCCCGAGGGTGCTACGGTTGCTGGCTTCACCGGTAAGCAGATTAGGGATATTATTGCGCAGGCATCTCTTGGTCGCGCCGATGGTACTGGCATCCTGGACATCGGGGCTCTCCAGGAGGAAGCCGCAGATGCTACAACCAAGCTTGCAGAGCTACAGACCGACGCGTTGGTCAACTCTATTGAGCAATTGAACGTCGCTCAGCAGCAGCTAGACCAGCAGAAGGCTCAGACAGAAGTTGCTCGTATCCAGGTAGAGGTTGCGCGTCAGCAGTTGGCTGCTCTAACATCTGAGCAGGGCACACGCCGCGCAGGTATCATGGCAGAGATGGATTTCATCCGTAGGCAGAACCGCCCGACCGGTCCGGCGATGGGTACTAACGCTGTCCTTGGTCGTGCGAGCATGGCTAGGATTCAGGCATTCCAGACAGCTATGACAAACATCCTGGATCTAGCGCAAGAAAACCTAGAGTCTGGCAGGGGCACGGCAGAGACTATGGGCGTTCTACAGGAACGCTACGAGAGATTCAATCAGGCTATTAAGGAAAACGATACATCGATTGCCGCACTCAACGAGGGCTTCCTTAAAATGGGTAGGACAGTCACATCTCTCAACCAGTTGTTCGAGCAGGGTAGGGCTGCGGATCTCGCCAAGGTAGGTAGTGGTACGCCGGGCTTCGCCATTGCCAAGGGCAAGGCGGCTGGCTCCACGACACAGGTGCCGGTTGAGAAGGCGCTTCTGGATCTTATCGAGGTTCTACGTCCTCTAACCGGGGAAAAGGGATTCAACTCACAAGAGCTTGGCGTTATGATCAAGAACATCGAGGCGGCTCTAGCCAATAACGGTGGCAGGGTGCCGACAGAGGTATTGATCAAGCTAGCAGGCGAAACTATCGAGAAGCTAGAGATTACGGGGCTCGCCGAACTACCGGCAGCTATGGCGGACGTAGTAAAGAACCACCCGGACGTAAAGGACTCTGCGACATTCATCAAGAATCTGGGCGTCATCATCCGGGCAATGGTCGAGGCTGGTATTGGGGCAGGCGCGTTCCCGCCGAACCTGAGAGCACAGCTACCAAGTATTCCGGCAACAGGCGAGTAAAGAATAGGGGGTTGTAATGCACCTATCGTCAGTCGTCCCGGGGAACTCACAGTCCTGGGTCGAGATTTGGTATGGCGACGACCGGATCGGTCCGCCTACACCCCTTATCTCTTGGGACCGCGACTACGTAGAGTCTGGTAACGAAGAGAAGATCGCTGCTACCCGTGTAATCACACTGAACGGCACGTGGATCAACTCGCCGAGCGGAACCTACAACGATGTCTACGCGGCGCAGGAGCAATTGCTGTCCATCTTCGCAACAGATGGGAAGCATTTCTCTTTACGGGCGGGACCATCTAACACGGTGATTGCCCCTGGTGAATATATCGCCAGCGGCATCTATCCCAAGGTGCGTAGCATCTCGTTGCCGGAAGACCTCCAGTATGATAAGTTCATCTACACCGTTGTCCTTGAATACGACGAAGACGACATTGGCGCTAGCGGCTTAATTGAAAGCGAAGATAACACGTGGTCCTACAATGAGGTTGATGAGTCCCAAAGGGTCAGGATCGAACACTCGATTTCTATCGTGGGCAAGAACACGGCTCAGAGTGGCGAGACCAACAACGCGCATGAGAATGCCCGGGATTACGGCAGGACCCTGCTGGGGCTGGCTAAGGCTCCGGCGAACTTCCCGGTTCACGTGCATCAGAGCGAAGCGCCCCTGTATGAGATCTCTACTCAGCGCACAGAGTCCGTCAGCCTAACCCGTGGTTCGTATGATGCCACAGAGGCGTTCATTGTTACGTCGGGCATCTATCCTTGGAATCATTCGCGCTCTATCTCGGTGAGTACCGACCGGGCAGGCATTACCTCTATCCAGCTTCAGGGTAAGATCCAGGGTCTAGGTAGAACAGACGTTGCGCCGAGCGGCAACGTTGGCTTCGACAATGCCACCTCTGGCTGGCTGAACCATGTGAAGCCGAACCTATATGTTGATGCTGCGGCATTCTATACAGGGTTGGGCTATTCGCTGTCGCTGAATAACAAGAGGATCGCGCAGTCTGTGGCAGAGTCCGAGTTTCTTGGCACGGTAGACTATGACGTTACATATACCGACGATCCGGCAGACGACCTGCCGTCAGGTATCGCCGAAAGGTCTGTGACCTATGATCGTCGAGATCCGACCGAGCTATTGGCTCGCTTTACAATTCCGTTCAGACAGCTTGGCTCCATCGTACAAGAGATGGGAACAACGCTAGACGGTAGCATCAGCGTGAGTGCTCGCGCCAGGGCAACTAACACCGGGGATGAGTCGGCGGACGTCAACCGCGCCATCGCCCAGGTAGAGTCAGACCTTAACGCGGTGAAGCCAGATCCAAACAGTTCTGAGTTTATACGCCTAGACCTAGTGGGACAGCCCTCTCTGAACTACGATATCAAGAGTAGGGTTGCCTCGGCGTCGATTCAGTATTCGTTCATCCTAGACTTGGCGGGCGTGAACTCTGCCAGCGGCAGTATTTCTCTTCCGCGTTACCAGGGAGGCTTGTAATGGTACTTCCGCCTGAAGTCAAGATCGTTCAGTTCGATGTGGCTGCTGCGACTAGTGGCACGTGGTCGGGGTTCGTAGATACAACAACCCAGGCTCTAGACTTTGGGCAGATCGATAACAGCGTCTCGGGCTTGGTGAGTGATACTAAGGTCGTCGCCATGAGTGGCGTCGAGTTCAATGGTAACACAGTTATCGAAGACATGCGTTTCTATGCGGTAGCGACTACTGCCTTTAGCCAGGGCACGTATCAGTTCCTTATGGAATTGACTAATACGTGGGCTCAGAATAAGCAGTTGACGACTGGGGCAGACGATGTCCCGATTTCGCTACCCGGTTCGCAGAACTATTTCAGGCATGGGGGAGGTGCGCAGATTACCGGCTCTGGTCAGGTAGACGGATTAGGGCAGTGGGCGTATCTTGCCATTTTTGCAGGGACAGACGTGCCAGATGGCACTTATGGCGGCTTGGGCGCTGGCACTTTGCGCTATCGTTTCCGCTACGATTACTATTAAGGAGTGGTCATGGTAGAGGTTTTTCCGGGCGCGGGAGTCGATCCTAATATTGCCAATGCGGTCGATGGTGCTACAACTGCGCTGCGTACTGTGGACTACGCTCACCACGAGGTTCACAGCGGTAGACATTTTACATTCTCTGCAACTAGTGGAGACCTAGATATCGGGACTCCGCTAGAGTATCTTATTCATACGCCGGATACAGAGCGGTGGGCTCACCTGCTTGGTAACGTGTATGGGGCTCTACATACTAGGTTCGAATTCTTTGAAGGAGCTACTCACACGTCTGGCATTCATATGCCAATTCACAATAACAATAGGAATAGTGCCAATGGACCGGGTTTGATTATCACAGAACATGCGGATGACGGAGACGACGGCACCTTACTATTTGAAACTGAGTTTGGTGTAGATACTGGAGGTGGCGCAAATCGAGTCACCGGCGGCGGCACTGCTCGCGCGGACTCGGAGTGGGTATTGAAGCAGAATACAGTATACCTACTTAGGTTGTCTAGTCTAACAGCCGACAACGTGGTTAATATGGCGCTTAGCTGGTATGAACACATCGACGCAAACTAGCGAATGGACGGCATGATGGTTGACGCTCCAACTGTTCATTTATATGAATTTAACATCAGCGAGACTTCACCTGCGCCGACGCGCCACATCGCTAGTGGGTCGGCAGCATATGTGAAGACACTTGGGAGCGGTACGCAGTCAGCCTACCTGGAGTTCGATACCTTCACCGAAGAGGATTGGTACTACGGAGCCAAAACAAAAGTCTTTATTTTCAGGACTTCTTCACTAAATTATCGTATATATAATATGAGGTACTATGTTCCTGACCAAAGTGCCCTCTCTCCAGGTTCATCCCACTTGCAATTTGCCACTTCAGGCGTCTGGGCTGCATACCCCGCCCAAGCTGCCAGCGGTCAGGCTGGCATGATAGAAGTCCCCACATCTCTGCCAGGGTCGCAGAATCTCTTTGTACAGAATGGCGATGCCAGCATGAGTGGCACCCTGGACCCAGACGTCTCTCAGTACGTGTATGTGAGCCTCATCCTCGGCGCAGCCTTTCCGAATGGTCGGTATGGCGCGGGTGATGCTGGCTCGTTTGGTCGGTTTGAGCACAGAGTGACCTACGATTATACGGGACCATAGCCATGACTCTTGTATTACATGCAAAATTCAGTGAGATGGCTGGGACCCAGACTGTCAATGACGTCGATCCGACGCACAGCGGCGTGCTGGAGGGGTCTGGTATTCCGACGTGGCAGGGCGGCGGACCACGTAGCACATACCTGGACTTCAACGGGCTAGAGGGCGGTAGTATCGTACGCTTCCCTGAGAAGTCTGAGACGATGATCTCGGGCAATCTATCGGTGAGCGTATGGGTGAATACGACACAGACGTTTCCTGGCGCTCCGGCACCAGACCCACAGAAAGAGATGGTTACTCGTGGTGGCGGCAACTTCTCGTTTGGCTGGGAAGAGGGTGCTGTAGAAAACTTTGTGTGGCTGCGCTGTTTTTTTCGACGTCCAGACAACGTTAACTTCGAACTCGAATGGCGTGATGATAATCCGCAGCCGGGATTCCGAGATGGTGCTTGGCACAATATCCTGATTCGATTCCAGCCATCCTCAGACGATGCTACATCAGATGGGGTTGCCCAACTATGGGTTGACGGAATTTTGAAAGATGAAGAGTCTCATAATCTATCGCAGCTCAAAATCTCTGGTGTCGAGGACTGGTGGATTATTGGTGGTCGTAAGTCTACTGCCACCGAGGTAATTGACCGCAACCTAATCGGCAGTATCACAGACGTAAAGGTCTGGGATGAATACATCTCAGACGCACAGATACAAATAGAAGCAACACCCGCCTCCGACCTAGTAGGAGGTATGGATGGTTTCATACGTAGCCATCCGGGGCGTCATATTCGCAAACTCTCTTAAGCCAACACGGAGGAGGTGTTAACACATGGCAACTATCAACTACAACTCTGATACCAACGATGCTAACCTAGTACTTATGCGTACGGGTCTACGTGTACTTCGTTACACTGATCGCAAGGTTAGTGCGTCCTATGGACGTGGTGCTCTGATCAGCCGTCTATCTGGCTTCAAGCAGGAGGCGACTCTCACTAACCCGTTCACAAACGCCACATCCTAATCTCCTAGTCCTGGGAGAAATCTCCACACGCCCGGGGCTGGGGTTTATCTTCAGCCCCGGATTCATTTTATGGAGAGATGAATGTTTGAGACGCAAGAAAAAGGAAATACGATCACCGCGACGCTTCAGGCGTATAGTGGTGAGCAAGTCGAGTTCACATTCGATAAGGAAGAAGGACACTCCTTTGAGATTGGCGGTACCGCCTCAAACCAGGTGCTTACGTATCCTGTCAAGGTGCTGGCAGTCTACACCAAAGAAGACGATGGCAAGGAATACTGCGACGTGCAGATCGGAGACAGGTGCTTTCCTGATCGCCGCGTTTGCGGTGTCATCGTTCCCAACCAGACAGCCTTCCTTATTGAAACCTATGATCTTAACGACAAGCCGCGCTGGCTAGTTGTTAAAGATATCCCGGAAGCGGTGCGTCGTCACTTCATCAATATCGACGTCCGCCGTGGTGCCTCTTTGGTTAAGAGGTTGCGCATTGATCCGTTTCTAGGCGATTCTAAGGTGATGTAATGGCTACATCTGGCATCCTCGCCCTCATTGATTGGGAGGATTTCTCCACTGGTGATCTACATGGTCAGAATGGATGGAGGGTCCAGAACGAGGATGGTGTGCGCCCAGTTGGCTTTGATTCCGTAATCATTACAGAGGTTGGTGCGCCTAGCGGTCAGATCGCTATGCGGAACAATCCTGGCACTGTGTCTGACGACCGCCGCGCCGTCATGGTTCTAGACGGCAGTGGCGTAGATCGTTCTGCGTATGATAAGGTGTCGATTGAAGCTGGTATGATCATGAACCAGCTAGAAGGTCGCTCCATTATGCTCATTCGACCGAGCGGAGCGACGAATGATACACTATATGGTTATCGTGTTGAGTGGGAACACAACACTGGCGCAGCAGACACACTAACATTCGACCGTCTAGACAACGGTGCGATTACTAACCTAGACTCATTCAATATTGATAGGGTAGAAAGTCTACGCCTATTAGTAGAGGATGATGATAGTAATATCACTATATGGGCTAACGCCTCTGGTACCTGGGAGTTTATCCATCAAGAAGCGACTACGACGTATAACTACCTCCCAACTAGCGGCGCATTCCAGTTGCGTACTGACGAAGCGGGTCTTATTCACGGTATTGGCGATGTCACCATATACGGCGTGAATAATGCAACCGCGACCTCGGGTCAGATTGGTGCCTACGTCCACAACTTCGAGGAACGATGTATCCTCGATATCGACTTTGAGAACTACACAGACGGCAACTTACTAACTGACAGCCAGCCAGACGACTGGTGGACCCTGACCAGCAACGGTAAGCCTACCGCAGCTAATGACGCATACATCAAAAGCGACCCTGGTAGCGGTCTAGTGATGTGGCGTCGTGCCGATGCCGTGGCGTTCCCGGGTAAGGCGATCATCGCCGTACTTAACTCGGGCGTTCCCACCAATGCTAGTTCTTTACGATATGAGTTAGACGTCGCGCCCGATCAGGCTGCGACTAGCCAGTGCAAAGCCGACATTCTATTCCGTCCTAAGAGTGGAATGGCGAACAACCTCACTACATGGCGTTTCGGATACTGGCGACGCCTCTCGGGTCAGGATCGTTTTGTTCTTCAGGAGTTGTTGAACGGCGGTAACGTTCAGGCTCTTGCCTACCTGACTGACGACTATACTATCACCTCTGCTCGTCTACGTGTAGTTGATGACGGTGATTTGATTCAGTGCCATGTTAAAGCGAAGAACTCGGGCATTTGGGAGGAAACTCATAGCCTGTATGACAATTCGCTTAATGACCAAACGCCAAGTGGTGCGCTGAACTTTGATGGTGATGGTACTAATGTAGTTGTTCAGGTAGATAACTTTAACATCTATGCGACATACTCCGGTCTTCAGGTGACTACCGGCGAGATTGGCGGCTACGTTAACGGCGTGGCTGTTTCTACGTCTGGTGAGATTGGTGGCTATATTGAGGCTGGTGCCGCACCGACACCAACGTCTGGTGAGATCGGTGGCTATGTTCCAGCCTTTAGTCCAGAATCATCTGGACAGATTGGTGGCTATCTACAAGTATATCCTGGTGCGACACCAGAGGTCTTCACTAAGATTGATCCAGCCATCCAGAGTTGGTGGTATGGCAACGAGGACTCTCCGGGCGACGCTCTTGTTGATTACGGAGACCTGGGTAACGACCTTGTTGCCCTTACTCCTGTCAACCAGGGTATTCTTACAAGCGGTGTTCAGACAGCTAATATCCAGAGAGAGAATGCGCGTGTAACGAAGAACGCTGGTACTGGCACAAATGCGAAGTTCCGTGGTGTCGATATTGGGGAGCAGTACACGGGGTCGGCGGAGAACTTTACCTGGCAGGGTTGGATATATCCGAGCGGCGGTCACCTACAGGAGACGCAGCCGGTTGTCCTAATCATGCGGGACGATCAGACATTCAATAACAGTGCGCGTTTCGCAATACAGGTTGTTGGTTCGGCTGGCAAGCCGGTCGATAGGCTACAGGTGGCACACAGGTGGGGTGCGGGCTCTGCGGAAATCGATTACGTCACTACGGCGCACGGCGCGGTTCCAAGCGGTCAATTTGTTCATATTGCAGCTACATACAATAAGACTGGCGGAGAGGTTATTCTCTACGTCAATGGCGGCATTGTTGGCTCCGGCGCGATCACGGGCGTTATGGGTTCTGGTTCTGCGGATGAGCTAGCCCTCCAGGGTAATCCCAACCCGGCGAACACAGACTTCACGGGCGCTGCCAACGACATCATGTTCATCAGCCGCGCATTGTCAAGCGGAGAGGTTGCATATGTAGCCGAGTCCGGAGTCGGTCCCGTACCTTCTGCTGGTGAATCCATTGGTGGCTATCTCGATGCATTCGTGACCAGCGTAACTGCTACAGAAGAGCAGATGCAGGGGGTCTGGAGGCTTGATGAGTTAGGCGACAACGATACGCGCCTAGACAGTAGCGGCAAGAGCAATCACCTCAATGTGATTACAGGATCACCGAAACAGGTTGCAGCTCGTAGAAACAATGGCACAAGATTTGAGCATTGGGTTAACCCCTTCCCGTCACTACAACGTACTGGTAGTGGCGTGTCCACCGGGCTTAGCCCAACGGCGTCATCTTGGACAATGGGTCTGTGGGCGAAGCCCAGCGGCGTGGCGTATGAACGCTATGCGCAGCTTGCGGGCAAGGGTTCTTATGATCAGTATGTCCTATATATGGACGAAGAAGGCGAGGTCTGGGGTCAGGTAAGTATCGACGGCATCGGCTACGTTGTTTCGACACAGCCGAGCAGCCTGATCGCTAACGAGTGGCAGCATATCGATTGGGTGGTTGACCGCGATAACGAGGTCCAGTATATCTACCGCACGGGCTCCGACTACATCCCGACTATTATTGGTAGTGGTGCTCTGCCGGATTCGTCCAAGGCACAGGACACAACAACCGAACCGTTCCATGTCGGCGCATCTCCGACGAACCAACAGCCATACGACGGCGATTTAGACGAAGTTTACTTCATCCAGCGGGCTCTGTCGTCTGGAGAGATTCTATCCGTCGTGAAGATCGGCTTGCCGATAGTGATTGCCACGGGTGCGTCGGGTCAGATTGGCGGCTACATGGCAGCGCCGGACTCGGCGACGGGCGTGTCTGGTCAGGTCGGTGGCTACACGGACGGCGTCCAGCTATCGGCATCGGGCGAGGTTGGTGGCTACCTAGAGCAGCTAGATTCGCCGACAGGGTCGTCGGGTCAGATTGGCGGATACACAACATACGATCTAGAATCAGCGTCGGGTCAGATTGGCGGATACGTCACATATACCCAGGAGACTGGCTCGGGTCAGGTCGGAGGCTATCTAAACGCGGTTAGCGTGGATGACGACGCATCCTTCCTCTCGATGTTCACATATGTTGTGCCGGAAGATATCGACTTTGATCTAATCGCCAGGATCGGTAGCGCGATGTCGAATGACTTCGATGCGACACTTCAGGTCTTGAGGCAGTATACACCGCCGACAGTGACCTGCTATGTTACTGGCTCCGGCACTCTCGACGGTTACTATCACGTCACGGTATCTGGTACTGTGACCGTGGGCGATGAGACCATCCAGAATGGTGCGGCAAACGAGATCGAGAGTGTCTGGATCCAGTTTGGTAACATGAGTGGTCAGCAGGACGTGACGCCGAGCGACGGCGTGTTTGAGGTCGAGCACACGTTCACATCGTCTGGTGTATACATCATTCGTGCTGACGCCATTGATAAGCAGGGCACGCACGGTAGCTGCCGCAAGCGCGTTGACCTATCGGTTGGTCTAGCCGCAGACGAGAAGATAACGCTGGAACTAACCGGCACGCCACAGAGTGGTGTAGTACCACACACGATCGCCTTCACGCAGGCGTATGGTGTGCAGCCGGTGGGAGTAAAGGAATCGATCATCAACTTCGGTGATCGTACACTCTCGCACTATGATGATCCGACACACCTCTACCATTCGGTCGGAAACTATATCCCGGTCTGGATCGTCAGAGATGACAACGGTCGGTTTTGGTGCGACAGCTTGGTAGTAGGAGTCAATCAATGATGGGTGTTGTAGGAGTAAGCGGATCTGGCGTCAACTCGGCGATCTATTTCCCGAGCGGACAGGTTACCGAAGGTCTGCCCGGATCAGACCTAGATGCCGTACTACAGGGCTTTTCGTCCACCTTTGGATTTAACGATTCGCCTCACCAGTTCAACCTGACATTCGTGTCCCAGGGCGAGCGTGCCGATCTACACGGTGCATCTGGACAGACTCCGAATATCAATACTGAATTGTCTATGACGATTGGTTCATTCTTCCTTCGTGGCTTTGTCACTCACTCCGAGTACAGCGTTGGTCAGGGTGGCGTCACTGTTGAGATTACGATGGAGGACCGTCGCAGGACGCTTCGTCGTGTGAAGATCACCACAGACGACCTTGGCGCTAGTAGACCAAGTGGTATTGTTTCCATTCCGGCGGAACTCCGGGACCTATATACTTTCCAGGTAACCCAAGAAAGAGATCCTATTACCTGGGAGTATCGTAAGATCTTGGAGCGCGGTGCTACCTACGCAGAGATCTATACGGCTCTGCAAAATGCCTATGATAATGACAGAATCAACATAGATCCATCGAAGCTACCAAGCCCGGCAGTCATTGCGGGTAACATGGGTGGTGCTGATGCGGCAGCGGTCCGTTTCCAGTTTGACTTCGACACGCTTGATTCCGTTGTGAATCAGGTGATGCAGGATTCGGCGTATGACTGGTACTGGAATATGTCGCAGGATGAGGTCAACGTCGTCAACCGCAAGGTGCCGTTCGAGATCGATGAGAATGCTTTGTTCGACTCCTTGGGCGATAGCAACTATACTACGCTACGTTTTGGTAAGGACGCAGTGCAAGAACCCTCCCGTGTACGCCTTCTTGGTGCGCGGACACAGGGATTCTGGAACTCACGACTACTCAGCCCCATCGATGGCGTAGACCTGCCGTCGAGCGGCATTGTCTTTACTCCGGCATGGCATGGTATTACTGTGCAGTTCGTTGATGCTGCCGGTCAGCTACGTTCCTACATCCCAAGTGACCGAGAGCTACAGATGGCGTTGGCGGGAATTGAGCAGTGGACGTACTTCAAGATCTATCAGACAGCGGCTTCGGGCGCGACTCCGCCGGGGTTCGAGATGGACGGGGATGCGGGTTCGATCGCGGCGCAGCATCCGGAGTTCCAGAGTCGTCTAGATCCGACCGAGCCTCTGTCAGAGCTACTAGCTAATCCGTCTGGCAACTTGCGCGTTATCAACAACCGCCGAGATGCGACGGATAACTGGGTAATCAACTTCCATAATCGTGTGAATGATCACGCACAGCGTCACTTTGGTCGTTCGTATGTTGCGTCTGGGCTTCTATATAATCAGGCATCTGGTTATTTACGGGTAGTTGGCGCAGCCTGGGCGAATGTCGAAAACCAAGTCGAAGGACACGCCTTAAGTCAGAGTGGCTCGAATGGTCCGTTTATCCAGGGGTATGAGATCAACAAGACCTTGGGTCCTGTGAGTCCCTTTATCCAGCAGGACTTCCGCGTGGCGGCGCACTGCGTATTGCCGTCAAGCACAATCTATGGTCCAGAGGGTGAGGATGTCCCTGCGTCATTCGGCAACTGGAGCGAGGATGTGCCGCCGTTCAGTACTTCTGGAACCAGGGAACACTATGTGCCCGTGCAGCTTCGTGAGGTTGGGCAGCAAATTCGAGATCCTCGTGATTCTTCCGACGAATATGGATTTCAGTTGTTCCCGGATGGCACAGTATGGTGCCAGTTCCCTGCTATTGTTGGACAGAGTAAGGGCAGTGGAACGGTTCTAGATACACTAGCGACCATGATTGAAAGTATCAACAACGCGAATACATCGGGCGAGTTTGATCTCTATAGTCCGAACATCTTAGTCAACGTATACTCCGAGATCAGCGGTGTTGCTATTCCGACTGAAACAAATGATCGCTATGGAGATGGATTCCCGGACGTGTGGGTGTCTGGCACGCTACACCCGGTGCTGGGTGAGCAGTTCGTGTCTGACGAACAATTTGCTCCGTGGAACTTCTATCCGGCTGGTAACCAGAATGGCGTGCGTATCATGGATATTCGCGCCAAGCGTCGCCTACGTGGTCTATTCATCGATGCCCTCAACTCACGCTATGCTGAGATTCGACAGCCCGGCTTCCCGGCATTGGACTTCGACAGCTTTGCGAGCCAGGATGCGAATAGTAGCGGCTTATATGGCGTGCGTGACAATGGTATCGCCTCGATGTCGTTCTCATTTGGTACCGGGGGGATTATCACCACATACCGTATCAACGACTTCTATGCGGCATATACCAAGATCCCGCCGCTGGGCGATAGGGAGTTCCCGGCATTCCAGGGTGGTATTAACCCAATTGACTTCGACATCTTCGATTTCAACGTGGGACCAGTGAGGAGTATTGGACTCACGCCGCCGCAGACGCAGTATTACACAGAGCCGGAATCATTTTCTAAGAAGGTTGAGATCACCACGGTGAACAACCTACTCAATGTAGAGTTGGGTGGCGCGTCCGTGGAGCCGGAGAGATATTTCGGTCAGACGAATAACGGCGTGACGTATCCTAACAAGAACCGCCGCAATGATGGACGCCTGATGTCCGATGGTACTGAGTGTATCGACGGCTTTTTGAATGAGGGCGACCCGGCGGTGTTCAACTACCAGGAGGAAGGAAGGGGCACTGGCACCTCCGTAACATTCTATTACTTCACGGGGGGTCATGCACTCAATGCTCGTGTAGTAGAGGTTATCTCGGAGGAGGAGGTATAAATGGCTAAGCGATATACGGTCCAGCTAGTTGACGAAGCGAAGACTAGCGGCGCAAGACGACAGATCAGCAACGTACCTCCCCTCAACGATGGAGACGTCGTTGACGTCGGTAAGCGTGTCACTATTCTAACAGAGAACCCTCAGCTTACTCAGACGATCGGCGCAGATTTTCAACTCTCCAGCGGTTCGATGTTCATTCAGTCTACGACCCCCACCTCGATTGTGCGACCGGTCGAGATTATGGCTGTCTCAGATCAGGGAACGTCCGGTGCGCTCGTAACCGTACAGGAGTGTAACAACGAGGGGGTTGTTAGCCCAAGCGGTACGACATTCACAAGCGTAGTCCCGCGCCCGTGGCGTCATCTGGCGACAGTGGGTATGCGTGGCATGTATTATTCCGCCTCAGTGCCGTCCGGCATGTCAGGAACTAGGGTTACGGTTTCATTCGTCGAATTACCGATTCACGGATTTGGAAGATTTGCCACATGAGTGTAGCAAGCGGTGTTCTACCGTACCAATATATAGATATCCCATTTACTTTTCTCGGTAGGTTCGGCAATCCCAGCGTAGGTTGGTCAGATCAAGCTCAGCCAATCCCCGAGATCAGTGGATTTCTATATGAGCAGGCTATGTATGTTCACCTAGCCGAGATCCGTAAATATGGAATAGAGTCCGACCCGACCTTCTACAACTACCGTTCGGCGATCCCAACAGAGGTTGCCAAGCAGGAGGTAGCCGACCCGGACCCGAGCGGTGCGTTTGTATCGGCGAGTGGCAATCCCTACTGCCTCAACTATATCGAGGATCTGCGGAACTCTATGGACCAGATCTTCACCTCGGTAGCGTGGGACACGGACTCGACCCAGCACATAGCGAGAACGGACTATCTAAGGACATCCTTCAGTCCGCTACCAAGCGGCGCAAGTGGAGACTACCAATACCGCCTCCCAGAGAAGGTGCTCGATTTCGGGTCGATCTTCGGAGACAACGCTGTCAGCGCCAGTGGAATTATCGGCGCATCGGGATATATGGACACCCAAACGATCAGGGAAATCAGCTACCAGCCGTACGCCCGCTTCTCCAGGCGTGGAGAGCGGTTCGCATTCAATGTAACCTATGAGACAGCCCCCGTATTTCCGGCGCTAATTACGCCTGGGGGCGATTCCTACACGGCGGGTCCCGACGTAGGGGATATGAACGCGTTTAACTACGGGGAGCTGGGAGCCCCTCAGTCGTCCGGTTTCAGCCCGGCGGTCCTGGCTTCTGGCGTTATGAGGCTCTGTGGAGATGGCTTCAGTGAGACCACTCAGCTACGCATTATAAGTGAAGAGAACGATCCTTTGACGGCTGTGGCGGCGGGCGAACGCTGGATCGGGGATTGGGCAGACCGTAACACCCAGATCCCAGCGGCGTCAGGACACCCGCGTACGGTGGGTATGGCGTTCATGAATTTTGTTGCACAAAGTCCAGAATTACTGCACGGAGTCCACAGAATTATCGTATCTGATAGTAACACAGGCTACGGACCGAGCGGCGTGCTCAGCGTCTATCCGAACAGCGAGGACGACTATCACGTAACCGGTTGGTTGAGCGGCATTGTCGCCATGAACGAGGATGACACATATTCTATTGTTCGCAATAGTACATCTGGTGAGCCGCAGGAATCATACGCACTGGTTGATAACGGCTACTCAGTAACACCACAGAGATCTAAAGGTATTCACATCTGTGATGAACTATTTGGTGGTCGCAACAGCAGCGGTGTTCTGAATATTTCGCCGTTCAATGGCGCGGCATTACTTCTCAGCCCGGTGAGGAATGATAACCTTGGTGGCACCGGGGCTCAGACGTCGGCATACTTTACGACGCAGCCGCCCCCGGGCATCACCTACGTTTGGCGTCAGTCATATGATACCCCGTCGCTGTATTGGCGAAATGCTGGTGAGATGATCCAAGAGGAGGGTTCGAGTACTGCGTTTGCATTCGTTAAGAACCAGTGGTCGTTCCGCTCGTATAGTTCACAGCAGCTACCGCCAGCACCGGACCCGTCAACAGACACGGGCGCGACGGCTGGTCTAGGTCAGACGACAGAGTATCACTTCCTGAAGGTGAACCTGAATACGCGGGCAGTTGAGCGGAGCCAGGTGGGTTTCAACCACATCGGCAATCACGGCAGCTACGCCATTAATGGTATTGCCTGGAGTAGAAACTACGGCTGGTTTGGCGTGGGAGGTAGAAGCCTTGACAGCCATCAGTTCGAGGCATTCAGGATCGTTGGAGACCCGGACGGCGGAACATTCTATGAGAGTTCTGCGGGCGGCACCGAGATCGTTCAGCCGATCGGCATCGGTAGTAAGTCGTTCGCTCGCCGGGCGGTTGACGTGGCGGCTGGCGTGTTCTCATTCTGGGAGTTGCGCCTAGGCACGTCCCACAACTTCAACCTTGTGTTGCTGAATCAGTATACGGTTACGGGCGATTCAAATATCATCCCGTTCGACGTAGCAGATATCAACAACTTCATCGGTCACACGATGTTTGTCGGCTCTAACGATGAAGGTATCACCGAGGGTGACTGGCTGGTTGTCGGTCTTGATGACGGACGCCGGTTCTTGTGCCGTGCGGAACTAGATACTGGCTCGTTTGAGATTCAACTTGTAGAGTGCTTGTACCAGATTCTACAATCTAGTGCATCACCAGAAGTTTTTATGAATGTATGAGAGGAGGTGTAATTCATGAGTATTACATTCCATTTGCCTAGCGGTTGCCCTGAAGGCTTTACTGAGGTCAGCGGGCTGATTGCCGGTAACACCGCCGATCCATCCTTCTTAGGATTCTTCGGTGCGGGTGGACCGGGTAATAGCGTGTCTGTTGGCTCCTACCAGGACACCACGTATCGGGTTGATTCGGCTGGTACCGACAAGGGTACTGGTATCAACTTCAAGTACATCGATGCTAACACGGTATCGATCGACGGAGGCGGAAACGCGTCTCTACCGGTGGCTGTTGGTAGCGGTAGCCTCGTAGTTCGGTTGACTGCTGGTAGTTCTGTTCAGACGCAGAACGGTCTGTTCTACGCGGTTGCTCTAACTGCGGCGTCTGGTGTGACTCTCGGCGAGGCTCCGGACAATATGACCACGCAGGTTGCAGAGGTTGACCAAGATAGTGCGTTCTCTGATCTTTCGAGTGACGGATCGAACTCCATGAGTGTGGCTAACCACACCACAACCGCTGCTATCCACGATTGGCATATCGGTGTCTCCATTAAGCCGTTGACAACCGGTGTCAAGAACAGTTGGGGTTTCCACTTCAGTGTGGAATACTTCTAAGAAGCTCGTTGATAGAGCTGTGGTTCTGATGAGATGTTCTCGTCGGATACATGTTTCGTTCATAGGGTTGATTATTTAGGAATCAGCGACATGAATTGTGAGAAACTTGCCTTTTCGGTCGATAAGACCGTCCCACCTTGTAGATGGATCGCATCTCTTTCTGACGGTAGAACCGTGTTCGAGAACAACGTTCCCGAGGTTCGACTAGCCTGGATGCGACTCAAAGCTTACCTTGCCGATAAAGACGTTCAGATCACACGCCTGCGCCTTCAGTGCGGCGAGGAGATCTTCAACGTTCCTACCGCGAATGCTTACTTCATCTTGAAGAAGATTCATCGCGGCGTTATCAACATGGATCTCACTGGAGTTGGGTTGTTCGACGAAGAAACTTCGTCCGCGACCATCTTCTGGTTTGATATGAGCGGCAACCTTAAGGGACAAGAGCCGCGCCCCATGAGTAAGGATCATGACGCTCTGATTTTTGTGAAAAAATAGCAGAAATCACGAAATAACTTTCGATCAGATGCCATAATTACTATAGGATGAAGAAGTACCAAAGCATAAGTACGCCCTCGGTCCAGCACAGCACAGAACAGGCGGTGGTTGAGGTCTACATGCTGCAAAAGCATGGGTCTCTGCCTCGCTTCCCGTGGCGCAAAGCCAGTGGTTTTGCCAAAGAATGGGGCACGTCGCTGTCGCTGGTTCGCAGACTGGTGAAAACAAGAGATGCGTCAGCCACCGAGATACTCGATCTCGTTCTCAGGCAAGGTCTAACTTTAGCTTGGAACAAGATCGGGTTAATCTATTGGCACATCGACAACTCCTACTTCGAGGATCTGGATCTCGAACGTAAGCTGCTGGAGCTACAGGAGTTGCATACTGATGCCGAGGTTAAACCACGAGAAAAAGTCAACATCAATAAGCTCTTAAGGAAGAAAGATCATGGCGAAGAGGAAGAATAAGGACACCGCAGCCCAGGCACAGCTTGACGTATACAAGATCTTTGTGGCAGAAGCCAAGAAGATCGACTCCGCCAAGATCCGCCCGATGAATACGGTGATTGATCCCGACCCGAACTTTACAGGGTCAGCCGGGCTGGACATCCAGCTACACATCCCGTTTGCCGACGGCGGAATGCACGAAGTATATGGTGAAGCCTCATCCGGCAAGACCACCCTCGCCCTATCCGTGGCGGGAATCGCCCAGCGTGCAGGCAAGCACGTCGCCTACGCCAATATGGAGGGGAGCATCAACCGCTCGCTGGTTGAATCGATCCCGACGATCGACCTGGAAGCCGAAGATGAGTTCGGCAACAAGACCTTCCATATGATTGAGGCGGATACCGGCGAAGACTGTCTGGATGCCGTCAAGGCATTTGCCAAGATCCCCAACTCAGTCTGCGTTGTGGACTCGATCGACAGCCTCGTCCCGGAGGCGGTGGCTGGCGGTCCGCTCAGCAAGCAGCACATGGCGAAGCTGGCGAAGCTAATGAGTGCGGCGTGCCGTGATCTCAAGGATATCCTACGTAAGAACCGGTCCACGATCGTCTTCATCAACCAGATCCGCAAGAACCCGGGTGTGATGTTCGGGGACAACACGGCGCTGCCGGGCGGTATGGCGATGGGGTTCTATGCCGTCCAGCGCATCCAGTTGGGTGAGATCTACAAGAAGAACTACATCACCGAGGATGACGGTCGCGTGGTGGGGCAGTGGGTGGACTTCTTCGTCAAGAAGAACAAGTGCGCCGCGCCCTACGTGAAGGGTCGCTTCCCTATCCGCTTTGGTTACGGGGTCTGGTCCTCGCTCGACGCGCTGACAACTTGCATCCAGTTTGGCATCATCGAGGCAAGGGACCGTGGGCGTATCGTCATGCCGGAGGCTATGGCTAAGTTTGACCCTCCGTTCAAGTGTGATGGTGAGACCAGCGTGTTTCAGAGCCAAGTAGTAACATGGCTGGACGACAATCCGGAAGCCGTTTCTGTGCTATACGAAGAATTGAAGGGCACACTATATGGGAACTACGTTCAAGAACCTGGACGGGACGGAGACGAAGATGGATCTCCTGCCGTCCAAGTACAGACTCAAGAGTAAAGAGGAATGTAAATCTAACGCGCAGTTTCGGTTTGGTCAGCGGCTCAAGGAAATCTTTCCTCACAGCAAGATCCTGGAGGAGTTTGGACTGCCGAACACGGGTGCGTTAGCACTGGATTTCTGGCTACCTGATGAGGGTTTTGCTTTTGAGGTTCAGGGTGCGCAGCATTCCAAGTTCGTTAAACACTATCACGGCACGCAGGCTGGGTTTCGCAAGCAGAAGATGAATGACTCCAGAAAGCGGCGCTGGTGTGAGATCAACAACATCAAGTTGATGTGTGTAAAAGATACCGACGTAGACTCGGTAGATATTGTGGGGCTACTCAATGACGAAGAGTGATAACCGTCACACGAATCCTGTGGCGGAGATGATGCTCCTGGCGATCTTGTATAATCAGCCAGCCGAGTACTCTTTGATCGAGAACCTGCTGGGCGAGGAGGATTTTACCGATCCCCTTCACAGTATGATGTTCAGGATCTTTCATCACCTATATGAAAAGGATATCGACTCGATCGACCGCGAGCACGTGTTTGCAGCCGTAGACGAGTTAGGTATTGACGAGCAGAAGTTCATCGAGGTCACAGATGGTGGCTTGTCTGTTGACCAGATTATCTACTACGACGCGAAGCACGAGGATATCCTCAAGTGGCTACGTATCGTTAAGGGTGAATCATACAAGCGTACGGCGATTGACGAGTTCCGTCGCCTGTATTCCTATGTGAATACAACCAAGGACGACGTAGAAGAAGTAATCGAGAAGGTCGAGGGCACTGTAGTTCGGCTGGGTGAGGCGACAACGAATACGCGGCAGATGGGTGAACGCATCTTCATGAAGACGAAAGAAGTCATTGAAGAGTTGGCGGTTAATCCCCTGACTGGCGTGGATGTCGGCTTCCCGATCTGGCAGAAGGCGGTCGGGCAGTTGCGCAATCGCAGCGTCCACTTCTTCGTAGGCTACACCGGCACAGGGAAGAGCCAGATTGGTTTACGTGCCGCGATGAAGGCTGCGCGAAAGATGCCGGTGATCTATCTTGATACAGAAATGGACGCCGAGATCGCTACCGTGCGTGGGTTCTGTATTGTCCACGACATCCCATACGACTACATCGACTATGGGTGGTGGAGTAAGAGTCGTGCCGCCCTCGCCAACATGGGGATGGATGGACCGCTGATCGATGACGTCATGCGGTGCAAGGCGATCTACGAGAACGAGGCAAACTGGAAGTTGTTCTATAAGGTCTATGGTAAGAACTTCATCTACCTGGACATTCGCGGAACACCACTGTCTCAGTCGCTCAAGCATGTTCGTCGTCTGATTATGACGTCTGTGAAGGATCGTGACCCGAACTCTCGTGAGCCGCAATGCTTCCTTGTAGTGGACCAGATCAAACTACAGGACCCGGGGGAGTTGGCTGCGGTCAACCTTCAGGAGTTTCAGTATCTCGGCGTGGAGATGAGCAAGCTACACGACTTCGCACACGATATGAATATCCCGGTCCTTGCCCTGGGTCAGACGAATGCCGGTGGAGAGGTTGAGGGCGCGAAGCGCCTGAAGAACACGGCGACCTCGGTGACGATCATGGTGAGAAAGAACATCGAGGATTTTCGTGAAGACCCACAGGGCAACTACAAATTCATTCTAAGTAAATCAAGACGCGGCGGTCTGCGCGAGGGCACATACGTCAACTATGAGTTCAACGCAGAGCGTGGCAGAATCCAAGAATTAGGTGTTGGAGGCAGAATCCAGAATGGTCAGCAGGGAACAACTAACGGACCTGGGCAGCAAGCACCTACCCAAGATCCTCCGGGCGCTGGAGATACCGGACCTGGAGGAGACGCATCAGGGGATGGCGGGACCGTGCCCGATGCCGAGCCACCCGGGGGATCGGACGAATGACAAGGCGTTCTCATGGTCGCGTGATAAACACACGTGGGCGTGCTGGAGCCACGGTTGTCATGAAGAGTTCGGTCGAGACGCCATCGGGTTCATTCGGGCGTTCACCGGCTGTGGGATGCAGGAGGCGTGCAACATCATCGCTCGCGCATTGGCGGGTGACGAGGAGCTAAAGAATCTCAAGGAGGTTAGTCGCCAGAAGTCTTTGAAGGATCTCTTAAACAAAGCAAGACCAGAGAGACTAGAGACTATCGACCCAGCGTGCCTACAGGAGTTAGACTTAGACCACCAATACATGCAGGAGCGCGGGTTCAGTCCGTCTGTGCTACGGTTCAATAGCGTGGGCTACTACGGCGGGCGGGATTCTTCTTCCTTTATGAGAGGGAGGATTATTTTCCCCATTCGTGATCTTGACGGCGAGATCGTAGGGTTCACGGGGCGCACAACGCTGGACGACGCCGACGAGCGGAAGAAGCGTGGCGTCTCTAAGTGGTTACATAGCGGTGGGTTACACCGTCACTACAGCCTTGCGAAGAAGTCGATCCTATATAATTGTCATCAGGCGAAGAACTTCACGCCGGGCGGAACGATCATCTTGGTCGAGGGACCGATCGACGTGCTACGTCTTCAGGACGCGGGCATCCATAATGTATGCGCGGTGCTTGGCACACAGTTGAGTCGTCAGCAGGAGATGATGATTCGTAAGATGGGAGCGCGGATAATCATCCCCCTATTCGACGCGGACGCGGCTGGAGAGAAAACCATCAAGGGGATGCAAGACAGATTCAAACAAAACGACCTACTATCAGTGAGAACGATCAGATTACCAGCAGGCAAAGACCCAGGAGACTTGAAACCAAACGAGATCGAGGAGATATTACATGACTTTGTACAACTTCGCAGACACGAGAGTGTATCTACCGGGACCGATGGAGTCGATGAGGGACAAGCAGGCTCATTGGCGGAATCGCCTGAAGCCGATGCTGTTGGACCTGGGATTCCAGAAGAAGAACATCGTTGATCCGGTAGAGCGTCAGCCGGAGGGCGAATACCAGGAACTTGACCGCCTTCGCGGCGAACGCGATTGGGATGGGTTCCAGGCGTTGGCTAAAAAGATCGTCCAGCACGACCTTCGCTACGTTGATCTGTGCGATATTCTTGTTGGACACCTATTTCATGGCGTGCAGACTTGCGGCACCTGGGACGAGGTATTTATGGCGTGCTTGCAGCGTAAGCCCGTCTTTCTGGCTATGAACGAGTGGCAGGACAAGTGCCCGGCATGGATTGTCGGTCGCATCGGACACGAGATGATGCACGAGAATATCGAGGAGGTCGTTGAGAACCTCAAGCGCCTCCAGCGCGGGGAGTGGAAGCCGAAGGGTTGGCGTCCACTGGACGAAAGGTATGAGATTGATGGGTAACGCATACATCGGCGTTCGTGGCGCGAAACGCTCGGGCAAAGATACGTTCACGAACTATCTAGTGTCCGAGTTGGTAATCCACCTCATTAGTAGGTCTATTGTGCGCACGTCATTTGCTAAGAATCTACGCTTGGCGGTCGCGCAGATCTTCGGGTTTGATCCAGAGTTTGTGTTCTCTGACGAGTTTAAGCCGTTTGTGACGCACGTGTATCCGCTGCCGGGTAGACATATGTTTGACGAGGAAAAGCCTCTTACCGGTAGAGAGCTACTACAATACTTTGGTAGCGAAGTCTGCCGCGAGATGGATAACGACTGCTGGGCGAGAGCGCCGTTTACCGAGGTTGAGCGTGAGCACGATAATGCACTCTGCTTTATCACTGACCTACGCTTTCCGAACGAAGCAGACCAATTGCTCCAGCACCACTCTTTTATTATCAAGGTTGAGCGACCGGGGTTCGATGGAGATGGACACATCTCTGAGCGAGCACTTGACGATTTCGAGGATGACGACTTCATCGTAGATAATTCCGGCACAGAAGAAGATCTCGCCAATGAGGCAAAGAAGATTGCCGCCGTGATCGCGGAAAGGCTGACACGTGGAGACTAAGGGACTAACGAGCCTGTCTGCCAGTCGCATCAAGACGTTCAAGATGTGCCTATTCAAGTACTTCATGAACTACGTGCTAGACCCCCGGGTGGATCTTGGCACGAATTGGGGCGCTTGTCATGGCACGGCTATCCACAACGTTCTTGAGGCATACGCCAACGGCGACCGCGACTGGAAGAAGAACCTACTTGCCGAGTATCTCCTGGTAGACAAGAGGTATAACAAGAGGTTGCTTCAACAGGCAAAGCCGGGCGACTATACGAAGCCACGCCCGCTGCACAAGTGTCTCACCGCTGGGTGCGAGCACTACATGGACGGGATCTGTGCGATCGAGGGGGTGGAAGTAGAGAAGCTGTCCGGCTGTGGTCGTCTCCTATACGGCGCGTCTGTGCGCCTCATGGAGAAGTTCCTTGCCAGTCATGGCGACGTCTACGACAAAGAGATCGTCGGCGTGGAGCTAGACTTCCGGATTGAGTTCGAGCCGGGCAAGCACATGCGCGGGTATATCGATTTCGCTTACAAGGACGATGGCGTCATCCACATGATCGACTACAAGACCGGTCGTAAGTGGGAGCCGTCACAGAACGAGCAGGCGATCAAGGAAGATATCCAGGCGCAGATGTATGCCGTGGCACTCGACCACCTATATCCAGATACGCCGACCATTCTGACGTTCCATTTCTTTATGAACCGTCCGATTACCGTGTGGTATACGCCAGCGGAGATCGCCAAGATTCGTTACAACCTCAGCAAGACGTGGGATGAGATTGCACGATTCCATGAGGAGTTTGAGGTCGCGGCAGAACGAATCCGAGACGGTCAGGCAGATCTGCCGAAGATCTGTAAATTCTTATGCAAGGAGGATATTTGCGATGATCAATGGGAGAAGTTCCGAAAGGCAATCGGGTAAGACTTATATTGGTATCGTGGGTGGTAGAGACTTCACGGATAAGCGTTATTTCTTTGAGCAGATTCTACGCTTTGTTCCGCTAGAGCCTGATGACAAGGTCCGTGACGTAGTGGTAGTGAGTGGCGGAGCTGCGGGTACGGATACCCTGGCTGAACAATTTGCTGCTAAGTTTTATCATGACGAGCCGTGGATATACGAGCCGGAGCAACGCATCATTGAAGACCGGGGGTTTGCTGCTGCGGCGCATGCTCGTAACCGGGAGATTGTGGCTGCCTCTGATTTCATCGTTGCGTTTTGGGACGGAAAGTCAAAAGGTACCGAGAGTACTGTAAACTATGCACGACAGGCATGTAAGCCGGTTGTCATCATTTGGATTTAGGGGGAGATATGGCAAAGATTCGCTATGAATTAGAAGAAAAGTATCATGATGGTGGCGTAGAAACCGACAACGGTAGGGTGACCGGCGACTATGTGGAACACGTCGGTCTCAAGTGTGAGTGTGGATCTATATCTTTCCATGTGCTCATTACTGCGCCGTGGGAAACAAGCGCCAAATGTACTATCTGTGGTACCTACCACGTAGTGCATTCAGGATAGGGGGAGTAATGCCTACTTACAACTTTGCGTGTGAATGTGGATACGCAGCCGAGGTCTTCATGAAGATGGATGACTATCAACCCGTGATAGAGTGTCCTCAGTGTCAGGGAGAGTTCCGTCGTACGTGGACGGGTGATTCTGCTCCGAACATCAAGACCGGGAAGCGTATGGAAGACCTCTGGAAGCAGATGGGTTGGATGGACCCTGAAGATCCTGATTACCACAAGGTCAACGCCCAGCGTGTCCGCGCCATGCGAGAGAAGGCGATCAAAGAGCGCGATGACAAGTTGAACAAGGAAGACATGAAGAAGGGTCGGACTAAGGACTTCAAGCCGACCAAGAGGCGCGGCGATCACGTCTCCAAGCAAGATCTCGACAAGCTACCCGACGTAGCGAAGGATCGCGTCAACGTGGATGAGATTGCAAAGAAGTCAGACGACAAATAGCTGGAAGATAGAAATGAACACATCTAAACCAATCGTACACCTTCACTGTCATACGAGCGCCAGCACCATGCACTCGATTGATGGACTAAATACTCCTGACGATCTGGCGAAGTTCGCAAAGAAGACAGGTGCGGGAGCTATCGCGGTCACGGACCACGGTAACGTTGCAGCCCATATCGCCTTCTGGAAGGCGTGCAAGAAAGAGGGCGTGAAGCCTATCCTGGGATGCGAGTTCTATCTCATCCCGGACGCCAAGACTCAGAAAGACCAGGGGTTCGGGCGCGGCAAGTCATTCCATATCACTGTGCTGGCGCAGAACGAGACGGGCTGGCACAATATGATGCGGCTGGTCTCCATCTCCAACTCCCCTGAGTTCTTCCATTACGAGCCACGGATTGATTGGGGATCTCTGGTAGCAAACAAAGAGGGCTTGATCATTCTGAGTGGATGCCCCAAAGGGCTGGTCAGCAAGCCGTTCCGCGAGGGTGATGAATCTCTAGCTACTCAGCGTGCTGGTCTAATGGTCAAAGAGTTTGGCGACAACCTCTACTTCGAGGTCCAGGATATCGGATGCCGGGATCTTGACTGCGATCAGGCGAAGATCAACGCGTTCATGCGTAAGATGGCGAAGTTGTACGGTCGTCCGACCGTATATACAATGGACGCCCACTTCTCCAAAAAGGAGGATCACGAGGCTCACCTACACCTGATCGGTATTATGACTGCGCGTCACATCAACGAGGTTAAGGAGAGCTACTCTGACTACGCCGGTGAACTATACCTTAAGACCAGCGAAGAGTGCCTCCAGTTTGACTGCACACCCCAGGAGATCGACGAGACCCAACGTATCGCTGAGCGTATCGAGGAGTTCGAGGTCGGTGTCGGTGGACGTCACCTACCGACTATCAGCAACGACTCGAACGATACTCCTATTGAGCAGCTACGTCAACTCGCTCTGGAGGGTTGGAAGAAGTTTGATATCAGCAGCCGCCCTAATAAGGATGAGTATGCGGCACGCATGAAGAAAGAACTCGCCGACATTGAACAAGCGGGTATGGCGGAATACTTCCTCCTTGTCCACGACGTGGTGTCGTGGGGTAAGGCTCGTGGCATTCCGTTCGGTTCTGGTCGTGGATCAGCGGGTGGTTCGCTCACCCTCTATCTACTCGGCGTGACTGGTAAGGATCTCGATCCCATCGAGTGGGGCTTGGTGTGGGAGCGGTTCTACAACGTTGGTCGTTCTCATTCATTCCCGGATGTGGATATTGATGTTGCCAAGGAATATCGGGAAGACGTGATCCAATACATCGCTGAACGATTCGGTGATGACCGCGTGTCTCAGTTGATTACCTTCGGTCGCATGACTGCCCGCTCCGTGCTGAAGGATGTAATGCGCACACAGGGCGTCCCGTTTGACGAGGCGAACCGTGTGACAGGATTGATCCCGCCGAAGAACGACGACCACGCCACGGATATCTCCCTAAAGGAAGCGTTCGATATCAACCCTCAGCTTGCAGCAGCAGAGAAGCTGTATCCCAAGGTGTTCGAGATCGCTCGTAAGCTGGAGGGGAAGTATCGCGGCTATGGTGTCCACGCTGCCGCCGTTATCATCAACGACGTATCGTTTGATACCGGCAACCTACCGCTCGTGCGAGACAAGAGCGGCAAGAAGCTGATCTGCGGCTGGTCGATGGAAGAGGTTGATGAACTCGGCTATCTCAAGCTGGATATCCTTGGGCTCAACGAGTTGGATATCATCCACCACGCCCTGGGTCTTGTGAAGGAACGCCACGGTGTCGATATTGACTTCGAGGGATTCCCACAGGGTAACAAGAGAGCATTTCAGATGCTCGCCGATGGTCGGACAGAGGGTATCTTCCAGATGCGTTCTAACCTGGGTAGGACTTGGTGTAAGTCTATTGCGCCCACGAACGTTGAAGAGATCTCTGCCATCGCCGCCCTGATCCGTCCGGCGTGCCTCGACGCTGGGATGACGAGGCGCTACGCCCGGATCAAGCACGGCGAAGAGGAAGAGGCATATATCCACGACGACCTGAAGCCGGTCCTTGGACCGACCCACTCGGTCTACGTCTATCAAGAGCAGGCGCTACAGATGTGCGCGATGGTTGGTATGACGTTGAGCGAGGCGGATATCGTGCGTAAGGCGATCGGCAAGAAGAAGCCGGAGCTACTTGCCAAGCAGGAGGCTCGCTTCATCGAGCTAGCCAAGCAGAACGGCTACGAAGATATCGCTGAGCAGCTTTGGAACTACATCAAAGAGGGCGCGGGCTACGGATTCAACAAGTCTCACTCGGTGGCGTATTCTCTTCTTTCTTACAAGAACGCCTTCTTGAAGGCGAACTATCCGGCGGAGTTCTACTGCGCCAACATGATCAAGTGCGCCAACCTGGGCGATAAGCAGAAGTCCTTAGAGCGCATCAAGGAACTTATCAATGACGCCAAGATCGCGGGTATTCGGGTAACTCCACCGTCGGTGACAGTATGCAACATGGACTTCGAGATCACGAGCGAGAGTTCTATCGCGTTCGGTCTATCTCACATCCACGGCGTGGGCATCGGCGGGCTGCGCACGGTCCAGAAGTGCAGTGCTGCGACTGACTTCTATCACTTCGTTCGACTGGCGAATGAGCACAGGGTCAACCGTCGCGTCATGGAGGGCTTGATTCGTAGTGGAGCGTGTGACGTGTTCGGTATGCCGCGTAAGCAGATGGAACTCGAATACGAGACCATTCAGGACTTGCCGAAGCGTGAGCGCGAGCACGCCTTTGCCAATATCGCTACTGACGGGCTCGTCCCGCTGATCGAAGCGATGGGCGACGAGGATACGGTAGATGACCGTAAGAGTAAGAAGGAGTTCGTGCCCAACAAGAATCGTCGAGCTAAGCTAAGAGTCCTGTATGAGAAACTGTACCAGGAGTCGGTGTTCAGTGACGACAAGGAGTGGAATCTTCAGAACGAACACAAGTATCTTGGCTGTCCCCTGAGCGGCAATTTTGAAGATATCTTCACGTCGCTACCCAACACGGGGCACAACTGTCTTGATACTTTATCGATGGAGAACGACGAACGATTCCAGCTTTGTGTCCAGATTGATGATGTTCGCGTCGTTCACACGAAGAAGGACAGGAAGCCGATGGCGTTCTTGTCTGTCAGCGATCGATCCTATGGTTTGAAGGACGTGGTCGTCTTCCCGAAGACGTACTCGAAGTATGGAGAACTACTCGTCCCAAATAGCATCGTTCGGCTATGGTGCTTCTACAATGATGGTGTCAAAGCCTGGAAAATTCAGCAAATTTCTAAGGTAAAGTCTGAAAGTTTTTAGGCGCAAACGCCATAATATATATAGAGGGATGAATCCATATGGCATCTGTATTAGTTCAGATAAACCTAACCGCTGGATCGGTCACGGTTTCCGGCTCTGAAGATGGTGAAATCTGTGAACTCCGCCTTAAGTGGCGAGGCAATGAGAATGGACTTGAAGGATTTTACGTGGTTGAAAATTCCTTTGAGTCTCTGTTGCTGCAAAAGGATATGTTTATCACCATCACTGATCTTGCGGCTGAGATCTTCCTACATGAGATCATTCATGGCATCGGTCGGATCATGGGCAGCACTGATATCCAGTACACCACTGAACACGGTGTGCGCCTATCAGGTCCCGTATTCATGCCGCCATGTGTCATCAACGAAGACGATGTTGAAGAGTTTGTCTCTGCCCAAGCCGCACTTAGTGGTATATGGGGAGAGTATCGCAATAACAGAGAATTGGATGTGCAGCATATCGATACCGCTCGCAAGGACGATGTGCTGTTCGATTTTGTCAGTCTCTTGAATTTCGAGAGGTTTATTCTAGTTACGCAATTGGAGAGAAGTCAATGAACTACAACAAGGTAATTCTACTCGGTCGCCTGACTCGTGACCCGGAACTCCGCAAGACCACTGGTGGCACGTCGGTCACCGACTTCGGTCTCGCGGTCACTCGTGTTTGGAAGAACCAAGGCGGAGAGCAGCAGGAAGAGACGCTCTTTGTCGATATCGTTGCGTGGGGCGCTCAGGCAGAGCTAATCCACGGCAGCGTAAAGAAGGGGCATCGCCTTCACGTCGAGGGTCGGCTGAAGCTGGAGACGTGGGAGAAGGATGGTGAGAAGCGAAGCCGGATTCGCGTCCACATGGAGGGCTTCCAGTTCATCGAGCCCAAGGGCGGACCGCCGAAGGCAAAGCCAGCCGACGATGATGACGTCCCGTTTTAAGTAACACGGTGGGCGGCGGTGTATGCTGTCGCCCACTTTCTTTGTATTATGAAGACCTGTAGTAAATGCGGTAAGGTTAAGTTGGAGTCTGACTTCCATAATAGCAAGGCTCACAAGGGAGGTATATATCCTTCTTGTAAGTTGTGTTGTAAACAATATCAGGATAAGTACCGACAAAAACATGCTGAACGTTTACGACGGCAGAAACGCCAATACTATTGGAATAATGCAGATGCCGTGAAAAATACCGTGAAGAAATACAGAGAGAAGAATTCTAACGTAATTCGTACTCGTAAACGCAAATATGATTTAGAACGTAGGCGATCTGATCCTGGGTATAGGTTGATCAAAAATCTACGCGGACGTATTGGTAAAATGCTTCGCACCACCGGGCGGAAGAAGAATAAAAGTACGTTACTTCTATTAGGGGTAGGTAGTACGCTAGAGTTTATGTCTGAAATGCAATTGCGTCCGACATGGAGTCCAGAATGGACATGGGACGATTATGGCATCAAATTTGAAATCGATCATATTATTCCCCTGTCTAAATGGAAGAATCCAGAAAATGGGATGTGTATTGAGAATTGCCAGCCACTAGACCCTATTGAAAATAGATCTAAGTGTGATAGTATGCCTAAGAATATTCGTCCCAATCTGCGAAGGAAGTGGGAGTTAGATCAGTATGGAACGTAAAAAAAGAATATTGATTGTAAGCGAGTCATCTTTTCTCGCTACTGGTTTCTCAACATACAATCAGCGGTTGCTAAAGGGGCTGTACGCGACAGGAAAGTATGAGATCGCTGAGTTCGGCAGCTATGGATATGCTAATGATCCGCGTCGTCATACCAATCCCTGGAAGCAGTACTTCTGTATGCCGACGAACGAGGAAGAGAAGCGCGTCTACATGACCCCCTCCCCGTTCCCGGAAGACAAGGGGCAGTTGATTAACCAGTTCGGCGCTTGGAAGTTTGACGAGGTAGTTCTCGACTTCCAGCCGGACTTTGTCGTCTGCAACAGGGACCACTGGATGGACCAGTGGATTAAGCGGTCTCCGTATCGCGGCTGCTTCAAGTGGCTGTGGATGCCGACAGTAGACTCCTGCCCGCAGGACGAAGACTGGATCAAGACCTACGAGTCGTGCGACTACGTGATGAGCTATACCGATTTCGGTATCGATACTCTCGCTCGTAACAGCACGGTCCTGGGCAAGCAGCGGTCTCGTCTCCACAAGGTTCCACTTCGCACCCCGATCGACGTGGACACGTTCCGTCCTATGGGGGCGGACAAGGAAGAACTCAAGCGCGAGTGGCTACAGGTTCGCTCCAACACGCCGGTCATCGTTGGCAATCAGGTCTTCAACGACCGCATCGAAGATCGCGGCGTGATCCTCAGCACCATGCGTAATCAGGCGCGTAAGCTGTTCCCGGATCTGATCGACGCCTTTGCGCAGATGAAGAACAAATATCGTGGCAACGCCAGGGTGGATAAGGCTATCCTCTGGTTGCATACGAGCTATCCTGACAACGCTCAGTCCTACAACTATCCCAAGCACATCGAGCGCATCTCGAAGGGCTACTACGGCGTTGAGCATACGTGCCATGACCTACATGCATTCGTGTACAACACGTTCATGTGTCGTGCGTGCAATCACATCTTTGTCGCTCCGGCTGTTGCGCTGGCTAACAAGCCGGTCGAGACCATCAACGGCAACAAGACGATCAGCGTGCAGTGTGCGAAGTGCGGACGCCACACCGCGTCTTGCCCGAACACTCATGGTGGTGTGAGTCGTGATATTCTCGCGCAGATCTACAACTGTGCCGACCTCTACGTCCAGCTTTCAATCGCCGAGGGTGAGGGAATCCCGCCCATCGAGGCGAAGGCTTGCGGCGTCCCGGTGCTGGCACTGGACTACTCCGCCCTAACGGAGAAGGTGCGCATCCCGAACTTCCCGTATATCAACAAGGACGAATACACCGTCCACCTGGGTGGAATGCCGATCGAGGTAGACCGTTGGTATTACGAGCCGGAGACTTCTCAGAAGCGTGCTCTACCAGATATTAATGACTGCGCTGAGAAGATGCAGGAGCTACTCTGCAACGACGAGCTACGCGAGCAGATGGGTGAAGATGCGCGTAAGTGCGTTATGGACAACTACACCGAGGGCGATATGGTAGATCGTTGGATGTTCGTCTTCGACAACATCGACGAGAAGCCGCGCTCTGAGGGTTGGGAAGCCGAGCAGAATCCGGTCAAGCCGGGTATGGACCCGCCCCCGCCGGGTATGAATGCCCCCGAGTTCATCGACTGGTGCTATCAGTATATCCTGAAGCGTGCGGTGGACGAGCAGGGTAAGCAGTTCTGGCTCGCCACTCTCCAACAGGGTAGGAACACGATCGACGGCATCTACAAGTTCTTCATTGAACAAGGGATGCAAGAGTACGAGGTTGCCAAGCGTCTGAATGAGGCTCAGAAGCGTTTCCGTGGTGAGACCGTGGAGGCTGATGAGAAGAAGAAGGACGGCGTGCAGGCAATGATCATTAAGTCGTAAGGGCTAACATGAAGTGGGTCGATGGTAATCTGATATCTGATTCAGGTCATACTTGTATATTCAAGAACCACCACGGCGGCTTTGATGTATTTCAACATAGTCTTCCTACATCTCTGCTCACCGATGAAGACAAGTTTATGAGTGCTGTGCCAGAAAGAGCCTGGAAGAAAATGTTAGAGAAAAAGGAAGAGGAAGAGAAGTGAAAGTCCTATACATTAGTCCATACCTGGGCTTCTCTGGTTATTCTACAGCAGCCCGGGACTACGTTGCCGCGCTCAATAAGGTTGGCGTGGACCTCGTTCTTCGTAACGTCAAGTACGACGACGGACACGAGCATCAGCTAGAGCCGTGGGAGCGGAAGCTGTTCACGCGCTCGCCCGACAATGTTGATATCATCATCCAGCACTTAACTCCGAATGAGATGGCGGTGCGGGACGGTGACAAGCGGGCGAAGTACGTGGGTATGATTGCTACCGAGACGGACAAGATTCCCCAGGCATGGGCTGAGTCTCTCAACCGTATGGACGCGGTGGTTACGTTCTGCCCTATGAGCGCAGAGGCTATCAAGAAGGGTGGTTGCGACAAGCCCGTGTTTGTTGTGCCACATACGTTCGAGATGGAGAGGTATTCCCGCGAGGTCGAACTCATTGACGATATTGCCGGTGAGAAGCTGACCGACGACGAGAAGCCCCTCATCTTCTACAACGTCTCGCAGATCTCGAAGAAGAAGGGGATCGACAAGCTACTGCGTGCATACGCGGGTGCGTTCCAGGACGGCGAAAAGGTATTGCTTATCCTCAAGGGTTACTTTAACCAGATGACCCGCTCCAATGAGGAAGAGCAGATCATGAGTTTTGTGAATGACGTCAACGATGGCATGAGGTATCCCAAGTGTCCTCCGCTCGTAGTCATCTCACAGATCCTCAGCCGGGAGCAGGTCGATCGTATTCACGCGACGGCGGACGTCTACGTCAACGCAAGCAACGGCGAGGGGTGGGGAATCCCGCTCTTCGAGGCGGCGGCATTCGGCAACGGCATCGTCTCTCCTCTGTGGGGTGGACCCGAGGCATACTTGAAGCGGGACGAGATTTACGAGGTTCGTCATAGTATCGAGCCCGTATACGATATGCGTCACCCGCTTCCGTATCTCTTCACCAGCCAGGAGCAATGGGCGGAGCCGTCTGTGAACTCTATGATCGAGCAGATGCGCCTTGCCTATGAAGACCACAAGGAGGGTAAGCTGCGCAAGGTGACGGGGCTGGACCGATTCGACCACGAGCACGTGGGACCGATGTTCAAAGAGATTCTTGAATCTCTACTCAAGGAGTAAGTGGATGAGTACTGATTCCGGCGCACAGATCTTTTGGATTGTGAATACAGCCAACGTGCGTGAAGAGAGACCATCCATTCTCACGATGGATGGGAACCAGCGGTATCAACTCATGATGGCAGACGGGATGCAGGCGGACTTCTTCCATTGGGCTCCGATGATCCCGGGCTTGCAATACTACTACGATCCTCGCTATGCCAACGACCGAGCTAACATGAAGGCTCTGATGGATATCCGTGGAATCGATCGGTATATTGACGCTGCCATCGCGCATGATAGATACCAGCATGTTGAGAGGCTACATATGGTAGCAGAGTCGCTGGGTTTCCCACTGATCTACGTCGAGCACTTCCTCCCGAAGCCCGAGTATAACATCGAGGGTTTCAAGAAGGATCTGGACGAGAAGGTAGACGTCGTTGTCTTCAAGACAGCCCAGGCACAAGAGGCATGGGGCTACACAGATGAAGACAGCGTGGTGATCCCGGAGTGGGCTCCGGCGGTGCATCGCAAGTATAAACCGAAGAGTAGTAAGTGGCTGCTGTGGTACAATCACATCGACCTCAATCCGACCGAGCTATGGAAGGATATCCGGGACCGCAAGGATCTCCCGATCGAGGTTCGTGGCTGGAACGGCTGTCTCTATTACGAAACCCAGGAGGTCGAGGAAGCCTCCCTACTTGAGAGGCACACGGGCTTCATCAACATCCACGAGGCAGATCCCCTGCCGCTTCTTGTGTTACAAGCAGCAGGTCGCGGTCTACCCGTGATTTCCGTTCGTAATCCTACATTGACGAAGCTATTCGACGATAACTCGATGATCTTCGTGAATGACGCAAACGAGCTAGCCGCCCGACTATCCAAGCTAACGCCTGACCAGTTGAAGAAGATCGGCTCTGCCTCCCGCAAGGTTGTGGAGCAGCACTTCAGCAGGAAGGCGTTCAAGGAGAGTTGGGAGAAGCTGATTAAGGAAAGTTCATATGAGTGAAGAAAAGGAACTCACTCCAGAAGAGCAGAAGGCTAAGGAAGAGGAGCAGAGTAAGGCTTCTTACCATATTCTGGACGAGTTAGAGATGCGCCCCAAGCTGGTGCAGTGTATTCAGGCTCATAATGAAGAACACTTGATCCAGTACACGATGGGGTCGATCTACGACGCCGTGGATAAGATCCTTGTCATCGAGGGGGCGACGATTGCTCGTCCGAATCGCACGGAAGACGGTCACTCTGTTGACGCCACCGTGGAGAAGATCCTTGAGTTCATCGAGCACAATGATCCCGACGATAAGGTGGAGTTGATTCAGCAGGACCGCCCATTTGTGGACCTGGAAGAGATCAAGAACACGTTCCTACGGTTTCTCGATGAGGGCGACTGGATGATCATAAACGACGTTGATGAGTTCTACCGCCCCGAGGATATCCACCGGCTGCGTGAGTTGATCGACATCTACCCGCAAGCCCGCGAGTTCGTCCCGCTGTTCCTCCACTTCTACCGGGATATGATGCACATCAAGAAGGCGGACCCGGAGCATCAGCCTCAGCACCAGCGAATCATTAAGTACTACAAGGGAATGCACTACCGGGCTCACCCCGTGATGTCCTATCCGAATGCGTTCTGTAGTTACTTCGATGACTCTGTGCAGCCGTATCGTTTCGTGCTGAACGATATGTATATCTGGCACCTGGGTTTCATCAAAGATCCAGAAGAGCAAAAGGCGAAGGCAAAGTTCTATGAGGAAGAGTTAGCCAAGCACGGAGACAGGGGCGTGGAGTCTCACCTAGAGAAGACTGAGCAGTATCTCAACCATACTGAGGATTTGACTACGATCGCTCGCTATACCGGCGTCTTTCCTCAAGGGCTACACGCACTCATGCACGCGCAACTTGACGAGGATGCGCCGTATATTCTAAAGGTTATTAATGGATGGCATGATCCATTCTATCATGATAAACAATTTGACGAGTGGGACAATACTCAGCCATACTGTTTGGCTAAGGTCCCGCAAATTTGGGTGATGACAATCACAGGACAGCGCGACGAATGGGGTAACCAGGTAGGGCAGGCTTGGAGGGAATAGTATGCCAACCCAAAGTGACGTTAGTAGCCTAACGGTTACTGGTTCAACCCTAACGGGGTGGACCGTAAAGATTTATTACACCGATGCAGACGGCAACGATCAAATCGGTGAATCAAAGGACGAGAAGATCGTAGAGCAGGGTAAGTATATCCGTGGTAAGTGGGATGACGGCAAGACGGTAAACTTCACGTTTGACGTCGATGCCAATGGTAAGATTACTCACATCACCACATCTGCTTCTCCGCCATCAGGGAATTAGTCATGAACAACCCGCTCGTATCCTGTTACACGGTTATTGGACGCAACGTAAAGTTGCTCGATCAATGGGTAAGGTGTGTCCGGGATCGGGCGGGCTACGACAATATGGAAATCAACCTCGTTCTATGGGACCCGGAGCCGGACATCATCCAGTATGCTGAAGACCACGGCATCCGCTACGTGATCTATAGGGCGGCGGAACATGAGTTCAAGGGGCATCCGCATCATCACTTCGTGTTCAACCTCTACAACTGCTTCAACCTGGGATACGAAATGTCCCAGGCGACGTATGTATTCAGGTCGGGCTCGGACCAGATCTTCAGTCGTGGCTTTATCGGCGACGCCATGAAGTTGATTCTTCCTTATGAGAATCTTGACGACGAAGGCAACTTCGAGCAGACGGCATTCTACCACCTGTATACGATGGAGTCGTGGGACGGATCTAAGGCGGCGTATGGAGCGCCATGCTCGCGTCACATCATGCCCATCGGTTGGTGGGACGATATGTATAAGCCCGATTGGGGTAAGTTCGATACGTTCTGTCAGGCGATCTCTGCCGACCGACTACTCACTAACGACGAGTATGCCCTGCCGTTCAGGCACGCAACTCGGGGCTGGATGTTCCACACGGTCGGCGCTAGCTGGATTCAGCGCCGCGATACCTACGAGCGCCTGGGTGCTCTTTGGAATCACGTGGGTCCCGGCGGCTTGACTGGCGACGTAGAGTATTTCGATCGCGGCGAGCAGCAGGGGATTCCATCTCTATTACTATCCAACTCTTTCACCCTACACAGATGTAAAGGCGAGTCATAATGCCACAGGTGGAACAGGCGTTTCAAATAGGCGACGAGGTAGACTACATTGACCCCTCGATTCAGCAGTGGGTAGGACCGGCGAAGGTGGTTGAGATTCTATGGTCCAACCATTGCGGGTTCTTTCTATACATCATAGATAACCCTGAGTATGCCTCGGCGTGCTGTGATAAGGAACTACGACTACACGGGACAGACGAGTCTTCCGACCTAGTGGGGGAACTATGAGAAAACACACGGCGATCATCATGATCGGCGCAATGGGATCGGGCAAGACCACCGTCGCCAAGCTGCTGGCGCAACAATTCGGTTTGCACTATATCAACCCGGATGATTATTGGGAGAGGGGCGAGCCCTATTCGTGGGAGCGTGCGTGCGAGAATTGGGCTCATGCGGTAGCACAGCAATACAAGTGTGTGAAGACAGGGATCTCTTACGTCTTAGACACGAGTTCGCGGGTGCAGCGCGTACGTCAAGAGGCGTGTCGGGTTGTGAAGGCGTGGTCGCACGGAAAGCCGGTAGACGACTTCCGCGTCGTAGGCTTCTTTGTTGACGCGGATCTGAACACGTGCCTGCGCCGGAACAAGCGCCGCAAGGAGTCGCAGCCGGACGATAAGGTAGTTGAATATTACGAGTTGTTGGAGTCTAATCCTCCACGACAGGTAGAAGATGGTTTTGATCTATTGATTAAGGTCTCTAATGACGACGACGAGTCAATTGGTCTGATCAAGGATGTGATCTCGGACCTGACCGATAAGGGAGTACTATAATGGGTGGACGCGTAGCAGTAGTCCTTCCGTTCTACCGCAGCGAGCGGTGGATTCATATGATGATGCGTAGCCTGATTAGCCAGGAGTACGACAACTTTCATATCTTCGCCGTGAGTGATGGCGCGGAGGGCAATCTCCTACCCATCATGAAAGAGTGGGAGTCTCGCCATCCAGAGAAGATTACCGTCCTATGCCAAGAGAACAAGGGCACGGGTGGTGCTCTCAACACGGGGTTCGACGCCGCGTTTGAGAAGGGTGGCTTCGATTATGGCACGATGGTATCGGGTGATAATATCTACTACCCGAACTTCCTGTCGTGTCTCGTGAAGGCTCTCGACCATTCGCCCAAAAAGGTTGCGATGGTGTATGCGGACTTCCAGTATATCGACGTCAACAATCGCGTGATCGAGACGGTCATCCACGACTTCAAGCCCACGTCGGACTTGGTAAATGGTTATGATCAGGGTCCGGCATTCATGTTCCGTATGGACGCTAAGCGTGCGGCTGGCGACTACTGGCGTCGTATCTGTGAAGACTACGATATGGCAGTCCGGCTGGCGCGGTATGGGGACTTTGAGCTAGTGCGCCTTGTTCTCATGGGCTTCCGCTACAACCCCGGCAAGCAGCTAACCGGCTCTAATAAGGAAGAAGAGGAGAGGGCAGCGGAGCACTCGCGTCGTCTGGCGCGTCTCACCCTGTCGGGCGAGCAGGATATTACACTGGACGATATCTATCCTGACGACGTAGATCCCTACATCCACCGCTATGACCACGAGGCGGCTGAGAAGAAGGGGTTGGATGATGTCTAAGCCTCTCGTGTGCGTAGACCTCGACGGCACCCTAGCTCCGCAGCCGAATGACTGGAGTGATGGGCTTCGCACGTTCAATGATCCATACCCGGGCGCGAGAGAGATGCTTATGACCCTGCGCACGCGGTATACGGTGATGATCTACACGTGCCGAACTAACCAGTTCTTCACGGATCTCCACGGGCAGAGCCCGGAGTTCGCCGCTGAGTGTATCCGCGAGTGGATGAAGAAGCACGGGCTGGAGTATGATTCCATCTTTACTGGCGGCACTGGTAAGCCCGATGCTGTGGCGTTTATTGATGACCGCAGTATCGAGTGTATGCGTGAGCTAGGCTCCGGCGTGTATGATCAAGCCCTACGCCGCCTGGGTTTTGCATGGTTCCCGGAAGAGACTGATGGCGAGTAGAAGAGTTGCTTTGGCGCTGCCGTTCTATGCGAGCGTGGATTTTGCCGACGCCGCGATGAACACGCTGCTGCGCCAGGATTACGATAACTACAAGATCTTCGCCGTAAGCGATGGTGCGCGACCCGAGCTACTTAAGATTATACAGGCGTGGGAGCAAGTGTATCCAGAGAAGATTCAGATCTTCGAGCAGGAAAACATGGGAACCGGCGGCGCTCTTAATACTGCGTTCGACGCGATCAACCGCGAGGGCGGCTATGACTACGGCACGATGGTCAGCGCCGACAACCTATATAAGCCCCGCTTTGTGTCTACATTGGTAGATGCGCTAGACCGCGAGTCTGACGATATCGTCATGGTATATGGTGACTTCATCTACGTAAACCAGCATGATGCGATGATTCATGGACCAATGGTTCACGAAGACCTGGGTAGGGAACACTTAGTAGACGAGTATAAGGTGGGACCCGCGTTCATGTTTCGTATGTGGGCGAAGAACAAGGCGGGACCATACTGGCGTCGCATCTGTGAAGACTACGCCAACGCCGTGCTCATTGGTCAGTTCGGTCAGTTCAAGGCTGTGAATGAGATGCTGATGGAGTATCGGCTTAGTCTAGGACAGCTTACCGGATCAGACCCGGTAGAGGAGCGAAGGGCGCTGGCATACTGTCAGCGATTGGCACGTAAACTCTACTTCTGTGAAGATAGTCGTCCGGAAGACGTATATCCGCCGGGTGTAGACCCGTTCATGCATCGATTTGATCACGAGGGATACTAATGAAGCTGGTTGGATACGCGCAGGCTAAGAACGAACTCAGCAGGGGACACTTGCGTCGCTTTCTTGAGAACTTCAGCCGTGTCGTGGACGAGTTCGTCATCTATGACGACGGCAGCACCGACGGGTCCCAAGAGGTCTACCGCGAGTACACGCCTCACGTAATCCAGGGTCCGGGGAACGAGTGGAAGCAAGAAGCCAAGATTAGTCAGGCATGTTTGGACTATTGCCGCGACGTCCTCCAGGGCGACTGGTGCATCTGGCAGGACTGCGATGCTATCTTTGATCGCGCTGCTACAGACGAGGGTGCTATTCGTAAACTCATAGAGATCGCGGACGGTCCTCAATACCCCATGCACGCATGGAGGTTTCACTACGTCAACACGTATCTGAGCCCGTGGTGGCAGCGTATGGACAACAGCTTCAACGACCTATGGATCATGGCGCTGTTCCGGTTGACACCGGAGCTACAGTTTGACCTGACGCCAGGGCTGCACCGGGCGAGGCACCCGGCGAACATAGGTGACTGGAGGGACCAGAACGAGACTCAGATTATCCACATGGGATTCGCATCTCCCGAGTGGATTGAAGGCAAGTATAGACAGTATAAACCACACCAGAGCGGCTGGGCTCTCGACCGACTAATCGACACAGAGGGAATGGAACTACAGAAGTTGCCGGAGGATACTTTCCCGGCGCACTGGCAACCCGACCCCTGTGACGAGAAGCCGAGTCACAACTTCGATTATTTAAGGGAAGAGTAATGATCCCGCGCAGGTTTTTTCTTTTTTGGTCGGCGGACAAGCTATCGTATCTACGGTTCCTGTGTCTGAAGTCAATACGTCACTTCCATCCAGACTGGCAGATCGATCTATTCCTCCAGCGTCCGAAAGATGCCGAGAAGACTTGGCTCGGCGACGGCAAGCAGGACTTTCATGTTTACGAGGGGAAGGACTACCTTCCATTCCTGAAGGATCTGCGTATCAACGTGATCCCTGTGGAGGGTGAATTGAGCCGCCTCCTCGATGACAAGGCTCCCGTCCATTCCAGCGACATCTTCCGCTTCCAAGAGCTACACAAGAACGGCGGCATCTATGTAGATACAGACACGCTGTTCACGGGTCCGATCGATGACCTATATGACGTTGTGAAAGACAAGGACGCGGTCATTACATACAGCGTGGCACAGGGTTTCCAGATTGGATTCCTTGCAGCGAGCCCCGGCAGCGAGTTCTTCAAGGAGTTGCTTGCCAGTAGTCATGGCGGCTTTAAGCCGGAGCACTACCAGTCTTGTGGGACAGACGCGCTATACTTGTTGTTGGACCCAGGGTGCGATCCGCACAATTCGTTTCGGCTACTCTCTGCGCGATATGACCAAGTGTTGGTTGACAGGTTCCCCAACTCTTGCATCGTGCCCAGCGAGACGCTGTATCCGTATAATTGTGACGTGATCCCCTCAATCTTTGAGGGGGAGGATCGAGAGATCCCTCAATACTGCGTACATCTATTCGGTGGGCATCCACTCTTCCAGGAATACAATAGTAAGTTGACGCCGGATAACGCGCATGAGTTTGATGGCTTCGTCTTTTGGGTGATCCGTGAGATAGGGTTGGTGTGATGTTGACCATTGCGGTTGGTATCAAGAATCGGGCAGAACAGCTAGGCTTGACGCTGAGTAGTGTTCTTCATCATTCTAGCGAGGCGCTCAAGGCTAGTGAGGTTGAACTACTCGTAATCGATGAAGAGAGCACCGACGGGCTAGAGGATCTTTTACTGCAAGTCCGCGACTACTTTAATACTATCCGGCTCGTCCAGATCGACGTGAAGAGAGCCGGGGTGGACATCGTGTCGGGCAGCGCGACGATCACAACCAATCTGGCATTTCTGTTGGCGGGTGGTAATCGCGTACTGAAGTTCCAACCAGAAACACTCTTCCTGAAAGACAACATTGCGTTCATGCTGCGCAACGAAGACCTTGGCAAGCGGGTGCCGTTTGCTAACACGTTCAGTGGACAGGCGAAGTTGTCGCCGGAGATGGTAGTTGACGTTCAGTATAATGCGCCCTTATTAGATCATCGTGCATATCACGTGAACCAGCCCGGCGTGTCGTATCATCTCGCGCAAGACGCGGAAGTGGGCACCGCCCTCGTGGCGTCAGACCTGGGGAGTCCCTTCTATCCCTACGTGTGGGGTTGTGCGAAAGACCTATTCCTAGAGAGTGGGTTGATCGATATCGACTTCATGAGCGGTTGGGCGGCAGAAGATGACTTCATGATGCTGCGCTTAGCGCAGGCTGGCGGAGAGCTTCAGGTTGTAGATGATATGCAAGCGTATCATCTATGGCACAAGAGTAGTGGTCGCTTTCGTGGCGGTCCATTTCACAAGAGGAATATCAACGTGCTCAACGGGCTGCGGGATATCGAGCCTGATGAATTTCAGCGAAGAGCCCAAAGGAATAAGGACCTTTCGCTCAAGTGTATCTTAGGATAAGAACATGAAACTAGTTGGCTACGTTCAGCTAAAGAACGAGCGTCGCTCAGGACACCTACGTCGTTGTCTTGAAAACCTCAGCTTGGTGTGCGACGACTTTGTTATCTACGACGACGGTTCCGACGACGGGTCTCAAGAGATCTATCGTAAGTACACGCCCCACGTGATTCAGGGTCCCGGCGGTATGTTCCAGCGCGAGGCGGAGATTAGCCAGCAGTTACTCGATTACTGCCGTGACGTACTCAATGGAGATTGGGCGGTTTGGATCGACGGCGATGCCGTGTTCAATAGAGCCGCCACAGACGAGGGCGCAATCCGGGACCTAATGGAGAAGGCAGACAAATTAGATGGGTGCGATGGCTATGCGATTCATTGGATTAACACGTATCTCAGCCCGCGCTGGTATCGTGTAGACGATCGATTCGACGACTTGCTTACCGTCGGTTTATTTCGTTTGACGCCAGAATTGGCGTATGATTTGACGCCGGGACTTCATCGTCAGCGGTTTCCGAATGGGGTGGCTCAGGTGGAAGACCAGCGCGTGGTCGAAATCATTCACCTGGGCTTCTCATCCCAGGAGGAGATCGAGCGGAAGTACCGCCAGTATCGGGCGCTGGGGCAGACGGGCTGGGCGTTGGAGCGTATGCTTTCCACCCAGCCGTCGCTGTCCTATATGCCGGACTATCTCTTTCCTTCTCATTACCAGCCGAAGCCGGAGGGTGATCCGCCGGTCATCCCGGATTGGTCATATTTGAGGAATGAATCATGAACCTTCCGAATTACCGCGTGACCTTTGGCGGCATCGAGATTGACTATAAGAGTAATTTCGAGAAGTGCCGAGAGTACGTACCCCATGTAGACCAGATCATGCAGATCCTCGAACACAACGATGTGCCGGATGCTTGCCGGTGGTTCTTCTTCGAGCCATATGCTGAGATTACATGGATTGAATATAACGTTATTAGGGCACAGAAGATTCTTGATGAAATCAAAGAATATCTAGACGAGCATCCGGAGTTGACTGATGTCAAGTTTCTAACGCCTGACAATGGCATGTTTGCCGACTGGTATTTCAAACCGGGCAACTTGGAAGAACGTCAGTTCGGATATAGCCGTTATGCTCTATGCGCTAGACAGGCTGAGTTGTTCTATGACTTCATGGAAGATGTTGAGCAACCACGTGGGACGGGGCTTGAAGAGCATTACGCGAGGTCATGCCACGTGCTCGCAAACCAGCTTGGTCTCTCGTATAAAGAGGAGGGGCGGATTCTCTTCTGGCGGGGTGTCCTATGTAAACTCTTCTGGATGTTTGGTCACCACAAAGCCGTGTGGATTTATACCAAGATTTTTAGGCAGAAATACCAATGAGAGCAGTAGGCTATCTTCAACTGAAGAACGAACTCCAGAACGGCAACCTGCGTCGCGTGCTGGAGAATATGCGCCTCATCCTGGGCGACGATAACTTCGTCATCTATGATGATGGCAGCGACGACGGGTCCCAAGAGGTCTATAAGGAATACACCAGTCACGTAATCCAAGGGCACGGCGGCGAGTTCTGCCGGGAGTTGTTTATCAAGCAGCAGCTTCTCGACTATGCCCGCGACGTTCTCAAGGGCGACTGGATTGTCTGGCAGGATGGCGACACGATCTTTGACCGCGCAGGAACCGACGAGGGTAAGATCATGGAGTTGATCGAGCGCGGCGAGGCTGAGGGCGTCACGGGTTGGGGAACCCATTGGCTGAACAGCTACTTACACCCGCGCTGGTATAGAACAGACCAGCAGTTTAACGAGTTCGGACAGATGTGTATCTACAAGATCGAGCCCGGTCTGAAGTATAACCTGCGTCCGGGGCTACACCAGAAGCAGACGCCGGACGTGTCGAACATGCTGGACCAGTCGGATGTCGAGATCATTCATCTCGGCTTTGCGTCACCCGAGGCAATCGAGCAGAAGTATGTACAATATTGGCACTGTGGTCAACGCGGCTGGGCATTAGAGCGTCTCATCTCCACAGCGGAAATGAGCCTTATGCCAATCGCAGACGACAGGATGCCGTCGCACTATTGCCCCGAGTTGGGTTCGAGACCACAGGAAATCAACTTCGACTATCTGCGCCGTAAGTATCCGGCGCTGGGACTAGATCAGCAATGGCAGATCGATGACTATAGGTGTGCGGACGGATCATGAAACACATTCATCACTTACTTCAAGAGCAATTCCATGCTCCTCTGATGAACTTCCTGCGGACCCATGCCGGGAAGATGGGGAAGAGTCTTGTAACGATCGGGTGGGATGATGACACCCCGTCTCGTCAGTGGGTAGACTTGTTCCAGGACGACCTCGGCTTCGAGCGCATTATGATTATCGAAGCACACAGGTCCAATGCGCATATTGCACGAGCGTGGTATCGTAACGACCCGCGCATCGAGGTTGTTGGATCGTCCATCCAGGAGGCGGTAGACAATGACGCGCTATGGGAGCGCGGATTCGACACGTGTATTTGGAGCCATGGACCCGAGCATGTTGGGATTGAAGAGCACGAGACCCTGATGCCGAAACTCCTGGACCGGCTCGATATGCTATTCTTAGCGTGGACACCGTGGGGTAATTACTACGGCGAGGATGCTGGTAACCATAACCCGTGGCAGCGTCACCGCATCGTGGTTCCTACGCCAGAGGTCTTCGCATCTTTGAACCTTGGGCTAGAGATTTCTACCTGCGATGTTGAGAATAGTCCCAACGCCCTGGTTTGGATGTATAAATGGCTGGTAAACCAAGAAGAAATCTAATTCTGCTCTATCCAGATCGTGCAGAGTTCTGTCTTAGTAATGGTATGCGTGCCATAGTAGATAGACAAGATCTTGATTTGGTGCGGGATTATACATGGACTGCTCATAGCGTCGGTAACGCTTATTATGCCGTTGGTGGGTATAAGCCTCAACGTAGTATGCACAGAATAATATTGCCGGATGCGCCCGAAGTAGACCATATCAACCATAACGGTTTGGATAATCGTAGAATCAATCTTCGTTCAGCATCTCGTGCTGAGAATGCCCGTAATAGAGCGAAACAAAAAACAAATTCTGGCAAGTCCCCTCTGAAGGGTGTGACATTAGACAACGGGCGCTGGCGAGCTGTCATTTATGTGAATAATAAGAAAATTTCTCTTGGTAGTTTTAATTCTGATATTGAAGCTGCGAAAGCATACGACACTGCTGCTCGTCAACATTATGGTGAATATGCTAAGACAAATTTTGGAGATGAGGATGAAATTAAATATAGTGACAGTGAGTAGTGGATGGATATTAACTAAGATTGCCGAACGTCTCGCAGCCAATCTCCCTGAAGGTTGGGACCATGCAATCTCTCACAATGCATTCCCCGGATTTGACGCCTACTTCTACTGCGATATTCAGAACTGTTATCGTAACGGCAAGGTCACCTATCCCGACGCCACCCACGTAGGCTATATCACCCACGCCCACGAGGACAGCGCAGACTGGCTGCGCGATATGTTCAACAACCAGGGCGTGTGGGGTCTGGACGGCATCAAGTCCATGAATGAGCGGTATACTAAGATGTGCCGCGAGATCGGCTACGGTGGTCCTCTCACAACCGTCACCCCGCCAGCAATCGCGGAAGACTTCCCGCTGCGGAAGATCAAGCTGCTGATCGCCAACCGGGGTGGTTTTCCTGGTTACGGGCATGACTTCATGCTTAATCTGCCAGACCACAAGGAGTTCTGCAAGCTGCTGAAGGAGAGATATGAACTCATCTTCGTGGGTAATGGTTGGGAGCCCGTAGTAGACAAGTACGAACAGAACAATATCGAGGTATTACACATCCCCGATAGCCACTGCACATACCCACAAGACTACGCCAAGCTATATCATCAGGTAGACTATCTCCTGGTGCCGATCCTTTGGACAGCCGGACCGTATTGTGGGATGGAGGCTCACTTAGCTGGGCTTCCGATCATCGCCTCAGACGTGGGTCTCTTCAACTATGAGATCCAGCCTGAGCATTGCTATCCGCCGGGGGATGTGGAGGCTCTTCTCCACATCTTACAGACGCGGGCAGAGGCGCGGGAGTATCGTCGCAAGGCGATTATGGAGTTGGGTGATTGGAAGAGCTATGCGGACAAAGTCGTAGCCTTCATTGAGGAATGCAAAAATGCAGGATAGTAGAGTTAGAGTAGGCGGCGTCATGCTGTCTCCTATGGAGGCGGCACTTGTTGCGCACGCTATTGATCGCGGGTCGATCGGTCCAGGCAAGCTGACCGAGTCGTTTGAACGAGAGTTGGCGGCAGTCCACGGCTACAAGCACGCGCTGTGTTTGAATAGCGGGCAGTCTGCCCTAATGATCGCCCTGGAGGCACTGCGTCTTCAGTCGGGTCGTCCGCTGCGCGTGGCTGTCCCGGCAATCACCTACATCTCCAGCTTGGCGGCGGTGATCCAGTCCGGCAATGAGCCCGTGCTCGTGGACGTGCATAAAGAGCCTCACGCCGAGATGGATTATGATCAGGTGCCAGAAGACGTGGACATCATCATGCCGGTCCACCTGTTCGGCGCGGCTATCTCACGCCCGTATCCGTTCAAGAACATCTCTGTCGAGGATGCGTGCGAGGCGTGCTATGCCCCGGGCGTAGGCTTCGGTCAGATCCTTTGCACTTCCTTCTACTCCTCTCATACGGTCACGACCGGCATGGGTGGGGCGATCATGTGCAATGATGATGATTTCTACTTTAAGTGCTGGAAGTTGATCAACCACGGTCGCGTCAAACACGACGACTATACTGCCACGGCGAACCTGAAGGACCGCTTCACGTTTGACGAGTGGGGTTACTCGTTGAAGTATGCGGATCTGAACGCGGCGCTTGGTCTTGCCCAGCATTACAACCGGGACAACATCATTGAGGCACGGCAGTATATCGGGATGCTTCTGACGCACGGACTTCAGGAACTTGGTTTCCAGCAGGGAGTCCACGTGATGCCAGTAGAGAACAACACATATATGATGTATCCGATTCTGCTCGACCAGGGCATGGACCGGGATCGTATCGTTGACTGTTTGAATGCTAGCGATATCGAGACGCGCATGATGATGCCCATCACGTCGCAGCCGGTGGTGCAGAAGCACTTTGGTGACGACGTAGAGGGTAAGTTCCCGAACGCCAAGTATATCAACGAACACGGCTTCTACGTTGGCTCGCATCCGATGATGAGCGACGAAGACGTGGCGCAGATCATCGCGGCATTGCAGGAGGCAATTCAGTGAAAATCATTCGCCATAGGGGACAGGAGCAATTAAGTCGAAACATGCTGGGCTCCTATGAGATCGACGTACGCCTGTGCGATGACGAAGACGGCGATCCGAGTGATTCGTTTTTGATTTTGCGGCATGACCTTCATGGCGGAATGCGCGGTGAGCCATTGGGGACCTTTCTATCCGGGTGGTTGCGAGACAACGTCGGGCAGAGGAATCTTCTTGCACTTAACGTCAAACAAGATGGCTTGGCTCCCATGCTGAACGAACTCTTACAGCATCACGGGATTCTGCAAGACCAGTACTTCTGCTTTGATATGGCACAGCCGGAGATTCCCATCTATGCTCAGGCGGGGTTACCGCTTGCCACTCGTGCGAGCCAATACGGGATCGAGTATCCTATGGGCGAGTATATCTGGTTCGACTGGTATCCTCATGTGACCGTGAGTCCTGCGTCTCTATACCAAGAGCTAACGATGAACCTCACTCGGGCTCGCGTAGATGAGGGCGCTCTCAAGATTGTCGCCGTCTCTCCAGAGCTACATGGCGAGTATAAGACGCACGTGAGAGAGGCGGTCTGGTCTCTTGCGCGTGAAAAGAACTTTTGGGGTGTATGTACTAAGTTCGCAGATGAAGCGGAGAAGTTTTTCAATGACAGTAAAGGCAATACTATGCGACCTGGACGGAGTACTGGTCCCCGCTAAGGAACTCCACTATCAGGCGTTCAATGAGGCGCTGATGGAGGTAACGGGGAAGGTAATCTCGCGCCAGGAGCATATCGAGGATTTCAACGGGCTTCCTACAAAGGTAAAGCTGCGCGCCCTTGTAGATCAAGGACGCGTGAAGCCCGAGGAGTTCGACGATATCTCCCGCATCAAGCAGGACAAGACGTGGGAGTTGATCCCGCAGATTATTGAGCGCGACGAGACTATCGTGGGGCTGGGCGAATACTGGAAAGAGCGAGGGTATAAGGTAGCCTGCGTCACCAACTCAATTCGCCACTCTACTATTTTGCTGTTACGAGCATGTGGGATCTTCCCATACATCGACACGATCATCTCAAACGAGGATATGGACGCACCGAAGCCGGAGCCAGACGGCTACTGGCAAGCGATGAGGGCGTTCGGGGTTCATCCCGGCGAGTGCGTGATCGTGGAGGATTCTCATAAGGGATTCAAGTCAGCAGTACGGACTGGCTGTCTGAATATCTGGTACGTTCGTGGGGTAGACGAACTAACAATTCCGAATTTCAATCAGTTCATGGATAGGTAAGATGACATTACTAGACGAGGTTGTTGCTGTCGCTGTGCCGGAAGTGCAGGACGTATTCGATCATCCGCTGCTTGTGCATATTCCAAAAGCACAGCAGCCCGAGGATCTCAGGCTCCAGCGCATGGTGTTAGATGCTTTTAAGCCAAAGACCATGTTGGAGATTGGAGTGGACCAGGGATATTCAACCATCTCTTTCTTAACCTATCCCTCCTCGCTACAGGAATACACAGGGGTGGATATCAACGCGCAGCCATTCGTGAGCAAGTTTCAACATCCACTCTTCCGATTTCATCACCAGTGCATGTTCGAGTTCTTTCGGCAGAACTCACAGAAGTTCGACCTCGTACACATCGACGGAGAGCATCACGAGGTTACGTTCGTGAATGGCTATCTCGACGCACTACCCCACCTGTGTCACGAGACCAGCGTTGTGATGATCCACGATATATACGCAAGGGCACCATCGGCGGAGTATTGCACGGTCAAGGGGCGCACCGGCGAGTTCGCTGACTTCTTTATCGCTGATGAGATCACGCCTGAGCAGGTAGGTGCCGGGGTTCACAGGCAGTTGTTTAACGGACTAGAAGGCTATTTTGTAGGACGAGTCAAATGCCCAATCTAAACATCGTTGTTCCTATGGCGGGCGAGGGGAGCCGTTTCGCACAGCAGGGTTACTCCTTTCCTAAGCCACTCATCCAGATGCCAGATGGCAACCCTATGATCAAGTCGGTTATCGACTGTGTGAATATCCACGGGGCTAGCTGGCACTTCATCGTGCGCCAAGAGCATGTGGATCGATACAAGGTCGATCAGGTACTCGACCGTATGTTGGAGAAGTATCATCCCGTAATGGTCAACTACACGGTTGTGAATGAGACTACCGAGGGCGCGGCTTGCACCGTGCTGCTGACGCGGGATTACATCGACAAGGAAGACAGCCAGCTATTGGTTGTCAACTCGGACCAGTATTTCCGTTGGGACCCACAAAGCTTCTTCTATGAGATGGAAGAGCAGAAGGCTAACGCCGGTATCCTCACGTTCAAGTCCTGGCACCCGAAGTGGTCATTCGCCAAGGTGGACGTTAACGGTCGCGTGACCCACGTGGCTGAGAAGGACCCGATCAGTGACAATGCTACGGTGGGCGTATATTGGTGGAAAAAGGGCTCCGACTTCGTTGCAGCGGCGGACGAGATGATCAGGCTGAACCTGCGCGTCAACGGCGAGTTCTACGTGGCTCCGACGTTCAACAACCTCAATGGTCCTATCTATCCTTACGAGGTATCATTCATGGCTGGTGTTGGGACGCCGGAAGACCTGCGCAAGTTCGAGATGATGTACTGGCTTGGAAAGGTTCCACAATGAAAGTAGGATTCGTATTCATTGGCTACGATCAATTCACTGAGCTAGAGTGGACTGCCAATATCATCAAGCACCAGTGGGAGAAGTTCGCCGACAGCCCTATCGTTTCTGTGCTGAGTGGAGACCCCGAGGGTGAGTTCGATACCACAAACGTAGACCGTCACGTGGTCGTGCCGAATATCGTTACGATCAGCCTGGACTATCTGCGTGAGCACTTCATCCCGGCGACGTTCGATATCTCGCCCGGTATCGGCGCAGGGCATTACCGCGCACCCGCCGACGGCAAGGCGATGGAGTCGATGTGTCAGTCCATGCTGCGGAACTACAAGGTCGGGCTAGAGGCGCTGTTTGATGTTGCTGACGACGTGGATGTGGTGGTGATCTGTGAGTCCAACATCCTCTTACTCCAAGAGGAGGGGATCTACAACGCCGCCAAGGAGATGTTCGTGAACGGCAAGGCTATGGCTTGTCAGACGGTGGGCGGCTACGACGACCCCGTGGTGAAGTGGACCGGGCGAGAGATCATGCCACAGGTCTTCATGGTAGACCCGGGCTTTGTGAAGCGCACCAAGTTCCTCCTCGATCCTGTGAATACGCGTCCCGACTGTCCCGAGATGACGCTGCTGGATAATATCAATGTGGCTCTTGCTGCTGACAACCGTGACTTTGAGACAGGCGTACTAAACAAGGGTTCACGTTCTCAGTGGGGTATCCACCAATCCTGGTTCCCGTTTGCTCATCTAGATCGCCCGGTTGGCGCGGACTCGAACGGCGGACAAGGATGGGAGAGCCGAGAGGCGCAACTATCTTTAGAGAGAGAGGTTCTGACTCGTTTTGGTCTGACGGTCTAGGGAGGGATAATGGTACCAAAAGCTATCGTCGGAGCACTCGATGGGGTTTTTGTAGATATCAGACACTTGGAGGCTGAGGCATTTCAGTATGCCGTGAAACACGTCACAGGTGTCAACGTTAGCCCAACTGAACAGATTCGTGACTTCGGTAATCTAACTTTCAATTCCAAGATTGCGCTACTCAACCTGAGTGGCGCCATTTGGTGGAATCAGTTGGAGTTAGTACGCGCCATGTACCACGAGCGCATATTTGATATTTTTACCGAAAGAATCAAGCCAGATAATGACATAATACTAGTGGGGGAGTACATCCGCGAACACGGATTCTCCCTTGTGTGCGTCACGAATAAGGACTATCAGGTAGCTTTGTTCGCACTTGACTGTTGCGGAGTTCTACCGAGTATACAGTATATTATCACCCCAGACCAGATTCCGATGGGCAAACCGGCGGCGTTCGGCTATGATGTCGCCCTACACTATTGTCGCACGACTCCTGACGAGACACTGGTTATTGAATCTGACGTACTTGGCGTGGAAGCTGCTCGTAGCGTTGGGTGCCATGTTCACAGGCTCCCGCGTGGAACGAAGTTGACCGTGCCACTGGTCACCACTTTGATTGGCGATGGTGATGACGAAGACTCTCGTAATCGATAAGTATTGGAAGACAGTTGAGATTGATCTGGAAAACCCAGATCCGATGCTGAAAACCCACTGCGCGCTGTGCTGGCGTCCTCTCTTTCCTGAGTGGCAGAATAAGGATGGCATACGTGAGATTGGGGAGCAGGCTGTCGCGGCTATCTGTTGGAAGTGTTCCTCTTACGGACCAGACAAGAGACTACAAATTCAGACTGCTGAGGAGATGAAAGAGGAGCGCCTAAAGGAGAGGAAGGAACGCGCTAAAGAGCGGCGTAAATTCTACATCCCGAAGCGCAAGAAGAAAGTGAAAGAGCGGGCAGATCAACTGAACAAGCGTCCATGTGGCTGTTCACTTAAGGGGCGTCACAAGGCGTCGTGTCCGCAAGCAGAAGGATATAAGACAAAGGGTGATTCAGATGCCTGATAAGATCGTAAAGTATGCTCACGTAGCAGAGATCATCGACCGCATTGCGATTGAGATTCTCAAGGTACACGAGTTCATTTACCAGTCCTATACGGCAGCAGATGAAGACGCAGCCAAGGCGTGCATGGAGAAGGCTGGGGCTGCGGGTCAGACTGCTGATTTCCAAGAGGGCGTTCTGCGCGAGCGACTACGCCTAGAGCACGAGCAGGGCGACGATCTGGCTGACGTGTTGATCGGCGCGATCCACATCTCCGTGGGCGCGGGTATTGTCTCACAGTATGAGAACTTGAAGCGCAAAGAACACAAGGGCGTTGCTCAGGGCGCGGAGCCACGTGTGGGTCTCATTGCAGCGTGGGATGGCGTAAGCCGCGATGCGTGTGAGCTACGGGGTAACGGGAAGTCAGCCCTAAACATGGCACTTAAGAAGTTTCTACCGAAGTACGAGTACCCGGTAGAGGGGCGCACGTTCTAAAATGCCTGACCATATCTTTGTTACTGGACCGGCGCGGAGTGGCACAAGTCTGTTGCTCATGCTTATGCCGTATATCACCAACTGTAAGGTGTATACCAGGAGCGAAATGCACCCATTGATGAGAGAGCGGTATATGGAAAGGTTCTTAGAACTAGCCCATATTCATAACGATCGTTATGTTGTTACGAAACAGCCGTTCGGTTTTTGGGAAGAGTGGGGTAACTATTGTTTCCAAGATCTCTTTGATAGGGGCGAGCGTATTATTTGTACCATCCGCGATCCCCGAGATGTTGCGGTATCACATAATCCACACGCAGAGCAGAGATACTTTTGGCACCCAAAGTCGTGGGAGCGTACGGCAAACGAGATTCTATTACATCAAAACAACCCCGACCTTCTCGTAATCAAATATGAAGAACTCGTGGTTGATACGGACATCATAATGAGACGTATCGCTAACTTTCTTCATGAGGAGGTAATTGAAGGGTATGACAAGTTTCATGAAGAACAAGATGTAGATCGGGAGTTTCAGAAGCACGACTCCGCCGAGCTAGCTGGTAAGCGCGTGTGGGATACTTTGGGGGGCTGGGGAGTGCCACACAAGCGTCCGATATCGCCGGACCGAATTGGACAATGGAGGAAGCCGGAGAATAGAGAACAGTCGGATACGGTGTCTGCGGAGATACGAATGTTAGCCCGGAGGCTGGGCTACGATATGACGGAGGTTTAGATGAAGGTTCTGATTGTTGGGGGTGCGGGTTACATCGGCGGCGCGTTGGTTGATATCCTACGTGCGGCGAACTTCCAGAAAGATGCGTCTCATACTGAGATTCACGTGTATGATAGTCTTCTCTACGAGCGTCAGTATCTCAAGGACGTGCAGTTCCACTATGGAGATATCCGCGAGCGCCATAAGCTACTGAGGCTGATCGAAGGTGAAGACTTCGACACGATCGTATGGCTGGCGGCTCTGGTTGGCGATCCGGCGTGTAGTATTGACCCGGCGCTGACGAAAGAGATCAACCAGGATTCGGTAGAGTGGCTGGCAAGCGTGGCTGGCGACCGCCGTATCATCTTCATGAGCACGTGTTCTGTGTATGGTACTGCGCCTCGTGGTACGCTGCTCAAGGAAGACGCTGGAACTAATCCACTGTCTGAGTATGCGAAGACCAAACTGGCGGCTGAAAGGTTTCTTGAAGATAAGAACGCCGTCATCTTCCGTCTTGGCACCGTCTATGGGCTTGGTGACAAGTTCGCTCGTCCGCGCTTCGACCTCGTGGTCAATATCATGACCGCCAATATGGTGCGCAATGGCGAGCTAACCGTGCATGGTGGCGATCAGATGCGCCCGCTCGTTCACGTGAAAGACATTGCTCGGATTATTGCCTACGCTGCGCGTAAGGATATGACCGGCATCTACAACGTGGCGCAGTGCAACTGTCGCATCGACGAGTTGGCACAGACAATCCAGGAGACTCTGAACTTTGGCGAGATTAAGACCACGGAGCGTGAAGGCGACGGAATGGATGCCCGAGACTACGCGGCGTCAACCGAGAAGTTTAAGCGTGATTTCCCGCTGGGGTTTGATTACTCGCTGGAACGCGCTATTGCGGAGATCGCGGCAGCAGTAGCTTCGCGCCGGATCAAGAACCACCGGCACCCGATCTTCAACAACAAGAAGAACATTGAGGAGAAACTCAGTGAGTAAAAGGCTAGAATTGAGAGACCTGCCGTCTTATACGGACGATAGAGGTATTCTCACTCCGGTTTGGAATGACTGGAGCCGTGGAGACGACGATCAGTATGAGGGGCTTCGTGTCAGCGGGGCTAATGCGAAGACGTGTGCTGGTATTGATCTTGATGATGTAAAGCGTGTCTACTTCATCAACAACAGCCAGAAGGGGGTGGTTCGCGGCTTTCACTTTCACAATCACGAGACCAAGTATTTTGTCGTACTACGTGGGATGGCTAAGTTCGTCGCGGTTCGGGCAACTGGCACAGAGCAGATCGGCGACGAGCCAGAGAAGCATACGTTTGACGAGAATAACGTGGATGCGTTTGTTCTTACCGAGCGTAAGCCGCAGATGTTGATCATTCCGCCCGGCTATGCGAATGGCTGGGTAAGCCTTACGGATGACTGTCTATTACTCTCTCTTTCGTCTTCGACGTTTGACCAAAGTAAGGGCGACGACTTCCGATATCCGCCGGACCTATTCGGCGACGTGTGGAGCGTAGAACCACGATGAGCAAGCCAAAGGTTCTAGTACTTGGTGCTACGGGGATGCTCGGGCATCAGGTATTTCAATACTTGAATAATGGGTCGGAATACGAGGTTGTCGGGACGTGTCGTGAGCCCGATACTCGTATACAGAAGCGGATGTACGGGCGTACCCACGCCGTGTTGGACGTGCTGCTTGGTCACGAAGACCAGTTGCGCGACCTCTTCACGGAACACGGTCCGTTTGAATACATCATCAACTGCATCGGTGCGATTAAGCCGACGATCAATGAGGGGAATCCCGCCTCGGTAGCGGATGCCATTCGCCTCAACTCCATCTTCCCGCACGAGCTAGCCGTGATGGCTGGTGAGTTCGGTGGCAAGATTTTCCACCCCAGCACTGATTGCGTGTTCAGTGGCGACAAGCGTATGCCGTATAAGGAAAGCGACCTACCGGATGCTACTGACGTATACGGGCGCTCAAAGGTTCTCGGCGAGTGTCCGCAGGCGATGAACATTCGCACGTCCATTGTCGGTCCGGAGATGAACACCCAGCGGTCGCTTCTTGAGTGGTATCTCGATCAGGATGGCGAGGTCAATGGCTTCGTCAATCATCACTGGAACGGGATGACCACCTACCAGTGGGCAAAGGTCGTTTACACGATCATGAAGATGGGCTGGTGGAAGCCGGGTATCCAGCACATGCCATCTCTTCCGGTCTCGAAAGAGAACCTACTATGGGCATTCAAGAAAGAGTTTGCCCGGGTCGGTCGGGTGTGTGCGGATATTAAGCCTGTCAAGGCTCCGCAAGAGAAGTGGATGACTCTGAAGACAGAGTATCCGGTGTATATGATGCAGCTTACTGTTCCGCACATCATTGATCAGGTGCGAGAACTCGTTCAGAAGAGGTATACGTCATGAAGAAGGTGGTAGTCTTTGCCGCCGGGCGACCGGACTTTGCTCGGTTGGCGCGGCTGATTGAGAACCTGGACGCAGATCGAGATATCGAGTGTATCTTCATCAACAGCGGTCAGCATTCTCATACGGACGTGCTTGATCGTGCGTTTATTGAGAACCTTGGATTGCGCGAGCCGGACTACAACCTCGGCATCGGCGCGAAGGGCGAGAACTGGTATGAGCAGCTAAGCCGCCTATTCTATCGGCTACCCGAGTTGCTGGCAGAGATCAAGCCGGACCTCTTCGTCAACCTGGGCGATATGAATCCGTGCCTGAGTGGTCTCATTGCGAAGCGCATGGGTATCAAGTACGCCAGGATCGAGTGCGCGATGCGGTCGGGCAAACTTGAGACAGCCTATAAGAACTTCGACTTGCCGGAGGAGATCAACCGGGTGGCGATGGACGCTATCGCGGACCACAAGTTCGTGTATCTCCATGAGTATGTGCCACACCTAATCCGCGAGGGTCATCTACCAGAGACGATCCACGTGGTTGGGAATACGATCATCGAGGCGCTGGACTACTACGTCACCAAGTGGGGTATCCAACCCACCGTGGGCGACTATGACCTTGTGTCGTTCCATCGCGGCAACAACATGAACGAGAAGAACCTCACCTACTTCGTTCACCTACTGCGCGAGATCTATCAGGGCGGGCGCAAGGCTAAGTTCGTCTGTTACGGGCGCACACGGAAGGAGCTAGAGAAGTACGGTTTGCTCGACTTCATTCCGGACAGCGTGGAGATTCTCGACTCACAGACACAGGAGGATTTCTTGCGGCTCGTCGCCGGGTGTAACGTCGTGGTCAGCGACAGTGGTTCTACCTCATCTGAGGAGTCTCACTACTTCCGGAAGCCATGCCTGATCCTACGGGATTCTACAGAGCGTCCGACAACCCTGATTCCTAACAATCCGGACGACGGTAATGCGTTTCTGTGGACTATGAGGATTCAGGATGACGTTGCCTTATATGGTGCGCTGCGTTCAATGAACCGCGCATGGGATAATTACTACTACGACTCCTACAACGACTATACGCCGTCGCAGAATATCGTGGCAGTGATCAAAAAGATTCTGGAAGACAAGCCCCGCTGTAAGGGCGGTTGCAAGTGCAAAAAGTAATGGGGGAAGTATGAGAGTTCTCATTCTTGGGGGTTGCGGCGCGATCGGGTCGAACATCGCCCGCTTTTTCGTGAAGAAGGGTTACAACGTCCATGTGATGGACAATCTAACCCGCTACGGTGTTCATAACAATCTAGCAGAGTTCAAGAAGCTAGGTATTAGGTTCTTTCATGGCGACGTGCGTTGTATGGAAGACTTTGCACGGTTGCCGGGTGAGTACAACGTAGTCGTTGACTGTGCCGCTCAACCTACGGCGGTTGACGGGTATAACAATCCGCAGTATGACTACACGAACAACACGGCTGGCGTCGTGAATACGCTGGAGTATATCCGCGCCGGGAATGCTCAGTCCTTGATCTTCTTCTCCACGAATAAGGTCTACAGCGCCGACGTGATCAACGAGGCTCCTCGTAAGCTGGAAGGAGACCGTTGGGTGTGGGACTGGCAGGCGCTCATCGACGACGAGAACCCGTATATCTCCTTCCCTGACGGCTATGAGGCTCCAGAGGGCTTCGATCCGGCGCTTGGATACTCGTCTGACCTGACCATCAACGGCGCTGAGAAGTCCATCTACGGGGCTTCTAAGGCGTCTGCGGATATCCTGGTGCGGGAGTGGTCCCACGCCTTTGGTATCCCGGCGATCGTGAACCGGTTCTCCTGCCTCGCGGGACCGTGTCAGTGGGGCAAGCCGGAGCAGGGATGGGTCGCGTGGTGGATGATCGCGGCGCTCCTGGGACTCCCGATCGAGTACATCGGATGGCAGGGCGCACAGGTCCGGGACGTGCTCTGGACGGACGACCTCTGCCCATTAATGCACTTACAGGCAATTGCCCTAAGCGCCGATCCGGAGCGGTATATCGGCTCCGTTTACAATGTCGGCGGCGGCGCGGGATCTACTCTTTCTTTACGAGAAGCCACTCAGATTGTCGAGAAAATCAGTCGTAAACGGCTTCAAATATCGTATAATAAGGAAGAGAGAATGGCGGATCACTGTATCTATATCTCAGATATCAGCGCCGTTTCTCAGGAGTTCGGATGGACACCAAAGGTGACCATCGAAGAGGGTTATCGTCAAGTTCACCGCTGGGTGAAAGATAACAGGAAGTTACTTGAAGGGATGTATAAGTAATGAGTCATTTAGACGATGCTAAGAGAGCCCAGGTGACCAGTGAAAAGGCACGGGTTCTTTCTACCAAGCAGAAGATTAGGTTTTTGGAGATGCTAAAGCGTCAGGCATCTCAGTTCGAGTTCAAGAATAAGATGAACTTGCTGCCGAGCGATATCGGTCGCCTTAAGCGCGAACTTGAGGTAGAGACTATCCGCGATATGAATCGTGCTATTGCCCGGCTTGACAAGCAGCTTGACCGCGAACGCCTACAGGAAGTTGGCAGGGACAACACCATGCCGGTTCCTCGTCAGGAAGACGCGCCCGCCAAACCGGAGAAAACGATTGCGGATTCTCCTGTCGTGAATGCTAAGTTCGAGGGCTTTGAGTCCAAGCAACTTGAGAAGCGTCGTGAAAAGATCTTCCAACTGGTTGCTGAGAGCGAGATGTACCGCGACTTCAGAATCCCGAAGAAGGATGAGGCAAGTTTCCTCAATCGACTTCATCTCGGCAAACGTGTTCTCTCACGCATGTTCAGCGTACCCACCATCGTAATCGTCAAGGAGGCGCTTCGCCTCGATCCGAAACTCGATCCGGATTCCCTAAATAACTAAGAAAGAAATCTAGCTCTATTGCCATAATACTTATGGGAGCGGTCCACTTTTTGGAGTGATTCATGAGCGATAAAGAACTGACTCAAGATGAGATGCATAAACTCTTGAAGGAGGAACCGAGCCACGACTGGCTCCAGTACCTCCGCAGTGATGAGTTTGACGGTGAAGGCAAAGACAAGGCTCCTATTCTCAAGGGGCTGAGAAGGCTTGCCAATATCCGTGGCATCGTAGAAATGCGAATTGACAATCTTGGTGTGACTTCATACCAATCTACTCGGTACAAGAAGGGGGAGACCGTCGAGATTCCTCTGGCGTTTGTCAGCGTGCGTGTGAAGTTTGCCGACGGGATTGAGGTCTCGGATGCGGCAGATTGTCACTACGGCAACTGTATGAAATACGGCAACTTCCCCGTGGCGACTGCTACGTCGCGTGCGATGGGTCGTTGCTTCGCCCGTGCGTTCAACATCGAGCGAGCGGCGGAAGAGATGGACCCGATGACGTCACATGACGCATTCGCGGACCCGGACGAACTAATTAGTGACCTCCAGATTCGCGGTATCAAGACGATGGCGAAGACCCGGAAGCTTGATATTGATGAAATCCTGGAGACTTTGTTTCCCAAGAAGACGACGGCTAAACGTAAACTGGAAAAGCTTTCGAGTATCGAAGCAACTAAGGTTAGCCGTTATATTAACGACAGGAAGGCGTGATCATGGGGCGATTTGATATCTATAAACCGAATGGCAATTATCCTAACCGTCGAGGCGCAGCATTTCAGTTTGAAATCGGTGAGAAGAAGAACAGCGGCAAGAAGCTGCCGACTCCCTGTATCTTTGTCACCGCAGCGCCGCAGACCAAGGCAAAGCCTGCCAAGGGCGCGAAGGACTCTGCGTTTGTCTGGGTTGTCGAAGGCGGAAAACCTCACCCGGAGACGATTCGCATTTGTTTGGATCTCGTAGATCTTTCTCAGATGCTCGTCATGCTGGAGGGGTATCACAAGGACGCCAAGGGCAACCGAATCGATGAGGTTCAGATTGTTCACCAGTATCAGCCCGCAGGTGCGGACGAGAAAATGACCAAGGATCTGACACTCGACAATAGTGACAAGACCAAGGACACCATCCTATCGATGTCTCAGAACACCGGTAAGGGTCACAATAAGGTTATGACGTATCTCAAGCCGCATGAGAAGATCGCTCTGCGTGAGATCGTTCGTGTTACTATGAGCAAGTACTTCGCTGCTCAGACGTTTGTGAGGAAAACTGACTAATGACGATCAAGGTCAAGAAGCTGCGTCCCGAGGCGAAGTTACCGTCTCGGGCGTACGACACCCCGCTGGGGTATGATATCTACTTCTGCCCTAAAGATGGTAAGGCTATTACCCTGTGGAACGATATGGGTCCCCAGGAATTTCAGACTGGCATTGCCATCGAGCCGCCGCCCGGCTACGGCTTCATTGTCAAGGAGCGCGGCAGCATGGGGACGAAGGGAATTGCGGTTCGTGCCGGTGTGGTCGATGAAGATTGGCGCGGTGAGGTTATCGTGTGGATGCAACTCCTTGCCGGTAATCAGTCGATGCCTCGTCATAAGATCGAGCCCGGTGACAAGATCGCGCAGTTCATTCTAATTCCAACGCCGACACACGACGTAAAGGAAGTGGATGAGCTATCCGATACCGAGCGCGGCACTCAGTGCCTTGGGAGTTCTGGAAAATGACCTATAAGGGCGACGAACTTAAGTTCTATGATTGCCCTGAGTGTGGAAAACGGAGGTTGCTCTGGAAGAAGGAGCAGCCTCCTCGCTCTACATTAGTGAGACGTACTTATTACGGGGTGGTCATCAAAGAACACAGTGTAATATGTAACAACTGCCACAAGAAGTACTCACGACGCCGAAGAGAGATCGAACGAGAGCACTACAGACAGCTAAAGGAAGAGCAACGTGGCGACGATAAAGCACAAACCATTCTGGACGACGGAGAGGCGAAGCCATAACGCATTCGGCTTTCCACGAGACGAAGTGGATATTGCAATCATTGGTGGCGGGCTTAAAGGGCTCGCCACAATGTACTTTTTAAGCCAGTATAACCTGCGCTGCATCATACTGGAGCGCGGAACACTTGGCTGCGGAGAGTCGTCTCGTAACATCGGCGCGGTCTGCACCGTGCCCGACTGCTCTCCGAACACGCATAGCGAGGACGTTATTATTGAGCGTGTCCGGCTGGCTGAGAAGAGCCGGGACATGCTGAAAGAGTTGATCCATGAGATTAGCTACGACGCGGATCTCGTATGCAACGGCGGCGTGCATCTCGCCGCGAATGAGACACAGGTTGCCCAGCTAGAGGTCCTTCATGGGCTACTAGTCAAGAATGGCATTGTTTGCGACGAACTCGATCACAAGCAAGTAGCCGACCTTGTGGCTGGCAAGTTTACAGCAGGACTATATTACCCGGGTGAGGCAACGATCAACCCGAGTAAGCTACTCGACCTACTTATTGCGATCAACGGAACGTTCGTCAACAACTCGGCGGTCGAGTATTTCACCGTAGATCATATCGAGGAAACTGACGACGGTGTAGATATCATGTCGGATGAGGGTATGCTGGTTAAGGCTCGCACAGCCGTCATCTGCACTGACAATCTCACGCATTTTTACACGGACCCAGCCGAACTGTTCGGACCCGAGACTGCCAGCCTATGCTTCACGACCTCTCCCATCGAAAAGGTGGCGGGTAAGATCCCGATGACCGCACGCACGGTCACCGGCATCCAGGCGTGGTCTATTCAGGATGGACGTCTCATCTATTCGTTTAGAGGGCGTCCCACACAGGGCGGTAACTTCGGATACAATGACGACGATATCCGTAAGGCTCAGAGATTTCTGACCCAATACGTGCCATTCAGTAAAGGACACTATTACCAAGAGTACATTTGGTCTTCTAATTACAGGAAGCCAATGAGTCTCCTACCCTTCACTCGACTTGCTCCTGGCAGTAACAAGGTGGTATTGAACGCCGGTTATGGATACAGCGTGCTTGATCTCTTTCTCGCAGGGGCGGAGAGGGCTGCGAAGCGCGTGAAGGATGTATTAACACAAGAGTCCCTTGGGGGTGTAGAAGGTGCTGAACCCGCTCCAGCTAGAGATCCTGAAGAGTAGGTATGCTTTACCTACTGAAAATACATGGGAAGATGTAGTCAATCGAGTTGTTCAATGGGTAGTCAATGTTGAGTCGCCGGATAAGCAGCAAGAAGTCGCCGAGCAGTTCCACGAAGTCATGGATGATATGCTCTTCGTGCCCGGTGGTCGCGTGCTATATGGTGCGGGACGGAGTCGTCCCCAACTACTGAATTGTTTTGCGTTCCAGGTAGAAGACAACGCACAATCAATCGGCAAACTACTCCATGACGTATATATTACGTCGGTCAATTTCGGTGGCTGTGGTATCAACTACTCGCGTATTCGACCGAAGGGCGATGCTCTTCAGGGTATGCACGGTCAAGCGCCCGGCGTCATCAGCGAGATGCGCAAGATCGACTGTATTGGTAATGAGGTAAAGGCTGGTGGGGCGCGTAGAGCCGCGCTGATTGGTCTTCTGCACATTAGCCATCCAGATGTTCTTGAGTTCTTGAAGGTGAAGCTGGATCTTGGCGAGCTAACGAACCACAACATCTCGATCATCATCAATGACGAGTTCTTGAAGGCTGCGAAACAGAAAAAGCCGTGGGTGTTCAAGTTCTCGGGTCGTGAGTATAGACTATATAAGGTGCGTCGCACGGGCTACCGCAATGAGGAAAGCGGCTGGAAGCGCCGGTCAGATGAAATCGAGGTCATTGCTACTGACAAGAAGGACGCCGTCATTCGGGCTGACGTTCACTATCGTATCGATGAGTCAGACAAGTTCACGGCGCTATCGGAGCGCGAGATCGGTGCGCATGAGATCCTGGAGATTCTGGCAGAGAACGCTCATAAGTCAGGAGAACCCGGCATCATCAATGAAGACCTGATCAAGCGTAACTTTACGACGTGGTACTTTGAGAAGTTCGCTTCGGTGAACCCATGCACGGAGGCTCTACTGCCGAACCTGGGCAATTGTTGCCTCGGCTCTGTCAACCTCCTGAAGATGTATGACCCGAAGACCAACGACGTCAACTGGAAGCTGTTGGCGAAGGCTATCCGCGCCGGTGTACGATTCTTGGACAACGTGTTGACCGTGAATCAATACCCGCTGGACGAGATGCGTGCGGTGTCACACAACTCGCGGCGTATTGGTCTTGGCGTTATGGGCTTAGCGCACTTACTCATTAAAATGGGGATGCGTTACGGCTCGGATCAGTCGCTTGAGTTTGTGGATCGTCTGATGAAGACCATCCGCGACGAGTCGTTCAGGGCGTCTATCAGGTTGGCGAAAGAGAAGGGTGCATTCGAGCGGTTTGATCCTGATCGTCACTTCGACTGTGACTTCATCCAGGCGTTGCCGCCGGACGTGCAGGAAGAGATCGAAGAGCACGGCATTCGTAATGCGGTGATCCTCTCGATCGCACCGACTGGCACGATCAGCATGTTGGCTGGTTGTTCCAGCGGTATTGAGCCGATCTTTGCCGCAGCGTTCAAGCGTCGTTTCAGGAAGGACGGCACTATCGTAGAACGCATCGTGATTGACCCGTTGTTCAAGGAATTGTTCCGCGCAGAAGCAGACACGGTTAACTGTGTCGGCGCTCATCAGGTGTCCGCCGAGGAACACATGAAGATGATCGCCCGCGTGCAGCAGTGGATTGATCAGTCGATCTCGAAGACAACGAACGTCGCTGAGAATACGACCCCCGAGAGCATCGCTCGGTACATCCTAAAGTACGGGAAGCATATCAAGGGGTGGACAATCTACCGCGAAGGAAGTAGGGACTTTGGAGGGGGCGGAGCGCCCCTGGAGTCGATCAACGTCCACGATATGGACGAAGACGAAGTAAAACAGTTGATCCAACTCGCTGAGGAGGGCTCGGGTCAGGAAAGGTCTTGCAAGAATGGAAGCTGCGACGTATAGTCAATTAGTGCCAGTCTTAGGAATTGTTGCCACCGTTATCATTGTCAGTCTTGGCGTCGCTGTGTACCATCTCCGACGTAATCTCGATCGTCGTGACGTTATGGTTGCTATGCTTAAAGAGCACAAAGCAGAGATGAAGCAGGCTCAGCAGGAGGCTGAAGAATCATACGCACGGAAGCTACGTAAACTCCTTGAGCGTAGCCAGAAAGAAATGACCGAGAAGGCTGATTACTACGAGAAGGAGCTACGCGGTGAGAAGGAAAAGAGCCGCCGGTATCTGGCAGACCGTAAGAGCAGCGAGGTCCGCACCGGGCATATTCTGGAGAAGGTTGCCCCGCTGTTCGAAGACTTCCCCGGCGACATTATTGAAGACAACGTAATCCCCGTGTTCAAGACGTTCGACTACCTCGTGATCAAGGATGACGAGATCATTCTGGTCGAGGTTAAGAGCGGCAATGCGGGTCTATCAACGCGCCAGAAGAAGGTCAAGAAGTTAGTGGAAGCAGGCAAGGTTTCCTTTAGGACGTTCCGCAAGCGTGGAACCAACGGAGATAGTGATGGCAGAAAAAAAGACCAGGAAGACCCCGGGGGACAAGTTTGATATCTTCGTATTCGATACGGAGACCACGGGACTTGACCTGCGAGCAGAGATTATTGAGTTCGGCGGCGTGCTGCTGGACGGTAATACCCTTGAAGAGAAGGATAGTATCCACACTCTCATCGCACCCTCGGCTCCAGAGGTTCTGGAGACGGTAGATGCCAAGCAAGCGTTGGCTATGAACCACCTTGCTGCTCGTAAGGCAGAGGTCCTCGCGGCTCCGTCGTTCTACGAGTTCTGTCAGGAATGGATTAAGATGAAGGAGCGCCACAATAAGCAGTGGATTCCTTCCGGCTACAATATCGGTGGGTTTGATATTCCCAAGCTGAAGTTCAAGTTCCACCAGATCCGTGCGATGATGCCGACCTTCACCCTCGGACAGTTTTTTCATTACCACTGGTTGGACATGATGGCTGTCTACATCTCGAAGAACTGGTTCGCAAATCATTCGGCTCACGTGACGCTGAAGGCTGCGCTCAAGACCTACGGGATTGACAACAAGAAGGCGCACTGTGCGATTGAAGACGCCCGTGCGACGGCTGAGTTGGTGCGTGTGATTATGAAAGGTGAGCGCGATGGATCGGCGAGATCGTGACGAGAAGTTTTGGGACGAGAAGCATAGCGACGACACATACTTTCCGTGTGGCGTCGATTACGGTGGTGAGCTACGTCGTCACTACGACGACGAGGAGGCACAACTACGCCTTGGCTTGACGCCGACCGGTCTGGACGGTCGCTTCCTTGATCTGCGCAAGAAGGGGAAGGCGTGGAGCATCCTAGACCTGGGCGCTGGCTATGGAGACTTCGGCGCGTATCTCGCACCCCACGTCAGGACGTATGTGGGAGTCGATATCTCCAAGGTGATCGTGGACAAGGGGAATGCCGCGATCCGTGAGGCGGGCATCAAGAATATGTTCATGTTGCAAGCGCAGAATGGAACCCTCGACTGCCTGCGTGACAGGGATTTTGACCTCGTCTTTAGTACTGGCGTGTTCATTCACATCGCGCAGTATCAGGCGCGGGCATACTTGAAAGAGTTGCCGCGTATTCTAAAGCCGGATGGTAGGTTCGTGATTCACATCAATATGGGGCTTGGAAACAACACCCTTCATGATGATCGCACGGTCCAGCTATATTCGGAAGATGGGTATGAGGCTCTGTTCAAGGACACCGGGCTTAAGATCCTTGAGACGTGGGACCAAGCACCCTTCCGTGCTCACTGCTTTGCCCGTCAGATCTATGGTAAGAAAGCGTAGTAATGGATCGCAATATCGTACATAAGTTAACGTATGACGACGTTCTACTGAAGCCGCGATTCTCTACCATTAGATCTAGGAGTGACGTCTCTCTGGACACTGAGTTAGGTAACAAGGCTCTTAGAATCCCAATCGTATCCGCCAATATGGATACCGTCACCGGATACCCTATGGTCCTAGCAATGGACGAGATGGGTGGGATGGGAATCTTGCACCGGTTCATGAATCCAGACGACGTGATTCACAGCATCGAGACGCTGCGCCGGGGCGACACACGACCCCCGCCGCAGCACGTGGCGGCGTCTATCGGCGTCAACGAGTCCGCCGTGAAGCGTGCGCGGGAGTATGTCCAGGCGGGCGCGGACGTGATCTGTGTCGATATCGCGCATGGATTCTGCCAGGCAATGCAAGAGACCCTGGAGGGTCTGAGAGAAGAGATCCGAATCTGCGGATACGACTATGTAACAGTCATTGCGGGTAATACGTCCACATACGAGGCTACGCTGGCTCTCCTGGAGTGGGGAGCGGACGTGGTGAAGGTTGGGGTAGGTCCCGGGAGCCTGTGCTCAACGCGGATGATGGCGGGCGTGGGAGTGCCCCAGCTTTCTGCTGTTATGAGCGCAAAGGCGGCTGTGGATCGCTTCAATCTCGACCATCGATTCGGGGATCGTCAGCGCGGATCGATCATTGCAGACGGCGGTATCCGCCACAGCGGGGATATCGTAAAGGCTCTTGCTGCGGGCGCAGACGCGGTGATGATCGGCTCTCTGTTCGCTGGCTGCGACGAGGCTCCTGGTGGCACCATCGACGGCAAGTTCAAGAAATATCGTGGTATGGCATCTGTGGACGCCCAAAAAGATTGGAAGGGTGGTCAGAAGGATGAAGACTATCACGAAGAAGGAGAGGTCAAGCTGGTTCCTTGTAAGGGATCGGTGAAGCCTATTGTTAAGAAGCTGTGTAACGGCATCCAGTCTGGTTGTGCATATATGGACGCCAGGACTCTGCGTGAGTTGCGCCGGAACTCAGTTCATCGTTTCGTGCGTGTGACGCCTCTCGGCTATGGAGAGAACACGCCTCACCTACTCGACCGCGAGGGGTAATGTCTACTTGGTGGCTGTCTTGTAGTAAGTTCACAATCTGTGTGACTGTTGACGATGACCACATTATTACCGAGGCTGCCCCCATCGCTCGGAAGTTTGTCGGACAACCGGCGGCGAACCTGAAGCGGTGGATGCAGAAACTAGGTAGCTACCGAGCTTGTAGGATTGGATAGTTATGGCTAGTAAGTCTCAGAGTGACAAGGTCGCTGAATGTAGGCGTGATACGCGCAAGCATATCAATGTTGTGCGTGCCTATATGGCTATGATCATTGACGCCCTTGAGCGGAGGGCATATGAACATGATATGTCCAAGCTTGACTCCCCGGAAATTGAAGTCTTTGCTGAGGTTGCGCCGCTGCTGGCGAAGCTGAAGTTTGAGTCGAAAGAATACAAGGAGAGTCTGGAGAAACTCGCGCCTGCGCTTGACCATCACTACGCAAAGAACCGCCACCATCCGGAGCACTTCCCGAACGGTATCGAGGGGATGAACCTCGTTGACCTAATTGAAATGTTCTGTGACTGGAAGGCGTCGTCTGAGCGTCAGCACGACGGCAACTTGCTTAAGTCTATTGAGGCGGCGGCAAAGCGGTTCAAACTACCACCGGCGCTGGTGGCAATTCTCAAGAACACGGTAGACCTATTTGAGAACGCGAAGGAATAGTATCATGGGAAGTAAGGTTGAGTTTTTTGACATGAAGAATCTGAAAAGTCTTGGCGTGAAGACTTTGCAAGAGGTCCCTCAGCGCGGAGACTATGTGATTCTGCCGGGCGATCCCGCCGAGCGATATCAAGTGTCATCGGTTAATTATGATTACCGCACTAACCAACAGGATTTTGTCATCTATGTTGTACCGAAGAAGCTATTAGTGGAGAAGGTGACGTGAGTCCATATATTCCTAAAGAACGCAGAAGAGAGCTAGACGGGCTGATCGACGAGTTAGGTGGAGAGCTTGAGTTCAATGGGGACCTGAATTATGTATTATTCGCGTTGTGTCGCCGCTGGGTGAAGCCCTCCTATAACAACTACAAGAACTTCCTGGGCGAGTTAACCGAGGCGGCTGAGGAAATTCGCCGCAGGATTCTCGCCGAGTATGAGGATGAAAAGATCCGGGGGTGTGGTGACGTATGGTAGAAGTAGGACAGACAATTGTTGTGATTGGTAAACAGAACTACGGGGCGGTTACCCTCACCGACGGTCAGACCGGCACGGTTGACAAGGTGGGCGAGGGTTACTTCTATGCATCGTTCGACGTGGGCGCGGAGGAACCCTTCCGTATTGACTACGAGGACGACGAGGAAGGAGTGATGTGGCGTGTTTAGTTCAACCCTGAAGGTCACGTTTGTTGATCTTGTATCTAAGGAGAAGGTGGGGACGTCTTCTTTCGGTCTTATTGAGTCGCTTTTGTTAGTCAACGGCGCGTACGTAGAGTTCAAGGGTAATTTTTACGCCGTGAAGCGCATCCTCCGGCGTCGTCGTGGCTGGGAAGCACAAGTTGTTAAGGCGTCAAAGAAGCTGTAATATGGGTACTATTAGCGGTCCAGTGACGCGCACAGATTTGATCAACTTCTACATCCGTGAGCGCGGCTACAAAAGTTTCCTAGAGTTGGGAACTCTCTTGGGTGAGAACCATACCCAGGTGGTATGCGAGAAGAAGGTCGGCGTTGATAGCGGCGACTATCCGTTCAAGCAGACTTATAAGATGACGACAGATGAGTTCTTCGCACAGAATGAGGAGACGTTTGACGTAATCTTTATCGACGCGTGTCATGAACACAGCTTCGTGCATAGGGATATCTGTAACGCCCTCAAGTGTCTGAACGACGGTGGCGTGATCCTCTGTCATGACTGTAGCCCGCCGCACGCACAGTATGAGGGTCCGGAGCACTGCTGGACTGCGTGGCGTGCTTTCGTGCAACACCGGGTGGTGTCCTCGTTTCTGATGTTCTGTTACGACAGCGACTATGGGGTGGGTATCCTTGATACGACGCAACTCGCTCCAGACGAGCAGCACATCAGGCTTCGTCCCCTCACATACGACTATCTTAACCAGAACCGCAAGCTTCTCTTAGGCTTGGTAGAGGAAATTACACTGTGATTGAGATAGCATTCCCCACTCGCAATAGACCACGCGAGGTCCGGAATACATTAGAGTCACTATTTGGTACTCTACCCCCGGGTGCGCACGTGCCTATTCACGTGATTCACGACGACCCGCCAGAGGAACTCGGGCAAGAGAGCATGGACGTGGTGGCGAGCCTACTACGCCCTTACGATAGACAGATCATCAACCAGGATAAGTCCTCCCTCACCCAATTATGGAATCAATGCATACTCAGCACCCGGTCCGATTGGGTGCTGATCGCATCAGACGATATTAAGTTCCAGCCAGGGTGGTATGAGTATCTGAAGGAGCAGACGGAATCTGGCAAGTGGCTCCAGGTAATGATGATGTCGTTTTGTGCGTTCTGCGTTCACAAGAGTATGGTGCTGCACATCGGGTGGTTCGACGAGCGATTCCGGGGCGGCTACTACGAAGACAACGACTGGCAGCTTCGAGTGGCAGAGTCCAAGCTGAAACACAGGGTGGATTACAGCAGGAATGAACAGCTAATCCATAATCGTCCGACCACCACCCATAAGTGGCACTGTGTCAACAACCATCACTGGATTCAGGAGAAGTGGCACAATATTTACGACTGGACGCGTCCTTCATTTCGTCAGGTGGGCGAGGAGAAGCTTTACCCCCTCGTCACGGCGGGCTATGAGATCGACTACGGTATGAAGTCGCGCATCCCGATCATCAACTCTACGATGGTTAAGAACGGAGTGGGAGTATTTCAATAATGAGACAGTACTTAGACCTACTGGAAGATATCGTCAAGAATGGCGTGGATAAGGGAGATCGCACGGGCACTGGCACGCGAAGTGTATTCGGGCGTCAGCTTCGCTTCGATCTTGCGGAAGGCTTCCCCCTCTTAACCACAAAGAAGCTACACCTGAAGAGCATCATCTACGAGTTGCTGTGGTTCCTGCGCGGCGACACTAATGTCAAGTATCTGAACGACAATGGCGTCAAGATCTGGAACGAATGGGCTGATGAGCACGGCGAGCTGGGTCCCGTCTACGGCGCTCAGTGGAGATCGTGGGAGAACCGGCGACTGAAGGACAACGCCCGCGAGTACTTTGACCAGATTGAGACCGTAATCCACCAGATCAAGAACAACCCGAACGACCGACGTATGATTGTGAGCGCATGGAATGTCGCTCAGATTGAGCACATGGCGCTGCCTCCATGCCACTGCCTCTTTCAATTCTACGTCGCCGACGGCAAGTTGTCCTGCCAACTGTATCAGCGTAGCTGTGACGTCTTCCTGGGGGTTCCCTTCAACATCGCGTCCTACGCGCTGCTGACTATGATGGTTGCCCACGTGACGGGGCTGGAATACGGCGAGTTTATTCACACATTCGGTGACGTTCACATCTACAAGAACCACTTCGAGCAGGTCATGACTCAGCTTAACCGCGAGCCAAAACCTCTCCCGCACATGCACATCGGTCGTCAGGTGGGGCATGAGAACAGAAGGATTGAGTCGATTGACGATTTTAGGTTTGACGACTTTACCCTGTCAGGCTACGACCCTCATCCACACATCAAAGCCCCGGTGGCGGTGTAACATGCTAACATATCTTATGGGAATGTCCCGCGCAGGTAAGACCACCTACAGTATGCGTTGCACCCAGGGCGGTGGACCGAGCTACTTGTCATTTGATAAGCTGTGGGACTATAGCCGAACAGCGGACGATCAGTGGGAGGAGTTTGCTACCAAGATTCAGCAAGCCCTGGATGAACATGGCGACGTGATCATTGATGGCATGATGTACTTGGTGGTGGAACGACTGCACGAACGCTTCCCCGGGACTCAGCCGGTGTTTGCATACACCAAGTTCGATATCATCAAGTCTCGCATCAGCCCGGCGAATATATATGGCTGCTCTCATGAGGGTCAATGCAATAGCATGGTAACATTCTACCAGACTCTTGCTGATCACAACCCATACTTCATGGTCGGCGGTGACGCAGGCGCCTTTACCACTATGAGCCCTCATGCGTTCTTTACATACCTGGGCGATCCCTGGAAAACTGAGATGGAGCAGTGGTTGGTAGACCGAGTGGATACACTCAACTGTGATGTGAAGTATTCGCCGGTCAAGGTCGGGGATGTCGAGAGACCAGGATACGAGCGTGCTATACTCACTCTAAGCCGAATCAAGGGCTTGGTAGATTGGACTGGAGCCAACGTCTTGGAGTATGGACCTCACATGGCTTATGCTGCCCTTCATCACTACGCCCGCTTTGCAAAGCACGTGGAGTTGGTCGAGCAAAGCCAGGATGCATGTAAGGGTATCCGATGGATGGCAAACTACATGGGGTTGTCTAATATCTCCGTGAAGGCGGGAGACATTATGAGCTATCAGACCTCGGAGAAGCCGGACATCGTACTCTGTTTGAATATGTTCTACGGGCTGAGTGACAAGCGAGATGCGGCTCTAAGGTTGTGGGAGAGGGACCCCTCCCACGTCATCGTCGAGACAAACGAGCAGGACTTTCTATACCTCGACGCAGTAGCCACGAGTAGGGGATACACGAAAGCCACATACCCCGGTCGCACTAATTGTAGTGGGCATAATAGGTTGATCGTTCATTATACAAGATCGTAGATGGGTCACAACGTCGTTGTGACATGGCGTGTTTGTTTTTAATCGCAGGGAGGGAATTATGGCTCTTACTAAGGTCCCGCTGATGGCGGAACTCGTGGGTGATGGTGCGACTAGTCCTACTCAGAAGTTGGACGACGTAAAGGGCGGCGTCGGTTCCGTTGAGGAGCCGGGCTTTGTTGAGTACGTGGCGACCAGGACGGTCTTGGTCAAGCGTCTCGTTCTTTCTAACCACGACCACGCGGCAGCGTTCAGTATGAATGGCTTCGCGGGTATTTCTCTCACTAACGGCTTTAAGATCGTTAAGATCACAGCCGGGGGCGAGGCGTCGCTTATTGGAGAGACAACTCTCCGCAACTACAGCGACTTCGTGGAGAAGGGCTTCCAAATCGAGCGCGACGTGTCCGATGCTGACTGGTTTCAGTTGGTGCTGGACTTCCAGGAGGCTTGTGGCACGTATATCAAATTACGTGCAGGAGAAAAGATCAGGATCTATAATCAAGACGATATCAGTAGCGTGAGCCACGTCGCATTCTCACTTCTAGGTTTCGTAGGCTAAAGGACGCCGGGGCATCCGCCCCGGCTTTGGAGACTGATCATGAAGAAGGCGCTAGTAACAGGAATCACAGGGCAGGATGGAAGCTATCTCGCCGAGGAGCTACTCATCAAAGGGTATGAGGTTCACGGCTTGGTTCGTCGCGTGTCTGTGCCGAATACACGGAACCTATGGATGCTTCAGAATGGTGTGACGTTCGTAGAGGGAGACTTAGAAGACGGCACCAAGATCTCTGGCATTGTCAAGGACGGACAGTATGACGAGATCTATAACCTGGGCGCAATGAGTTTCGTCAAATACAGCTTTGAAAATCCCATCCAGACTCATCTAACCAACTGTATCGGCGTGATCAATCTCGTTCAAGCTATCCGCCGCTTCTCTCCACACTCTCGGTTCTATCAGGCATCGACGAGCGAGATGTATGGCGGCGTGGCGTGTCCCCAGGGCGGCTATACTGAGGAGAGTGTCTTTCATCCGCGCTCACCCTATGGTGAGGCGAAGCTGGCGGCGTACTGGCACGTACGCAATGCCCGGGATGGCTATGGACTGCACGCGAGCAACGGCATCCTCTTCAACCACGAGAGCCCCAGGCGCGGCATCGAGTTCGTGACACAGAAGGTCGCTACTGCGGCGGCGAAGTACGGCGCATGGCTGGGGAAGTCTCCGGCGAACCGGCTAAATTCACCGACCCTCAAGGTGGGTAATATGGACGCCAAGCGTGATTGGGGCGACGCCCGCGATTACGTGAAGGGTATGTGGTTGATGCTCCAGCAGGATCAGCCGGATGATTACGTTCTCGCTACTGGCAAGACACACAGTGTCCGCGAGATGATTGAGATTTGCTATCGGTATGTTGGCGTGGACCTTCGCTGGGTTGGCGAGGGTGCGAGTGAGATAGGGTGTGATGAGGACGACAACGTTGTTGTTCAAATCAACCCCGAGTTCTATCGTCCGACTGAGGTTGATTGTCTCATTGGTAACGCCGGGAAGGCGAAGAAGGTTCTTGGATGGGAACCGGAATGGACCTTCGAGGATATGATGATCGCTATGGTAGACAACGCACAGCATAACCCGAGCTAGTTATAGGTAATCTCCAGGTCATACTTACGCAGCCATCTCTTAATGGTTGTCTCTGAACAGCCACAGATGGCTGCCATGTCTTTAATGCGCAGTTGGTCTGCCACCTGTCGCACCAACCATTCTCTCTTCCTATACTGATATGTTCTATTCAGTATATGAACGTGTCTCTTAAGCCAGACGTTGGCTTCATAGAAATTCTCTCCCGTGAGTTCATGCTCAAGGGTGTTGAATTTCTCGTTGTGCTGCCAGCAGCCGGGCAGTGTGTGGATGAGTTCATGCGCTACTAGGTAATGTAGCACGGAGGGTGGGGCGTCGAGCAGCTTCACGGAGGCGTTAATCCGAATCTTCCATGCAGTCTCGGAGCCATCCATTCCGCAATCTGCCCACGCGTCATCCCCAAGTTGTACAGATGAGAACACTAGCGTAATATCGTAGTCCCGAACATCGTCAAACATCTCGTGCTTGATGATCTGCTTATACAAAGCCTTGAGTTTCGGATGACTACGGCGCTTGCGACTCATTCAATACCCCTTCGTTTACTCGTCTTCGTCGGTCTTTTCGGACCCTTCCTCCTCGGACTCTTCCTTCTCTAGCGCCTCGTCTAAAGCCTGGATGCTTTCGCGTAGGCGTTCAGCAGACTTGCCGTTCAGCCTCTTCACTTTCTTGGATAGTGAGGCGCAAGGCTCGTTGCTGATTTTCATCTTCTTACTAAACATTCTTTCCACTAGTCCTCTTCTTAATCAGGAAGTCGTGAAGACGCTCGATAGTATGAGCCAACATATGGTTACTATCTGATGCTGCCGTCAATGCTTCTGATGTAAGGCGTACTTCTTCTGCGCGTCGTTCATTAACGTCCTTTAGTTGGCGGTTGAACGATTTTGCCATCGTGGTGCTATCGCGTCTTTCCTTAATCCACAAGACTAATAGGATGACGCACATAGCCCCCAGAACACCTTGTTCGAGCAGGATACCTAGTGCTCGCTCCCAAAGTGCTGGGTCGCTCATCTGTAGTAAAAGCATCGTTTCTCCTAAACCCGAATCATCGGTTTACCTAGACGGGTTCCATCTGACTTCAATCATTATAGTCCCTTATGCCGATGCGGCTTGTTTAATTTGTGCGGGTGTAAACGGCGCCCGGGTTCTGTTGACGGCGGTATAAGAATTGACATCGCGCATACTACTCACTTCTGGGGCGGGCAGTAGGGTGTCATATGGGATAGCCCACCTACGACGCCTCTTTCTTGTTAGGGGTGCGAATGGATGGGCATTAGTATCAATTTGATCTAGTGAGATATCCTCAGCGAAACCCGGCGGTAGATCAACTGTGATAACACCAAACTGTTTTAGCTCCTGCACGCTCCAGTTTGTATCATAACCGTGCGCCAGTATCCTCGCCCTTTCCTGTGTCGCCCTTGCCATATGCCTAGCTGCCGTGGCTTCCATTTGAGCCTTGGTCTCCGGCGTGCCGTTCGTGTATCTGTCACCGAAACGAATAGTGGCAGCACCAGATGGAGTAGTGCCCCCTGCGGTAAGATACTTGATCTGCAAAATGCGACGCCTATGCAGATCTTGTTCATTTTCTGGTAACTCTGTGAAGCCAGGCGGAGTAACACTGTTCTGAATCCAGTTCACTATTTGTGCCGGAGTCATGTGCAGACCGGAGCCAGCCACATGGATAGGCATACCATCCTTATATTCAGGACCGTCGCCAATCATCATTAAAACCTCTGCAACAACCATGAATCCCTCTCCTATGTTCTATTGAAAGCGGCGTTTCCGACGTTGATGTCTGTACTGCCGATTCTAATCATGCCCCATCCAACCACGATATGGTCTGGTTCGACGGCGGGTTCTTCGATATATTCGTAAGCACCAATGTCCCATCCAGAGTCTTGTGGTCTGTAGGTGTCGGCGATATCATGAGTAAACACGCCCAGCGTGATGCCGTTGTTTAGCGCATTTCCTTTAGGCGTAAAGTCATCGCCGTCTGGGTCGGTGAGTATATCTAGTGCGCTTTCATTACCGTACGAGTTTGCATGAGCAGCAACAGAGTTGTCCGACGCTACGTTGTTTGATTTCTGAGCCTGTGTTACTTCAAAACATAAAGTAGATACGCCGCTGGGGTCGATCGCGATATTATTGCGCGCCTCCCCATAGATAAGAGCAATACCGTAATCTTTGAACTTATACACGGTGCAGTTGTAAATATTCCACTCGCCGGCATCAGCCTTATTAATACCCAGAGAGCCACCGACAACAATACAATTATATATCATACCCGACGTGTGAGTAAGAGACAGGCAGTCGAAGACGCTGTCTTCATCTGTCTTAAAGTAAGAGTCTACAAGTAGTAGGTCGGTTGGTGTTGGATCAAACGCCGTTAGTAGACAATACTTATTACCCGTAGTCTCAACGCGTATACCGCTAACCTGAGTAAATGATTCTTCAAGGGTTAGTGGTAGATCGGCGGTAATGATTCTCACGCCAGTATTTGTAAGCGGACTGTACTTTTCCCCGTCAGCGGCAACCAACTGTCTATGATTAGCCGCGCTGGGCGAGCCCAAGCCAGTAATAGTGAGGCTCTCGTCATAGATTTTATCATCATAGACTTCGCCCCTCTGGATATTACCAGATGATTCGGTCGCAGCCTCCCACGCCGCAATGGACGTAAAGTCGCGTCCAATTCCGATACTCTGTACAGTCAACGTCATCGGACTACCTACATAATTTCGATGATGCGAACATCAGCCGTGCCCGTGGCAGTCATTGCCCAGATGTTCTGGTGTGCCATAAGATCGAAGCTCAAAGAACCACCGTTAGCAATCGGGAATGCATCAGCCGCAGCCGTACCGCTGGCATGTGCAATATACAGCTTCGAGGTTCCCTCATTAGCGATGGCGATAGTACGCCTGCGTTCGAGACGCGAGCCAGACGGAAGCGCAACGGGTGTGGTGCCGACAACTACCTTGGTAGTGCGGAAGGGACCGGATAGACTAGAAATGTCCTCCGGGTTGATGACGTATACCGCCATGCCTGTTAGGCGCTCGGCGTAGACGTTGGGATCGGCTCCGTCAGGCGCACTTCCGGCTTCAGTGACAGCCGGGTATTTGTAGCACGCGGAACCAGAGCCAGGAACGGAGTGTAGGACCGGGTATGGCATGGTAGCCTCCTCTTTCGTGATTATGTGGTGCCGCAGGAGCGACCCACTATATTACTTATCTCCGAGGTGGAGCCTCTATATATAGATACGTTAAAATCGTAAATGAAACCTGGAAATCCTTGCGGTTTTCGGGGTCCTGCGAATTTCCTATATATGTTCATTTTTGAGCACGCATCTTCAGATAAAACGACCCGAAGATCGGAGAGCGTCCCAAAATGAGAAAAAAGCAAACGATGTTCAGATAAAAAGACCCGTAACTCTTTTTCATGTGTACCGATCTGAGACTGAAAACGTCCCGGTTTGAGAATAAAAACGTCCCGTATTGATACAAAAGAAAGCCGTGGTTCACTTTCAAAAAACACACGGTCGAAAAATGAAGAGAGAACCGGTCTTCCGTGAAAACACACACCGGTAGCTAGAAATCTGAGCGACCCGTAGCTGGAATTTTGGAAAGCCGGTAACTCGGTTTTTATGTTACCGATTTAGTTGAAGTGTCATTCGCGTGCAACTTCTTGTGGCAGCTTCGGCATAGCCACACGACGTCGAGCGGACGATGATAGTCGGCATGATGCCCGTCTGGGGTGCATTTCAGACCACACTGAGAACAGTTATCCGGTCTGATGAGATAGCCTCGACGGATGGCGATCTTCACAAAATCATGAGCGAGTTCTCGCAGAGGATTCTCAGACTTTCGAACCTGACGCCGGGCGGAGATACGCCCCTTGTTGTCGCGGTAGTATTGTGTCGTGCATTCTCTACACCTCGATGTAAATTTAGGACCAAGAACCCCATCCGGGAGTCTGTAGTACTGATCTAGGGATTTTCTTTCACCACACGCACCACAGGGCTTGCCGTTTAGTTTCCAGTCTTGTATTTGTGCGCGGCGTTTTTCTTGTTTACGAGCCCTCTTTGCTTCGGGAGACGGTTGTTTGCGTCTTTTCCACTCCCTAATCTCAGCCCTGCGGCAATCCTTACATATTCTCCGTTGTGGTGAGAACTCAGTATCCGTTCGACCACATTTTCTACACGTTCTCATAGTTATAACTCCTCTCCGGTTACTATATACGATAAAAAATTTTGATATTCTAAAAATAACCGGAAAACTTCGGACCTTTGGGTCTGAACGTCGGAGAGGCTCTGAGAGCCCCTTGGTAATTACTTGTGCGCGGAAGGTATCGCGGGAGGGGTCGGGCAGGAAAATCGCTCAGATCGAATTAGAG